>Ga0179587_10001560_pt1 | contig 10506 bp, 18 predicted proteins | sample CZODoug2_1_08_16_FD_185932 | JGI IMG/M metagenome (GOLD analysis project Ga0179587, IMG submission 185932) | Vadose zone soil fungal communities from Angelo Coast Range Reserve, California, USA - CZODoug2_1_08_16fungal | ecosystem: Environmental > Terrestrial > Soil > Vadose zone | place: USA...
AACAAAACTTGGGAAAAGCCAGGCTATGCACACCCCTTAGCAGATAGCCCGCTATAAGTGATGCGAAGACTCACCTCTGTATTCAATAACACTCGTAGACACTTGATGAGCTCTAGGAGGATAGTTGTTTCCATATCGTTCAAATTCCGTCGTTTTCCACCCCTGCCAACGAGACCTGCCAACAAAGCTCCTAGGGCATCCAGTCCCTTCTCCTTGCCTACAAATTCTTCAATCCAACCCAATTTAGCCGTGGATAGGTGAACACGTAAGGATATCAGGTATTTTACAAGCTTGGCATCCACCGACCTGCCAGCTCGCAAAGCCTCGACATACCACTTGGCTGACCTGGATGTTTCCTTCGTACCAGCTTTTTCACCAGGTACAATGTTTTCGCCCCCGGATGAAGCCCACCAACTGCCCCAAAGACCCCCTGTAGTCTGGGGTCGGATTGGTTGTAATTCCCCCACCTTTTTTCTCCTTTTGTTGCCCACGCCCGAAGAAAACTCGCCACTGGAACGGTCAGGTTCAGAAGATATCAGAGGTGCAGTTCCTCCGGCTCCCCATCCGGCTAGCGAAAATCTACGCGCGAGACCAGCATCCCCAGTGAGCTGAGGTACAAGGCGTGGCAACAAAGCTGAACTACTTGATGGCCCGTAAGACGCAGCATGTGATCGTTGGCTATTACGACCTGAAACCAAAGACTGTGTGGCATTTGGTCGTGATCCTCGGTGCTGTTCCAGTAGGTACTTCTTATGGTTAGTTGAAAGTTCGTACATGCGAGTCCTTTTCTCTCCTTTCAGGCCCATCTCGTCCTACGAAGAGATTAGCGCCATCGCTTCTAGGCGTCAGCAGAGCCATACCAGCATATTGTCGAAATCGGACAAGTTGAAATCCTCTGTATCTGGGCCCATGGAGTCGCCTCCAATATGATGCTCAACAAGTCTTGGCTCGCTTACACTTTTCCTACTGTCCGAAGGATGAGCGGCAGGATCGGGTGACGTGGGTCGCAACCATCCATCGAAAAAGCTTGATAGTCGGTTCTGAGAGAATGATGCTCGCCAATCTGCCGGAGCTACCGGGTGTGCATTCGGACGAACGGGTAAACCTACACCAAACTTCACCGTTCCTTCGTCTTCATTATCTTCGTCTGATTCTTCCAGAGACCCAAGCCGTTTGAGGGTCGACTCGGATGCTTCCAAGGAGGCTGTGGGCATACTGCGAGGCTTTGAGCGGCGGTACCATTCGTCGGGCACACAAATTCTGAATAGGCGCCTTGCTGAGGATGAGAATGGGTTGGCAGAGCATGGGAACTGGACAAAGTCGTAAATGGGAGATGATGGAGGAAGCCTTGAGAACCCTGTGAAGCAGAATCAGTCAATTGAACGATTAGTACTTTGGCATGGTATACCATACTCTCGGAGTTCTTATCAAGCCAAACTTCTTCAGCCACATATTCTAGGTTGCCTCCATCGGGAACAGGCAAAGACTTGGTTAACCCAAGTTCTTCCGTTACACGTTCGATAACTTCGCTGACTGTCATCGCCTGGGAGATAAAGAACTTGTACTCAAAACCGTCATGAATTTCTGGCACGCGAAGGAATGTAAGGTTGACCATGAGCGGGGAATTGAGGGATACCAAGCGAAGAGCAGGAATGTGTAGGTGTGAAGTCAGTGGGAACAACGAGAAATGTCGTCGTACTGTTGATGTAGGGGGTGTAGCCTCTACTAGGGGCGCTATGGGCGTGGTGGTTTCGATGATTCCTGTGTACCATCATCATGGCCAGTTTGAATAGGCCACTCAGCGTCAAAGTACATGAACTGACCATCTCCGAGAGCCTCCAGCTCGTCTTCCTCCCATGTTCGGCCATTATGTTCTACTCGGATCTTCTGCAAAGCCCAGCCGTGGTCTTCGAGGTCCCCAATCACTTCGGCCCTCACTTCCTGTATAGCGACCAAATGATTTATGACATCTTGCGCTACCGCATCTTCTTGGACCTCCGCAAACCGGAGAGAGCCAGTGATCAGGACAACCGGCACGATCAGAGGTTTGGCCGACATTGGGTGTGGTAAGGTAGAATGGTCCTAGCTTCTCGCGTCGCGCAGGGCTAATCTGAAAGCCTAGAAAGTCGCTTTGTGAATTACATGCACACAGGGTGATCTAACTGCTGAACTCGCAACCGGGGTTCAAGAGTAAGATAAGTTACATAAATAAGAGAGCACGTGACCGGGAATGCGATGAATCCATTAATACAATGTCTAAGCGATGAAATAGAATAAACCAAGAAGAGAACAGAGCAATCTGATCACGATGTCGACGTCAAGGATGACCCCTCTGTATCTACGGCGGGATGCACCATGTAGTATACTCGTACATCTTCACCTGCGATAGCCGCAGAGGACTCCTGACTTGCCTCATCTGTGAGTGGAAGAGACTCCTGCACGTCGCCCTTCACCTCGATGAGGTAGTTATCCTACAGAGATGTCAGCTTGATCCCAACGTAAGGCACGCCGAGCTAACCTTGACTAATCGCCTCAACATCTTTGTAATTAGCTCCTTCTCATATTCCAGTTCCTCCACGTCCTGGATATCAAATTCCTTGAGCTCCAAATACCAATCAATCAACTCGTCGCGATCGATACCACGTCCCGTTTCCCGTTCCGTGGCAGATAGGTGCAGGACAATCAAGCTCTGCAACGTCATGTACTTATCATGTGTAATAACCATCCGTCTTTTTGGTGCTGCAGGAGGCGCGGGTACACCACCCAAAGCAACACTGCCCGCTCGTGACGACGAACCGCCTCGGGGTGCAGGAGCTGCGGGTGCACGGACTCGCACATTGACTGCCATAGAGCTCTCGTCCATCTGATCCGTGGCGTCTGTCTCTGTAGCCATCGGGATATCCTGGTCATCATCAACGTCATTTATTTGTGGAGGACGGGTATCGTGACGTTCGCCTTCTAGTTCCTCCTCGTCGAAGTCTATGTCGTCCTGTTCTACATGAATAATTGATTGTCGCAGTAAAGTGTACGCCTCGCGAACAAAGGCGGGAGAAATCTATCCAGGAGCACATCAACCTCACAAGTCGAAGAAAGACAATTTAACACACCTCAGAAGTACAATTTGCTCGAGCAATCGCCTCGCTAAGACGGATCATACTCTCCAGCTGACGCACAGTGATGCGGTAGGAGTTTTTCCCAGCGCCAGAAGCATCGTCTTGTCTCAAAATGCGGTATTTCTCCACCAAAACATCGGCAGCTTCACGTGTGAGCTTCAGTAGACAGTGTTGTCAAACCGTCTATGCGGGTATGCTAAGAAAACATAATTACCTTCGGGCTGAATGTTCTTGCATACCGAATATATCTCTGAAGCGTCTCGGTACTGAATTCGGGACTGATCGCCTCGTCCTGGAATCGATGCACATTCACGATATGTTTCGCGATATTCATATCGACTTTTTCATCGCACTCGTCGAGGACGACGAAGAATAAGTCGAAACGACTCATGATCGGTGGGCTCATCTGTACATTAGCTCGTAGGGTCTTTTTTCGGTCGTATCTTCCACCGATGGGATTGGCGGCAGCAAGAATGGATGTCCGGGCATTGAGAGTCGCGTGAATTCCAGCCTTGGCTATGGAGATCGTCTGCTGCTCCATGGCTTCGTGAATGGCGACTTGGTCGGAAATATCCATTTTGTCGAATTCGTCGATGGCGCAGATGCCATTGTCGGCGAGCATAAGAGCCCCAGCCTCAATAGTAAAATCGCCTGTTTCCTCGTCTTTCACAACAGCCGCGGTCAGACCAGCTGCAGAAGAAGCCTTGCCAGACGTATACACCGCACGAGGCAGGAATGAACAGACATATCTAAGATATGCTTGTTAATGGTTCGTGTGTCGGAGGGTAATGCATACTGACTTCAAAAATTGCGATTTCGAAGTGGACGGATCTCCGACAATACAGATATTGATATCACCACGTAGGTGCATGCCTTCTGTCGTCTGCTTGTGCACTCCGCCCATGAGCTGCAGCAAAAGACCTTTCTTGACAATTTCATGGCCATACACAGTCGGAGCAATGCTTTCGACAAGCCGAGAATAAATATGATCGGAATCGATCATACTCTTTAGCTCGTCGAACTCAGGTTCAGTAAGCGATTGTATAAATGTTTGACCATTGTCTTCCACAGATTCCTCTTCACCTCGGATATTTGTACCGCCCTACTCTCGCCCAGTTATTAGCCATCGTTCGGATCGGACGGCGAGATCACTGACCCTTCCATCAGCATCATGAACCATGCATGCCAAAAACGCCGTCTTGTACTGTAGATCTCGTACTCCTAGGCTTTTCAAGCCGGTGACACCACTGCCACCCACTCCGCCTGTGGAAGCATTGGCACCACCTCTATTTGCTTCCCGCTGGAGCTCCGCCTTATTTCCGCCCGGAAGACCAAGCTGGCTGACATCGGGCACGACGATGAAAGTGCCGGTGAATACACACTTGTCTCCGGCTTTGGCCCGCTCGACGAGTTCGGACCGAAGGACGACGTCAAGGGAACGGGGCATAGAACCTGTTGGAATCTCGGACGGGTTCTCTTGGATTCGTACTTTCTGCCAGTCTGTAAATTTTGACGTGTCGATTTGTAGTTGCCACGCTGTACGATTGCCGCATGTAGGATTAGGGCAAAGTGCGGGCTATATACAAGAATGAGCAGAAATAACAACAAGGAATTCCGAACTGACTTCAGTGTATTTAAACTGTTGCTCAATATCATTGACAAGTCCATTACAGACCTCGCAGATGAAGCTGCCAAAGAGTAGTTCCGGTCGAACTTCGCTGGTTCGTGTAACCGTTCCGCTAATGCTCATGAGCGTTCCGATTTTATCCGTCCTCAGATCACGAATACCTGACACGAGCGGAAGGTGGTAAAAAGCGACATTGAATTCGCGTGATTGAAGATTAGCGGAGTCAGTAGTAGCAGCGGTGGGGTTGATTTTTAAATACTCGGGTTCGTATTCGGTGACGAGATTGAGCAGGGCACGGCGAAGATAAGGAAGAAACCGGTAGTATTGCTTTTGGATTGCGTCCGCAAGGATATCATCTCTCTGTAAGAGGTGTCCGTAATCGACGTAGAGGGTGGTTAACTCATATTCACGCATCGTATGAATTTGTTCGATGTAAGTCAGTTCTCCTTCAGCGGATTCTGGTATGTCACCATCCGAGGCAGGCGTTGCAGCGAGGGCGACCTCTTCCGTAAACCTAAACGCGTCTTCAACAATAAAAATACATGTATGAACATGGAACATACGTTTTGAGGAACGTCTCAAAGCTTTCGGCGACGCTTTCTCCAACAGCATCTTTGACAAGCGGAACATCACCATTTACCTGGCCTTTAGGCCTCTTTCGTCGCCTCACGCTACTGCCGCCTTGTTCTTCCTGGCCATCAGGCTCATCGTCGCCAAGCGCCAGTGCATCCATAGCTGGCCGTCGTGGAGATCGATTGTCATTGGAAAGCGATGGTTCAGGGGCGCTACTCGGGGGCAGTGAGGAGGGTATAGCAGGAGGGGACGATAGTCCATCAAAATCCATTGTTGAGGTAGGAAAGATGGACGCGACCTGGGAAAATTAATGGTAGTCACAGTCACAGTCTAGGGCAGGTACTCTCGTGTGTGTGACCCTGGATTCACATGTCTTGAACTTCAAGTTGGCTTCATCCTCATGAAAGATCTCGAGCCTTTGGATCCTGCTTATGTGGCAGACATTCTGTCTCGCCCACCATTCGTCACCATATCTGGAGTGACAAATGTCCGAGATCTCGGTTCATACCGCTCAATAACCCATCCCGGCAAGATGGTCAAGCCACGCCTACTCTTTCGTTCGGCAGAGGTGTCAAGCATAACGGAAGAAGGTGTGCATTCCTCAGTGACGTCCATCCGCATCGCAGCTTCTGATTCAGATCTCAGGAAAGATTGAACTGAAGGCTCTAGGCATTACCAAAGTCTTTGATCTTCGATCGGATACCGAGATTCAGAAATACAAGTCCCCGGTGCCAATCATCGATGGTGTAGAGATCCTTCACACACCGGTATTCAAGACAGAGGATTACAGCCCGGAAATGATGGCCAAGTACGTACGTGATACACTCCACTCAACTCTCTGTACATCGGCTCAATCACTTCCAGGCGATTCCAACTGTATGCTAGTGGAAAGACAGAAGTGATAGTTTTCAGTTTTGCATATCTCCAAAATTGAATATAGCTTCAGGCCTTCATGGAACTCTACTCACAAATCCTGGATAATGGTGGCTCATCATTTGGTGCCATCCTGCGGCATGTGAGAGACAATCCAACAGAAGGTTGTCTAGTACATTGCACAGCTGGTAAAGATAGAACTGGTGTCATATCAGCGATCTTGCTTAAGGTGTGTCCTCCCACATATCGGTCTATACTTTTGTTATATTTAGCCTACTGTCCAGCTCGCTGGTGTAGACGACGATTCAGTTGCAAATGATTATGCTCTGAGTCGGATCGGCCGTGAACCCATACGGGAAGCAATTATGAACCGTTTAGCAATGGAGCCACTTTTCGCATCCAACAATGAAGCTGCGCTTAACATGTTTACTTGCAGGTGTGTGGGTAATGTTCATCACCCCTGTAACCTCAAAAAACTATTTTGCAGACGTGAGACCATGATGGCTTTTCTGCCACTATTACAAGAGAAATATAGCGGCGTAGAAGCATATTGTAAGCAGTACCTTGGGCTTTCGGATGGGGATATCCATAGAATCCAGAGCAACATTCTTGTTTCCACTGGCTCGCGCCTATAATGTAATATGGAATGTATACCACAAACAGTGTCTGTCTGAACTCTTGCTCTCTGTGAGGAGATACCAGCTTATTCAAGTTATTGGTTCCCTGTGACAACGACGACAAAGAAATATGCGGAAGACTACAACGTGACAACTAGAACTCATTTCCTGGTAAGGCTAATTGTCCGCTTTTGCTTCGACTGCTGCGCGACTAACGGAGCAGACGTGGCCCCGTTCGGGACTGGGGCACCGACTCTCGCCTTAGGATTTAGAGGCGACAATGCCCCTGACCTACCAGGTGTTGGACCAGCGGTTGGATTTAGCGGCAGCTCCCCAGTCACCCTTCTCCGCAGCGGAGTCCGTCCCACAGTAAGAGGACGTCCAACTCTGTCCGTGCTCGGGCCACTCCCTCCTGATGGATCACCAACCTTTTCTGCGTCGATGAAATCCGAATGCGGCGAAGTATCAGCGCCTAGTGCCTGTCTTCGCGCCTTTTCGTGTTTGGCTTGTACTGACCGGAAGTGTGATAGGAGCTCTTGCCATTTGATCTCATCACGTCCAATTTTGGATCTCGTGGCCAAGGGCCCGACCGTTCTGTTTAAATATCCTTTAGTAATGGTTTGAAAGGTTAAAATCATACTTCATTACGATTTGGGGGCAATGTGGAGGAACCCAGCAGAGTTCACGGCGTTAAGTCGATTCCGCAGTGACACGAAAGCTGAGCTCTGAGGCAAAAGCATCAGGAGCCCATAAAGACACTTGAAGAGGTGTGGGTATCTCTCAGGTTCTAGCAATTGCAACCGGATGTCTACTAACAATGAGAATACTCCAAGAGGATGTGAAGAATCGAAACGTACAAGTGAAGACGGGTGATTCAATCAATTGCACAAGTTTATCGATCTGAACAAGCATTTGTACGGTAACTTCCAGGTCTGCGCTTCATCTTTAATGAGTAACATTGTAACTTCATTGAGCTAAGCCATACATACAAAATGTACAGGAGATTGGAAGCATGTTCATAGGCTTGGGCAAGGAGGCATAATGAAAAGACGGCAACAGCGTTGTGGCACCATGACCGGTACAGCGTAGTAAACAAAGCCTGGCCATCTTGCTGTGGGACAATTGAGGAGTAAGTACAATGTTTTACACGTAGCGGCTTACTCTTGTTTCAAGACTCTTAAGTCGCTTGCGGAAGTCTGCGAGTTCCGGAGAAGTAATAAGGATAATGTTCAACTTTTGCACAATAACGCCAGCGAATTCAAGATCCTGAGGGACATATATTAAGCTCCCGACATATGTGCCAGAATACAAAGTACTTACATCCTCCTTCTCCAAGATCTCGGCGAATGTCCGATAGATTTTCTCAGTATTGAGATTGAGGCAGAGCTGGCGTATGATCAAGCTTCCCCGTGTTTCAAGTAGCCGCCGATCGGTGCTGAAGAGCTCCAACAGATTCATCATGAAAGCTTTGAAGTAGTTTTCTTCTGAACTGGAAGATATCTGCGCTAGAAGCTGCAGGTCATGCTTGATCACCTATTTTACATTTAGTAAGGCGAGCTCAAGACCGCAAGGAACGTGTTCGTACTTCTTCTGAACTATCCGATAGCGTTTTGAGTAACGCGGGGAAAGTTCCATCATCCATTGCAAGGATCTGAGCAATTGAAGGTGAGCTCTTAGTGGATCTAGTGGCTCGTCATACCTTCTTCGGGGCCTTTTGATGCAACATGATCAGCCATTTCAAGGCAGCAACACGTGTCTCCTCGAATTCACTCAGAAACTGGATCGTAAGCTCATTCACAGTCGCTTGATAGTCAAAAAGGTCAGTTTCGTCGGGCAGCTTGGTGGGGGCGTTGTCGGTCTGGCTGGTCAGAGACACAGGGGAGTGTGGTCGACTGGGCCCAGAAGTTGGCACTGGCGGCGGGGGTATCTCGATTGTTGGTATTGCGCGGGGAGTCATTGATACATCTACCGCACTAGATCTTGCTCTTTGCAACGAGACTGACGGAATTGGTGGTGATTCCAACACCGATTCCGGGGATGAGATCTCCCTAGACGAATCTTTGCTAACTGTGGATCGCCTGGTGGTAGGTGCAGAGGGCGTGGGAGACCTAAGCACTCGAGAGGATGACTGTTTGTTGGCACTAGGGCGTAACGATGCCTCCACTGGGGAGGGAAGATTTTGAATGACACTGAGGAGGAGCTTGTTCGTACGGATGGCGGCAGACTGTATCATTGGAACGTGATGTGCAAGATTTGGCAGAATCGCAGGGACTAAGCGTGGCGTGAATGGTACCATAACCTGGTGAGCAAAACTCAGAAATTCTGCTAGCCATCTCAAGGCGGTTGACTGCTGAATTTCTTCGTCTGCTAAAAGGCTTAAATGTAATCCTGAGATGGGCGAGAATTTCACATACGTTCACCGTCAAGTTGCTCGATCAGGATTTCGATGATCGCAGCATAATCTATCTTCACACCTTGACCAGGAATCCACGCTGCTATTATATCAGTCGAGTGCCCTAGTACTGTTAACGATCTTACCGCCAGTGCCTCGCTCGTCGCCGTTAGACACAAGATCATCCTTGATCGCGGACTCATTGTCATGATTTGGATAGTCATCATTCTCATTGATAAACATAGCCCGCTCGGAGGTGTCCAACGTAAAGTATGTCTGCTCTTGCGTAGTGTCAAAACGGACAGATTCAGCAGGTGTCTTGGTCTTGGCTTGCCCCCCAAGTTGGTGATGTACAAGGCTCACACCACGGATCTCCCGAAGGAATTCGCCAAGAATGTTTTCGGCAGCAACACGGACATCTTCCGTTGGATCTGAAAGATACTTCCTATGAATCACGATAAGTGAAAAAGTTCTCAAATGTGGTGTATACTGACAAAAGGCCGTCAAAAAACTCCGGAAGATAAGATATTAATTCGAGTTCAGGAACCGAGTCAAGAACCGCGATCCAGGAAACGAGGTAGCTCCGAGTGAAGGGGCTAACAACATAGATCCGGTCCCGAAGAAGAGGGATAAAGTGCGCTAACGAAAATGCTTTCTTGGCTCCAGGAAAGTCCTCGCTAGATAAACCATCCGGATAAGAGACCAAGACGCCACCGTTCTCTTCGCGTACATCCCGAACTTTCTCAGTTTCTGGGTAAAGTGGAATGTAGACCGATGCAGACTCGGCAACGATATCTTTGAGGAGGCGATCAAGGAGTTCAGCTCCATTCTGAACAGATATTACTGAATCTGCTGCTAGCTGTGCAACAGTCAGTGATAGTAGAGGAAAAGTACGTGGCACGATTCACCTTACTCAAGGCATCGAAGATGTCGTTGAAGTATACAAGAATTTCGCCCTTGGACACCTTGGCAATGTTGTACAAGCATTCGGCAGAGAAATACCGAATTCTGTTTTCAGGATCGACGAAACAATCCAGAAGCGGTCCCACAAACTTCTCCATGTACGGCGCAACATCCACACCCAAAGCAATGGCAGTCCCTGCAAGACCAATGAGCCCTCCATTGCGAATATGAAGAGGGTTGGTGGTGTTGCTGAACATGTCGATCAGTTGGTCAATGATTTGGCTGATTCGCCGCTGGTCTCCTTGCTGCTGGCATTCTCGAATCTGTCTGAAAACAAGCGAAAGTAAGCCCCGCATACGTGTGCATCGTTGTGCGCGGCTCACTTCTCAAGGTCAAGAGCTGCTGCCT
>Ga0179587_10001563_pt1 | contig 10501 bp, 11 predicted proteins | sample CZODoug2_1_08_16_FD_185932 | JGI IMG/M metagenome (GOLD analysis project Ga0179587, IMG submission 185932) | Vadose zone soil fungal communities from Angelo Coast Range Reserve, California, USA - CZODoug2_1_08_16fungal | ecosystem: Environmental > Terrestrial > Soil > Vadose zone | place: USA...
GCTCATGTTGAATGGCTTTGTGAATGCCTTCAGCTCAGCTGCCTATGCTGGATGTGATTTTCCTGGTATTGACCGTTTCACGCAAACTATTGGAACAGTAGAGAAGTGGCTTGGCATCTCCACTGAGGGGTTCATTATCTACTTTATTATCTACTTGGTCCTTTGCCACTTACTGTTGTACAAGGCTTTGAGATCTTGAATGCAAAAGCAGAGCACTTCATTGAGCTGTTGCACTGTTGGTTCAGGGGGAGGAAGCACAAGAGCGAGAATCGTCTCTTCACACAGATATTGCAGGGCACAAGGATTGTTGCAAATAGTAACATAAAGTGCGCTGGTGGAATGGATATTACCTTCACCACTTGAAACCTGCAAGACAAGCAGTATCAGTCAGAGAAATTCATAACCCTCATAATGTTTACCAGTCAATATTCATCTGTAATACAAGCCCATTGGGAAGGGCAATGAATTGTTGGGCTAACTCAAGAATATTCACATCACAAACTTCCCAGGACCCGTTTCGGTGTCGTTCTAACCCAGCTTGGATTGCCCGCCAACCCCACACATTTGTAATATCATGCATCAATTTATTGGGGTCGGGATACACATCAAACCCCAGGTCCATTGTTGGTGGCTGGATACTGAATTCATCACTTGGGCCCCTCCAATGTTGCCATTGTGCAACTTTGCCAGGTTGGAGGCACATGCATTGGATGGCCCTGGAAGGTGGAACATAGGGAAGGATCAGGGATGGGGTCCTTTTCTCAGTACCATCTGAGAGACATTTGTAGAGTAGAGGATTCCAGGACAGTCGACCTGGCCGCAGAATGGTGATTCAAGCTTCGAGAGCTCACAGGGAAGGTGTGACTGCCAACATATTGGACAAAGGACCAAGTAGATAATAAAGTAGATAATGAACCCCTCAGTGGAGATGCCAAGCCACTTCTCTACTGTTCCAATAGTTTGCGTGAAATGGTCAATACCAGGAAAATCACATCCAGCATAGGCAGCTGAGCTGAAGGCATTCACAAAGCCATTCAACATGAGCGATGCGGCCTTGTGGGTCATGCCGTCAAAAGATATGCCAAGGAAGATGTGTATATACACGTTTCAGATGGTGGGGTGATTGTCAAATGCCCATGGCTGGTCCAGCACAGATTCGAATTGAATAAATCTTGGCAAGAGAGGAAAAGGGGGTCATGTACAATGTTTTCAGAGTCATTTTCAAGGGATTCAGCAACTGAACCAGCCTCAGAGTCACTATTGGACGGGTTGTTTACCATTGAAAAATACCATTTGTCTGGACCACCATCTTCCAAATCTGAACTAAACAGGCTCCCATTTCCATCATATCCTATGTCCTCAACCTGCCAATGGAAGCCACCATTGGAATGTCCAACTTGGGATTCCACAACCCATGCATCCATCTCATCCCTCTCATCCCTCTCATCTATCCAACCATCAGATCTGCCCTCTGCCATTCCTTCATCACCCAAGTCAGGCCCAACATCAGCAAGCAGCTCTCCAAATCCAGCTAATTGGCCATCGTCATCCATTGGGTTGTGGGTTGTAACCGGCATAGCAGAGCCTCTGTGGTTCCATGTGGTTCCACGAGGCAATCTGAGTGTGCGATTGTCGTCCTCACTGTGTCTCCGAGCAGTCCGCTGGCTTTGTATAAGACCATTTGGACCAGACCTACGGCAGATCAAGCATTTGCACCAGCACAGAAGGGTGTCAGCTTTAGGCATTGGGCACACATAGATGATGGTGGTATTGGGGTGACATGGATTAATATTGACATTGGAAGGTGCCGGGCCTGGGGAATTCGAAGGCTCGAGCCAGAAATGGAGCTCAAGAATTTTACAAGTCTGGTGATATGAATAATGGACCGACGAATATAGCAAGAATATCAGTTGTAACATCAAAATAATTATCAGGGAATACAGCTTGCTGTGATTTGGCTAATATATGTCAAATATAACATATATAAATAGTGTATTTACCACAAGTGATTTGCATTGAATTCTGGTGTGAAACATTGAGAAACTGGTTATTATATAGTGATAGATAGAAATAAAAATGTATTACTTTGCTATCAGGTTCTTCACCACATTTCCTAAATCTTTAATATCAACCTCCATCCATTCCTTTGGAGAGTTGATGTCATGGAACAGCTTCAATGCAAGATCCACATAATGTATGTGAACCTTCTTTCCCTGACCACTATTTGCTTTAGAAGTGGTCCTAACAAAACCGAATGCCTGACACCATGTTTCAGACTCTTCAATCTTCATGAGCAACCTGTCAGTCATAAAGTATAATGTAGGGTCAGACCAACTTCCAACAAAAGTAAGCCTAAGAACTGGAGCCATTAACTAGTTATGCACTTGACAAGAATTGCATGCTTCCTTATGCCAGGTTCCTGGTTTTCTTCCTCTTCTGAAGGTACATCACCATTCTGAGGCATTGATTCCTTGACACCAGCTGGGGGTTTGGCCTTCCGTGGTTTCTTTGCAGCCTTCTTTGCTTCAGCTTTGCCCAGTTTAGCTTGAAGTGAGCCCACTGTGTCAAGCTCAGAAGAGATAGAAGCAGCACTTAGTTTGTGCTTGGACATATGTGAGTTTTGGAGTCAAGATTGTGATGCACTGACTTGTCTAGTTTAAGACCCCGCTCCTCTTTGCTGCAGAAGCCAGGTGAAATCAGAAGAACTCAATTTTGCTTGAATCCAAACAAGTGCAAACTCAGATTTTTTTAAAAACATGAACTCGGAGTTAAAGGAAACGTGAACTTGAGCTGAACACACCCCATGATGAACACCAGTGTGTAAACCCCTAATGTTACAGTTGTTGAGTAGCCTTCCCTTGTCACACTATGTGGACAATTCATTTTTCCTTCTCTTTTCACACACAGACACCCATCCCCTTCCTTCTACCTCCTTCCACTCCACTTACATGCAGTGCCATCTTATCCTACTATATCTGTCTCCTATCTTTCCCCGATTGGTCAATAACAAGGTTCCTTTAGTTATATAAACCTGTAGAGTACATTGGTGTACCTCAGCTTAGTCTAGCTAATCAATACCTTTAACCTCTTAACTGAACTCTCTGGGTGCCAGCTCCAGGAGTCACTTGTGAATGTACTAAGGAAGCCCCTTAGTAATGGACTAGGAACCCTAGACACATCCAGTGAACACACCTCATGATCATGAAGACTTGGAAGCACCAGTCTCCACCTCGACCAGCAGACAGGAAGCACCTATTGCTAGGCACACTAAGACTCACAGAAAGCACCTGTTGAGTAGACATGAACTCATATGCTCATCTTGAGGTTATGGGCAATAGCCATACCAATAATGGGCATGAAGTTATTAATGTCCACATCATTCCATCCACAAACAGATGGAGCAGTGGAGAGGGCCAATAGGTCCATAGAACAGATGTTCTGGGCTAAGTAAACCAGATCAAAAGAACAGGGTGGAAAAGAGCCCATTGATCAAGTTTGCAATCAATGTGAGTATAGGAAATGCAACAGGACTTGCACTGTTTGAAATAAATTACAGGTACAGTATATACCCGCAATGATGAGGGAGATGAGAACAATGGAAAGAACACCACCAGGTGTAAGAATGTTCACTCAAAATGCCCTAAAGAACATGACACTAGCACATGATGCACTAATAACAGATAGGATATTCCAACAAAAATACACCAATAAAAAACAACATAAGGAACCAGAGATAAAGATAAATGATTTTGTTTATCTATCTTCAAAGAACCTAGCCATACCAAAATGCAGGGCAAGCAAATTGGTACTGAAATACATGGGACCATACAAAATTACAAAGGCAATACCTTTGAGATCTAATTATGAACTGGAACTACTGCTGGAACTTGTCAAATGATGGATTCACAATAGATTCCACATGAGACTATTAAGGCCACACAGTCCAAATGATGACACACTATTCCCCAATAGAAGGAAGGTGCAACCATATGACTTCAGTGCACCAGACAAAATGAAGTGGTATGTCAATGAAATTGTTGGCCATCATTGGAAAGAAAGGAATATAGAATTGCTAGTGAAATGGAATCTAGGGGATTCCACATGGGAGCCTTTACCCAACTGCAATGAGTTGGAGGCCCTTGATAATTACTTGATGCTGAACAATGTCAATAATTGGTGGGATCTGCCAAAAAGAGTGATGGTGACATCATGAAGAACTGGTAATCAACCACCACCACCACCACCACCACCAGCCAGATGAATTATGTCTTGGTCTGGTAAAGGTGTTACATCCTTTATTGTGTTGTCATTGCATTGTCATCCATCTACAACAGTTCTTAATGTATTATTTTTCATTCTAATACATAACATCAGGACTGCTTGCTCTGCTTGGGTGGGTTCCCACCACTTAGTGTGTGTATAGTGCATTATTTTTTTGCTCAACTTGTTTTTTAATGAGTCTGGGCACCTAAACACATGGTACTTGTACCTCTTGTTCTCATCAATTATTGGAATCTGGTGATTTACCTCCCATAGTGGTGGTAATATTTCTGGTGCTCCATTCATAATGTTCTTACAGGACTTCTTCCAATCCTTGTATAGTCAAGGTATATTCTCTTCCATCAGTGAACCCATTTGGTTCACTTTGTTTTTATGGTTTCTCATTACAGCCATCCATACTTCATTCATCCTGTTTCTTTCTTCCAGGTTGTTTATCTCCTGGCCCAGGTTTTTGTTCTCATCTTCATTTCCACAAATATTCTTTCCTTTCATAAATTCTTGGATGATTTTGTCCACTTCTTGTAGCTCTTCTCTTATTTGTTTAGAGTTCTTGCTACTATTTTGGAAGGTCAGTGCCTTCTCTACTATTCTTTCAATATCATTTATCATGATATCATCATTCTTTTCCAATAATATTGGAAGTGATAGGGTTAATCCCTTTCCTTCTTGATGTCTCTCAACATCTTCTTCTTCTATTATAGAGACTTTCTTACTATGTGGTCTCTGCTCATCTACCTCCAGTTCTTTGTCCAGAGGTTTTTTAATTTTCTCAGTGGCATCTTCACCACTCTCTAGTCATTTGGCCTCATCTTTTGATACCTTTTTATTTTGCAATGTTTTACTGTGTTGCATCACTTGCCTGCACACTTGCAGGTATTTGTCCATGCTTTTGCATAATGCAGAGAGGTTTTTTCCTCTCATTCTTACTTGGTCTTTCTCAAAGTCTAACACAATTCCGTGTTGCTTCATGAATACCATTCCTAATATAATGTCATATCTATCTATGTTTATGGTTTATGACATCAAAGTAGTGGTTTGTTTCCACTGTTGCAAAAAATTTTATGCACACCTTCATGCCAAAGAATGCATGGTGCATCACATGCCTCAATTATCACAAGGAACAGCTTTGACAATCTGATGTAATTAGTGCAGCAATTAGCAGCACCAGTGGTGAATGCACAGATGCAGACCAGGAAGCACAAGGTAGCTATCTAATCATCTAAATATTATACTTTGTGTTCTGAACCATTTGTGACTTTTATGTAGCATGCACCAACCCCCCTGCCAACATCTGGAAAACCAGGCCAGACAATGTTGCCACACCTGAGTAAATGTCCTTTTGTTGCACCAGAAATCAGAGCCCATGCTTTGGACAAAATTAACAGAAAGAAAGGTCACCATGAAAATCCTTCCACACTTGGATGTTCAGTCAGCATGCCCCTTCCTGCCATCATAATGGGTTTTGATCAGGTCCTGTATCCACCTATGGGCTGGAGTGCCTTGGCAACACCATCCCCAGCCCCAAGTCCACTCTTACTATCCACCCATTACTAAATTTAGAATGCCCACCAAAACACCTTAGAACATCGGGCCTTGTGAGCCCAGAGGGCTCAGGATCATCAAGTCCAGATGCAAGGACATGGAACCCACCTCTGCAGCAAGAATTCAGAGAAAATTTCTTATCACAACTCACTCATCATGGAACACTGCACACAATCCACAGGTGTGCTTATTCATCAACAAGTGGATCCCAGGTGCAATTGTGCCTGATCATCAAACTTTATCAGGTCCCATACTCAATTGAGAAGCAGGAAGGGTTGAGGACAAGCTGAAGTTGAAACTAAAAGGGCAGAAGGTTAGTGTTGACTTTGAGGTAAGCATGTGAACTCAAGTTTTGTAGCATTCAATGCATCTGATGAAATATCTGATGCAGCCATATTTAATGCAAACTCATGATGTTTCTGCATGTGAAGACTGATGAAGCCCTTTTGGAGCTTGTTGTGGATGATATTAGATGGAGTGAAGAGACATATGGTCATCAAGTTATTACTGCATGCTCTGAGTGGAAAAAGAGATGGAAGCTTATGAATTATTGAGCTCAAGTGATGAGAATACTGATGAAATCAACCCAGAGAATTCGACAATACCAGTATACATGTAAATTACAATGTTGTATGACCTTTATTATGTCTACTACTACTTTGAATGTTCCTGCAAGGTCTGGACAATGCTGGACAATGCTGGATGCTCCAAATATGGAAATTTCTCACAGACCCGAAGAGTCGAAGACCCATCATGACCCCGTCAGTCAAAGTCGGGTCACTTGACGAGGGGTCGGGGTCTGACCCTTTTTAGCCTTTTCAGCCTTTGTAGCTTTTTTGCTATGGTCCCCTGCCTGGTTGTCCCTGTGCTTGCGTTTGTAGCGTGACTTCTTTATTGTATCAATCCTGACCTGCTCTCTGGTATTGTACTTATAACACCACCCTGCCACACCAGGTCCTGGAGCCTCTGATGGGTTGATCAATATCCCCATAATAAACTTGGCACAGGTAGCTTTTTCCCCCTGTCTTGACCTAGGACCAAAAGGTCTAAAAGCAGCCACACGTTTCTAATCTGGCTTGCGTCAATCAGTGCATTCGCTGTACGTCCCATGGGTGTGGCTGAAAAGCCTCGAAAGGCCGGGTTTGAAGTTATCATGACAGGGCTTAAGCAAGTATATCCGCATCCTTTTTTTGACAGAACATGAGCAACCCATTTGTAGTTCTGATGCAGAAACGTACTGCCAACATGTCTGCATTACTCCTTTGTACTTGACCTGCAACTCAACTGACACGGTGACACCTCCACTGGACTTTTATTAGTATCCTTAATAGTAATACAAATATCCCCCATGTGATATGAGCCATCACCCGACAGCGAACCCCAGGCAACTGCACCTTCATATGAGAGGCAATCTTCTAGAGGCATCAGGCGTTGGCCCAAGGGAATATATATAAGGCCAAAGTCCGCGCGTTTAGGATCGCAAGGATGTCTCTCATAACTGTTCAAGAAAATTCAGTTCCTCGTCGGACCCGGGTCATGACAACGCTGCTTACTAGTAGCTGCCCCTGGCCCCCTGCAGGCTGCAGCACTCCTGTCTGTATCACACGTCGTGAGAGGACCCATTGCCGTCATCTAGTTCCACCATGGCAGAAGTGGGAACTAGGTAGCCAACTTCCTATCAGGAACCACATGAAGCTCAAAAGACGGAAGACCTCCGTAAACTACATACTAGCATAAGGGTGGTTAACTCTCATGGCACCAGGACCTTATTTGGCAACCGAACCACCACTCAGCAGCTATAAGGGACTTACTTCGCGTTGTGAAATACAAACGATGGACCGGCTTTCTTCGTTGTCGCACAGCGATTCTGTCTTTGTCATCGTCGGTGCTGGCCTGGTAAGTAGGAGGTTTCGTTCTGAGTACTCACGTGGTAGTACTTAAATCCTGCCGATAGTTTACGCATTTGGTATTCAAGCGCACGGACACGTACCAACCCATCCATCTCGCCGTTCTTTTGTTCGGTGTGCCCGCATTGCTGGGCAGCGTCCTCGTCACACACTCACCCACTTTCTTATCCGCCTTTCTGACCACCTTCACCATCTATTGGACAACGCTCTTAGCGTCCATCGTACTGTACAGACTCTCCCCCTGGCACCCACTGGCAAAGTATCCTGGTCCCCTTGTTTGCAGGGTCACAAAGTTTTGGTTTGCGTTCCTGGCTTTAGGAGGGAAACAGCACATCTACTATGCTGAACTTCATGCGAAATATGGGAATGTCGTTAGAGTCGGTATGTCCAAATCTGTCCAAGGACGGGTCAATGTCTTCCGTGTCTGATTAATGTGACAGGACCGAATGAATTGTCATTTCAGGATCCAGCCGCAATAACTCCACTTATGGGACCGTCAGGTCTGGGTAAGGGTCCATGTGCGTGCCTAATGAAAACATGTTATCTTCGTAAATGTATCCTCATTTTTGTACTGGAACCGTCTAGTCTGGGTTGGACGTATTGCTGAGCACGAGAGTGTCAAGCCTTTGATTGCCTTAACAGATAAGAAGGAGCACACACGTCGTCGACGACCATGGACGAGGGCGTTCAATACTGCTGCTCTGAAAGGTTATGAGGAATTAATCACGATTCGGAGTTTACAGCTTGTGGACGGGCTCGGGAATCAAGAGGGGACTGTGGATCTCGCGAAATGGATGTCCTTCTTTACGTATGTCCCACTCCAAGTTGTCAGAAATGCGCTTATTCCGTAACTAGATATGACATTATGAGCGATTTTGCGTGCGCACATGCCTCCAACTTGCTTTCCTCTGGTGAACAACTCAATATATAGGTTTGGTGGAGGTTCTGAAATGTTGCGTGATGGAGAAGATGTCAATGGTTTATGGCGTCTCCTAGAAGCCAGTCAAAAGTAAGATTGATTTACTCCCTACTCGTAGCATACTAATCACCTTTTCTAAGGAGTGCCATTTTCATGAGCCATGTACCTTGGCTGGGATCTTTGTTTCTGAGGATCCCCAATCTCGCGAAAGACCTGAAGGCCTTTCGCGCATATGCCCAGAATTGTGCTTTTAGAAGGAAACAACGGAACTCGCCCTATAAGGATATCTTCTACTATCTGGTAGGTCCTGGATGATTACCAGGGTGACTTGTTTTCGTATATGTTTTCCACAGTTTGAAGACGGCTCAAACGAGTCACCGACAATGCCTGAAGTGATCAGCAACGGTAATTAGTTTCAGTGTCAGTATCAGTTGTACATCTCGCGCTGAAACGTCGTCGTAGGTGAGCTAGCTATCGTTGCCGGATCCGACACGACGTCAATCGCACTTAGCAATTTGTTCTGGTTCATAATGTGCAATCCAGTCGTGTACAAGCGTCTGCAAGCCGAGATCGACGAGCTTGGTGAAGGCGTGATGGACTATTCCCAGCAGTCGCAACTAAGTTACCTGAACGCCGCGATGTAAGGATAGCCTTGGGACTATTTCGAGTATATTAAAATTGACTCGACTTGGTCCTAGCAATGAATCACTTCGTCTGTTCCCTCCCATTCTTAGCGGAAGTCAACGTGCGACCAAAAGGAATGATGGTGGCAAGGCCGTGGGACCATAGTAGGTCCTTCGGTATTCCAGTTGTAACTGTGACTAAACCTTCCAACAGCTACGTTCCAGAAGGGACCACCGTCCTCATCCCTACTTATGGTCTTCAGCGCAACCCCCGCTACTTCGCCCCCCTCGCTGATATTTTTGTCCCGGAAAGATGGCTACCCACTAGCAAGCAACTCGAACTCGAACCTGCCATTTTCAAAGACCAAAGCAAGGTTGTTCAAAACCTGGACGCATTCATGCCATTCTCTGCGGGCCCCGCAAATTGTGTAGGCAAGAATCTAGCATTGATGGAGATGCGGATGGTGGTGTGCTTAATAATGCAGAAGTATGACATGCGGTTCGAGGATGGATTTCACCCGAAGCAATGGGAGGATGATATACATGATTTTTTCATAACGTTGAAAGGGAGGTTGCCTGTTGTCTTAACACCTAGAAAGTAGGTGTTGTTGGATATATGTACCCGAACAAATGCGATTTATGCCTTATCACCGATAGTGGCAGTCAAACATGCTGATTCAAAATGCATTCTGAAAGACAGTCCACACATGGATGTTGCATTCAGCATCAGGAAATCGGGGAGATGCTGATCTAATGGTATATAAATGATAAGGTGTAACTATGTAATAATAGGGTTGTTCACATTAGCCATTTTTGCTTCATTTTCTTTTTTCTTCCATTTTTCAAAAATGAACATGAAAATGAGCTCAAAAATGCTCATTTTGACTTTGCATTTTCACATTCCATTTTGTTGTGCTTTCAAACTCTGCTCTGACACATCTACCATCAATATCACCACTCCCTCCCTCCCTCAACCCTCTGCTGCCACCACAACTCTGTCACCACCCACTCCCATGCCCACTCCCACATCAACTAATGCCACCAACCAACCACATGAGGCCCAGATGATGACAGTGTTGAGCAAGCACCTAATGTGCAAGTGGAAGGTAATACTGATGCTCTGACTTACACAAGGGTATCCGAAGTTCAGAATTTCTGAACAGATGTTGTCAAAACCAGATAACGGTCCCATCAACCCTCCCCCCCTCCCCCCCCTTTCCTTAAAAAAA
>Ga0179587_10001566_pt1 | contig 10497 bp, 9 predicted proteins | sample CZODoug2_1_08_16_FD_185932 | JGI IMG/M metagenome (GOLD analysis project Ga0179587, IMG submission 185932) | Vadose zone soil fungal communities from Angelo Coast Range Reserve, California, USA - CZODoug2_1_08_16fungal | ecosystem: Environmental > Terrestrial > Soil > Vadose zone | place: USA...
CCTGGGTGCAACAGAGCTTATCGTATGACGATCGTCATACAAGTCCGGCGATCTACGTACAAGGGGATGCGGCCTTGCCGGCGACGCCGCTTCGGCAGCCGTCCCCGATCCGGGATAACAGGCCATGTACCCTTCTATTGCCGGACGAACACGCCTATATTTCAGCGTTCTCTCAGAGAGGTAGGAATGCATCGATTTGTCCGCACCGCTGTGCTTCCCGCAATATGGGCCGTAACCCTGTTGGGAAGTCTTCCCTGTGCCATCGCTCAGGACCGGCGCGTCCCGGCATCGCCGGCCGAGGTAAAACTTTCCTACGCGCCGATCGTGCAGCGCGTGCAACCGGCGGTGGTCAACGTCTATGCCGCCAAGGTGGTGCAGAACCGCAATCCGCTGCTCGACGATCCGATCTTCCGCCGTTTCTTTGGCGTGCCGGGCCAGCAGCCGGAACAGATGCAGCGCTCGCTGGGCTCGGGCGTGATGGTGGATCCGTCCGGTCTCGTCGTGACCAACGTCCATGTCATTGAAGGCGCAGATGAGGTCAAGGTTTCGCTGTCGGACAAGCGAGAATTCGAAGCCGAGATCGTTCTCAAGGATCCCCGCAGCGATCTGGCGGTATTGCGGCTCAAAGGCGTGCAAGAGAAATTCCCGACGCTCGACTTTGCCAACTCCGACGAATTGCTGGTCGGCGACATGGTGCTGGCGATCGGCAATCCCTTTGGCGTCGGACAGACGGTGACCCACGGCATTATTTCGGCGCTGGCGCGCACGCAGGTCGGCATCACCGACTACCAGTTCTTCATTCAGACCGATGCCGCGATCAACCCCGGCAATTCCGGGGGCGCCCTGGTCGACATGACCGGCCGGCTGGCCGGCATCAATACCGCGATCTTCTCGCGTTCAGGCGGGTCGCAGGGTATCGGTTTTGCCATTCCGGCCAACATGGTGCGCGTCGTCGTCGCCTCCGCCAAGAGCGGCGGCAAGGCCGTCAAGCGGCCCTGGCTTGGCGCGCGGTTGCAGGCGGTGACGCCGGAGATCGCCGAGAGCCTGGGGCTTCGGCTTCCGAGCGGCGCGCTGGTCGCCGGTGTGGTTACGAGCAGTCCGGCAGCGCGGGCCGGGCTGAAGGCATCCGATCTGATTGTCGGAATCGACGGCCAGGCGGTGGACGATCCCAATGCGTTCGACTACCGCTTTGCGACGCATCCGCTCGGCGGCACGTCGCAGGTCGATGTGCAGCGCGGCGGCAAGACCGTGAAGTTGACCATACCGCTTGAAACCGCGCCCGATACCGGCCGCAACGAAATCGTCCTGACGACGCGCTCGCCGTTCCAGGGCGCAAAGGTTGCGAACATCTCGCCCGCCGTCGCCGATGAGCTGCATCTGGATGCGGATACCGAAGGTGTTGTGGTGACCGATCTGTCGGACGGCGCCACCGCCGCCAGCGTCGGGTTCCAGAAGGGCGACATCATCATGTCAGTCAATAATCAGAAAATCGCCAAGACCAGCGATCTCGAGAAGGCGACACGCGACTCTGCGCGGCTTTGGCGCATCACCGTGGTGCGCGGCGGCCAGCAGATCAACGTGACGCTGGGCGGATGAGTCCGAAGCGACCACGCGAAGCCACCAACCTGTTTGCTGCGGCAGGCATGGAGCAGGATGCACCGCATCCGCTTCCGGACAGATTGCGTCCCCGCGCGCTGTCAGATGTCGTGGGGCAAGATCACATCCTGGGGCCGGACGGCGCGCTGACGCGCATGCTCGCCACGCGTACGCTGGGTTCGCTGATTTTTTGGGGGCCTCCGGGAACCGGCAAGACCACCGTCGCGCGGCTGCTCGCGGATGCCACAGAACTGCATTTCGAGCAGATTTCCGCGGTGTTTTCCGGGGTCGCGGATCTGAAAAAAGTTTTCGACGCGGCCCGCGCCCGGCGCGAGATGGGCAAGGGGACCCTGCTGTTCGTCGATGAGGTGCATCGGTTCAACCGCGCGCAGCAGGATTCGTTTTTGCCTGTCATGGAAGACGGCACCGTGGTGCTGGTCGGCGCCACCACCGAGAATCCCTCGTTCGAGCTCAACGCCGCCTTGCTATCGCGGGCGCGGGTGCTGGTGTTTCATTCACTCGACCCGGCGGCAATCGAGAACCTGTTTGTCCATGCCGAGAAGATCGAGGCCAAAAAGCTGCCGCTCGATGCGGAGGCGCGCGCCGTGCTGGTGCGCATGGCCGATGGCGACGGGCGCGCCGCGCTGACGCTCGCCGAAGAGGTCTGGCGCGCCGCGCGCGAAGGCGAGACCTTCAATGCGGAAGCATTGCAGGACATTCTGCAGCGGCGCGCGCCGATCTACGACAAATCCGCCGACGGCCATTACAACCTGATCTCGGCGCTCCATAAATCGGTGCGCGGTTCCGATCCCGATGCTGCGCTGTATTATCTCGCGCGGATGATGGACGCCGGCGAGGATCCGCTGTTTCTGGCGCGGCGCGTCGTTCGCATGGCGGTCGAGGATATTGGTTTGGCCGATCCGCAGGCGCTGGTGATCTGCAATGCTGCCAAGGACGCCTATGATTTCCTCGGCCATCCCGAAGGCGAACTGGCAATCGCGCAGGCGGTGATTTATCTCGCCACCGCGCCGAAATCGAACGCCGCCTACAAGGCCTTTGGCGCGGCGACGCGCGCGGCCAAAGAGGGCGGCTCGCTGCTGCCGCCCAAGCATATTTTGAATTCGCCGACAAAGCTGATGAAGTCGGAAGGCTACGGCTCGGGCTACGAATACGATCACGACACGCAGGATGCGTTCTCCGGCCAGGATTATTTTCCGGAAGCGATGGCACGCCAGACTTTCTACGATCCGCCCGACCGCGGCTTCGAGCGCGAGATTCGCAAGCGGCTGGATTACTGGGCGAAGCTGCGAAAGGACCGCGGCTCAATATAGCGGGCTCCCCTCGTGTCCCGGACGCGACGCGGCACGAAGTGACGCGACGCAGAGCCGGGACCCATAAGTGAGCAAGATGGGCCCCGGCTCAGCGGCGCACCGCGAAGGGCGCTGCGCCGCGTCCGGGGCACGAGGGTACCTGTCTGGTCGTCGCCATCTCACATCCTGCTATGGCTGATCGGAAGTGCAAATAGCCTCGATTGGCCGTGACGATGCGCTGCTTTTGCGCTACCCAACGGTCAGTTTGGAGCCGCCGCAATTATGAGCCGTCGCGTCAAGAGACCACTCGCAAAATCCCGCGCGTCGGGCGATCGCCCGAAGGGCGCGCGGCCGTACCGGGGCTCGCAGGCCGAGCGGCAGCCGGGGCATCGTCCGGGCGGCAAGCCCGCGCCGCGTTTTGCGGCATCGCCGTCGCGTGCGCCGGGGCCGGCGCCATTTATCGAGGCGCCCGAAAAGATCGTTGCCGAGCCGCCGCCGCTGCCCACAAAAGTGCAGACCGTCGTCGTCACCGCCGACGAGAACAACATGCGAGTCGACCGCTTTCTCGAGGCGCGTTTTCCCGGCCTGTCGTTCTCCCACATCCAGCGCGTCGTCCGCAAAGGCGAGCTGCGCGTCAACGGCAAGCGCGCCGACAGCAAGGACCGGCTGGAAGAGGGGCAAAACGTTCGCATTCCGCCGCTGAAACTCGATGCGCCCAAGGTGGCTGGAAGTCTTTCGGAAGCGGCGACAAAGACGCTGCAGGCCCTCAAGGACATGATCCTCTACGAAGATGCCGATGTCATGGTGCTGAACAAGCCCGCTGGCCTGGCGGTACAAGGCGGTTCCGGCACCACGCGTCACGTCGACCAGATGATGGAAGTGCTGCGCGATGCCAAGGGACAGAAGCCGCGGCTGGTGCACAGGCTCGACAAGGAGACCGCAGGCTGTCTCCTTGTTGCGAAAACGCGCTTCGCTGCGACGGCGCTGACCGGATCGTTCCGTCATCGCTCGGCGCGCAAGATCTACTGGGCGCTGGTGGCCGGCGTACCGAAGCCGAAGCAGGGCCGCATTTCGACCTATCTCGCCAAGGATGAGAGCGAGGACGACAGCATCATGCGGATCGCGGCGCACGGCGACGAGGGCGCCAGCCATGCCGTCACCTATTATGCCGTGGTCGAGACCTCGGCGCAGAAGCTGGCCTGGGTGTCATTGAAACCGGTCACCGGCCGGACTCACCAGCTGCGTGCGCACATGGCCCATATCGATCACGCCATCGTCGGCGATCCCAAATATTTCAACAAGGAAAACTGGCAGCTGCCGGGGGGCCTGCAGAAGCGGCTGCATCTTTTGGCACGCCGGATCGTGATCCCGCATCCGCGCGGCGGATTCATCGACGCCACCGCGCCGCTGCCGCCGCATATGCTGCAATCATGGAACCTGTTGGGCCTGGAGGCGGACAGATTCGACCCGATCGAGAACGCGCCCGAAGAATAACAGGGCGTCGCGGCACCAATGCGCCGCTACCCGATATCGTCTGGGAGGAGCAAGAACTATCAAAGTGAGGTCGTACTGATCGGATATCGTTCGGTCCGACGGGCGCCTTTCCTCAACGCGTCGAGGCGCCGACATGCAAAGTTCGAGGCTCCGCCCATGACCGGAAATCTGCTCCGCGCCGCGCTTTTCCTTTTCCTCTTCAGCGTGGTGGCTTCCTTCAGTGTCGCCGCAAACGCACAGACACTCGCTCTCTTGGGAGGCAGGGTATATCCGTCGCCAGACGCCGCCCCGCTCGTGGATGCCGTCGTCCTGACGTCTGGGGGTGCCATCACCGCGATCGGCAGTCGCAGCGAAGTCCAGGTCCCGAATGATGCGCGAGTCATTGATTGTACTGGAAAGACTGTCGTCGCCGGCTTCTGGAATAGTCACGTCCATTTCATGCAGGCGGTATGGAAAAACGCGGCCAGCGCGCCGGTTGCGCCGCTCGAAGAGCATATGCGGGAGATGCTGACGCGGTGGGGTTTCACCACCGTTTGGGATCTTGGTTCCGACCCGAACGACTCCTTGGCGCTCCGCCGCCGCGTCAACGCTGGTGAGGTCGCGGGTCCCAATATCCTTCTTGCCGGCGACATCTTCCCCAAGGGCGGTCATCCCGTTTATTTGCCTCCCGAGATGCAACTTCCCGAGGCCGCTACATCAGAGGAAGCCGCGCAAATGGCGCGCGATGACCTCCGTATGGGCCTGGACGGCATGAAACTCTTTACTGGCGTTTACATGGGCAACAAGCCCGTCGTGAATATGGATGCGGCCATCGCCAAGGCGGCGGTCGATGTGGCACATGCACAGGGCAAGCCGGTGTTCGCCCATCCGCAAAACAGAACTGGTGTGGACACAGTGATCGCAACTGGAGTCGATGTGCTCGCCCACATCGTTCCCGGAGAACCGAGTTACACCCCCGAGCAACTCGCCCGGTTCAAATTGCAAGGCATCGCATTGATTCCGACGCTATCTCTTTTTGCGACCAGCGTCGGCGGCCCCGCCCTGGCTGCCCGGCTGGTCGAGTCCGGCGTCAACCAGCTCAAGGCATTTGCGGAGAACGGTGGTCCCGTTCTCTTTGGAACCGACGTCGGATTCACCACGGTCTACGACACTTCGCTCGAATACGAACTCATGCACCGGGCTCTTTCGGAAAGCCAAGTGCTCGCCTCCTCACGACGAACCCGGCGCTATACTTCAAGGCCGCCAAGAAGGGTAGGGTTGAACGGGGATTTGACGCCGATCTCGTGGTTCTTGATGGCGACCCCATCGCCGACGTTCGCAACCTCGCCAAAATCGCCTATACCATCCGTGCCGGCCAGGTCATTTATCACAGACCGTGAAAGGCTGCTGCCGTTCCGGAAATAGCCCATCACCTTGGTGTTTGAACTGCGCGAGAAACAGGCGGAAAGAATCATGCGGGCCTTGGACCGTTTGAAATCACCCAGCCGTCGGAACCCTTAACCAGAATGAAATTCAGCGTGAGCGCGCGGCCATTGTTGTCATCCGATCGAGAACGCGCCTGAAGAATAATCTAGGTTGCGGTTTCCGGGAGGGATCACGACATATCTCCGATGAAACATCTATCGATCGTACTCTGCACGGTTGCCGCGGTCCTTGTTGCCGCGGATGTCGCGTTGGCGCAAAGCGTCCCGCTGGGCGCGTCCCAGTTTAACCCGCCGCTGCCGCCGCCGCCACCACCGCCCAAAATCGAGGTACCGGTGATACCGCAGCTGGACGCGCCGTTGCGCCAGAACTATGCGCCCGCGCCGCACCGTTCCTTCAGCGACCGCATCAACGATTGTCTCGATGAAGCCGCCGCCGCCGGAATCCGCCCGGGCCGACGCGCGGCCTATTCACGCGCCTGCGCCAATCGATGATCGGGCGCATCAGTTCCGATACTGGGCAAGAAACTCCGCAGTGAATCATGCGGGCTCTCGACGTCCAGGATGACCCAGCCGTCGGGACCATTCACCACGATGAAATTCAGCGTGGCGGCGCGGCCGCCATTGTCGAAGGCGACAGCGACATAGGTCTTGTCGAATTGCCTGCGCAGGATCGATATCGAGACGGCGCAAGCTTCCAGGTCGGGCTCGACGGTCGAGAGAGCGAAGCCGGCCAGCAGAACCAGGATAGTTGCGAAAACCCTCGCCATTGGCGGCTCGCTTTATTTGCGGCTGTCCTTGTCGTACGCTGGCGGTCAAATTACCATTGACGGACATAAGCTGAAAACCGAATGCGTGAACTGTTCGATGAAGTGTCTGGAAAGTCTCCGCTCGATCCGGAGGAGGCGGTACGGCGCACCACAGGCGGGCCGCGCCGCAAGCGTTTTTACGCCCATGCGGGCGTCGTCGACGCGCCGGATGGTTTTGCCATTACCCTCGATGACAAGCCGGTCCGCACGCCTTCCGGGCGCCCGCTGGTGGCGCCGAACCGGGAGATCGCCGACGCCATCGTAACGGAATGGGACAGCCAGAAGGAATTCATCGATCCCTTGACCATGCCGTTGACCCGGCTCGCCAACAGCGTTGTTGATGCCGTGGCCGATCAGGTCGAAGCAGTCACGGACGACATCGCAAAATATCTCGGGTCCGATCTTTTGTTCTACCGCGCCGGCGATCCGGAGGCGCTGGTGGCGCGGGAAGCCGCGCTTTGGGATCCGGTGGTGTTTTGGGCCGCGGATGCGCTGGGTGCGCACTTTATTCTGGCCGAAGGGATCGTGCATGTGCGCCAGCCGGATTCTGCGATCGCGGCGGCGCGCGCGGCGCTGCCGGCGGACCCCTGGTCGATCGCAGCCTTGCACGTGGTGACGACATTGACGGGCTCGGCGCTGCTCGCCTTGGCGCTGCTGCGGCGCGTGCTCGATTCCGATCAGGTTTGGGCCGCGGCTCATGTCGACGAGGACTGGAACATCGAAAAATGGGGGGTGGACGAAGAGGTGGCGGCCCGCCGCGCGGCGCGGCTGGTCGATTTTCGCGCTGCCGGGCGCATCCTCAAGTCGCTGAATTCCGCGGCGGGTTAACGACAGGTTTACGACAGCCGGATAGCTTCGGCCGGGCCTGACCCCGGTGAAGCCCATGTTGATCATCATCAATCCGAACATTCGGCCCGCCGCACAGGGCGTGACGGCGCCTATCGTGCTGCAGCCCGGCAGCGTGGTCAGCGCCAAGGTGCAGCAGGTTCTCGGTAACGACACGGTGCGGATCGCGATCGGCGGCCAGTCGATCGATGTGCTTTCGCAGGTCCCGCTGCAGGCCGGCCAGACGCTGCAGCTTACGGTTTCGCAGAGCCCGGACGGTACGATCCGGCTGGCGCTGGTTGACCCGCAGGGCGGCGCGGCGGCCAGCCAGGGTGCCGGCGATCCCGCCGCCGCAGCCGCGGCAGCTGACTCCGTGACCTTGGCCCCCGATGCGGCCGCCAGCATCCCCGCACAAACGACGTCAGCGGTTGCCGCACCGGCCAATCAGCTGACGGCGCTGGAAACGCTCGCGGTATCGGTCGCGGCGCAAACCGCGGCGACCCAGCAGACCAGTCTCGCGCCACTGTTTGCCAATCTAAGCGTTGCCGCCGGACTGGACGGTCTGCCGGCGCCGGTCCAGCAGGCGGTCGGGCAACTGCTGGCGCAGCGGACCAGCCTCGATCAAGGCCTGACCGGCAATGACATCAAGCAGGCGTTCCAGAATTCGGGCCTGTTTCTGGAAGCCTCATTGGCGTCCGGATCGCTTTCGCCGTCCTCATCCTCCACGCCAGATCTCAAGGCGGCGCTGATCGTGCTCCGCCAGGTGCTGACGACGTCGCTCAATGTGGCAACGCCGATCTCGGGTGCGCTGGCGACGGGCAGCGCACCGGCATCGGCGGCTGTCGTGCAGCAGGGCGCGACACCGGCAGCCGCCATTGTTGCGCAAGCGACGACGTCGCCAACGCCGGTGGTGCAGGGGGCAACGACGCCGATGGCGATGGCGCTGGCGCAGGCTACGCTGCCATCCATTCAAGGCTCAATGCCGCCCGTCATCATTACCGTTGGGCCGGAAACGCCGACGATGGCATCGCCCGCGCTTGTGCCGCTGCTCGCGCCGGAGATCTCAGCCATCGGAGCCACGCTCCAGGCCGCGGCGCCGCCGGTCCCGCAAGATGTGCTCGGCTTCGGCGCTGCGAACCCGGTCAGTCCGACCGCATCGACGCCGGTGGATGCCGCGCGGGCCACCGCCAGCGCCGCCGCGCTCAATTTGCTGCAGGAAGCCCTGCAGGCCGGGCCGCTGACGGCGGGAAATCCGTCCGGGCTTGTGTTCGAGAACAGCCAGTTGGTCTCGCTGCTGCCGGCGCTGACCGGGGCTCGCTTGAAGATCGATGACGCGGAATTTGCGCGCAGCAACGTCCCGCCACCGATCGGCGGCGCGTTGCCGGCGGCGCAGCCCGTCATGGCAGCCAGGCTGGTATCGAATTCGTCTTCTGAAACGGCCATGCACCACTTGCTCGCCGATACCGATGGCGCGATCGCGCGGCAGACATTGTTGCAGATGGCCTCGTTGCCGGATCGTGTCGATACCGCAACTGCGCGCCTGGACCATGCCGGTCCGCGCTGGAATTTCGAAATTCCGTTTGCGACACCGCAGGGAACCGCGATGGCGCAGTTCGAGATTTCGCGCGATGGGGGCGGCGGCAACGAGACCGAGGCGGCAAAGCGGGTTTGGCGAGCCCGGTTCTCGCTCGACGTCGAGCCTGCCGGCCCGGTCCATGCGCTGATATCGCTCAGCGGCGAGCGGACATCGGTGCGGATATGGGCGGAGCGGCCTGCGACAACAGCGCAATTGCGCGCGGGTGCTGCCCAACTGAGCCAGGCGCTCAGCAAGGCCGAGCTTCAGCCCGGCGACATCGTGATACGGGAAGGCACGCCGCCACAATCCGCGCCGCAGCGCGCCGGGCATTTTCTGGATCGCGCGCTATGAGCGTCGAGACAAGGCACCAGCTCGCGGTCGCGCTGCACTACGACAGGACCGGTGCGCCACGGGTCGTCGCCAAGGGCAAGGGGACGATCGGTGCGAAAATCATCGAGGTCGCCAAGGCCCATGACATCCCGATCGAAGAGAACGAGGTGCTGGCCGGCGCGCTTTCGAACGTCGAACTCGGCGATGAAATCCCGGCGGAGCTGTACAAGGCGGTGGCGGAAGTGCTGATCTTTGTGCTGCGGCTATCGGGGCGAATACGCTAGGACGTGAACCCATGAATTCAGAGAGTCCGGCGGACGTCCGCTTTGTGAGCATTCCGGACTCAAGTCGGACGTCGTGCGAGGTCCGAAAAGTGCACAGATTCGGACTCCCCAGCAAAAGCGTATCTCTATTCGATCATCTCGGCGGCGATGGAGAGCATCCCGGGCGACACCTCGATGAATTCATCATCTCGACACGGATCTACTACCGTCCGCGATGCTAAAATCGGCGCTGCATTCGCGGGATCTTCAGTATCGGTCAATCGCTGATCTGCCGCCGTCAATACCCTAGAGCTGCTGATCGATGCCGCCCCACACCGCGTCGAGGGGTGGCCTGTCGTCGTTCCGTCTGCTAGCTTCCAAACGTCCTGAAAATCCTGGGGAGGCGAGCTATGCTTTTACCTGTACAATACGCATGGTTTGAGCCCGTGCTCATTGCAACCATCGTGGTATTCATCATTGACTTAATCGGCAACTCGATCGGTTTTGGCAACCGCTTCCTCAGCGCCCTAATGAGCGCAATCGTGTTTGCCCTCGTGTTCGGAACCCTTGTCTATTTTGGTTACGGCAGCGTGTCGATGTCAGTGACGACGACGCCGAGTACAACCGCCCCTGCTCAAACGCAAAAATAGGTCGGCCAAACAGAAATGCCGGCTCCCTGCCGCGGCTTTTCGCCGCTCAAATCTTGTTGTTTCAGCTGGAGTGGGCTAGCTCGGGCGATCTGTGAAATGCGACCGGCGCGCCCTGAACGGCATCTTTGGGTGTTGCGCTCCGGCTACCCGGCAATGAGCCCGCGCCATAGCCGCATTTTCCAGTTGTCATTGTTTTACCACGATGCCATCAGCATCGTCGCCG
>Ga0179587_10001568_pt1 | contig 10495 bp, 7 predicted proteins | sample CZODoug2_1_08_16_FD_185932 | JGI IMG/M metagenome (GOLD analysis project Ga0179587, IMG submission 185932) | Vadose zone soil fungal communities from Angelo Coast Range Reserve, California, USA - CZODoug2_1_08_16fungal | ecosystem: Environmental > Terrestrial > Soil > Vadose zone | place: USA...
ACGGCCGATGGCGCGTCCGTCTACGTCGGTCATGGATTGAAAGAGCGCGGAATAGAGTTCGACCGGGTGATCGGCTTCAGAGAGAGTGAATTCGGGTACCGCGGCGTTGAACTGAAGCTGCAGGCGCTGCAAGAGAATGGGATGGTAGATGCTGCCTTCGGGGCGACACCAGCTGAGAATGCCGTCGCCGAGAACGAGCTCGACGCGCTCGGCTTCGCGGTCGATGCGGCCATAGAGGGAGTAAAGGGTCTCGAAGATTCTCATAGCGGCGCGAGCAGGCTTTTCAGTCTTAGCCCATTCCTCGCGCGCCACCTTCCAGCGCTGTAAAGCGGCCAGCCTCACTGGCTCATCGGCGAAATCGGCGGTGCGGGTTTCGCCGCGTTGGTCCGGCTCATTGCGGGAAACAGTGACGGAAGGCTCGTTGGATGGGTCGTCCCAACCGGATTCGAGCCACGTCGCTATTGCGGCGGGAGGCTCGGGAGGAGAAGTGAGCGACGGGCGCTGAACCTTCAGGACGAATCCGCCGGCGCCGGTGTCGTCATTTTGAGAGTCCGCGGCTTTGTTTTTCGCGGAGGCGGATTTGGAGGCCCCTCGTTTGATGGAGGGGTGGTCAGGGAGATCGTGTAACCACAGACTCCAGAGCTGCTCGCGAATCTGGCGTTTGGCCGGATTGCGATGCTGGTTGAGAGCTTCCAGATAGCGGAAGACACGAGTTAGCTTTTCCCGCGCGACGCGGAGTTTCTCCGGATTCATGACTCGCTGCCTCTATTCCCCCGGGGTGGGGAGGCTGGGCGCGGCTGGTGAGATGTTCAGGATACCAGCGTACCTCGATCACCTGTCAATAGAACCCTGCATGTGGAAAAAAGTTGGCGCGGGAGCGGCTGAAGGGGCGGCCGATTCCGAGCCTTTGCTTGACGGCCTGCGGGATATGGGGTTCGCTTGGTAAGGCTCGCCCCAATAAAAAAAAAATTCTTTTACTCCCGCGCCGCTAGAAGTATACTGCGGGCTGTGAGGCTTGCAGGCTGAGCCCCACTCCCACCCTGGGCTTGCCGATTCGGCATCTCCTTAACCCCGACCCTCGAGGTTGGCCGAAAATAAGGAACCCCTCGCGCTAAATATGAATCCTAATAGCCGCATGAACGTGAATCTTGATCGCCGCAGGACATTCCGGAAAGTCCCTGAAAAATTTGCTTTCATCCAATTGGAGCGAGACGACGGCGGGGCAGTGTTGAATGTCTCCGAAGGAGGCCTGAGCTTTAATACCTTTGCTCCCGTGGAGCAAACCGGGCCAATTCACTTTTGGTTTTCGCTCAATCTCAGTGAACGGATCGACGCGTGGGGTGAAGTTACATGGACGGACGAAACTAGGAAGTTGGGAGGCTTGAGGTTTATCCGCCTCCCCGAGCGAGCGGAGCGCCAAATTCGCGAGTGGATTTCCAGGCCCATTGCGCGAGAGGCTCCTGACGAGAGGTACACGCCTCAAGCCGCAGGAGGCCGTCCTTCCAGAGTTGTACCCAGAGAACCGGACGCGATTGCTAGATTCGTTTCGAAGGCTCGTGCGCAGCGCGCTCCGGCTGGTTCCAACGGCGAGGATTCCGGAGTTTCCATGGCTCCACTGCCGTCTCTTGGGGAAATCGAAACGGCAACAAGATTTGCGCCGGAGGCTCGTGCGCAGCGCACCCCGGCTCTGTCCAGCAGAGAGGGTTCCGGAGTTTTCAACGCTCCATTCCCCGCTCTTGGGGAAATGGAGGCAGAAAGATTTGCGCCGAAGCCCCGTAGGCCGCGCGCTCCGATTCTATCCAGTGGAATTCTAACCAGCAGCGAGGATTCCGTTGACTCTAACGCTTCGCTTCCCCCTGCGGGAGTAGCGCCGACAGGGGAGCTGGTCCCCATGCAAAGGTTCCGGACCGCAAAGCGACGGCAGCTTATTCTGGGCTTGTTACTGGGCATCTGTATTTCCGTGACTGTCGCTGTAGCGGCAATCAAGTATTCGAATGGTGGTCATGAAAAGACGAGCCCACGAACGGTATCTAGCGTTTCGACGCCACAAAAAAGTGGAGGAGAAGTTTTGCCACCAGTTCCTGCGAGCCCATCTGCCACAAGCGGGAGCTCCGCAGATATCTTCGGCAGCACCAACCATAAAACAGGAGTATCAGGGGCCAGCACGTCGAAGATTCTAGCGGCGGGAATGGGCGGGCATCCAAGTCCGAACAAATCGGAATCTTCAGCGTCAAATCTGCCAGCGCGACCGCCTATTCAGCCAAACTGGAGCAGTAAGGCAAGCCCGAAAAAAACTTCCGCGACACCGCAGCAGTTGTGGGCATCGGTGCAGGCCGGCAACAGCACGGCGGCCACGGCATTGGCTGAGCTCTACATTAAAGGCGAAGGAGTTCCCCAGAATTGCAACCAGGCCAGAGTCCTTTTGCTAGTGGCTTCTGAGAAGCGGAACGCGGCAGCTATCAAGAGACTGCAAGAATTGGACAAGACTGGTTGTCCAACGGAGTAAGTTTCTTATCTTGTCCGCGGGCTGTTCTTATCTCGGGCGAATTCATTCTGGTGCACCAAACCGGACACGAAAGCGACGCCGGATACTCAAGAGAGGCTAAACCGGGCGGCGAATGCCTAGCTTGCGCATGCGGGCCTGGAGAGTGGTGCGCTTGATGTCGAGGAGGACGGCAGCACCTTTAGGACCGGCGATGCGCCACTGAGTTTGCTTCAAGGCGCGAAGGATGTGCTGGCGTTCGGCTTCTTCGAGGGTGGAGATTGAAGAGGTTAGTGAGGCAGATGAGGTTAAGGAAGTAAAGGAGGAAGAGGGATCGGGTTGGGCCGTCCCGGAGATGGAGGCGGACTTTAGCTCGGCGAAGGGAATGCGCAATTCTTTGCCCGGAGAGAGAAGGACGGCGCGTTCAATGAGGTTTTCAAGTTCGCGAACGTTGCCGGGCCATAAATAGTGAGTGAGGGCGTCCATGGCGTCTGCGGGAATGTACTCGACGTCCTTGTTGAGCTGGCGGCTAAATCGCTGGACGAAGTAGCGCACGAGGAGAGGAAGATCTTCGGCGCGTTCCCGCAGCGCGGGGATTTGAATGGGGAAAACGTTCAGGCGGTAGTAGAGGTCACTGCGGAAGGCGCGCTCGGCGACGAGTTTCGAAAGATCCGCGTTGGTGGCGGCGACAACCCGAACGTCCACGCGCTGCGTGCGATTGCTGCCGAGGCGTTCGAATTCCTGCTCTTGAAGGACGCGAAGAAGTTTGGGCTGAAGCTCGATAGGAAGGTCGCCGACTTCGTCGAGGAAGAGCGTTCCGCGGTCAGCAAGTTCGAAGCGGCCAATTTTCTGGCTGATAGCGCCGGTGAAAGCGCCGCGTTCGTGGCCGAAGAGTTCGGATTCAAGAAGGCCGCTGGGAATAGCGGCGCAATTGACTTTGACAAAGGTGCGATCGCGGCGCGGGCTGAGGTTGTGGATGGCGCGGGCAAAGAGTTCCTTGCCGGTGCCGGTTTCACCGAGGAGTAAAACGGTAGTGCCGGCGGGAGCAGCGAGCTCCACTTGAGCCAGCGCGCGCTTAAGCGCGGGACTCTCGCCGATGATTTCCTCGAAATTGAATTCACTGCGGATTTCTTCCTCGAGATAGAGCTTTTCTTCGGCGAGCTTGTTTTTGAGAGACTCGATTTCCTTGAAGGCCAGCGCATTCTCGACAGCGATGGCGACCTGCGCGGCGACGGGCTGAAGCAGCTCGACGTCTTCCGGAGTGAAGGAATCAAGCCGCCGGCTCGCGAGATTGAGCGTGCCGAAGGTATGGGCGTGATGGATCAACGGGATGCAGCAGACGGCCTGAAGGCCCTCGGCGCGAAGGATGCGAATGACGTCCGTGTCGAAGCGGTCGAGTTCCGAACCCCGCGCGATCAAGGGCTGGCTGGTAGCAATGGCGTGGCCAGCGGGAGAAGTGTCGCGCGGAACCACCGTCTCCGGCTTGAAGATATTCTGCTTGCCGGGAAAATCGAGGGAGTGAATCCTGAGCAAACCCGTTTGGGAGTCGAGGAGCGCGAGGCTGGTGTAGTCGTGGTGAATGACGCGCTCGAGAGTGTTGACGATGCCGCGGAAAAGTTCAGGGAGTTCGCGGCTGATGATCAGGAGATTGTTGATTTCGAGAAGAACCTGGAGGCGGTCACGCTGGCGGGCGAGCTGCGACTGATAGGCCTGGGAAGTCGCGAAATTCAGGGCGTTATCGACTGCTACGGCCACTTGGCTGGCCACGCGCTCCATGAATTGCAACTCGGTCTCCGTGATGCGCTGGGGAACCAGACGGCCGAAACCCATGGCGCCGAGGCGGTGCTGGGCAGTGGTGAGCGGAAGAATCGCAAGGGAACGTACATTATGCTCGCGGTAGCGGTGGAGAAATTCGGGAAAGCGGGTCTCTTCATGGGTGTCGCTGACGACAAAGGACTGCTGCGTTTGCCAGACCCAGCCGGCGGGGTTGCCCTCGACAGGAGACTCACTGCCAGCGGCTTTTTCGCCGGGGACGCGAGTGGCGAGAACGTGGAGGCGCATGACGTTGCGAGAAGGGTCGTGGAGGACGAGGGTTAGAAAATCGAAGTCGATGACCGAGCGCAAGCGGTCCGAAAGGTCGTGGAACAACGCGGGAAGATCGCGCTGCTGGGCGATGGCCTCGCTGACTTCGAGCAAGGCTTCGAGCTGACGCCGGGAGTGTTCGAGCGGGGAAGTAAACGCCACTTCCGGCGGAGAGATGACGGGATCCGCCATAGAAGGCAGGATAACACTGCGGTCGGCGGAGGCTCAACCGCCTGTCCTATCGACTTCCGTTCTGCCGATTAACTGCTTCCTCTACTTCCGGGCATTGGATCGATCTTAGGGACGACAGCATAGAGAGTTCGCAGGTGAAGAAATATCGCAACTAAAATGCTTGTGATCCCCGCGATCGCCCAGTTGTTCCAAACGAAATTCGCGCGTAGTGGGACCGAGTATTCTCCTCTAAGCACCCAACGGAATGAACCTGGAGCGATGAAATACAGATACAGCGGTACGCAAAGCAGAGATGCCACGAGGGCGATTGCAGCAGCGATTCGCCGATATAAGAACGTTAGAGCTATCGCCAGTACGAAAAGAATGCTTCCGTCGTCGGCCAGTGTGAACAGCGGGCCTGTAAGCCAGCCCCCACTGAACTCCCCAGCACCCAGATCATCCAAGTGTACCCATGCCACTGCAATGCAAAGCAAGCAACTTGAGGCCTGCCACAGTTCTTGTTTCCCAAATTTCGCCATGAAATCCCCTAGTCTGCGCGGTCAGCTTTGGATGATTGAGCTCCTCCAATATCGTAAGCGGGAGCGTGGCGAGCGCCAGTGGCCATCAATTGCTCGATGAAATCGACGGACTGGATGCCGCTGCGGGCGCCGAGGGCGGTGCAGTTGAGGGCGGCGGCGGTGCAGGCGAAATCGAGTTGGCGCTGAAGGGGCCAGCCTTGCAAGAGGCCGTAGATGAAGCCGGCGTGAAAAATGTCTCCGGCGCCGGTGGTGTCAACGGGCTGAACGTGGAAGGCGGATGCGTAGTGGAATTGCGTTCCGTCCCAGGCCAAGACGCCTTGTTCGCCGAGTGTGGCGGCAGTGAGGCGGGAGCCAAATCGTTTCTGGAGGGCGGGCAGGGATTTTTTCAAGTCCGGCTCTTCCGTGAGGCGACCGGGGATATCTCGGCTGGTGATGAGGTAGTCGACGCTCTTCAAGAGGGTTTCCACGCCGGGGTAGAGTTCATCTACGTCGGCGATGACGGGAATGCCGGAGGCGCGCGCCCAGCTCGCGGCCGCAACTGCTGCGGCGGTATCGTGTCCATCGACGTGAAGGGCGCGGGAATTGATGATCCAATCTCGGTCGAGTTCCTCGGGGCTCAGAGTCAAGCGGTCGTCGCGTTTCCAGAGAACGGTGCGTTCACCGGAGTCATCGACGAGGATGAAGGCTTGCTGGCTGGGGCAATCGGGTGCGGTGAAGAGATGAGCCTCGACGCCGTGGCGCGCAAATTCGGCGCGGTGCAGTTCGGAGGCGCTGTCGTCGCCGACTTTGCCGACGTAGCGCGTGCGCAATCCCCACTGTTGGCAAGCAATCATGGCGGTGGCAACCTGTCCGCCAAGCAAGACTTTCGCAGAGCTGAATTCGACTTTGGAGCCCCGCTCGGGATAGTGTGCGACGGGGATGAAAGTGTCGGTGGCGTTGAGGCCCACACCGACCACGTCAATCCTTGTTGAGCGCGTCATGATGGTCCCGGCCACTGTAAAGGAAGCGCAGGAGTTTTCAAAGGCGAGAGAACCGCTTCAATTGAAGCGCGTGGTGCGCCAGAGGGCGAGGCCACTAATAATAAGGAACAAGACGAGGACCGCGGTCAGCAGCGCGGCCGGGGCCCAGTGCAAAGACATTGGCGGGACGCGAGCCATCACGGCAAAGATAACAAAGACACTGGTAGCGGCGACTACCAAAAGCCAATCCAGCACGCTGCGCGACGGCTTTAGTTCGCCCGCGAGTTGGCGGCCGTCCATGCGGGCTTCGACAAAATCCGCGGGGACGCTATAGCGATCGCTTTCGCGGATGGCTGCTTCTTTCCAGCGCGTTTGCTCCTGGCCAGTGGCGGAAGAAAATGCAATGGCGCCGACCCCCAGCATCATAAGGAGAGAGCCGCCGATGACTTCGAGATAGATGGAAGAATTGCGGCCGTGCAATTCGCCGAAAACAAGAATGCCCCACAACAAACCCCAGAGCTGATTCGAATTGGAAAGCGGGATGCCGCGGCTGATGCCCACATACTTTGCGGCGTATTGCTGGAAGATGTCGCCGATTACCCAGACGAAGCCGCCGAGTATCAGCCAGAAAACAACGCTGCGCGCGCTAAGCAATTCCTGCCACAACGGACCCAGACCAAGAGAACTCACGGAAAGGACCGTCATCATGCCCAACTCGCCGAACGAAAAGAAAGTCACGAAGGAAAGTGGATTCATCCCGGTCAAGTAAGCTTTGCGATAGGGGATGTACATGGTGCCCCAAAGAATTCCGGCACCGAGGGCGGCCCAGACCCCGTGTAGAGAATGTGCGGTTGGGCCTTGCCCTGACGAGGAGGCGATGGCCAAGAGCGTGGCGCCGATACACATAACAAGCGCGCCGCCCAAAACACCGGCGCGACGGCGCCAACCGGCCTGGCGGAGCTCATTGAAGAACAGAAATCCCCAAAGAATGCCGAGAAGGCTGTTCGAGTTCCACAAAGGAAAGGCGATGCTCAAGCCGATGTCACGTATTGCGAAAATTGTGAGCGTGTTGGCCACGGCCCAAAGACATCCGGCGAGCAGCGCCCAAATGACCAGGTGAGGCGCGCGTCGAACATCGGCGCGGACGGACGAGGTGCCCAGGATCAGCGCGGGCAAGCTCCAGCGCGCAAGAAAAACGCCAATGACCATGATGAGCGAAATGACCATCGGCGAAATGCCAATGGAAACGAGTTTGGTCGGAGCTTCCGCGGCGCCGAGCCAGGCTCCCGCGGCGAAGCCGGAAAGAATACCGAGCAATTGAAGTTTTTTCGAGCGCGAGGCGTCTTGGATGGCAGGTTGAAATTGAGAAGACGAGTCAGGCGGCATTTTGCTCCGATCGGAAAATCAGCGAATGAATCGAAGAAGAAGCAATCCGCCCATCAGCACAGCGACGGGAACCCAAAAGTGGATATCGCTGAGCACGCTGCCCATCCAGTTGCGTGTCATGTTCGTTTCTTGGTTATGCTCCATGTCTACTCACGTAGAAAGCTGGAAGCGCGGAAGAGAGCAAGTAACGGATTCAGTTATTAGTTTTCGCGCTTGATGTGCGCAATTCCTGTTCCACTTTGTAAGCTTTCCAGGCCTGGTCGATTACGTAGGCATGAACAGCATCCGCGTCAGCTACCGTCATACGGGCTTTGGGGAAAGCGAACTTCGGCGGATCGGCAAGCCCTGGCATGCCATTCGACCAGTGGCTGCCACCCAGGACAATGCCATACCAATCTTTGTGTACCTGGGGCGGGGCGTAGCGCAAATCGGGGATTGCGCCGTCTTCGACCCAGGCACCGCTGCCGTCGATGAAGGGCGAGTGGCACCCCTCGCAGTAAAACGAGACGTAAAGTTTTTCGCCTTTGTGAATGATTTCCTCGCTCACTTTTTGTTCGGGCGGTTTTGGCACCGGCGGAATTTCAATGTGCGGAGTCGGAAATGGAACCTTGCCACCGAGTTTGAAAGCATACAAGCGGTTGGGGCCGCGTTTGGATTCGGGTGTGGCCATCGTGCGCGCGGGAGCAAAGAGGCGCGAACCGGAACCCCAGCCGACGGAAGTAATCACGTACTGTTCGCCATTCGCGGTAAACGTAACCGGGATGGAATCAATTGCGGACTTGGTCTGGAGGGACCAAAGTTTTTTCCCGGAGTCAGCAGCGTAGGCCGCAAATTCCCCGGTACCTTGTCCCTGAAAAACCAGGTTGCCGGACGTAGAGAGGACTCCGCCGTTGACGGCGATCTGCTCTTCGACGGACCAGCGCGCTGTCTCCGCAACAGGGTCCCACGCGATCAGCCGGCCGAAGAGCCCCTCGCCGCCTTCTCCGGCTTCCACGGCGGCCTTTGTTTCGGCTCGGCGGTCCGTCGTCGGAATATAGACAAGCCCTGTGAGCGAGCTATAGCTCATGGGCCACCAGTTGTGGACCGTCCATTGTCTGCCGCCACCCTGCGACGCAGGGATCAAAACTGGTTTGGCTGACTGAAGCTCGTAGGCGCTAGCCCAGGTGGTCTTGACCAGCGGCTTGGCGGAGAGCAGCTTGCCAGATTTGGCATCGAGAATATAGAAGAAGCCATTCTTGGGAGCGGTCAACGCCACGTGACTCTTTTCGCCGTTAATCATGAGGTCGGCCATCATGATCTGATTGTTTTCGTTGTGAACGTTTTCCGCGCCCGTCTGGTAGTGCCAGACGTATTCGCCCGTGTCTGCTTTCACCGCGATAATGCATTGAGAAAAGAGTTTTTCTCCGGTAATTTTGACTCCGGTCATTTCGCCGTAGCCGACATCCGCGCCCGCCGTGCCAAAAATCACCAGTCCTGTGGCATCGTCATAAGTAATGGCGTGCCAGACGTCGCCGCCGCCAATCTTCCACGAATTCTCGCCCATCCAGGTTTTCGAGGCCATCTCCAATTCTTTTGTTTCGAAACCCTTCGCTGGATCACCTGGAACGGTCCAGAACCGCCAGACTTCCTTGCCCGTCTCTGCGTCATAGGCGGCAATGGCGCCGCGCACTCCATCATCCGAGCCGTTGTAACCCATAAGGATTTTCCCACGGGCCACGCGGGGCGCGCCGGTGATTCCCGTTTGCAACGGTTCGCAGACCGTCGCTTCCCAGAGTTTTTTTGTCGTTGCGGCATCGATGGCAATCAGGCGGCAGTCGCCCGTGCCAACATAAACTTTTCCGTTCCAGACAGCCACACCACCATTGGTACGCGCGGAGTAAGAGCCGTTCAGCGCCTGATCGAGCCGGATTTGCGGATCGTACTTCCAGAGGACCTTACCTGTGGATGCTTGGACTGCGTAAATCTTGGAGAGCGGAGCGCTGATGTAGATAACACCATCAACAACGATCGGCTCGGAGACTACTCCCATCAAGCCGTCGTAATCCAGATACCAGGCGAGGCCCAAACTGGCGACGTTCTGATCGTTGATCTGCTTGAGCGGGCTGAAGTGTTTCGAATCGTTGGTGCGCCCGTTCACCAGCCAGTTGTTCCCGGTGGCTGCATCGGCCATGATGCGCGTTTCGTTCACGTCCCCGGGCTTTGCCGTGGTGTCAGTCGAAGAGTGACCCACGATCACTACTGCAGCGCTGGCAATGGCCAAAGCCACAATGAAGGTAACCAGAATTCGTTTCGCTTTCATACCAACCCATCCTTGTCAAACACCCGCCACTCCCGCGAGTAAATATAGCTACGCTGGCCGACCGAGATTGTCGTGGAATTTTCAGCTGTCATGTTAGGTGCGCGGCACAAAAGAGTCAACGCGCCGCTTCTTTTCCTAGGACTGTTGAGATGCTGGCCGTAAAATGATCCAAAAGCGAATCCATAAACTTAGGAGTGAAATGAGGCCACGGTTACAGGTGATGAAATTCGGCGGGACGTCGGTGGGCGATGCGGAATGTATCGCCAGGACAGCGCAGATTATCGCCAAGGCGGCCAAGGAAAACCCCTGCATTGCAGTGGTTTCCGCGATGAGTGGAGTGACCAACCGACTGATCGAGGCTGCAAGGAAGGCGCAGACAGGGGACACCGGTGAGGCTGCAGCTATTGTCGATGCGTTGCGCCAGCAACACGAAGCCGCATTGACGAGCCTGGTCCAGCGCGCGGACGAGCGCGCGGCGATTAGGCTGCGGTTGGAAGAAGTCCTCGCGGAAGGGCGACGGCTCTGCGAAGGAACGTCATTGCTGCGGGAACTCACGCCGCGCACCCTCGACGCAATT
>Ga0179587_10001570_pt1 | contig 10492 bp, 10 predicted proteins | sample CZODoug2_1_08_16_FD_185932 | JGI IMG/M metagenome (GOLD analysis project Ga0179587, IMG submission 185932) | Vadose zone soil fungal communities from Angelo Coast Range Reserve, California, USA - CZODoug2_1_08_16fungal | ecosystem: Environmental > Terrestrial > Soil > Vadose zone | place: USA...
CCGGGACCCAACCTCGGCTCGACATGTCAAACGGGCCGCAAGGTTTCAGCGTGCGTCCAGCAAGCTGGCTTTCGAAATCTGCGGCGGAGAGCTCCCAGTCGGCGGGAAGTCGATGAAAAACCAAATTCTTGAACAACATGAACGGCACTCGCAGCGAAAGGAGCGCGGATTATATGTGGCGGCGGCTAGAATGCACGGCGTTGCTCGCGATGCTGCCTCGAGTCGGCTCGCGCAATTTACTTTGCTCAGCAAACCTGATAGGACGACCACGGATGAAACTGACGCTCGGATTTTTCGGCGCATGCGCGCTGGCATGCTGGACCTTTCCGTACCGCGCTGCCGGCGCCGACACTCTGCTGGTCCACGGCCATGTTTACACCGGGAATCCGCGCGCCCGATGGGCTGCAGCGGTGGCGGTCGAGGATGCCCGCATCGCCGCCGTCGGTACCGATGCCGTCATACTGAAGCGACGCAAGGCGCACACCGAGGTCATCGACCTGCATGGGCAGACCGTGATTCCGGGAATCGTCGATTCGCACATGCATCTGCTGTACGGCGCCTACGCGCTGCATGGACTCAACCTCTCCACGCCCGAGTCGAGCATTACGCCGGACAAACCCGACCAGCTCGTTGCGCGGCTGAAGGCATACGCCGACGAGCATCCGCAAGACACCGTGCTGCTGGCGCGCGCGGATTTCAGCACCGCTCCGCCGACGACGCCAACCGCCGCGTTGCTCGACCGCGCCGTACCCGACCGCCCGCTCGTGATACACAACACCTCCGAGCACGCCCTCTGGCTCAATTCGGCCGCTCTGAAACTCGCAGGACTCAACGAACAACCGGTCAAGGACCTGGATGAGGAACGCGGTGTGATACGCGATGCCAGCGGACATGCAACGGGCGTGCTCCTGGAAGCGGCGATGCAGATCGCCGGCCGCGCCGTTGCCGCGCGAGTCTCGACGGAAGAGCAACTCGCGATGCTGCGCGACGCAACCCGGCATCTGAATAGCTTAGGGTTAACCAGCATCGTCAACGCAACAGGCGACCTCGAGGAACTCAAACTCTACGCGGCGTTGCGCGACCGAGGGGAATTGACGGTTCGAACGCGCACGGCATTCGGCGCGGTGGCCGTTCAGCACCGTCTAACGCCGCAATTCCTCGCCGAACTGGATCAAGCCCGCGGGCTCTACCATGACGACTGGGTCGCGGCCAATCTCGTGAAGTTCTTCGCCGACGGCGGTACCGGACTCGTCCCACCCTTGGTGTACTCGGCGCAGGACTATGAGACGCTGGTGATGGATCTCGACCAGCGCGGTTACCAGATCATGACGCACGCGCTTCGCGCCGACTCGGTCCACATGATCTTGGACACTTACCAACGCCTGGAACAGGCGCACGGACGTCGCGATCGCCGGCTGCGAATCGAACACGCGGACCTGATCGATGCCAACGACATACCGCGGTTCGCGGAACTTAGCGTGATCGCGGACATGCAACCCGCGTTCTGCTGCGCAGAAGAGGGGGCCAGCTTCGATCCCGCGAACGCCATCCCGTCGGACCGCTGGCAATCCCTGGAGCGCAGCGGGGCCACGTTGGCATTCAGCAGCGACTGGCCGTGCACCTGGCCGCCCAGCCCATTCGTGTCGATTCAGCAGACCGTGACTCGCCAGGCCTGGCGCTCGGCGGATACGGTAAATATCCCGGGTGAACCGCTGGATGGAGCGGCTCAGGGCGGGGCCGTGGCGACCGGCGCGATCTACGTACCGGAGGAAAGGATTACGGTAGAGGATGCGGTCCGCGCTTACACCCACGGTTCTGCATACGCCGCGTTCTCGGATGACCGGGTGGGAACACTGGAAGTAGGCAAGCTGGCGGACTTGGCCGTGCTGTCGCAGGACATTTTCCGGGCCGATCCGCTTGCCATCGGCAAGACTCGCGTCACGATGACCATGGTGGGCGGGAAGATCGTCTTCCGGGCGCAGCAATGACGGGCTCGCGGGCTACCCCACGGGCAGCATCGCACCGCTCCCCCAGACCTCCTCGCTAGCCCCAGACTTCGCGGGCCGTCTCGACGATCAGCCGAAGCTTGGCGGCCTGTTGATCCACGGTGAGTGCATTGCCTTCGACGGTCGAAGAAAAGCCGCATTGCGGACTCAAGCAGAGCTGGTCGAGCGGAACGAATTTAGCCGCTTCGTCGATCCGGCGCTTGAGTGCGTCCTTGCTCTCGATCGCGCCGCGCTTGGAGGTCACCAACCCCAGCACCACCATCTTGCCCTTGGGCACGAACCGCAGCGGCTCGAAACCGCCCGAGCGCTCGTCGTCGTATTCGAGAAAAAAGCCGTCGACGTTCAGCCGACCGAATAAAGCTTCGGCCACGTGGTCGTATCCGCCCGCAGCGACCCACGATGAGCGGAAGTTGCCGCGGCATAGGTGCGTACATACCGTCATTCCGGCCGGCTTCTTTTCGAGCGCACCGTTGATGAGGTCGATGTAGACGAGGTGTTGATTGTCCGCATCGCCGCCGATCTGCGCCATGTGCGCGCGCTGCGCCGGGTCGTTCAGGTAGGCGAGGCTGGTGTCGTCGAGTTGCAGGTAGGTGCATCCCAAACGACCGAGCTGCTCGACCTCATCCGCGTATGCCATGGACAGGTCGCGCCAAAACTGTTTCATATCCGGATACACCGCCGCATCGATGGCGGCGCGTCCGCCCCGATAATGAATCATGCTGGGGCTCGGAATGGTGAGCTTGGGAGTACCGCGCGTGATCGATTTCAGATACGAGAAATCGTCGCCGAATATGCATTTCTTCAGCATGAGCTTGCCCGTGACCCGCAATGCCGCGGGAGTGAACTCGATGTCGCCCTTCTCGTTGTGGAACTGAACCTTGAGGTTATCCTGGACCTTGGTTGCGCCGCCGAGTTGATACAGAAAATCCATGTGCCATGAACCGCGGCGGAATTCGCCGTCCGTGATGCCTCGCAGACCGGCCTCTTCCTGCATCCGCACCGCGCGTAAAATGGACGCATCTTCGATGGTGCGCAGTTCCGGCGCGGATATCTCGCCGTTCTTGAGTCGGTCGCGGGCCCGCAAGAGTTCCGGCGGGCGCAGCAGGCTGCCGACATGGTCGGCCCGGAACGGTGGTTGGCTATTCATCGTGGATGTTCTCGATGGATGTTCTCTAGAATTTTTCCCAACCGCGGAAATACCTTGCGCGCGTTGCCCTCGAAGATCTTATGCCGGTCACCGTCGCTCAAGCCGAGAGCATCCAAATAGCGCTTCGTATCGTCGAAATAGTGTCCGGTCTCCGGATCGATTCCCCGCACCGCGCCGACCATTTCCGAGCCGAAGATGATGTTGTCGGCGGGAATCACCTTCAGCAGCAACTCGATGCCGGGCAAATGATAGACGCAGGTGTCGAAGAACACGTTTTTCAACAGATAGTCTGCGAGCAGCGGGCGCTTCAGATCCTGGGCAAGTCCGCGATACCTTCCCCAGTGATACGGCACGGCGCCGCCCCCGTGCGGAATGATGAAGCGCAGAGTCGGAAAATCGGTGAACAGGTCGCTGGTCAAGAATTGCATGAACGCCGTGGTGTCGGCGTTGATGTAGTGGGCGCCGGTCGCGTGGAAATTCGGGTTGCACGAGGAACTCACGTGCACCATGGCGGGAATGTCGAGTTCCGCCATCTTCTCGTATAACGGATACCAATGGCGATCGGTGAGCGGCGGCGAGGTCCAATTTCCCCCGGAAGGGTCGGGGTTCAGGTTGCAGCCGATGAACCCGAGCTCTTTGACGCAGCGCTCGAGCTCCGCCGCGCTCTTGACTGGGACAACCCCCGGCGACTGCGGCAATTGACAGACACCGACGAAATTCTCCGGGTACAACGTGCAGACGCGGTGAATCAGGTCGTTGCAGGCCCGAGTCCAGCGTCGACTCGTCGTCTCGTTGCCGATGTGATGGGCCATGGCCGAGGCGCGTGGCGAAAAAATGGTCAGATCCGTACCCCGCGCCCGCTGCAGCTTGAGTTGGGCGTTCTCCAGGCTCTCGCGAATCTGGTCGTCGCTGATCGGCGTCTGCGCGTCCAAGGGGAGGTCCAGGCCCTCTTTCAGACCCGCGATCTGCGCGTCGCGAAATTTCTGCAGCGCGCCCGGCGCCGTAGTGTAGTGACCGTGACAATCGATGATCATGGTGGCCCTCGTGCGCCGAACGTTCAATCGCGCCAATACATGCGGGTTGGATTGTCCACCAGAATGCGGGCGCGTACCGCGGCGTCTGGACAGATCTCGCCGAACAAGTCCACCAACTCTCCGTCGTTCGGCATGTCCTTGGCGATGTTGGGATGAGGCCAGTCCGTGCCCCAGAGGATACGCGCCGAATCTACCGCAATCAGCGCTTGCGCGAAAGGCACTGCATCGCGGAAGGGCCGCGCGCCGCTCGAGACGCGCTCGGCGCCGCAGACCTTGATCCACGCCAGCGGGTTGGTTCGGAACAAGTCGAGCAGGGACTGAAAAGGCCGTTGTTCGAGACCCTCGGCGGCCTTCACGCGCCCCATGTGATCGATGATGAACGGCACGTCGATGCGTCCCAGCAATTCCCGCTGGCCGAGGATGTCGTCGGCATCGAAGTGCAGCACGATGTGCCACTTCATGGGTTTGATTCGGGCAAGCAGGCGGTAGAACACGGCGAGATCCGGCACGCCCCCCAGGTGCTTGACGAAATTGAAGCGTATGCCGCGGATGCCGCCCTCGTGCAGGCGCGTAAGTTCCCGGTCCGTCACCGAATCCTCAACGCAGGCGACGCCGCGATAGCTGCCATTGCTTCCCACGATGGCCTGCAGGGTGACATCCATCTCCGTCCCGTGACAGCTTGCATGTACGATGACGGCGCGGGAAATTCCCAAGCGGGCGTGCAACTTCCGCAGATTCTCCACCGGTGCGTCGGGCGGCGTGTAGCTACGGTCGGCCGCATAGGGGAATTTGGCGGCGGGCCCGAAGACGTGGCAGTGGGCATCGCACGCACCCGGCGGCAGCACCAACGTCGGTTTGACGGGATTCGGATCCGGCGGCAGACAGGTCTTGAGGGGATTTTTGGCGGGCACCGTCACTTGCGCGGCCCCTCTCGATGGGCGGTCCCCTCTTGGGTTGAGCCCTCGTCGTCGAAATACTTCAGGCCCGCTTTGGCAAGCGTCTCGCGCATGCCGTATAGGTCGAGCCCCAATTCGCCCTTCCCAAGACGCTCGCGGGTCGCCGCCTCCTTGGCCTCTCGTTGACTCGCCGCTTCCGCCACCGCGACGGCGCGCGCCTTCGGTACTACTACGACACCATCGTCGTCGGCAATGATCACGTCGCCCGGATACACCAGGGCGCCCGCACAGATGATGGGCGTGTTGACCGAACCCACGGTTGCCTTGACCGTACCCTTGCCGTACACCGCTTTCGCCCAGACTGGAAATTGCATGCCGCGGAGGTCGGCTGTGTCTCGACAACCGGCATCGATCACCAAACCGATTGCGCCGCGGGCGCGAAACGACGTCGCAAGCAGATCGCCGAACATGCCGTCGGCGTTGTCGGAGGATGTCCCGAGCACCGCGATGTCGCCGGTCTGCAGCACCTCCGCCGCGACGTGCAGCATCCAGTTGTCGCCGGGGTGCGCAAATACTGTCACCGCCGTGCCGCAGGCTTTGGCACCGGGATAAATCGGCCGCATGTATGGCGCCAACAGGCCGACCCGGCCCATGGCCTCGTGAATGGTGGCGACGCCGTATTTGGAGAGTTCCGCGACGCTCGCGGCGTCCGCGCGCTTCACATTCCTAACCGCAATTCCTGATTGGCCGATCATGGGTGCTCTTCCGACGGTGGTTTCAGTGTTCAGCGCGAGTGATTATCACGTATACTATCAAGGAATGAGAGGCATACCTGTTATAGCGTTTCGGTATAGTGCGGAAGGATCCCGTGCTCAGGAACTCCGCTCGACATGGATCTACTCGACATGGATCTAAAACAACTCGAGTACTTTCGCCACGTCGCCGAACTCGGCAGCTTCACGCGGGCAGCGTCTTTTCTGTCGGTGGTGCAACCTGCGCTGAGCCGCCAGGTACGCCAACTCGAAGTTGAACTGGGCCAGAATCTCTTCGAGCGCAACGGTCGCGGTGTGGTGCTCACGGATGCCGGCGCACGCCTGCTGGAACATACCCGGGGCATTCTCACCCAGGTCGGGCGCGCGCGGCAGGAATTGGAGGACCAGCGCAACGGCGACTCGGGACACTTTGCGCTCGGGCTGCCCCCCAGTCTCGGCAGCAGCGTTACGGTTCCCCTCGTGAAAGCGTTCGCTCTAAGTCTTCCCAACGCGCGCCTGGCGACCGTCGAAGGATTGTCGGCCTACATCCTGGAATGGCTGAACGTGGGCCGGGTCGATTGCGCACTGGTCTACAATGCGACGGCGTCGACCACGGTGGACCTGCAGCCGCTGCTGGATGATCAGCTCTACTTGATCGCGCCGCTCGCGCCGAGCGCTGTCAACCGCGCGGCGCCGCCGCGGGAGAGCGTCACGCTCAGCGCTCTTGCCGACTACCCGCTCATCATTCCGAGCCGGCCGCACGCCCTGCGCATGTCGGTCGAAAATGCGTTGGCGAGTGTGGACCGGAAGATACGCGTCGCCCATGAGATCGAGTGCATTCCCGCGATCATCGATCTCGTGCGCCAGGGTCATGGATTCGGCGTTCTGCCGATGAATGCGGTGAAATCCACTCAATGGGCGAAGGAAGTGCGGGCCTTGCCCATTGGAACGCCCCCGTTGACGGCTTCCCTCTCCATCGCCACGTCCGCCCAGCGTCCGCGCAGCCCTCTGATGCGCAAGGCGATCGATGTCATCCGCGACATCGTGCGGCAGGAGATCATTCTTTCCCATCGGATGACTTGCGCCGGCTCCCGCGGCACGGAGATCACATGACCCAACCGCATGATTACGACAGCATTCCCGGGACGTACGTTTATGATGCCGAGCGTGGGCGCATAGGCTATCCCCTCAACATGTTCTGCATGTCGCTCAACAAGGCCGAGAACCGCAGGGCGTTCAGGGAAAACGAGGCCGCCTACTTGGATCGATTCACGCTCACGGCGGAACAGCGCCGCACCGTGCTCGAGCGCGATTGGCTGGGCATGCTGAAGGTCGGCGGAAATATTTATTACACGATCAAGATCGCCTTCTGCGACGGCCTGACCTTTCAAGATGTCGCCGGCATGATGTCCGGAGTGCCCAAGGAAACCTACGCGAAGATGATGCTGGCCGGAGGCCGCAGTGCCGACGGCAATCGGTACACGGATGCGGTCGACGCCGCTAAGGACAAATGATGGCGAAAATCGTTGCAGGAATCGCATGTTCGCACGTTCCAGCCATCGGCGTCGCGATGGACAAGGGCCAGACCGCCACCGCGTACTGGGAGCCGCTGTTCAAGGGCTATGAACCTGCCCGTGATTGGCTCGCCAAGCTGGCGCCGGACGTTGCCATCATCGTATACAACGATCATGCAAACGCCTTTTCGTTGGAGATCATCCCGACCTTCCTCATCGGCGTGGCGGACCGATTCCCCATCGCGGATGAGGGCTTCGGTCCGCGGCCGGTTCCCGTCGTTCAGGGCCACTCGGAACTCGCGTGGCACCTGGCGGAGTCCTTGATACTCGACGAATTCGACATGACCATCGCCAATGAAATGCCGGTGGATCATGGACTCACCGTGCCCTTGTCGGTCACCTGCGGACAGCCTGCGGCATGGCCCTTCAAGGTAATCCCGCTCTGCGTGAACGTCGTGCAGTATCCGCCGCCGACGGGCGCCCGTTGTTTCAAGTTGGGTCAGGCCATCGCCAGGGCCATCGAGAAATTTCCGCAAGAGCTTCGCGTGGTGATCTACGGCACCGGTGGGATGTCGCATCAGTTGCAGGGTGAACGCGCCGGGCTCATCAACCGGCAGTTCGACACGGCCTTCCTCGACAATCTGACCAAGGATCCGCTGTCGCTCACCAGGATTTCCCACACCGAATACATGCGCGAGGCCGGATCGGAAGGCGTTGAAATGGTGATGTGGCATGTGATGCGCGGCGCGCTCGGGGAGAATGCCTCCGAAGTGTACCGGCACTACCACGTTCCGGCGTCCAACACGGCCGCCGCGCTGATGATTCTCGACAACAGGAGCGGCGCATGAAGGTCTGTCTCGCCGGTCACGGCGCTTTCGGCATCAAGCATCTCGAAGCCATGTCCAAGATTCCGGATATCGAAGTCATCTCGCTCGCCGGCTCCAATATGGAGTCCGCGCGGGAGGTGGCGCTACAGTGGAGAATCCCGCACTGGACCGCGAACCTCGGCGAGAGCCTGGCGCAGCCCGGACTGGACGCGGTGATCCTGACCACGCCTACCCAAATGCATGCCGCCCAGGGCATCGAGTGCATGCGTGCCGGCAAGCACGTCATGATTGAAATACCGATGGCGGACTCGGTGGCCGATTCGGAACGGCTGGTGCGGACGCAGCAGGAAACGGGCGTGGTCGCGATGGCGGGCCATACCCGTCGTTTCAACCCGAGTCATCAGTGGATTCACCAGCGCATTCGCGCCGGTGAACTCAAGGTGCTGCAAATGGACGTGCAGACGTATTTCTTCCGGCGCACCAACACGAACGCGCTCGGCAGGCCGCGGAGCTGGACCGACCATTTGCTTTGGCACCATGCATGCCACACCGTGGACCTGTTCGGTTACCAGACGGGCGAAAGCATCTCGCGGAGTTTTGCCCTGCAGGGCCCGAAGCATCCCACCCTCGGCATCGCGATGGACATGAGCATTGGCCTCAAGACGGCGTCCGGAGCCATCTGCACCCTGTCCCTGTCCTTCAATAACGACGGGCCCCTGGGTACTTTCTTCCGCTATATCTGCGACAACGGCACGTTCATCGCACGCTACGACGACCTGCTTGACGGCAAGAACAATTCCATCGACCTGTCCAAGGTCGATGTCTCGATGAACGGCATCGAACTCCAAGACCGCGAATTTTTTGCGGCGATCCGCGAGGGCCGCGAACCCAACGCCAGCGTGGCGCAGTGCCTTCCGGCGATGCAAACGTTGGGAAACCTGGAGCGGCAGCTGCAGGACTAGCTGTTAGCCTCGAATGGCAGCCCCACATAGTTTTCCGCGAGACTGGTAAGCGCGGCGGTGGAACCCGTCAAATAGTCGAGTTCGGCAAGCTGCAGGCGACGCCCGAAGGCCTCGTCCGAGAATTTGTGGGTAACGGACGTGAACCACCATGAAAAGCGTTCCGCCATCCAAATTCGACTTAAGGCTTGATCGGAATAGCCGTCGAGCAAGTGCGTTCGGCCGGTGCGGAATCGCTCGACCAGGGCCCGGTAGAGAATGCGCACGTCGGCGGCGGCGAGATTGAGCCCCTTGGCGCCGGTCGGCGGCACGATGTGCGCCGCGTCGCCCACCAAGAATAATCGGCCGAACCGCAGCGGCTCGACCACGAAACTGCGCAGCGGGGCGATGCTCTTCTCGATGGATGGCCCCGTGACCACCGCGTTGGCTACCTCGGCCGGCAAGCGGAGCCGCAACTCGTCCCAGAAGCGGCTGTCGGGCCACGCGTCCACCGGCTCGTCCAAGCCGCACTGCACGTAATATCGGCTGCGTGTCAGCGATCGCATGCTGCACATCGCGAAGCCGCGCGGATGGTTCGAATAAACCAGCTCGTGCGACGGCGGCGGTACGTCGGCGAGGATGCCGAGCCATCCGAAGGGGTAGACCCGTTCGAACGTTTGCATGGCCGCCGACGGTACACTGCGCCGGCATACGCCGTGATAACCGTCGCAACCGATGACGTAGTCGCAGGCGAGCTCGTGGCCGCGGCCCCCGCGAGTGTAGCGGACCGTGGGATGATCGCCGTCAAATCCCGAGATGCTGACGTCGCCGGCCTCGAAGACGGGCGGGCTCCCTGCCGCTGCGCGCGCGTCCATGAGGTCCTTGGTCACTTCTGTTTGTCCGTAAATCGACACCCCATTTCCGGTAAGCCCCTTGAGGTCGACTCGAAACGAGCGGCCGGCGAATCCCAGCGCAAACCCATCGTGCACCAATCGCTCGCGCTGCAAACGCTGGTCGACCTTGGCCAGGCTAAGCAGATCCACGGTGCCCTGTTCGAGGACGCCGGCGCGGATCCGCCCCTCGACGTAGTCGCGCGACTGGCGTTCGAGCACCACGCTGTCGACGCCGTGAAGGTGCAGGAGTTGGGAGAGCAAAAGCCCGGAGGGTCCGGCGCCGATGATTGCCACCTGGGTACGAGCCATGACGGAATCCTCAAGATGTGCTCGGCAGCCTAGCAGCGCCGCTTGGGGCGTATTGCACGATTAAGGTTCCGGCTGGTACTTATCCGTCACCCTGACGGCGAAACTCGGTCGGCGACACGCCGGCGTGCCTGCGGAAGAACCGGCAAAAATACGCGGGATCCTTGAATCCGAGCTCG
>Ga0179587_10001573_pt1 | contig 10491 bp, 23 predicted proteins | sample CZODoug2_1_08_16_FD_185932 | JGI IMG/M metagenome (GOLD analysis project Ga0179587, IMG submission 185932) | Vadose zone soil fungal communities from Angelo Coast Range Reserve, California, USA - CZODoug2_1_08_16fungal | ecosystem: Environmental > Terrestrial > Soil > Vadose zone | place: USA...
AAGCAATCGCTGATTTTTGCTTGACAGTGGACTTGTGCCCAACGAGGACGCACCCGACATTATTGCCAACACTTTCCTCACGGAGGTGACGCAGGAGCAACTTGACGCGATTGGTCGTGGGTTCCTCGAGCATTGCGAGTGTTAGTACTCCCCTTTTAACGAGCTTTCTTGTCTAATTATGATGCTCCAGTGCGATCTGTTGTGAACGGTCACCTGGCTTGGACTGCGCAGAATGCGACTGGAAACCGTGGTGATGACTTCTGGGCCCTCAAGCTCGCCGAACTCCAGCCATACAACATGCTACACCCAAACAAGGAGACGGCCATATTTTCTGTGCTTGGACTGCAAGGTGAAGAAAAAGCTGGAAGACGAGGAATGCGAACGGTAGGTTTTGTGTATATTCAACTTGAAATGAGCTGATGTCAGAGGAAGGTCGTGAACCCAGTTTACTCTGTCTTCATAGCACACCTTCGGCCGGAAATGTGTCCGCTTGGTGCTTTCGGTTTCTATCATCATTACCTCCATGATGTGAAAGACATCACGACATCCCTGAAGATCAACTGGTCCGTGAACAACAGCTGGCGTCAGGTTGTTCTTCTTAGTCTCCTTACATACATTTTCTGACGATCTCTCATTTTAGATCCGCATCTTGCATGGCCCGAAATCCTCTACAACACCATATGCCGAACAAAATCTGTACAATATCTATGTCCGAGCATTTGCGAAGGCCGGCTTCAATTCTAGAATGAAGGTCCACCTCCCACGTCACATCCTGGGCTACAAACAGGAAGCAATGGGGTGAGTATTCCTCCATGTTTCCGCTATGGCTGACTCACATTAATCTCAGTGTTGATTCCGCGGAGACCTCTAAACTAGGTTGGGTACGTGGCGAAACATTTTGACACTTACGCCCCAGCACTACCTAAGACGGTATGTGTTTAATTTGGCTTTATCGTACAATCTAGCTGTTAAGCTGGCTCACATTATACAGGCTATTCTAGGCGCACACGGGTACAAGTCACACGAAGTATATGACCCCGCATGGCGCCATGTACATGTTCCTGAACAGTTCTTGAAAGGAAAAGATCTTTTAAAAAGATTTCGTGCAAATCTCTGGAGCGGTGTATGCTTTCGTATGTTTTGCATGGTAAACCCCCCAATTTAAGCATGCCGTAACTTGTTCTAATGGAGTGCTAAATGGATTTTCACAGCCTACTGTTCTGTACGACCCTGGTCCTCGACGTCTTGCCACACCAGCTAAGCAAGTTATAGTCACACAAGTTAAACATCGCAGAGTAAGCACTCGACACAATCCTGTGGTTGCCTTGAGCAATGTCAAGGTCTCTGCTAGCAACTTTGTTAGGCTCATGGGTTGTAGGGATGTGGACACGGACACAGATGAAGAAGTGATTGCAGACAAGACAAAGCCGATTACCGTGCAGATTCCTAAGCTGATTCTTACAGCAGCAGGTGTCCCATTGATCATTAAGCCGGAGAAACTGAAACGTTCTCGCAAAGTAGTCATTGTAAGTTGGCTTTACATGTTGTATCACTTCCATGCTGATATCTCACACAGGAAGATTCGAGTTTGGAGGATGTAGCCCATCAAAATGGCATGCATTCGAAACATCAAGATGGAGACCATCGACATCTCGGTTTCCTTGATCTGACACAGGATTCTGATGCGGAGGACTGGGTTGACTGATGATGAATTAATGTAAGTGACTTGAAGTTAGTGTAGTGCTATAGTACCTATTTGTATTATTAGTAGTCTTTGTAATGGCATTTGGTTCTGCGTATTGGGAGAAGGAAGATGCAGATTTATGGATTTCAATGCAAGATGCAAGGAGGGTATGTCAACATAATTGATTTGACTGTAAGATAAGAGTACATGTACAACCGAGCACCAACATCCTCCCAGCACCGGTGAATTCAACCTGCACCCCAACTCATTCACGCAGAAAAGCCGAAGCTGGCAAGCGCAAAAGCAACACTGCGGCAGCAAGAAACGTTGTGACCAGGGAGCTCGATCACAGGCGAAAAAGTTGTGACCCAGGTGCTCGGCAGAGGTGGAATGCAAATTTGACAAGGGAGGAGGACGAATTGGAAAACGGGCGAGAGTGTCAGCGAGAACAGCGAAGGATGCGGGAGTCACAGCGATCGGATAAGGGAGTGGCTGTGCATTTTCGATTGGCGACCCAGGTCACTCGGGTCACCGGGTCACGACGAGTACTGTATAGAACACTGGTGCCACTGCAGCTAGTAAATGTAATTGACCCAGTGTGAGCATGTGTTATGTTGAACATTCACCGACCAGTGACATCAATTACTAGTAGTTTGAACGCGGAGAGTCCGACGCTAATGACCGGTTTCCAAGCTTTAACTTGTGTTGATAACTTGATGCATTGATGTGATGCGCATCGCTGCAAATCACGTGGTTGCATCACAACCTGTTGCGTCAATAGCTTCCACTCCATGCAGCTTCAGAGATGGATCAAGCATCAGGGGAATATGGTGTTCCACTGTACGGATACTATAATATACGTCTGTTTGCGGAACTACTGGATGTACTTTCCACAAAATACGGCTCCGGATTTTGAGTCGGAGTCCATTCCGGGCTATGAGTCACCAGGATTCCCATGTTCAATGTCACTGCCACCGTGGTGCTCAGGCTCAGTCTGCTGCTGTTAGTACTTGCTGAACTCTGGCCTTCAATCAAAATCTCTCCTAACCAACTTGGAGGTAGTAGATGAAGGCGAGTTCTTTTCCAAGCTTTCATTTCTTTGACACCGGGGTGCAGCACCATCACTTAATCACATTGACTTTTGCAGCAACTGTTCTTCTCCGGGAAGACTTGTGGGGCCAATTGCTTCATTCCTTTTATGTGACATGTTCAAGTTTAAAATATTGTCACCATAGCTTTTGGCGCTCAGCAGAGAATCTCCATCACAATCAATGCGATCTTCGCTGATCGACGTGTGGTGCTTGGCGTGTGTTGGAACATGATAAAGCACCTGATTTTTCAATCCTTAGCCAAGTTCCTCCCCCTCACTTGGGTAGCAATGCGTGTCGAAGACGGATTTCAGCAGGTCAAGGAGCTCGCACCATCCAATTCAGATTTTACCATTGATCATCTGCTGGTTATAGACCCCGTATTCCGAGGAGAATCCATACACCTCTGACATGGTACTCCCAGTGTTGTTGAAGTGGGTAATACCCCAAGGGTAATCTGAATAATGGACTAGTTGCCGATGCACTATTCAGTTCTTTGATCATGTGTTCGAGGGGGCAGGTGTGATTATTTGTCCGTCAGTCTCTTCTGTGCTTGCCTTCATGAATGTGCTGACTCACCCTAGCTAATGGTGGCCGTACGATGGTCAGCGCTCGGCCTCTTGCGGACAGTGGACTCCTAATCCTTTTAGACGGCGAGTCATTCCATTTATTGGCGGGAGGAGGTTGGTGCGCTGAGGTTGATGGTGGATGCCAAGACCTGCTTAATAGAGCAGGACAATGATCCTACGCAGCTGCGCAGTCCCAGCCTTGGGAAGCTCGTTCGGTATCTTGTCGACAGTGGTGACCATGTCAATGCCGGTGAGCAGTATGCAGAGATCGAGGTTCGTCCTTTCATATCGAGTCTCGTTTGTGTAAGGCTTCTCAATGTAGTTGTCATAGGCCATGAAGATGTATATGCCAAAGAGTCAGCTTAGAGCCAGGTGACATTCTGGGCATTCTAACCCTCGATGACCCAGCCCGTGTCGAGTATGCAAAACCTTTCGAAGGCCAACTTTCACCCATGGGCGTTCCTGGTGTCGTTGGCAATAAACCTCATTAACGTCTCATGCGTTGTAAGACCACTCTTTATGATATCCTTGATGGCTTTGACAACCAGGCAATCATACCTTCTACCCTCAAGGACCTCATCGATGTTCTTCATGAGCCCGAGCTGCCGTAACCGCTATTCTTTCATCCCTCTTTGGTAGAATACCGGGAAAGCTCAAGGAAAGTATCAGGTCAATCATTGATGCTGCCAAGGCCAAGGGCGATGGACACGAATTCCCTGCTGTCCATATCAAGAGAGTCATCGAGCCCTATCTGCAGGACAATGTCCTTCTGCAAGATCGAACCATGCTCCGCTTGTCGCTCGGGCTTGCTGCACTCGAGTCCAAGTGCGTATTTTACGGCCACTTAGTCTGTTTCTTCTTTCCATGATGTTTTTTCATTGTTACTCTTAAGTCATCTACTTTGGTGTCTCTTAAAGCTCGCAAAGTCCTTATTCTGGGGCAGATGCCATCTTATGAGGAGCGCCTGGTGCAGATGGAGGCAGTCCTTAAAAACTCGGTGACCAACAACTACTATGGCGAACAAGGGCAAGCACCAAGGTGCATGAAATTTATAGCAGAGTGACCGTTTTCTAACTGGTTGCTTATCAGAATGCCATCTGCGGGGGTCTTGAAGGAATTGGGTGACTTGCGATATACTGTTTATGATGTTCTTCCTGCCTTCTTCAATCACGAAGATCCTATGGCTACTCTTGGTACCTTAATGTCTATCTTTATAACTGACATGCGCCTGATTGGTTTCCAACTCTTGCAGCCGCTTTCGAAGTCTATGTTTGCCGCACCTATAGGGCGTACACACTGCTCTCCATCGACTATAAAGATGGCGATACTCTAGATGACGGAGAAGTCCCCAATATCGTCAGTTGGTGGTTCAACCTAGGCCAATCACATTCACCACCTGCAACCCCTCGCTTAACATTCAGGTAGGCTCCTAGGGCAATTCTCCACTCGTCTGTCAATCCTCATCCGAAATTCAGGGAAAGCTGTCGATCAGCCTCAGTCAGTGACCTTACATACATGATCAGCCGCCATCAGTCGCAGCCCATGCGAACGGGTGCCATCGCCTCATTCCCGAACCTGACTGCGCTCAGCCGAGGTTTCGGGAAAGTAGCCTCTATGATTCCACTCTTCGACCCCAATGGATTCTGGCAGCGTCATGGGGCAAATAGCCAGCTCCCTAACGTCATTAATATCGCCCTCGTGTCCTTGAGGAACAAGATGACATGTCGGAAAGTGCTTGGAGCGGAATTGCCTGGGTGTTTAACCTCAGGACTCCGGAATTTCCACTAGGTTGTAAAGTGTAAAGTTGTCGTGGTGGCGAATGACATCACCTACAAGATTGGCTCGTTTGGACCAGCTGAGGATCAATTTTTCTATCTGGTCACAAAGTACGCGCGCAATCAAGGATTACCCCATATATATCTCTCTGCAAATTCTGGTGCGCGGATTGGTGTGGCCGAAGAGGTAATGCCACTGTTTTCTGCTGCGTGGAACGACAATGACCATCCAGAAAAGGACGTCAATTATCTATTCCTCACGCCAGAGAACTTCCTTAAGTTGCAAGAAAAGGGGGACAGGTTGTTCGCACTGTGGAAATTCAAGAAAACGGGGAGCGTCGCCACAAGATTACAGATATCATAGGGCTACAATATGGCTTGGGTGTAGAGTCACTCAAAGGTTCTGGACTGATCGCCGGCGAAACCTCGCGAGCCTATGGCGATATCTTCACGATCACTCTTGTCACTGCACGATCAGTCGGTATCGGAGCTTATCTTGTTCGCCTAGGCGAGAGAGCTGTGCAGGTTGAAGGCCAACCCATTACTCTTACAGGTGCTCCAGCTCTAAATAAGGTTTTCGGGCGCGAAGTTTACACGTCGAACCTGCAACTTGGAGGCACTCAGATCATGTTCAAGAACTGTGTCTCGCATCTCACTGCAAGCAGTGATTTGCAAGGTGCTACCCAGATTCTCGAGTGGCTGTCATATGTTTCAGAATTTAAGAATGGTCCACTGTATATCCGCCAGACTTCTGATAGCTGGGATCGTGACATCGACTATGTTCCCAAAGGTGTCTGATCCCAGATGGTTTATTGAGGGCAAGATGGAGGAAAATTGTTGGTTGAGTGGTTTCTTCGACAAGGGCTCGTTCCAAGAAACGCTCAGTGGCTGGGCTTAAACCGTTGTAGTGGGAAGGGCTCGCTTGGGCGGCATTCCTATGGGTGTCATTGCCGTTGAGACACGCACCATCGAGTGTATCGTCCCTGCCGATCCTGCCGATCCTGCCTCTTTTGAACAGCGTATCATGGAGGCCAGTCAAGTCTGGTATCCAAATTTCGCATACAGGGCCGCTCAGGCCATTTTTTATTTCAATCGAAGGGGCTTGCCACTTACTATTTTTGCGAACTGGCATGGATTCCCTGGGGGTCAACAAGACATGTATGACAAGGTTTTGAAACAAGGATCGAAGATTGTTGACAGCCTATCAGCGTATAAGCAGCCCGTTTTCGTATACATTGTCCCTAATGGAGAGTTGCGTGGGGGTGCTTGGGTTGTCCTTGATCCTTCTATCAACTCGGAACAGGTGGAGATGTACGCTAACATTGATGCTCATGCAGGAACGGCTCATCTTTTATAACTACTTGGGATGAAGAAGGAAATTTTGCCAAGACTTATCAGGTATGGAACACCCTTTCTCCCAACCGCTTTTTACTCATTCCCCTTCTGCAGTGGTGATTCTTCTGTTACATTCACATCAGGGCAGTGGATGACAGGTGTGCCGTGCTCCTACATACATATTCTATCTTTACCCCATAAATATTTCCAAGTGTCCTGGAGCTTCCAGCATCTACCAAATGCACCGACACTATGTGAGTAGACCATCATTTATCAATGTTTTCACCTACTGACCATAATCTCTCTCCAGCCTTCTTGCCATACGATTTCTTCGACTATGCGAGTTCATGTGTAAACTATGGTGTGTTCTTGACAGATACTTTTGTTACTCACTAACAGCCAGACTAGGAAAATAGATAACCTTTATTTGTCGATTCCTTCCATAGTGTAGGAGCGTTTGAAGTTCTCAATGTCTTCTCATGTGATTTATGTGGCTCGGTTTGCCCCAATTCTTCCCTGTGTCTTCAAGCCAAGGTTCAAGTGTCCGCTCTTCCTTGTGATTGACTTATTCCTTCCTGTAGGCAGGGCTGTTATCCTTTATGTTCTAGTTACAGCTAGGTGTGCCACCAGGTACTCTGATAGTGCTGAACAGACAGTATCAGCCAATAGGCAAACAGGACTTGCTTTGTATTGTCAAATCTTTTGTGAGTAATGCACTTGTGATGTTCAAAGTCCCTGATGTTATGTGGATTGTGGTGCTCTGCACCCCATAGTGTGTTCAAGTCAAGATCTAGTGACTGTCCCTCAAATGGCAATAGTATGATCACCCAGTGATATACTGCTTTTTCCTTTGCAGTCAACTAACATACTCCCCAAATGTTTGTTTGTGGTGTAGGTTCCTGTGCATACTCCCGTCCTCGTGTGTTGAGCTATATTGGTCCCTCATTGCTTGACAACCTAGTCTTGATGACTCTAGCAGAAGAAGATTTTATGAGCTCCCTTGTCTTCATTTTGGTGTTATTATCACCCATTGGGCATCCTTAGGTGTGTATACACTCATTGACCTGCAGGAGTCTTTGAATTGTCTGGTGAGTTTCTACCAGGATCTTGTTGCCCTGTAATTTGTTGACAGGCCCTGTTATAGTAGCTGCCATTGGACAAATTATTTTCAACATGGTGCTCTGTGTGCAGCCTGCATATTGCTACATGCCAGTGTACCCCACAGAGCTGAAATGAGCTGAAATTTTAAAATCGTGTTTAGTACCTAATTCATTTTATTGTTACATCCTCCGGCATCAAGCCATTTCTCTTTAGCATGGGGCTTTGAATCAAGATGGGAGTAAACATACACATGAACAAAACATTTTACCTTATTGCAGTATACTGTGACAATAAGATGTAGTGTCAATGACTCTGAAATAATATACCTTTGCAGTGCTACAAACCATGGTGATTCCAATTGTACTTCTTGGAAATTTTGCTTTTGGCCTACTGATAAGGCTAAAAGAGTGCTCATCAGCCAGAATGTCCTCAATCTGCTCTTGGAATGCAACATGCTATATTTATGTAACAAATTGTCAAAGGGATAGTGCAACACCTTATATCTGTATTTCCTATGCTAGTAAGGGCAATTTGTGAGAGCCTGTAGCATGGAGCACCTTTTGTCATTTTAATGGGACTAAGAATGCTTCCGTAATGTCGACAGCGCAATATTATTTAATGTTTGTATTTCCCACACGCAACGTCATATTGACATATACAGGGGCATGTAGCTTCGGGCACATTTCGGGTTTTCTCCCGAAGACATAGTGATTCAACAAAGTGTATTTCAGGATAAATGCGACAATTTGTTATGTGAATTTCCAATATGCAAGTCGTATATCCCACAGTGCTAAGAATGCTACGAGGTGCAATACATTGACAGTGCAGCTTTTAATGTTTGTATTCCCCACATGCAAGGTCAAACTGACATGTACAGGGACATATATCTCAAACATTTTCCCCTCCTCTCCTGAAGACATGGCAGTGATCCAACAAAATGTATTGCAGGATAAAGGGGACCATTTGTTATCTGAATATCTAGTATGCAACTTATCTTTCCCACAGTGCATGAACAATGTCACCACAAGTTTTGCTTCCCCTTGTTGGGAAACTGGACTGTGGTATGTATGATAGCTGTAGCTATATTACACATTTTTATATGTTTCACTTACTACAGGCATGCTGTATGGGTTTGACAAAAAAATTCGGATTTGCTGATAACAATATATATATATATTCCCCACAGTTGACTATATGACCAGAGTCTGTAGCTGGTGCACATTTTCTTGGCTTTTATAAGACATACAAAGACGAAATGAAATGTATAACAGGATAAAGGCGACCATTTTTTATTTGAATTTCCCACATGCAAGGTTGTCTTTCCCACAGTACATGAACAATATGTCCCATGAGCATCATTTTTCACTTTTGGGAAACAACACTGTGGTATGTATGGTAGTTATAGTCATGTGTGAAATAAATTTGCATCATTTATATAATTTACTTATTACAGCTAGCCTGTATGGGCTTAGCAAAAAAATTCAGATTCGGTGATGTATTAACAGTTAATAACTTATGTGAATTCAGAATAACTAGTCCCTGTATTTTACTAGCGTATGTGACAAACTCTCCGAGTCACTGGCATGGGAGTTGTTCACAGTACCCTAGTATCGACAGCGACTCACCGAGTTCATCAGTGACTCTGAGCGACATACTTGCAGCATCTAGCGATGCAGAGCTAGTCTCCCCGAGCAACGTTCAGGACTACTCTGGCACCAACAATCCCAGCTTCTGCGGCAAGGAAATTAGAAGAGGCGAGGACCCCTCGCGCTGCCTGCAGAATGCCTTCCTGGAATCTGTCGAAGTTGTCAAGGATTGCAAGATAGGACCAGTACCGATCGAGGGCGTACACCTGAAGCATCTCTAGATCTGGCGAGACGCGACAGACCTTCCTTGGAAGTGCGTTCGTCACGGATAGCACATCCCATATAGTTAATCGCTTCATGGCGGAATGCAGGATTCGCTGCCAATTCATCCTTGGGAATGGATTGGGGTGATACACGGTAAGTGGATTTCCCAACGAAGTCTGAAGTCAGCAAACGAATTAACCGCGACATGAATCCGTCAGCTCAGGATGGACACTACTGCGGTGGAGCAGAGACTCTTACTCAAAAATAAATGCCGGTCCATAGCCCTGTCTAGAGTTGATAAAGATCCACGCAGCATCTTGTTGATTCGAACAGGTATAAACGAAGAAATATACTACGGATTTGACTACTAACATTATATGACAAGCCCCATGTGTTGAATATGGTATAAAAACACTAGCCAAAATATGTTTACCTTAAATTACTGAGATACAATCCGCGACAATAACAGTCTAAGCCATGCGCACAAAGAAACAGTACACGGGTTTCTTACAAGTCGAATCGAAGCTGCGGAGCGCCAGTACAACAGGAATGTCCATCAGGCACCTGCAGGAAAGGAGGGTCAAACAAAAACTGCAACAGCTCCTCTCCCACCCGCATTCCCCTCGGACTGGGCTGCCGCAAGAGTCCACTTCCCCTTGCCCTTACCAGCGGTAACAGGCATGTCCGGCTCAGGTACCCACACACCACCCATCTTCACGCTGACGTGCACCCGCTTGCACCCGGTAACTGGACATTCCCATTCATGCGTTGCTTCTATTTTGGCTTTGGAAGAGGCAGATGTGCGTTTGCGTTTCCCCAATGAGATTTGTGGGGACGAGGCAGGAGTAGGAGTACGGTGTGAACGTGAAGAAGGGGCTAGTGAAGATGAAGTAGGCAGCAGGCCATTCGCACTGGAACGCAATCGGGCACGCATTGTATTTGCATGTGACGGGTTTGGTGGCTCTTCAATAGCCTTAGCTTTTCCCTTTCCTTTGATATCAACCACCTTTCTGTTTCCCTTTCCACCATCAGCTCTCTCCTCCTCCTCCTCCCTCTCCTCCTTGTCAACCTCTCCGTCAGGCACACCGA
>Ga0179587_10001574_pt1 | contig 10489 bp, 12 predicted proteins | sample CZODoug2_1_08_16_FD_185932 | JGI IMG/M metagenome (GOLD analysis project Ga0179587, IMG submission 185932) | Vadose zone soil fungal communities from Angelo Coast Range Reserve, California, USA - CZODoug2_1_08_16fungal | ecosystem: Environmental > Terrestrial > Soil > Vadose zone | place: USA...
GCCGCGATCACGCTGAATGACTGTCTCGCGTATGAGGTAGCATCCTGGGCGGAGAGATTGATCGATCCGTGAGCAGCCCGGTTTCGCAACTGACGCAGTCGGCGGATTAGGCCGGCAACTCCAGGCCCAAGATTCTTGTCCTGCGACACAGCTTTTTCTATTGCCTCGCGATTCTGGGAATTGATCATCGGCTTAAGCATGTCGCCATAGTCCCGGAGGGCGAGGTCGAGTCGTCTCCACCAATCCATGACAAGAGCATGGGGAGAGTTCGCCGCAATTACGGCTACGTAGTCGTCGAAGTTCTTGGCGACAGATATTTCCATGGCTCGCCACCTAAGGACCAGGTTCAGCAGGGGCCCGGCTAGGAGAACAATCATACCTCGAAATGCCACCGCGCCGGCCCCGCCTGCTGCAACGAGTGGTTACACACGCGGCGCGTCGATCGAAAGACCATATCATCTCGTCGTATTTCGTTCGCAGCCGGAAAGCGCCTTCTCGACGGCCTTAGTCTTCACCCGCAAGGATGACTTGTTACCAGAGTCGTTCTAATTCAAACTTGTGAATTGCGAGCACAAGCAAAATTAGGCCGCTCATAACGAGCCAATGATTCGCTGCTTCGTCGATTCTTTCACGTGGGCCGGAGTTTATTTGCCGAGATGCCGTATAGCCCACAGTATGGCCGTGCCAAGAAACACAATCGTACTCAGGCCGCCGCAAATCTTGAACACAGGATTATTCCAGAGTCGGTTGCCGTAATGCGCCGCCTTGCGCCAAGTGCCTATGGCGGCTCTTTTGATCCTTTGCAAGAATTTGCCCTCGTGCTCCTCCACGGCAATCTGAATTACCGCTTGGAGCACATCGGTCAGCGCAGCTACCTGTTGTTCCAGATCTATGACGTTTCTGATTATCTGCTTTTCCATATCGCTCGTATTGCCGGCAAATCCTTGGCGCGAAACTCGAACCGCTGCGGTCTTGCCGTGGAGATGCGATGCGATCTGCCGCAATCCCTCAATATTCCTCTTTCCTTTATCCAGCCACCAAAGCGGAAAATCAGGTAACTCCACTTTGTAATCCTGAATTGGGGCCGGATCGGTTTTCTGAAGTCCATGCTGAAGAAATTCTTGCGTAATGATATCCATTTGTGGTTAACACCCCCATTCTTCAAGCTACTGCGCGCTAAGAGGCGCGTCAAGCCGGAGAAGAAGGCTCGCCAAGCTACCCGAATCAAAACAACACGGAAATTGAGGCGAGTGAATAGTTCAAGACGATGAATCGTAAATTGGTTCAATGCAAAGAAAACTGGTGCCCGGGGCGGGAGTCGAACGCCCAAGAAGGGCTGATATCGCGCAACTTACTGATTCTGCGAAAAACCAAAACGGAGAAAAATGACGAATAGGCCCAAGTGAGGTACACGGCGGGTACACGGGACTGCTTAGATCTCCGCAAAAAAAGTTGTATTCTCGCACTTGTGCAAGGTTATATTCGACCGGCCTTGTCTCAACAAGGGATGCAGCCAGATTAGTTCTGGTGGGGGAGGCCCATGCCTGACGACCAACATCCCATGAGCGATAGCCCTCACATTGATCCCGGTCTGAAGGAATTTATCGAGCGGGTTATTATTCCTATCCTTGTTAAGGAATATCTCGCGCAGTCGCAAAAACCTGACGCACAAAGGTGCTGAGGGCTGAACAGCGAAATTGCTCCTCTAAGCCATCAGGCACTCAGACTGAAGCGAAAACTAAGGAATTGAGGTCAAAAGATTTGCTAACTGTTGCAGAGGCAGCGGCGGTCCTTGGGATCAAGGAAGCGACGGTAAGGGCTTGGATACTCAAACGGAGGCTCACCTATGTAAAGCTGGGCAGAGTCGTTCGCATCCCAGCGAAAGAACTCGAAATGCCAATCGAGCGGGCAACTGTTCCATCGCGCTAGCGGACACCAGCAGGTCAGCCTCGGGCCCAAATTCCGCGGCACAGATGGCCAGCCGACTTGCGCCGCGGCCTCCTGTCTGAACCGAATGCTATACCGTCATGGAGCCACCCCGAGTTCTTCTGTGACAACGAACGACTTTGCAGCACACCTAATTGTGCTCGGGACACGCACCTCGATCCACTTTCTTTCTTGAACTCTGCAGGACTAGCCGTATGATGGCGCCGATGCCCCACGCAAACTCAAGGAAAGTGTTTCTCGTAGTCGCGGGAGGGAATCCCGCGGCAGAGCGACATTTCGAGGACACGATCCAACGCAAAAGGAGCCTGGAAGAAGTTAGGCGATTTCTGCCGTCCCGAGAGATCGAGAACTTGGCGCGGATTTATCACGGCTCGAATTTCATCGTGTGGGGAGCGGTTCCTGGGCCGATGAACGAGTCACGGTGGGACAAGATGGCACCCGGAGACGTGGTGCTCATCTACAACAATGGCCGTATCCGCTTCGCAGGTGAGATAGCCGCCAAGGCGAGAAATAAGGAACTCGCCCGTTATTTCTGGAAGGAAAACGAGACAGGCAGCACGTGGGAGCTTATGTACTTCATCGTGAATGAGGAGAGGACGAATGTTCCTATTGAGAAGCTGAATCCCCTCTTTGGTTACCAGCCTCATTATCACCCGCAAGGATTTTCCATGATCAACGAGGCGGCAGTCTCGGACTTCGCGCAGAACTACGGCGACATCCTAGGAGTACTGAAGACGCTCGAACGGGGCGAGGAACTGATCCATATCCCAGCGCGGAAGGAAGTGTTGAACGCACAGATTGACGAGCGCATTGAACGTGTATCGACAGAGCATGACGAAATGCAGTGGAGACTGATTCGCCTTGGCCAACTTGCGAAGTGCGACGTCTGGGTACCTCGGGGCGACCAGCCGAAGCAGTACGAGGGGCACCAGTTCCGTGACTTCGTACTACACGAATTCCACGAAACGTTGGACGTACCCCGAAGCATTGAGAACATCGACGTAGTCTGGAAACTCGGACCGTACTCGATAAAGTCCGCGTTTGAAATCGAGCACTCCACTTCGATATATTCTGGAATTCTGAGACTGTCCGACCTCAGAACAGAGGCACCGAATTCAAACTATCCCCTGTTCATCGTCGCTTCCGAGGAAAGAAAAAGGAAAGTGTTTGAAGAGTTGAGGCGCCCAACGTTTTCTGGCCCATGCCTGCGTCTGAATGAGGTGATCAAATTTCTGGGATACGAGAAGGTCCGTGAGATTGACGAGCGGTCTAAGAGCGCTAAAGACTTCGACACGACCGTTTTGCTGGCAGCCGGCGAAAGCGTTCCGCTAGTTTAGAGTCAACCCAACTTGAGCGCGATTCCCTTGAACGTCCTGGTTTTGCCCAGGAGGTGCCGAAATCTTCATTGGATGAGGCCAATTCTCTAACCTCATCATGCTGTTGCTCAAATCCAGAACGAACAGGGTGGGAGTCGAACCCACATGAGGAAAATTCCCGGAGGATTTTCATGCCGTCTACGGCTTTCGCCGCCCAGACGCGCGCTTTGGAGCACTCGCGACCGGTTTGCGGTCTGGACTATCCCTTCACCGTCTCCCGGAAAATCCGGGGCTTAGGTGCTGCCCGTCTAGTCTCTACACCTTCCCGGCCGGATTCTTTCGCCGGGCTTGGCTCGGGATTGCCATTGCAGGTTTCCCCGAATTTGAGCAGTTCTGCATCGGCGGTTTAGCGGCACAGAGAACGCAACCAACCGATCAATCGCTGCCACCAGCCAGTTGTTGCGGGGGGTATAGACGTATCCAGGGGTGATGGCGGGGCCGGAAATCGCTCACCTGTGTAGACCTGGCTGGCGTACTCATCTGCTTGCTGGACGCGATGGGTTTGGGCGTCGGTCATTTTGGGGTACCAGTCGATGCGGGAACGCCTGATCCAATAGTGAGACCGACAAGGAAGGGCACCGAGGCCGATTGACGGTGACAGCGATACGGCGGAGCCGTGATCGGCCAGTCGCCATTTTGCTGGGTTCAGCGGGGTGACCACCCTGCTTCCACATCCACAGCAGCAAAGATGGGAAGCGGTCTTGAAGCGCGTGGAGATGTAGAGGATGCCTTCGTCAAGTTCCTTGGGGATGAACTCGACGTAGCGGTGTTGAATCTTTTTCTGGCGATTCACGCTGTCTCTTCGTTCGCGATATTACCAGTCGCGATCTGGTAGCTTGAATAGTGCTCTCCTCCCGCATCGCGATAGAACCCAACCAATCGTTTCCAACGGATCACCGCAAGAGCCGCGTTCAAGGCATTCAGTTCCGCGATCTGGATATTCGTGGCGTATTCGTTTTCGGCTTCATCTTCATCACCAAAAGACATACGCCGGTCGAGATGGTCGTGTTTGTCGGGCGTACAGGTCAGCACGCGCACGATGCCCTGCAATCCGTTAGGAGCGCGCACGATGCCCATGCCGACGTCGATAAAGGGGATGTTCTTCTCCAGCAGCCAATCAACGATAGCCCGCTTGGCCTTTCCGGTATCGAGGCAGAGGAATGCGAAAGTGATGCCTTCAAGGAGATGCAGATTGTCCTTGATCAAGGGCTGGTCGTGTTTTGTGAGGCCGCGCCGCCTCAGCTTACTGTAGATGTCAATGAATGTCTGTACCTTCGATTTCTTCTGCTCAAGGTCGGCAAGGGACCACGCGCCGGGGGACCGGAACGCATTGTGGGTGTCGAAGCTGTCGCCATCAAAAATACGAATCTCCGCGACCCGCGTCTTGGCGACGAAGTCGAGCACAGAAGAGCCGGTCCCGCCGACACCCACGATCGCGACGTGTTGGTCTTCGAGCTTCTCATTGTCGGCGCCGATATGCACGCGGCTCGACGCGGTATCGATATAGTGAAACACATCATCATCATCCTCATCAGTCGCGTAGACGGGATGTGTCTCGGCCGTGACTTCCGGACGGATTTTCTTCGCCTCGCCTACGATCCAGCCAAGATAGGCCTGCATCTTGTGCTGGTAGTCGCGGTAGTCGGCCTTGGCTGAGAACGTAAAGTCAACCTTCACGCCCTTGCCGAAGTCCTGCGGCGCGCCGCTGTTTTCGAAACTGCGGATTTTGTCGCCGTTTGCATGGCACGGATGGTCGCCCATCCAGTATGTGACGTGATCGGTAGGCTTCTTGGAACGTTCGTGGCCGTCAATGACCTCGGTCTCCAGTTTGGAGACGAGCACGCCATCCTCGCGAACGTCGCGAGAGGCGTTCACGTATGGAACGTCCTTGATCAGAAGATAGCCGTTGCGGACTTCGAGATGAAGCCCGGCGTTACGAAGTGCAAGCAGGTCGTTGCTACGAGCGATTAGCCGGTGTGACATCGAACTCCATGTCCTTCTTCACCTCCACTGACTCGCCCTCGATCAACGTGCCGGTGGGTTTATCGTTGTTGCCCTTGCTGAACTGCACCGCGTAGCGCTTCCCCTCAGGCAGCGGTGGTGCTTTGATCAGGGCGAGTAGCTGTTCGTACGAGATACGTCCCTTATTCACTTCGTATGGCGTTCCGTTTACGAAGATCGTGACCAATTTATTATCTTCTGCCATTTTGCCGTTCTCCCACTTTGCACCGGAGGCGACTCCCTCCTTGGTGTCCATCTATCTTCATTATAGCACAGTCGGCCAATGATACAAAACTACCGCATAGGTTTGTATTACACACCGTCAGCAATATTGACTATTCGCCTCGATGAGCTATACTTGCCTCCGGGAGAGTCATGGAAGACCGCGGCGCCTTTTACAAACAAGTTGGAGAAAAGATCCGTGCGCAACGGGGGAAAGACCTTTCCCAAGAAGCTCTCGCTTCTGCTATCGGGTTGACGCGGACCTCCATCAGCAACATAGAAAAAGGGCGGCAAAGGCTTCTTCTGCACACTCTGGCTGACATCGCCGCAGCGTTGAATGTCGATGCCGCAAGTCTTCTGCCTGAGAGGCGCGTAGCGGTGGAAGGGGTCGGAGCGCAGACCCTGGCAGCGCTGGCTGAAAACGAAAGAGTCTTTGTCGAATCCGCTATTGGAATCAAAAAGCGAGAAAGGGGGAATCATGGCCGTCAGACGAAGGAAGATCCGGGAATTGGTGGAAACAATTCTCAAGGAGGCCAAGGTCACGGAGGCACCCGTTCCGGTTTGGGAAATCGCGCGGGCAAAAGGGGCGCGAATAGCCGTTGATTCGCTTGAAGGCGACATGTCGGGGTTTTTCTTCCGCGACTCTAATCAGAAAGTGATTGGCGTAAACACACAGCACGCGTCAGTGCGCCAGAACTTTACAATTGCACACGAGTTGGGTCACCTGCTGCTACACGATCAGGAGGAATTGCACGTGGACAGAGCGTTTCCCACGGTGCGCCTCCGGGATGACGTTTCAAGCAAGGGCGTTGACGACGCTGAAAAAGAAGCCAATCTATTCGCAGCTGAGCTACTGATGCCGCATAAGCTTCTGCAGAGCGATCTGGCGGGGCGCACTCCGCTAGACCTTTACGATGAAAACTTTGTTCCGGAGCTGGCTACCAAATATGGGGTCAGCGTACAGGCATTCATGTTCCGGTTGCAGTACCTCGGGTATATAGAGGCATAAGGAACCTTGAGTCATTACGGTTGGTTTCTTGATCTGCCCCGACCCGTTGAACTTTAGTCACAGTGACCGCGTGCGCGTTTGCTCCCGACAAAACAGTCATTTTCGTCAGGCGTCGGGAGCTGTAGAAAGTCAGCTCCGCTTTTTTGTTCGCTGTGGTCCAGGAGAAAAAAGAGCTTCTTCGGACCAGCGGTCATCCTACTTGTCCGCTCCCAATGATTCGAAAGTCGTTAACGCCGCCGATTAAGTAGTTTCTGGCAGCCGCTAATAGATTCGAAACTGCGTCCGTTCTACCTTCTCGCACGACCCCCGGCTGCACGATATGGACTCGAAACTGAATCTGTTGCGGTCGCTCGGTCAATATTCGCACTGCGTCGGCTTCGGTACCTTTTTGATAGCCCGGAATACTCGCGAGAGTGCGGCGGTACCGCAGTCGGTTTAGAAATTGGTCCGGCAAAAGCCACACGCATGACTTGATGGCTTGCGCGCAAACCTCCTCCAAATCTTCAACGCGATTGCCCGCATTGTCACCGCCGCTGGCTTTGCAGTGATACATGTCGACCCGCGGTCCCTGAGGCGTTGCACTAATTGCGATAAAATCGGCCATCTCGCAGGACCCATCATCGCAAAAGACCACCGCGGCATCAGAGGCGACTAAACGTGCGCGTAGCCATTGGAAGATGGATTGACCTGCGCCTTCTGGCAGTTTTTCGGAGGTGATCTCTACGTTCGCGGCTCGCCAGTCAACGACTTCAAATGCCCCATTCGGAAAAGGTTCGAGCGCAAGTGGAATCGGATATGAGTTAAGCCCTTGGACCACCGATAAGTCTGAGCGATACATGATGGGCGGGGTTTCGTTCAAATACTCGTCGACCGAGATTTTCTCACTTCCATAGTGGATGGCAATATCTGGCTCGTGGTCGGAAGCGGCCTGAAACATCTCGCCACCAGCAAGTGAGAATTGACCTTGCCACTCGATCTCTGAATTTGTGATAGAGAAAGTCAGGCGCCCTTGTTGGCTTTCTATGATTTTGAAGTCGAAATCCATCAGACTTCCAGTCAGCATCTCCCCGTCGGCGTTCTCGTAGCGCACCATCAACGGGTCCTGGTAGAGGTCTGCCGCCCAAGAGACCGCGATGATACCTGCGGGTACTTCGGTTAGCTCGTCACCAGTGGACAGTAAGTCGAGGCCTGAACCCGTCGGTTGCAAGTTCTGGCTCGAGATTCGATTGGCGAGTCGGTTACACCAATCTAGGAGTTCGGGAATCCTGTCGTACCGATTGCTCCATACCTTGGACCCAGCACTCAACCCGATGGTGACGGTGTCGCCATTCTCCATCGCCTTTCCGAAGCAATGTCCACGGTCGAATGTTCTGGCGTCAGTCGGTTGCACGGCTTTATCAGCAATAGGCCCAACTAGCGTTCGATATGACTCTGTCTGACCCAGTTGATTTCGCTTGCGCATTCCGACATTGAAGAATTCCGCATTCTGCAGATCATTTAGCACGCGATTGATTCTCGTATTGGGGAGTGGTCGAGGTCTGCGATTCGCAATCTGCCTGGCCAACCGGTGGTATAGCTCGTTTTGGCGACGCGAAGAGCATATGAACAGCAGCCTTGAGTTCACGTCGTGATAAAACACGAAAATGTCGTAGGCTATATTCACAAATCGCTCGTCGCCGGACCAGTCAGCCCTTACCGCCTCTCGAGTGAGATAAACGGCGGCCCCGTGAGGGTCGCTGACACCTCTGAAGATTATTTGCATTTTCCCGGGAAACTTCGGCTCTGCGTTTACGTCAGCTCCATCCGTGACCGAGAAGATTTTGACGTGGAAATAGGGTTGCACTGTATACAGAGAAAAATCTTCCATGTCCGGTGCAGCATCAATGGCGAAGCTGTCGATGACTTCTCTGGTTCTAGCTACCGCTTCGATTCTGCTGGCTGCAAGGTTTTGCACGATGTCGCGCCATACCGCTCCCGCTTCGTAAAGGTCCTCCAATTCCTCACTGCTATTTGTCGGTTCTGACAGAAATGTGGCACCACCAATGTGCTCGCGATTGGTTCGCGCGAATCTGCCAATGAACTGTAGCGTGATGGCGAGTGACTTATGTGGACTGTGGATTGCGGCAATCTTGAGATTCGGGAGATTAAACCCTTCTCCAAACATGTTTACACAGACGATGCCATCAAGCTCAAATGCCCTGAGTTTGGCAATTATCCCCCTCACGTGAGCAAGCGTGTGAGAGCCCTGGACGAATGCGAGTCTGAGGCCCGTGTTGTCGTCGTATGTGCTTTTCAGTTCCTTAGCGCGTGCAACGGTGTCTGCTCGCACCATCACAAGGTGCTGAAGACCAGCTGCCTGGTCCTCTTTTAACTTGGCCTGTGTCGCAAGAGCAATAGCGACATCAATGGAGGGAGCATTTCCAAGCTCCACCGGGAGGAACGTAATATCGCCGAATACTCCGTCTTGAGACGCTCGTCGGAGGTCGTAAGTGAATACAAGCCTTCCTTTGATTTCCTTTTCATCGCGCCGAAATGGTGTTGCTGTAAACAGAACTTGTTTTGCGCGATGCAAGAGGCCCAAAAGTCGACTCCACGTTCTTGCCGGAGAATGATGAGCCTCGTCAACCAGCACTAAATCGAAAAGGTCATCAGGCGGCGCCGGAATTACATCGTCCCTTGGGCTTACACTCGGCACGGTAGCTACGACTACGTCATACTGGCGTAACTCTTCCCACTCTTCGGCGGAGTCGATTATTCCCTCGGTGGCAAACACTCTCGGATTCTGTAAGCCGAGCGGAAGCGCTTCGATTTTCTTTAAATCCAACAGCACGGCAAAGTTTTCCGCGATTTGCTCTCGGACCAGTCTGCTGGGAGTAAGAATTAGAACGCGTTGGGCTCTTAAAACAAAAGCAAGCGCCATCAACACTGTTGTTTTGCCTGAACCGGTAGGCATTGTCACAATCGCAGGTTGGTCTGAGTTGAAGAAATGCGCGGAAACGGAGTGTATGGCTGCTATTTGCGCAAGTCGGAATCCCGCGGTTCGCACGTCGCCAACGGGTAATCGAAGAGTATTATAGTGGTCCGAAAAATACCCCATCTATTCGGACACCTGAGGTTCAGCAAGGATTGGCTCACCAAACTGAGAGATCTGCATGGCCGCGTTGCTCCATGAGGTACTATCTCCTTCTAGCACTACCGCGCACCACCTTCAATTTCCCTCGGTGGAACTCGCGGTGTCGTGATGGTAACGTCTAGCCTTCGATACAGTTGGTTTCGTGGCTCAAATAAACTCTATACGATTCTAAATACAGCCCTATGGCCTGCATTTCGAAAACCGACTATGTGCTTTGGCGGGAGTGCGCCAAAAATGCTTGGCTCAGGCTGCACAGGCCTGACATCTACTACGCCGCAGAACTGACCGAGTTCGAGCAGTCGATCATCGATGCTGGAATCGAAGTGGAAGGGGCCGCACGTGCACTTTTCCCCAGCGGCACTTTGATAGCGGGTTCGCACAGCGAGGCGCAACAAAAGACGGCCGAGCTGCTAGCCGCCAAAAGCGGAACGTTGTTTCAGCCAGTGTTTGAGAAAGACGGCCTGCTCGCCGCGATTGACGTTCTGCAATTCGATCACACCGAAGGTCAGTGCTCGATTTACGAAATAAAATCTTCGACCCAACTCGAAGATGAACATCTCTACGATCTGGCGTACCAGGTGGTACTTCTCCGCAAAGCCGGACGTAGCGTCACCCGCGCCTGCCTGATTCACCTAAACCCGAACTACACACGTCAAGGTGAGCTCGACCTAAACTATCTTTTCGCGATTGTCGACATGACCAGCCAAGTCGACCAGGTTGCCGACAGTGTTGCACTGGGAATGGAGCAAGCACGCGCCTACCTCCTGGCGGAAGCAGAGCCCCGAGGCCCATGCTCTTGTA
>Ga0179587_10001575_pt1 | contig 10487 bp, 7 predicted proteins | sample CZODoug2_1_08_16_FD_185932 | JGI IMG/M metagenome (GOLD analysis project Ga0179587, IMG submission 185932) | Vadose zone soil fungal communities from Angelo Coast Range Reserve, California, USA - CZODoug2_1_08_16fungal | ecosystem: Environmental > Terrestrial > Soil > Vadose zone | place: USA...
CTGTCGGTGGCCTCCACGGCAGGTCTCGGAGGCGGCAACTTCGCCTCGAGCATGGCCAATATCTCCTTCTTCTATCCCGACCGCATGAAGGGCTGGGCGCTTGGCTTGAACGCGGCCGGCGGCAATATCGGCGTCAGCAGCGTCCAATTGCTGACGCCAATTCTGATGAGTTTTGGCCTTTTCAACCTCTACCAGGCAACGCCGGTCGGAGGTGTCTATCTTCAGAACGCCGGACTGATGTGGATACTGCCGCTGGCAGTGGCGGTGTTGGGCGCCGTCTTCTTCATGAACAACCTCACCTCGGCCAAGTCCACGTTCAAAGACCAACTCGCCATCGTCGGCCGCAAGCATACCTGGATCATGTCCTTCATCTACATCGGGACGTTCGGCTCCTTCATCGGTTACTCCGCCGCGTTTCCGCTGCTGATCAAGACCCAATTCCCGGCGGTCACGATTGCGATCGCGTTCATGGGGCCGCTGGTGGGCTCGCTGTCGCGTCCACTTGGCGGCTTGCTTGCCGACAAGATCGGCGGCGCGATCGTGACGTTCTGGAATTTCATCGCGATGGGCGCCGCGACGATCGGCGTCCTGTACTTCGTGGGGATCAAGGACTTCGCGGGGTTCCTGACGATGTTCCTCATCCTTTTCGTCACGACCGGAATCGGCAATGGATCGACTTACCGGATGATCCCGTCGATTTTCCGCGAGGAGAATCTCCGAAAGGCAAAGGGCACGGGCGAAGCCGGCCGGGCGCTCGCCTTGAGGGCTGCGGGCATCGAAAGCGGCGCCGCGCTTGGGTTCATCGGCGCGATCGGCGCCTGCGGCGGCTACTTGATCCCGAGCGGCTTCGGCAAGTCGATCGCCATCACCGGTGGTCCGCAGCTGGCGCTGGTAATCTATCTGGCGTTCTACGCGATCTGCCTGGCGATGACCTGGTGGTACTACCTGCGCAGGAGTCCGGTGGCGTCGGGCGCTACGAGCCTCGCCGAAGCGCGCGTGTGAACAGCGTAACGACGGACCTTGCCCCGCTTGCGGGGCGAGGGACCGAAAGAAGCAGGAGTGAAAAATGACACCCGACCAAGTTACACTCGTTCAGGAGAGTTTCGCCAAGGTTGCGCCGATCTCGGAAACCGCGGCGATGTTGTTCTATAACCGCCTGTTCGAGATCGCGCCGCAGGTGAAAGCGATGTTTCCGGCCGACATGACCGAGCAGCGCAAGAAGCTGATGGCGACGCTGGCCTTCGTCGTGAACGGCCTTGGCAATCTGGAGTCCGTTCTGCCGGCGGCGAGTGCACTGGCAACGCGCCACGTCGGCTACGGCGCGAAGAGGGAGCACTATCCCGTGGTCGGCGCCGCCTTGCTGTGGACGCTGGAAGAGGGGCTCGGAGACGGCTGGACGCCGGAAGTGGCGGATGCCTGGACCGCGGCGTACGGGACGCTGTCCGGCTTTATGATCTCCGAGGCCTATGGTCGCTCTCAAGCCGCCGAGTAAGGACACGCCGTGAGCGAACCGCTGGTTGTCGTCGGCAACGGAATGGCTGCTGCGCGTCTGGTCGATGAGCTGGCGAAAGCAGCGCTCGGGCGTTACGCCATCGCCGTGATCGGCGATGAGCCGCGGCTGGCCTATAATCGCGTGCTGCTGTCGTCGGTGCTGGCGGGCGAGACCGCGTCGCATGACATCGAGCTCAGGGCGGCGTCCTGGTGGCGCCACCGCGGCGTCACCTTGAAATATGGCTGCGTCGCCACCGAGATCGATGTCGGGCGCCGCGAAATCAAGATCGCAAATGAAGAGAGCATCGGATTTTCCCGCCTGGTGCTCGCCACCGGCTCGACGCCGCTGCGACTGAACGTGCCCGGCGCCGATTTAGCCGGCGTGCATACCTTTCGCGACAGCCGGGACGTCGATCTCTTGCTGACGCTCGCCGCGCAGAGAAAACGCGTCGTGGTGGTCGGCGGCGGACTGCTTGGACTGGAGGCGGCTTACGGCCTCGCCAAGGCGGGCGCATCGGTGACGCTGCTCCATCTGATGGACCGGTTGATGGAGCGCCAGCTCGACGCGCCGGCGGCGGAACTGCTAAAATCCCTCGTCGAACGCAAGGGCATCAAGATCCTGCTGAATGCCAACACCGCGCGCCTTCATGGCAAGACGCGCGTCGAGGGCATCGAATTGACCGACGGGCGCCGGCTCGATGCCGACGCGGTGATTTTCGCGGCGGGCATCCGGCCGAATATCGCGCTGGCGAAAGCGGCCGGCATTCCCGTGGGTCGCGGCATCGTCGCTGACGATCAATTGCAAACCGGCGCGCCGGATATCTTTGCAATCGGCGAATGCGCCGAGCATCGCGGCATCTGTTATGGGCTGGTCGAGCCGGCTTACGAACAGGCGCGGGTTCTGGCGCGGCATCTCGCAGGCCATGCCGCGGCCTACCGCGGCAGTGTCGTTGCGACCAATCTGAAGGTTTCGGGTGTCAGCGTGTTTTCCGCAGGCGATTTCATCGGCGCGGAGGGAAGCGAAGCCATTGTGCTCAACGACGTCAGGCACGGCACCTACAAGAAACTGGTGATCGCGGATGGGCGTCTCATCGGCGCGGTACTGGTTGGCGATGTCGGGGATGCGCTGTGGTATCTCGAATTGATCCGCGGCCGCGAGCCGATCGCGGGGATTCGCGACCGCATGATGTTCGGACGCTTGCTCGCGCTCCCGTCGGAGGCGGCGTGACCCGATGACCGGATTTTTCACATGACGGCCGTCGATCCCGCGCTTGGCGCCACCCGCACGACCTGTCCCTATTGCGGCGTCGGCTGCGGCGTGCTGGCGACGCCGGAGCGCGGCGGCGGTGCTACGATCTCGGGCGATCCCGAGCATCCCGCCAATTTCGGACGGCTGTGCTCGAAGGGTTCGGCGCTCGGCGAAACCCTCGGCCTTGGGGACCGCTTGCTGTATCCGATGATCCGCTGCAGCAAGGGCACCATGGAGCGGGTGGCCTGGACCGATGCCCTCGACCACGTCGCGCATCGCTTTGCGCATATCGTCAAGCGCGACGGCCCGGACGCGGTGGCGTTCTATCTCTCCGGGCAACTCCTCACCGAGGATTATTATGTCGCCAACAAGCTGATGAAGGGATTCATCGGCAGCGCCAATGTCGATACCAATTCGCGGTTGTGCATGGCGTCGTCGGTCGCCGGCCACCGCCGCGCATTCGGCGCGGACACCGTGCCCGGCTGCTATGAGGATCTCGACGAGGCCGACCTGCTGGTGCTGATCGGCTCCAACGCGGCGTGGTGCCACCCGGTCCTGTTCCAGCGCATGCTCGCCAACAAGCAGAAGCGCGGCGCGCGCATCGTCGTGATCGATCCGCGCCGGACCGATACCGCAGGGGATGCCGACCTGTTCCTGGGCTTGAAGCCCGGTACCGACACCGCGCTGTTCTCCGGTCTGCTGGTTCATCTCGCCGACACTGGCGCGCTCGATCATGACTACATCGAAAGCCACACGTCCGGCTTCGAAGCCGCGCTGGCGCGGGCGCGGAGCATCGCCGGCAGCGTCGGCGCGACGGCGCTGGCGACCGGTCTTGCCGAACCGGATGTCGCTGACTTCTTCCAGATGTTCAGAAATACCCCGCGCGTGGTCACGCTGTATTCGCAAGGCGTCAACCAGTCGGCGCAGGGCACCGACAAGGTCAATGCCATCATCAATTGCCATCTCGCCACCGGGCGGATCGGCAAACCGGGCGCCTCGCCGTTCTCGCTGACCGGGCAACCCAATGCGATGGGCGGGCGCGAGGTCGGCGGGCTCGCCAATCAGCTCGCCGCGCATATGGGGTTTACGCCGCCAGACATCGACCGCGTCCGGCGGTTCTGGAAGGCGCCGCGCATCGCCACCCATGAGGGGCTGAAGGCGGTGCAGATGTTCGAGGCGATCGCGCGGGGCGAGATCAAGGCGTTGTGGGTGATCGGCACCAACCCGGCGGTGTCGTTGCCGGACGCGGACGCCGCCCGCGCCGCGCTGAGAAAGCTCGAGCTGTTCGTGATCTCCGAAAATGTGCGTTCCAACGACACCGTCAATGCCGGCGCCCATGTGCTGCTGCCGGCGCAGGCCTGGGGCGAGAAATCCGGAACGGTGACCAATTCGGAACGGCGGATCTCGCGGCAGCGCGCGTTCCTTGATCCGCCGGGCGAGAGCAAACCAGACTGGTGGATCGTCAGCGAGGTCGCAAAGCGGCTCGGCTTCGCCGCGGCGTTCGATTTCGGCTCGGCGGCGGATGTGTTTCGCGAACACGCCGCCCTGTCGGCGTTCGAGAATGAGGGCGGCCGCGATTTCGATATCGGCGCGTTAAGGTCGCTGTCGGACGAGGCGTTCGAAGCGATGGCGCCGGTGCAGTGGCCGACACGCTCCGGCGACGCCGAGCCGCGGCAGCGATTTTTCGCGGCAGGTGGATTTTTTGCCAACGACCACAAGGCACGTTTTGTCGCGCCGGAAGTTCCCGCGCTGCGCACCGAGACCACGGCCGGACGACCGCTGCGGCTGAACACCGGCCGCATTCGCGACCAATGGCACACCATGACCCGCACCGGCATCAGCCCGCGGCTCGGCCAGCATCTGCCGGAGCCATTCGTCGAGGTTCATCCCGACGACGCCCTGAAATTCGGTGTCGTTGATGGCGGCTTCGCCCGCGTCGTCACCGATTACGGACAATGCACGCTCAAAGTTGTCGTTGGTGAGCGCCAGCAGCGCGGCATGCTGTTCGCGCCGATCCACTGGAGCGAAGCCAACGCGTCCAGCGCGCGCGTCGGCGCACTGGTGGCGCCGTTCACCGATGCGTTTTCCGGCCAGCCCGAGAACAAGGCGACGCCGGCATCGATCATGCCGTATGAATATGTCTTTCGTGGTTTTGCGCTGTCACGCACCCAACTCGAGCTGCCGCCGCAGGCCTGGTGGACCCGCGTGGCGGTGACCGGGGGCTTTGGCTATCTGTTCGCCGACAATGCCGATCTGGCGAGATGGCAATCCTGGTTGCGGTCCGTCGCCGGCAGCGACCTCGCCGAATACAGGGATCTGGGCGGCGGCGTCTATCGCGCCGCATCGTTCGCGCAAGACCACATCGAGACCTGCCTGTTCGTCGGTCCCGCGCGCGATGCGGGCGATTGGGATGTGGTCAAGAGCCTGTTCGCAGCCGATACGCTCAGCGACGATCAGCGCCGGATGTTGCTGTCGGGCAAATCGATCGACGGCTTGGCGAGCGCCGGCCCGATCGTCTGCGCCTGTTTTGGCGTCGGCCGCACCACGATTCTCGCGGCCATCGCGGCGGGCGCTGGCACGGCCGCCGCGATCGGCGCGCAACTGAAAGCCGGCACCAATTGCGGCTCGTGCATTCCGGAATTGAAGCGGCTGGTCGCGCAGACGAACGTCGCTGGCGCGGGAGCCGATCCCGAACAACGTCAGTTGGGCCGCCTGGCGAATTAGTCCGCAGGATGGGTTGAGCCCTCGCGAAACCCATCACCACGCCTGGCATCCTGTGATGGGTTTCGCGAAGAGCTCAACCCCATCTACGGGCCTGACGCTATGTGCAAACAGAAATAGTCCGCTGGCTACCCGCCCTTGACCGCGCCCGCCGTCAACCCCGCCACGATCTGGCGCTGCGCGAACACCGTCAACAGCAGCACCGGCAGCGTGACGATCAGCGCCGCCGCCGCGAGCGGTCCCCAGCTCAACTGGTCGAAGGAAATCATGTTGTAGACGGCAACCGGCAGGGTGCGCGTTTCGCGCCCGGCGAGCACGATGCCGAAGACAAAATTGTTCCAGGAGAAGATCACCGCCAGGATGAACGCGACCGCGATGCCCGGCCGCGCGATCGGCAGGGCGACGTAACGGAACACCTGCCAGCTTGTGGCGCCGTCGATCAGCGCCGATTCTTCAAGCTCCATCGGCGTGGTCTCGAAATAGCCGATCATGATCCAGATCACGATCGGCACGGTCACCACGAGGTGAATGATGATCTGCGGCCAGAGCGTGCCGAGCAGGCCGAGCCACTGGAACAGCAGGAACAAGGGAATGAGATAGGACAGGCCGGGCGTGATGCGCGCGATCAGGATCACCACGGCCGCCTTGTGCGCCCGCATGCGGGCGAGGCCATAGCCCGCGGGCACGCCGACCAATAGTGCGAACGCCGTCGCAGTGCCGGTGACGATCAGGCTGTTCATGAAGTAGGTCGAGAACCGCTTGGAATCGAGGACGGCGGCATAGTTGCCCCAGTTGAAACGCTCGGGGATGAAAACCGGTGGATACGACGCGTTGTCGATCTCGAATTTGACGGACAACGACAGCATCCAGATGAAGAACAGCACGGCCGGCGACACGATGACGATGAGCGCGAAGGCGAGACCGATGTTGCCGAGCAAGCGTCGCAGCGGGCTCATGCCACGCCTCCGGCGTCGTTCCAGTGCGTCCTTTGCCGCAGGTGAAGCAGCGCACCCGCCAAAGCGACGATCAGCGCGAAGAACACAACCACGATCGCCGAGGCGTAGCCGACATCGTAATAGACGAAGGCGACGCTGTAGAGATAGAGGTTGATCGTCTCCGAGGCCGAGCCGGGGCCGCCTTGCGTGATCGCGAAGATGATATCAAAACTTTTCACGGCGTCGATCATGCGGATCATCGACGCGATGAACAGGAACGGCATGATCAGCGGCAGCGAGATGTAGCGGAAGGTTTGCCAGCGGGTGGCGCCGTCGATCAGCGCGCTCTCGTAAGGCTCGCTCGGAATCGCCGCGAGGCCGCCAAGCACGATCAGCATCACCAGCGGTGTCCATTGCCAGGTTTCGACCATCACCAGCGACGGGATCACGGTCGCGGGATGAAACACCCAAAGCTGCGGCGGCAGGCCGATGAGCGACAAGAGGTAGTTGAGGATGCCGAGTTGGGGGTGGAACATCATGGTCCACACCAGCGCGATGGCGACCGGGGTCGCCATCATCGGCAGAATGAACAGGCCGCGCAGAAAACCGCGCATCGGGAATTTGGCGTGAAACACCACCGCCGCCAGCGTGCCGAACAGCAGCGGAAGCGCGACCGACAGCGCGGTATAGACCAGCGTGTGCCACACCGATTCGACGAAGCGCGCATCGCTTGGCAGGCGGATGTAATTCGCCAGCCCGACGAAGGTAGTGGGCGAGCCGACCTTCCATTCGTGCAGGCTCATCCAGATCGTGTAGGCCCACGGGAAGATGATGACCGCAAGAACCACGATCAGCGCCGGCGCCACGAAGGGCCAGTAGGACGGCGGCCGCCACTCCCGCTGCGGCTCGCCCTTGGCGCCGGCCGTGACCTTGGCCGGCTCGGCAATCGTGCTCACGACTTTTCGCTGCGCTCCAGAATGGGACGGAATTGCTCGTGCGCCTTTTTCAGTTCCGTCGCCGGGTCCGCCCCCGACAGCGTCGCAGTGACGGCGGCCCCGACAATGTCGCGGAACTCGGCGACCGGAACGATCACGGGCAGGCCGAGTTTTGAGATTTTGGCCGAGCCGATCACCGAATCCAGCCACTCCGGCGGCATTTTTACGCCCTTGCGCACGGCATCGTCGTTGAGCACGGAGTTACGGAACGGGACACCGCCGCCGCTCTGCAAGAGCCGCGCGCCCATCGTCTTCGACACCGCCCATTGGCAATAGAGATAGGCGGCTTCCTTCTTCGTGCTGGCCTGGGCAATGCCGACGCCGTCGCCATAGGCGGCGGAATACTGGCCTTTGGGTCCGGCCGGCACCAAGGCATAGCCGATCTTGCCGACGACACGCGAGGCATTTGGATCTTCAATGGGTGGCGCCCAGCCGACGCCGTCGATCCACATCGCCGCGCGGCCTTGCGTCAGCGAGGCCATCGACTCCATCCAGTTGAAACCGGCGACGCCCGGAGGCGCCGTCCTGGTCAGCAGGCGCTGGTACATCTTGGTGGCCTCGATCGCTTCGGGCCCGTCAGTCAGAATGTTGCCCTTGTCGTCGAGAAACTCGCCGCCGTAGTTGAGGAAGAAATTGGTCCACAGCGTCATGTTGGCATTGCGCAAGCCGCGGCCGGTGAAGCCATAGATGCCGTTCGCGGGATCGTTGAGCTTCTCGGCGGCGACAGCCATCTCGTCGAAAGTTTTCGGCAGCGTCACTCCCTTCTTCGCGAACAGCTCCTTGTTCCAGTAAAGGATAAAATAGTCGACCGACCAGGGCAGCGAATGCATTTCGCCCTTGTCGTTCCGGGCGAATTGCAGACCGCCGGCGGAAAAGTCGTCGACCGTGAGGTCGGGCGCGGTCAGGTTCGGGTCTTTCATGAACGCGGAGAGGTCCGCGAGCCAGCCGGCCTTTTCGAATTGCCGCTTCTGCACGTGATAGCTGACGTGAATGACATCAAAACTCGGCCTGCCGGAAGTCAGTTCGATGACGGCCTTCTGCCGCTGCTGCTGCTCCGGAATGACTTCGGATTCGACCTTGATGCCGGTAAGGTCGGTAAACTCGGACGCGTATTTCTGCAGCAACTCGCCTCTTGGCCCCTTGATCAGGTTGGCCTCGATGGTGGTGCCGGCATACTTCTTCCACTGCGGCTCGGCGCGAGCGGGAAATCCGCAAAGGCCGAGCGCTCCTGCCGCGGCGGTGCCGGCCAGAACGGCACGGCGAGAAACAAGGGTATCCTTCATTGGTCTTCTCCCTGGAGGTCGGCTTGTTTTGACGGAATACTAACGCCCTGCGCGGTTTCGGCAACAGCCCGATCATGACGTAGGCGGTTGCTTTGTTTGGTTTTCTCCAAGGCGACTTGCATCCGCGGCTGCACCTCAGCCGCATTGCACAAAGTGCCACTGAATCGGCGAAATGACCGCGCGATCGCAGCCTTACGAAAATGGTTCCGCAGATCCGCTCAAATACGACCAAAACCAGAGAAGACCCAAGACGCCGATTGAAACGGCTTGCGAGGCCTGCCATGATTGCTGACCATAATGTGCAGATTCAACTGCACCGGCAGATCCAGGGAGGCGATCATGAAACACACTTCGATCGTTGCAAGTGTCATCTTATCGGCGTTAGCGCTCTTCGGTAGTTTGAACGTCACTCTCGCGCAGAGTGATTGCAAGACGTTGGTGAAAGCATCGCCTTTCGGTCCGGACGATCAAACTGGGGCGACCAACCGGATCACCCCCGCCGTGACCAAGGCCGCCGCCGCGGAAATCCAGACCGGCGTCGTCATCCCCATGGCCTTCAATCTGGTCGATGGCGTGCCTCTGTTCGGCACCCGGTTCACCAAGACGATCCTGACGACCGCCTCGCTCGTTCCCGGTGGCGAATACGGCAAGAACAGACTGACCTACATGGAAGATACCTATCTCAGCCAAAGCCATGTCGGTACGCATATCGACGGAATGGGTCACATCGGGATCATGGATTGCTATTACAACCAGACGCCGATGGGAAAGTTCGTCACCCAGAACTACCTGAAAAAGCTGGGGCTTGAAAACCTCAAGAGTTTCGCCACCCGTGGCGTGATCATTGACATGGTCAAGGTGTTCCAGGATGCCGGCAAGCTGAAGACCAATCCAGCCTGCCGGACGCCGTGTCTCGACGGTGGCACCGTGATCACGGAAGCCGACATCCAGGCCGGTCTGAAAATGTATAATGTCGCCTTGCGCGAAGGCGATGCGCTGTTCCTGCATACCGGATGGGGTGACCTGTTCACCCAGTTCCCGGCGCAGAACGCCACCTACAACAAGGCGGCGCCTGGCATCGGTAAAAGTGCGGCGCAATGGCTCGCCGATCAAAAGGTGGTGGCGGTCGGGACCGACACCTGGGTGGTCGAGGTGATCCCCGGCGAGGATGCCAGCGAAGCCTTCCCCGTCCACGCGCTGTTGCTGACGGATAACGGCATCCACATCATCGAGAACGTTCGTACCGATTTGATCGCCGCTGAGGCGGCGAGCAGCAAACGCGCGACCTTCTTCCTCTCGATGACAGTCCCGAAGGCGGTGGGCACCACCGGCACCTTCGTCAATATCGAAGCTATCAGGTAGTGTGTCTGCAGCGGATCTCGCTGAACGCAACGTTGTGCCGGCGCTTCACATGAAGCGCCGGCATTTCCTGCTCGCGATCCTCGCCGTCGCCTCGTCCGGGCGCGCGGCCGGCGTGGAGGCCCGGCGCTTTCGGGTGGCTTTCGCCAATCTGAACGAGGAGCCGGGGACGTCGATCGAGGGCCTGGGCTTTAGCGGGGCGGAAATCCGCCGCAGCTTCGAGCTGGCGTCGCGCGGCTTGCCGCTGGACATGATTTATAACGACAATGGCGGCGACGCCGGGAAGGCCGTTGCCAATGCGGCGGATGCCGTTTCCCGCAAGGTCGACTTGTTGATCGAATATAATTCCGACACGGAAGCCAATGCCGAAATCGGCCGTCAGCTGAAAACAGCGGGCATTCCCGTACTGGCGTTGAACCATCCCATTCCGGGTGCGCCGCTCTATGCGGCCGAT
>Ga0179587_10001576_pt1 | contig 10486 bp, 4 predicted proteins | sample CZODoug2_1_08_16_FD_185932 | JGI IMG/M metagenome (GOLD analysis project Ga0179587, IMG submission 185932) | Vadose zone soil fungal communities from Angelo Coast Range Reserve, California, USA - CZODoug2_1_08_16fungal | ecosystem: Environmental > Terrestrial > Soil > Vadose zone | place: USA...
AGTGACCTGCCGGTACTGCTTGTGGTGACGTTGCGTTCTGGCGAGCCGGGCAGCGGCGCGGCGGCGGCTGCACTGGGCGATGGCCAGGCCGGGCTGCTGCGGCCCGGGCCATTGAGCATGACGGCCACCAGCGAACTGGTCCGCCAGAAGCTGGCCGCAGACGCTGCGGAGGATTTCTGCCAGGAGTGCTGCCGGGTCAGCGGCGGCAACCCGTTCCTGCTAGGTGCTCTGCTCGATGAGCTGGCGGCGGAGCGGATCGCTCCCGTGGCCGCCAACGCCCAGCGGCTGGCCAGCATGCGGCCGCCAACGGTAACCCGCGGGCTGCTTGCCCGGCTGGCCCGCCTTGGCCCGGCGGCCGGATTGCTGGCACGCGCCGTGGCGGTCCTCGGCACCGCGGAACTTCACCAGGCCGCCGAGCTGGCAGGCGTAGAACTAGCCGCCGCGGCGCAGGCTGCTGGCGCGCTGGCAGAGGCCGACGTCCTCCTCCGGGACCAGCGACTCGAGTTCGCCCACCCGCTTCTGCGCCACGTGGTGTATGAGAGCATTCCGCCGGCCCAACGCGCGCTCGACCACAGGCGCGCCGCCGGATTGTTCAGCAAGCCCGTTCCTGATCACGAACGCATGGCGTCCCACCTGCTGCAGGCGGCCCCGGCAGGCGACGGGCAGGTTGTGGATGTGCTGCAAGAGGCAGCCCGGCTGGCAGTGCGGCGCGGCGCGGCGAGCGTGGCCTGCGCGCATCTTCGCCGGGCGCTGCGCGAGCCGCCACAGCCATCTCAGCTGCCGGAGGTGACACGCGAGCTCGCCACCGCGGAGCTCCTAGCGCACGAACCCTCCGCGACCGAGCGCCTCAGGGATGCGCTGTCGGTCACCGCGCAGCCGGTGCAGCGGGCCGGGCTCGCCTTGCTGCTCGGGAAGGCACTGATCAATGCCGGGCGGCTTGCTGAAGCCGAACCGGTCCTGTCCTCCGCGATCAGCGAACTCGGCGGCCGTGACGGCGACCTGGCGGTGCGGCTGGAGACGTGGCGTTCCGGGCTGGGCGTGCTCGACCGGCAGTTCCGGGCAGGCCTGGAGCAGCGGCTGCCCCTGCTGCGCCCGCTGGCCGAACGCAGCGGCCCAGCCGGCCGGGCCCTGGTGATCCTGCTCGCCTACCGTGCGGCGATGGGCGGGGCCGCCCGGAAGGAAGTGCTCGAACTCGCCGACCACGGCCTCGACGACGGGCGGTTCCTGGCCACCGAAACCGATGGCCTGCCGCTGCCGTTTGCGATGCGGATGCTCGCGTGGATCGATGCCCTGGACCGCGCCGACCGCGTTCACCAGGGCCTGCTCGCCGCTGCGCGGCGCGGCTCCATCGTGGCGTTCGCGCTAGCAGCGGTCTGCGCCGCCTCCACGGCGATGCGGCGCGGCTCGCTGGCGGTCGCCGAGGCCGAGGCCCGGACCGCGACCGAGCTCGCCGCCCAGCATGGCCTGAGGTTCTACGAGCCGTTCGCACGTGCCCTGCTGGGCGAGGCGCTGCTGGACCGGGGCGATCTTAGCCAGGCCGCCGAAGCCGTGAGCGGTATGGACCTAGGCCAGATCCGCGGGACCGGGCCTGGTGCCTTGCTGCTGTATGTGCGTGGCCGGCTGCGCGCGGCCCAGGGTGACCGCGACGGCGCCGGCGCCGACCTGCGCGACTGCGGAAACACCTACGAGGCGATGGGATACAGCAACCCGAACATCTTGCCCTGGCGGTCCACGCTCGCGCTGATCATCCCCGATGGGCAGGAAGCCCGCGCACTGGCGGCGGAAGAACTGGCACGGGCCCGCCAGGCCGGCCAGCCGCGAGGAATCGGGATCGCGCTGCGGGCCCGCGCGCTGCTCAGCCCCCGCCAGGAGCGGCTGCCCCTCCTTCAGGAAGCAGCAGACACCCTGACCCGGTCACCCTCAGCGCTGGAACTGGCCCGCGCACTCACTGACTACGGCACCGCGCTAGCCCGCGGCGGCCACCGCACCAGCGCGCGAGAACCACTGCAGCAGGCGATGGACCTGGCTGCCCGGTGTGAGGCCCAGCCGCTCACCCGGCAGGCACGCGACGAACTCCGCGCCATCGGCGCCCGGCCCCGGCGCGAACGCCTCACCGGGATCGAGAGCCTTACCCCAAGCGAGCTTGGCGTGGCGCGGCTGGCCGCTGAGGGACTGACCAACCGCCAGATCGCCCAGGCACTGTTTGTCAGCACCAAGACAGTCGGTACCCACCTGGGCCACGTCTACGACAAGCTGGCGACCAGTAGCCGGGAAGACCTGGCCAAGATCATGCGCACAGCCGGCCGCGCGCCGCAGTAAGGCAGAAAAGATCAGGCGGGGTGCCTGATGCCCACGGCCACCCGCCGCCGCGAAGATCGTCGGCATGGCCGAGTTCCTGGCACCCGGCCAGCCCAGGCGCTGCGCGGGAAGCCAGGCGCCATCGGCCCTGCACCCTGAACCAGCCCAGCACGGCGAGAAAGGCGGCAGGCATGAGGAAGATCGTGGCAGGACTGTTCATGTCACTGGACGGCGTGGTGGAGGCGCCGGAGAAATGGACAGGACCCTACTTCAACGACGAAATCGGCCAGGAAATCGGGTCGGTGATGGCGGGCGGCGACACGATGCTGCTGGGCCGCAAGACCTACCGGACCTTCGCCGCCTCCTTCGCGGGCCAGACCGGCGGGATGGCCGACCAGATGAACAACACCCCCAAGCTTGTGGTCTCCACCACCCTGGACACGGCCGACTGGCAGAACTCCACCCTCCTCACAGGGAATGTGGCCGACGAGCTTGGCAGGGTCAAGCAGCAGCCAGGCACGAACATCAACATCAGCGGCAGCATCACCCTGATCCGGTCGCTGCTGCGCGATGGCCTCCTCGACGAACTGCGGCTCCAGCTCTTCCCCGTCGTGGTGGGCAGCGGCATGCGCATGTTCGACGATTCCGGCCAGCAGGTAAGCCTCAAGCTCGCCGACAGCCGGTCGTTCAGCACCGGGGTCGTCAACCTCGTCTACACCCCAGCAGGCACCTGACGCAGCCGCCCGCAGGGCAGACCGCCAGGGCTCCAGCTTCGTTCCGCCCCTCTGCCCCGCGCGGCGATGCGATCAGGTTGTTCCGGCGCGTAAGGGGCGTTATTCGGTGGTGTGACTATTGGCGTGGATTGGCCGGTGGCCCCGCGAGGCCGTGGCGCAGTATCTGCAGGAGCCCGGGCCGGCCGTGCACCCCGGGCCGTGCAGTTTGCACACCCTGCTGCGGCCTGGGGCGGGACGGCGCCGGGCTCCAGATGAGAGGATGCGGATCAGCGTCACTCGGTGCGGATCAGCGTCACTCGGTGCGGAGCGCGGACGCGGTGCGGGTGCTGGCCGCCCAGCCTGCGGGGGGCAGAGCACCGGCCACCGCGATTGCCAGCCCGCCCAGTGCGAGCAGCATGAGCTCCCACGGACGGTAGACGTTCAGCACCGCCGCGGGCAGGCCGGTCTGCACGGCGTTGCCCATGACCGGCAGCACGTACCGGTGCAGGGCGACCCCGGCGGGGATGGCGATGAGGCCCGCCACCAGGCCTATCCCGGCGACGGTGCTGACCACCATGGTGATCGTCTGCCGCGGCGTCATGCCGACCGCCTTGAACACGCCCAGGTCATGCACCCGCTCCCTGGTCTGCAGCACCACGGTATTGAGCACGCCGAGCCCGGCGACCACCGCGATCAGCAGCGTCAGCGCGCCGACGAGGCCCAGGATGGCGGGGAGCACCGCGCCGCCGCTGTTGTTGACGCCGGCCAGGTAGCCCGGCCCGAGCACGTGGTTCAGCGCGTTCGCGTAGGCCGCCGTGTCGGTGCCCGGCGCCAGCCCCACCTGGTACTCGTTTGGGGCAAGGCCGGGGTCGACCGCCGACAGGGTGGACAGGGCGCCGATCATCTCGGGTTTGCCGTCCGCGGTGTCGAAGACCTCGCCTACGATCTTGACGGAGGTGTGCTTGCCGCCGGAGGCGAGCGTGTACTGATCGCCCACTGCGGCGCCGGTGTCGTGGAGGAAGGCGGTGTTGACGTCCACCTGGCCAGGGCCGGAGTACCAGTGCCCGGCGATCATGGCGTAGCCGGTCCAGCTGGCGTTGCCGTCGAATCCGGCGACGGACAGCTGGTCCGATAGCCCGAGCACGCTGATCTGGCTGCTGGCCTCCGCCACAGAATGTAGTGTCCCGGACTGGGCGTCCAGCGCGGCCTGCACGGCGTGCTCTTGGGCGGCCAGGCTCAGCTTGGCCGAGCTCTTTCCGTTGACCAGGACCAGACCCTGGTGTCCGCCCAGGAGGACCTGCACCTGCTCGGACGCTGCGCGGGACAGGTCGGCCTGGACCCGGTTCAGCGACGTGCGCAGGCCTGCCGCGAAGATCACCGCGGTGACGCCGAACACGATCGCCGCGAGGGTGACCAGGGTCCGGGTGGGCCGTGCGAACGGCCCGGCCAGGCCGATGGTCACCGGCCGGGGCAGGTGACGGGCCCGGCCGAGCAGCCGGTGCGCACGGTATCCGTGCTTTGGGCGTGGTGCGCGTCCGGCCGCGATCGCCTGCACGGCGCTCATCCGTCCCGCGCGCAGCGCGATCGCGACCGCGGTGACGGCGACCAGGCCGAGCATCGCCAGCGGCACGGCCAGGCTCACCCAGACCGGCACGGCCAGGCTGCCCACGCCATACGCCTGGGCGGCCTGGCCGAGCATTGGCATTGCCACCAGGTTGCCTGCTGCCACGCCGGCCGCGCAGCCGATGGCGGCGGGAACCGCCGCCTGGAGCACGTAGGCCGCCACCACCTGCGGGGGCGAGAACCCGATGGACTTCAGTACGCCGATCCGCCGGGTGCCGGCCACCACCGCGCCGCTGACCACGTTGATCACGATCAGCGCCGACATCGCCAGGGCGATCAGCCCGAACGCGGCGATGAACGGCACCCAGGGCGCGAACGAGGCGGTCGCCTGCGCCTTGGCGGTCAGCCAGGATTGCGCGTCGAGCACGCTGCCGTGTGGCAGCGCGGCGGTGACCGCGGCGATGTCAGTGTTCACCGCGGCGGTCGTTGCGGCGCTGGAGAACCGGTACAGCATCTGCGAGGCTTCCGGCGCCCCCGCCGCGTGCAGCGCGGCGATCTCGCCGGGTGTGACCCAGCCCTGCGCGGTGCCGGTGGCCGAGGTCGCGATGCCGACCACGGTCAGCGTCGGCGAGCCCGGCACGCCAGTCACCGTGACCTGCGACCCTATTCCTAGTGGCAGGCCCGACTGGCTGGACAGCACGATCTGTCCCGGCCCCTGGGCCCAGTGGCCCGCCGTCAGCGTGAGGTCGTCGACCGGGCCGCCTGGCGAGGCGCGGCCGACGAGGGTGAGCTGCTGGTGGACGGCAGTGGGAGTGGCCTTGGCATGGCCGCCGGAAGAGACATGGATGGAGGGGGTGAGATGCGCGGTGACCGAGATGGTCGCCTCGGGGAACGGCCCGGCCGACGCGGTCACGCCCGGCGGCCGGGTGGTGGCGGCTAGCTGGGCAGGCGAGGCGCCGGTGACCGTGGCGGTCACGTCCGCGCCGTGCTGCGCGGCGAACGCGTGATCGAAAGGCGCGCTGGAGTCGGCCAGCAGGCCCAGCGCCAGCGTCGCGGCCGCGGTGGAGCAGAACACCACCAGGGTGATCACGATGGCCTGCACGCGCCGGCCAGACAGCCCGCCGCGCGCGGCCCGGACGACCGGAACCAGTTTCATGTGGATGCTCCCGCCACGCAGGCGTCGCTGGCGATCCGGCCGTCGACGATCTCGATGACGCGGCGCGCGTACCGCGCGGCCAGGTCGGGGTTGTGGGTGACCAGGATCAGTGTCTGCCCTGAGGAGTTCAGGTCAAGCAGCAGCGCGCCGATCGCCTCGCCGTTCGCGGTGTCCAGGGCCCCGGTCGGCTCGTCGGCCAGCAGCAGTGCGGGCCGGTTCACCAGCGCCCGGGCGATCGCCACCCGCTGCCGCTCCCCGCCCGACAGCCGGGCGGGGTAAGCGTCCTGGTGCTGCCCGATCCGCAGCGCCGCGAGCAGCTCACCGGCGCGGCCGCGGGCCTGCCTGGCCGGCATGCCCGCCAGCTGGGCGGGCAGCAGCACGTTGTCCATGACCGTCATGTCGTCGAGCAGGTTGAAGAACTGGAAGATCATCCCGACCTGGCGCCGCCGGTACCGCGCGGCACCGGTCTCGCTGAACGTGTCGACACGCTCACCGCCGACCATGATGGTGCCGCTGGTCGGCCGGTCCAGCCCGGCGATCAGGTTGAGCAGCGTCGACTTCCCGCTCCCAGACGGCCCCATGATCGCGACGGACTCGCCGCGGGCGACCTCCATGCTGACGTGCGCCACCGCGGCCGCCCCGTCACCGTCGTAGTTTTTGCTCACGTCGGTAAGGTGCACGAGGGTATTCATGTTGGGCGCTCCTAGGAATGAACGGCGCCGGGCCCGGCGTCGTGGGCGAGCAGTGGCACCAGGGCCTGGACGTTGGGGCTGCCCCAGCCGGTGGCCGGATCCCAGCCCGGTCCCGCCTGATAGCCCACCACCACGCGCGAGGGCAGCATGACCGAGTTGTCGCCGGTCACCACGTCATGGAACGCGCGGTGGTAAGCCCCGCCATGGGCGATCCGGTAGATCGCGGGGTTGACGAAACCCAGATGCTGGCCGGCCTCCTGGTCGGCCAGCGCGATCACCGCTGCCCACAAGGGCGTGGCGGCGCTGGTGCCGCGAGCCGGCAGGGTGCCGCCGTCGCTGAAGGCCAGCGCCATGGCGGTGAGGTTGTTGGCGTCGGCGGCCACGTCGGGCACGCCGCGGGTGGCGCCGATGCGAGGAACGCCTTCCTGGTAGGAGGGCCTTGGGAACAGGCGGCTGGAACCGCCGCCAGTGGCGTCGGTGTAGGAGTTCCAGGCCATCTCGCCCTTGTAGGCGCCGGTCTGGTAGCTGGCGTCCAGGGTGGTGCCGCCGGCCGCTAGCACGAGGGGGTCCGAGCCAGGCAGGCTGACCTGTTTGGGCAGGCCCTGGTCACTGACCGCGCCGCCGTCCCCGGACGAGGCAACTACCGTGACGTGGTGGTCTCGGGCCTGCGCCATCGCGGAGTGGATGCGGGCCACCTCGGCCGGCGTGAAGAGGTGCTCACCGGCGCTCGCGCTGATGGAGATCACCGCGGCGCCCTGGGCGATCTCCGTCCGCGCGACCTCGGTCACGGCGCTGGTGAAGTTCGCCACGTTGGCGGTGGCACTTGGGGGCACCAGGACCACCTCAAGGGTGACGCCGGGCGCCATCGCGTGAACGATTTCGGTGTCCTCGACTTCCTCGGTGCCCGCGAGGTAGGGCGTCTTGGCGTGCGCGATGGTGTTCACCACCCGCAGCCTGGCCGCGGGCAGTCCGAACCTGCTGTCGAAGCGGGCCAGGTCCCGGCGGATGTCGGTGAAGGTGACCCCGTGCGTCGGGGTGTTGGCGATTTCGGGCATTGCCACGATCTCGCCGCGGCCGTCGGTTCCGTGACTGAGCAGCGGCGCTACGCCGTAGGCCATCTCGTACTCGTGCGGGGCATAGCAGAGCACCGGCGGCAGGACCCGTGGCGGCCCGCACGACACGGGCCCGGGCCTGGCGGATGCGGCGGCTTTGCCTGTGCCGATGGCGGCAGCGGCCGTCACGGATGCGACCGCCACGGCAATCATTGCGGCCGCGGCGCCATGCCAAAGGTGCGCGGCGCGGCCGTGTGGCATTGCCTCATGCGGCCGCAGCCGGGAGATCCAGCTGATGTGCATCGCCTTTCCTTCCGTTCGGGGTGGAATAGGCCGGCCGGGCCATTACCGCCACGGTAGGAAACCGGCAGGTGCCCGGTCGTCACGCCAGCGAGCCGTCTTCGCCGCCGCTCCCCCGAGGGACACCGGCCACGGCCCATCCCCCGCACGAGCGACAGCTCCAGCACGCTCAGCTCCAGCTCCACCCAGTCCTTCCCCGGCGCGAGATACCGGCGGCTCGTCCGGCGCATGCCCCAAGAAGAAAGCCCAGGTCGCCACCGGCAGATCCCTCCTGGCCATCTACCACGCCCTGCTCTCAGACCCCGCCGCCACCTACCACGACCTCGGCGAGGACTACTACGAACGGCGGATGAACATCCGCCGCCAGGCCCGCAACCACGTCCGCAGCCTCGAACGCCTCGGCTACACCGTCACCATCGGATCCCCCGACACCGACACCCCGCCGGCCACCATAGCCAGCTAACCCGCCCCACCCCGAGGCCGGCGGCACACCCCGCCGCCGGCCGCTGCCGCCTGCCCAGCAAAGGTCGTATTTTCGGACCAGCCGGCATGGAGACTCGTGCACCTCGCTTCGCCAGCACCTCGGTGTCGAGGTCCCGAACCTCGCACTTGACACGGCCCGGCCCGCGATCTGGTGCCCTACGCGGGCATCTGCCGCTCGAATCAGCTTCGCGTCGACATCACCGCGGTCGACGGCGGGCTTGAAGAGAGAATGACCTACGAACCGCTCGACGCGTTCACCGGATACTCGCGCCAGCTCCTCGACTCGTACCACCGGGCAGCAAGGCGGCCCACCACCCGCCAGCCTGATCGCTTCGTCGCGGTCTGGCCGCGCCGCCCGCCCCACACGCCGTGACGGCACTGGTCTGCGCCATGGCCGGCTACCTCACCGAGCGGTCACTGCAGCCGCCGCCTCCCGGACTGCCCACCGTCCGCGCGTTCCAAGCCGCGCAAGCCAGCATCGCCCGCCAATGGCTCGCCCAGCTCCTCTAGCCGTCACCCGGCGCAGCCCATAACGCCACAACGTGCCGGCCAATGGGCACGCCCCACCGCAGGCGTTAGCACCGGACATATCGAGGGCCTGCTGCTCTCCGAACGCGGATATCCCGCCGTCAGGATCATCGCTCGCGGGTGAGCGAGCGAGCCCAATGCCGTTTACGAGTTCCCCTGCGATTGAGACTGGGCTGCCGGATCTGTGACGGTGCCGCTGTTCACCAGCGACGGAGCGCCGGGGGGCGGGTTCACCGTGCTGCCTCCCGGCGACAAGTGGCACCCGCAGTGGGTGCCCTACCTGCCGGTCTCTGACGTGGATGCGGTCGCAGCGCGGGCGCGGCAGCTCGGCGCGGTCCTTGTCCGCGCCCGCACAGACTTGCCGGCCGGGTCAGTCGTGGTGGTCACTGAGCCAGGCGGCGCCACCGTCGCGCTCTGGCAAGCGAATCCCAGGGCGCCTGCGAAGCAAGCCCGGCCAGTAGGTGCCCCGCCATCAGCAGGCGGCTCATCCAGCATCCGCTGCGGCCGATAGCCCGCCGGCGCCCTGGCCGTGCACGTGCCGTGGTTGGCGTGGTCGGCGAGGTAGATCACGACGCCTTCCGGGTTCTGCCGAACACGGCGGCGACCAGCTCGGGATTCATGGTGCCGGCCAGGGCGGGGGAATCCGGAGAAATTTCTGGCGGATGTGTCGAGTCGTGGGTCCTGTGGATCAAGATCTTTTAGAGATGCCTCGTCATGAATACGCTGTTCGAGTCGGCCTGGTAGTCAGCGAATGGCTCGCAGTCTTCGAAGCCGAACTTCTCGTGTAACTGGATAGGTCTTGTGACTGAGCACCGAGTTTGGCGTTTGGACGTCGAGTTTGGCGCGGTCGTCGGTGATGCCCGCCGACGGCCGGCTCCCTGCACCCGTCAGCGCCGTGCTGATGGCCGGGACCGGAGGAAGCCGTGCTAGCTCGCGGGACGCGCCTCGCCATATACCCAGTCGCTGCCGTCCCGGCGGATCGTGCAGTCCCAGCCCAGCCGGCGCAGCCGGAGTTCCAGCTCCTGCGGGTCCACGAAGTTCTTGATCACGCGGAACGTGCTGCCATCGCGCAGCCGCCGCTCGATGACCTCATTCCGGCCCGCCACATAGGCCTCTTTCCCGCGTTCATCGACGTGCTCGTCGATGAACAGCACCCGTCCGTTCCCGGCCAGCAGGTTCCCCAGCAACTGCCAGAACTGCCCGAGCCGGCTCGCCGGCACATGCGAGAGCCACGCCGAGAAGAAGATCACGTCGAACCGGGTACCCGGGTCCCACGAGAACACGTCGGCAACCTCGAAGCTGACGTTTGCCGGCCGCACGCGGTCACGGGCGATCGCCACTGCCTCGGGCGCCGCGTCAATAGCCGTCACCGTGTCAGCCCACTCCGCCAGCGCCTCGGTCCACAAGCCGGTCCCGCACGCGATCTCCAGCACGCTCCCGGTCGGCCGCATCTCCGCGACCAGCCGCGCGATACGCGCATGAGCCGCCGCAACGTCGCCGTACGCCGTCACGTCGTACTCGCCCGCCCGGCGACGGTAGTAATCAACCTGATCAGCCAGAACCTCGTCGGTCACCTGAACATCATCACACAGCGCCGCGGCCGCTTGCGGACTGACCGGAACGCACGAGCTGCAACCGGGACCAGCCGGCGTGCGCACTAACGCGAGCCAGCTCGGGCCGGTACTCCTGCCGTATCTACCC
>Ga0179587_10001577_pt1 | contig 10483 bp, 10 predicted proteins | sample CZODoug2_1_08_16_FD_185932 | JGI IMG/M metagenome (GOLD analysis project Ga0179587, IMG submission 185932) | Vadose zone soil fungal communities from Angelo Coast Range Reserve, California, USA - CZODoug2_1_08_16fungal | ecosystem: Environmental > Terrestrial > Soil > Vadose zone | place: USA...
AACGCCGCGAAAGGGGTAGCCGAAGCCGAGCGAGCGACGGCAAATAAGGTCAGTAGGCTCAGGTAAGTACCCGAGGGTCATTCTGCCAACGAATGCATCGAATTTGTGCGTTTGGCGCTCAGGGGGTACCCACCTCTCGCACGGGCAGGTAAAATTGCGGCGGGGGTAGAGCTTTTTTACTTGGAAATCGTCCGGCAACCGATGAAAAGAAAAGAGTTAGCTTTGGCGTGGAGGTTGCAACCCAAGAGCCAGTGGGGGAGGCGAGCCGAGGATCCCTTTAGGGGATTGAGGGCTGGGCCGGTTCGCTACTCCCCCCTTTTTTTATTTCCGCTCCAGTTGTCGGCTGGTGGTTTCCCGCAAGCCTTTTTCCCTTACATCGAGAAGAATACCAACTAACTGGATAGATTCCCGCATGAGTGGTTAGTTCCAGTTGACGATCGGGTGAGATCCTTCTCGTCGCGGCGAGCTCAGGATGACATGCTCGATCGAGGCGTTGGCGTTGAGCTCGAGCTGAAACGAGGAATTTGAGAACAAACAAGCTGAAGGTCAGACGCGAAAGAGGTGGGAAGCGGCGGGCCGGGCGAGATGGCTGACACCGGGCTGGGTTTCGTGAGAACGAGTGGTGTAATCGGTGAGCGTGAGCGCCAGCATGATGGCCAGCCAGAACACCGAACAGACGATGACCAACTGGGTGCGCTTGGAACTATAGCGGGCGTGCATGAAGTAAAGAACAACAAGGGTGGCTTTGATCGTGGCAATGACCAGAGCGATGACGATATTGAACTGATGAAAGTTCTGGAAGGCGGCCCAGACGGTGATCCCGGTGCCAAGCATCAAGGCCGCGAAAATGCCAATGTAGATTTTTGGCGAAACAATGTGCTCGGACACGCGCGACTCTCCCTTTGCTCCTACCGGTGCCTATCAATCAGATATAACAACGGGAACAGATAGATCCACACAATATCAACGAAGTGCCAGTACAGGCCGACGATTTCGACAGGGGTGTTGTACTGCGGCGTGAAGCGGCCGGCAAAGGAGCCCTTGATGAGCCAGAGGAGGAGGCCAGCGCCGATGATCATGTGCAAGGCGTGCAGGCCAGTCATGCCGAAGTAGAGAGAAAAATAAAGCTGTCCATGGAAGTTGATGTCCGGATCGACGGCGAACGCCTTATCCACTTCCTCCTTCTCCAGGGCCAATTCCTTAAGGTCATCTCCGGCCATGGGATGAGTTGGGTGATACTTCATGTCAAAGCTGCGGCCGGGGATGAGATGATGGTCAAACTTCTGCTTGTATTCGACCGCTTTGACGCCAAGAAAGACAGTGCCGAGACCAAGCGTGGCAATCAAGAAAAAACTAACTAGTTTCTTTTTACCGACTTGCGCGGACCACACGGCCATGGCCATGGTCAGGCTGCTCATAATCAGCACGACGGTGTTGCCGGCGCCGAGCTTGATATCCAGCGTGTTGCTGCCGATGCCGAAGGCGGTGCTGAACGCGGTGCGATTGATGGTGTAAGCGAGGAACATGCCGCCGAAGAACAGGACTTCAGTGACCAGGAAAATCCACATCCCGAGCGTAGCGGTTTCCTTCTGCTGCTCGAGCGTTTGAAAATGGCCGTACAGATCGCCGGTGCGATGCACTCGGTGCTCCTCTTCCTCAGCCAATGCTGCCTGGCTTGGGGTCAACTGCGGGATGGACTAAAGTCCGCCCCTACATAAGACAACAACACAAATTCAACACAACAAATCAGTCATCACCATGAGCCGGGGCGGGCGATGGCGTTCCCGCCAAGCCGAGGTCCGGCCGGTTCAAATAGTCGTAAGGCTCCCAGGTAACTTCCGGTGTGACATGAAAATTTTCCGTCGGTGGGGGCGAATCGGTCGTCCACTCGAGGCCGGTGGCCGGCCACGGGTTCTTGCCGGCAACCTTGCCGTAGCGCATGGACCAGGTCAGGTAAATCATCGGCAGAAGATAACCCAGCGCGAGTATTGAAGCGCCGGCGGTGGACAACACATTGAGCACTTGGAATTCCGGCGGATAGGTGTGATAGCGGCGCGGCATGCCGAGGTAGCCAAGAATGAATTGCGGAAAGAAGGTGAGGTTGAAGCCGACAAACAAGGTGACGGCGGCGATGCGCGAGAGAGTTTCGGGGTAAAGCCTGCCGGTAATCTTCGGCCACCAGAAGTGAATGCCGCCGACATAACCCATGACCGCGCCGCCGACCATGATGTAGTTGAAATGCGCAACCACGAAGTAGGTGTCGTGGATATGAATGTCCAGGCCCAGGCAGGCGAGGAACAGTCCGGTGAGGCCGCCAATCAAAAAAAGTCCGATGAAGCCGAACGCGTAGAGCATCGGCGTGTCCCAGGAGATGGAGCCTTTGTAAAGGGTGGAGGTCCAGTTGAAGACTTTGACCGCCGAGGGGATGGCCACCAGATAGCTGAGGAAAGAAAACGTGAGCGCGGCGTAAGTGGATTCGCCGGTAACAAACATGTGGTGCGCCCAGACGAGAAAACCGATGACGGCGATAGCGATGCTCGAGCCGGCGATGAAGGAGTATCCGAAGATAGGCTTGCGCGCGAACGTGGGAATAATCTCGCTGATCACGCCCATGGCGGGAAGAATCATGATGTATACCGCAGGATGCGAATAGAACCAGAAAAGGTGCTGAAAGAGGATGGGATCGCCGCCGAGGGCGGGATTGAAAAAGCCGAGATGAAACATGCGCTCAAGGCCAGCGAGCAAGAGAGTGATGGCGACAACGGGCGTGCCCAAGATCATGACCAAGCTGGTGGCGTAATGCGCCCAAGCGAATAGGGGAAGCCGGAACCAGGTCATGCCAGGGGCACGCATGGTGTGGATGGTGACGATGAAGTTGAGGCCCGTCAGAATCGAGGAGAAGCCGTTAATGAAGATGCCGATAACTGCTGGAGTGACGGCTGAATTGGAATACACGCTGCTGAGCGGGGTGTAAAAGGTCCAGCCAGTGTCCAGTCCGCCGGTGCCGAAGGAATACAGAACGAAGCAGCCGCCAACGATGTAGATATACCAGCTGAGAAGATTGATTTTCGGAAAGGCCAGATCCTTCGCGCCGATCATGAGGGGAATCAGGAAATTGCCAAGGACGGCGGGAATCGAGGGGATCAGGAAAAAGAAGATCATGGCCACGCCGTGCATGGTGAAAAGCTTGTTATAGGTTTCGGGCGTGACCAGAGCGCCAGTGGGGGTGAGCAGGTGGATACGGATCATGGTGGCGAAGATTCCGCCGATGAAAAAGAAAACCGTCACCGAACCGAGATAGAGCAGCGCGATGCGCTTGTGGTCGGTGGTGAGCAGCCACGAGCGGATGCCATAGGTGGCATTCAAATAGTCTTCGTGCGGCGGCTTGTGGCCGGGCAACGTCGTTGGTGGCGTGTTGCTCATGACTTATTTGTTCCCCGTAGGCGGCGCAATGCCGGAGCCCTTCGCGGGAACCGGCTGCGACTGCAAAGACTTGATGTACGCGGTAAGAGCGAAAATCTGCTCCTCGGTAAGCTGTCCCTGGAACGCAGGCATCAATGGCTGATAGCCGGCTACAATTTTCGCATTGGGTTGGAGAAGCGATTCGCGAAGATACGCTTCGTCCGCAGTGACCGTCGAGCCATCGGCCAGAAGAACTTGGGCGCCGTAAAGGCCATTGAGCGAGGGAGCGCGGCCCGTGCCGTCGGCGACATGACACGTGATGCAAGCTCTTTCGGCAAAGAGCTTTTCGCCGGCAACGACGGGATTGGCGCTTCCGCCGGAGGAACCGGAGAGCCACGCGGCGTAGTCAGACGGTTCCATGACGGTAACCCAGCCGCCCATCAGCGCGTGGTTCGTGCCGCAGTACTGCGAACAAAAGAAATGGTAGCGTCCGGGCTTGGTGGGACGGAACCACATGGTGTTGTAGTGCCCGGGAACAACGTCCATTTTCACGCGAAAAGCCGGAACGAAAAAATCGTGAATAACGTCTTCGCTGGCCAGAATCAGGCGAATGTTGCGGCCCACGGGAACATGCAATTCATTGATCTCTTTCAACCCGTTGGGCTGCTGCGCCTTCCACATCCACTGTTTGCCGATCACGTAAACGTCCAGGGTGTCCTGCGGCGCGCGGCGATAATCAACATAGACGACGGCACCCCAACTGAACATGGCCATGGCCAGAATGAGCGGAATAATCATCCAGGCGGCTTCGAGGCGCGAATCGCCTTCGATGGGAACACCGACGTCATTCGGCTGTTTACGATGGAATTTAAAGAAGAAAATGACGATGGCCACGGTAACGGCAGTCGCGAAGAAGACACAAATCGCGGTGATAAAGAGCATCAGCGAGTCCACGTGCGGCGCGAAGTTGGACGCTTGCTCGGGATAGATTGGCAATTGCGACTGCACGATTTAGTGTGCTCCTCGTTCCATGCCGCTTGGAAGCGGCTGGCGCAAATTCCTGGCTGCCGCCAGCGTTTCGCGACGGCGTGAAATCAAAATTCCTCCGACGATGCAGAGAATCGTAAGAACGCCGCCGAGACGAATGATCTTGAGAATCGAAGCGCTGTAGGTGGCGGCCGTGGGGTCGTAGTGATAGCAAAAGAGCAAAACGTGATCGATGGGCGTCCCGATCTTTCCGGCGGAGGCGTCCACGAGCCCGAGGCGCATGTCGCGGCCGGGATATTCGATGCCGTAGAAATAACGCGAGATGTGGCCGTCCGGCGTGAGAATCATCACGCCAGCCGCGTGGGCGAAGAGATTGTTCTTAGCGTCAAAGGAGAAACGGAAGTTCGCGGCTTTGGTGGCGGCTTCGACGGATTCTTTCGCGCCAGTGAGGAAATGCCAGCCGGAATCCGTTTCCGGACGGCGGAAATGAGCCAGCGCCTTCTTTTTCTTTTCCGCAGCCATCTCCGGCGTCTCGCGGGAATCGAAGCTGACAAAAACGACTTCGTAGTCGCGGCCGGGATTGAAGGTGAGCATGCGCAGGACGCCGACAACGCCCTGTTCGACCTGATCGCAAAGCATGGGGCAACCGTAATAAACGAAAGCGAGGACCACGGGCTTTTGCTGCCCGAAATAATCGCGGAGTCGGACGCTGCGGCCGGTTTCGTCGCGGAATGGGAGATCCAGCGGCATAGGCCCGTTGAGCGGCGGCTCGAAGCCCACGTTCTGCAAAGCCCGTGGCATGGTCGCGGCCGATGGGCCGGTGTTGCTGGGGACCGCCTGAGCGTGCAGAGTGCCGGCAGTGAGAAAGAGCACTGGAATCCAGACGAAGTGTCGAACTTTATTCATTGCGTTATTTCTTTTTCGCCGTTGCCGGCGCGGGCCCCGCGGGCAAACCCTTCTCGGCAATGATTTTCATCGCATCCTTAACGGGGATCTGGACGATGCCGCTGGACCTGTCAAGCCATTCGAGTTTTTCATTGGCCTCGGAGTCTTCCTGAATCTTTTTGCGCAAGTCGGCCTGCGGATCGGTTTGATGGCCGGGGACGCCCTGCAGCCGCGGCTCAGGCGGCATCATTCGATAATCCTTGCCAAGAGCCTCGCGTGACGGGGGAGGAGGCGTGTCGGTTGAGGCTGCGAAATTTAGAGTGAAGCGCAAAATATAAACGCAAATCAGCGCGGAAACCACGACTGCCGCGCTCAGGGCAAACAGATACCCATAGATGGTGCCGACCTTGATGTCGCGCTCCTCGAACGAGACGTCGGTGTGGCGCGGCTCCTGACCCGTGTTGTGGGACTCAGTGCTCATGATGCTCGATGGCCTCCGCCAACTTCGGGTCGCCTAGCGGGAGAAGCGGGCACTGCTTCAAGTTAAATGCAAAGAAGCCGAGCCACAACCCGCCGAGGGCAAGGGGCAAAACAATGTCCAGCCAAGTAGGCATGGCACGAGATGTGAACTCCGGACGGGTCATCCAATACAGATCCACAAGGCGCATGAAGATGAGCCACATGGCGATCTTCGGAAGCACTTTGGCGTTGCGCTTTACATCCTGCGAAAGGAGCAGGAAGAAAGGCACGAAGAAATGGAACACCAGAACGATCACGGCGACGACGCCCCAGCCGCCGTACAATCGCGTGCGGTAAAAGCTGATTTCTTCGGGCTGATTGCCGGACCAGATGATCAAGAGCTGCGAGAAGTCGAAATACGCCCAGAGCATCACGAAAGCGAGGAGCAGTTTCCCCAAATCGTGAAGATGGCGTTTCTGAAGGACGCTCGCAAAAGGCTCGCTGCGCGCCAGAAGCACGACAACCGCGATCATGAAGGACATTGAAGAGATCAATTGTCCGGCCACGAACAGGAAGCCATAGATGGTGGAGGCCCAGTGAGGAGAGAGGGACATGGCCCAATCAATGGCCGCGAAGCTCATGACAAAAACATAAAGAATGATGCCCGGTCCGGCGAGCATTTTGAAGCGGAGGCGCAAAGCGCGGTCTTCGGGGTTGGCGTCCTGTTGCTTCGACAAAATATTGAAGGTGAACATCAGCACCAGCCAAACGGCGAAGTAGATAGCTGCCCGGGTGTAAAAGCCATTTGGCGTAAGGTAGGTTTTTTGAAAATTCGAGAGAGCGCCTTCGCCGGTTGGCGGCGCGTTGAGCCAGCCCTTTTCGTCTCCGTGGCCCGAATAGAGATAGTGCATTCCGAATAACACAATGGGCAAGAAAGCAATGACCATGAGCGGGAGCGTGCGCGTTGCGGATTCCAGAGACCGGCGAATGACGATGCCCCAGTGGCCGCTGGTCAGGTGCTGCAACATCAAGAGGCCCAACGAGCCGACGGTTAAGCCGAGAATGAGAAGAAAACTCATCAAGTAGGACTGATAGAAATCCGCGGGGCTGCGCACAGCGCCGAGAATAGAAACCAGCAGCGCGACGCCGCCGATCGATAGCGCCCATTGTTGAAGGCGGCCGACGCTTTCCGGTGCCTGATATTCCTGCGCAGCCATTAGAAGCTGCCTCCTGTCGAATCCTTCGCGGCACTCGGTTTGGCAGACGGAGTTGGATTCAGCTTTTCGCGAAGCTCCGCGGGCAAATCGGCAATCTTGGCATTGCGGCTGAGCTGCAGCGCGCGGATATACGCGATGATGGCCCAGCGATCGCGCGGAGGAATCTGCGCCGAGTAACCGAGCATCTGGCCGAAACCGTTGGTGATGTTGTCGTAGAAATAGCCGTTGGGCGCCTGGCGGAGACGATCCTGGTGATAGCTGGGCGGCGGTTTCATGCCGCGCATGGCCACCATGCCGTTTCCGTCGCCCTGCAAACCGTGGCAGGGAGTACAGAAAATCTTGTAGCGCTCTTCGCCGCGCACGAGGAGCGCGAGGTCCACGGGCAACGGGAAATTGTTCGAGTCCTTGGGCACAAAGAGTTCGTCATTGGCGAGCGAACCACGCGCCACGGTATTTTCAACAAGCGGGCGCTCGGAACGACCGTCTTCGAAAGATGCTGAGGGAGAAAGCGGACGATTCTTCGGCTGGTTGGCCATGTCCTGCCGGAGATATTCGCAACCGGCGCCGAAAATCAAGCAAGCGGCGGCGCAAGCAGCGGCGAGAAAACGCGAGGTGTCAGTCATCGGACACCTCGGTGATATGGTGAGCGTGAACTTCCTGGAGGATGCGCGCGCATTCCTCCAGACGGAATTTCGGATCCTTGGCCTCGATACAAACAAAAAAACGGTCCGAGGAGGCATGCGAGAAGCGGTGAACATTGAAGACCGGATGGTGCGGCTGGGGCAATTTGTTGAGGGCGAGCATACCGAAAACCGCGGCCAGCGACGCGCCGAGAATCGTCAGCTCAAAGGTGACAGGAATGAACGCGGGCCAGCTATTGAGGGGACGGCCGCCGATGTTTTGCGGATACGTGATTGCCGCCGCCCAGTACTGAAAGAAAAAACCACCAACGCCGCCGGCCAGTCCCCCAAGCATACAAATAAACGGAACCATGTTGCGCTTGAGGCCGAGGGCCTCGGAAAGGCCTTCGACAGGGAATGGCGAATAGGCGTTGACACGGCGGTAGCCGGCCGCGCGAATTTTCTCCACGGCGTGAATCAGCTCTTCCGGTTCGCCGAATTCACCCATGACGCCATAGATATGGGAGCGCTGCAGATGCATTATTTCTCTTCCTCGGAAGTTTCCGCCACCAGTTCGCGCATTTCCGCGATGGAAATCGCCGGGAGAACGCGCACGAACAGGAAGATCAGAGTGACGAACATGCCCATGGTGCCGATGAAGGTGGCCCAATCCCAGAACGTGGGGCTATAGCGGCCCCAGGCAGAAGGCACGTAGTCGCGCGTCAGGCTGATGACCACAATGACGAAGCGCTCCAGCCACATGCCGATATTCACGACGATGGACATGAAGAATAGGACCGCCACGTTGTGGCGCATCTTGAAGGACCAGAGGAGTTGCGGAATCAGGATGTTGCAAAGAAGCAGCGCGTAGTAAAACGGCGCGTACGGGCCATGCAAGCGCTGCTGGACCAGGAAAACATCAAACTTGTTGCCGCTGTAAGAGGCCATGAAGAATTCCATGAAGTAGCCATAGGCAACGATGAGGCCGGTGGCCAGCATGACCTTGGCCATGTTGTCCAGATGGCGCATAGTGATGAAGTCTTCAAGGCCATACGCCTTGCGCAGCGGAATTGCGATGGTTAAGACCATCGCGAAGCCAGAATAGATGGCGCCGGCTACGAAATACGGCGGAAAAATCGTGGTATGCCAACCGGGAACGATAGCGATGGAAAAGTCGAAGCTGATCACCGAATGTACGCTGAGCACGAGCGGCGTTGCCAAGCCCGCCAGCAAAAGGTACGCCGACTGATAGCGATGCCAGTGCCGCGCCGATCCGCGCCAACCCATCGAAAGCATGCCGTAAATAATTTTCATGGGCTTCTTGACGGCGCGATCGCGCAGAGTTGCCAAATCCGGGATCAGACCGACGAACCAGAACATCAGCGAAACCGTGCCGTAGGTCGAAACCGCAAACACGTCCCAGATCAGTGGGCTGCGGAACTGCGGCCAAATTCCCATGGTGCTGGGGTACGGCATCATGTAAAACGCCATCCACGGTCGGCCGGTGTGAATGAGCGGGAACATACCCGCGCAAGCCACGGCGAAAAGCGTCATGGCTTCCGCAAAACGGTTGATGGAGGTGCGCCACTTCTGATTCAACAAAAACAAAATCGCGGAGATGAGCGTGCCGGCGTGGCCGATACCGATCCACCAGACGAAATTGACGATAGCAAATCCCCAGCCGATGGGGATGTTGATGCCCCAGATGCCGGTGCCTTTGATGATCAGCCAGCCGATGGCGACGGTCATCATGCCCATGAGGCTGAAGGCAATCAAAAATCCGATGTACCAGCCGAGAGAGGTTGGACGCGTCAGAACAATTGCACTGATCTTGTCCGTGACCGAGCCGTAGGTGTACCCCGGGCCGATCACCGGCGTCAGGCGGCGGATTTCGGGAGAATCGAACGGTGGTTGCCCGGCGCTCATGCCGACTCCAATTCCGGATTCGGATTGCGCACCGCGGCGAGGTAGGTGGTGCGCGGGCGTGCATTCAGTTCGCCGAGAAGTGAATAGTTGCGCTGCTGCGCTTTTAGCTTGGAGACGCGGCTGTTGGGATCGTTGGCGTTGCCGAAAACGATAGCTTCGGTCGGGCAGGCTTGCTCGCAGGCGGTGACGATGGCGCCATCGTGGATCGAGGCGTTGGACTTTTCCGCTTCAATGCGCGCGTTGTTGATGCGCTGTACGCAGTAGGTACATTTTTCCATGACGCCGCGGCTGCGCACGGTAACTTCCGGATTGCGCAAAAGCTTAAGTTGGGGCGTTTCCCAATCCTGGAAGCGCAGGAAGTTGAAGCGGCGCACTTTGTACGGGCAGTTATTCGAGCAGTAACGCGTGCCGACACAACGGTTGTAAGTCATGTCGTTCAGACCTTCGGCGCTGTGCACGGTGGCGCCGACGGGGCAGACCTGCTCGCAAGGAGCGTTCTCGCACTGCTGGCAGGGCACTGGCTGGAAAAATGTGGGCGGATTGAAAAGCGACTCATCGTCGCTCGAGGGATCGTTTGTGGCAGACTTGGCTTTCTCGTAATAGCGGTCGATGCGGATCCAGTGCATTTCGCGGCCACGCATGACCTGGTCCTTGCCAACAACGGGAATGTTGTTCTCCGATTGGCAGGCGACCACGCAGGCGTTGCAGCCGTTGCATTTGTTGAGGTCGATGGCCATCGCCCACTTGTCGCGGTCGTAGGGATATTCGGCTTCGCCCTTGTAGAGGGAGAGTTCCTTCGGTGGCAGTTGCGCATGCTCGTTGGCGAAATTCGGATTCTTGTGATACTCCGCGAGTGTGCCGGCGGCCAGTATCTGGCGGCCTTCCATGCTGAAGTGATACTGGGTGCAAGCGAGCGGATAGTCTTCACCGGTTTTCTTGATGGCGCTGCTCGGGGCAAAGGCCGCCCAGAGGGCATCGGAAGTGCGC
>Ga0179587_10001582_pt1 | contig 10469 bp, 7 predicted proteins | sample CZODoug2_1_08_16_FD_185932 | JGI IMG/M metagenome (GOLD analysis project Ga0179587, IMG submission 185932) | Vadose zone soil fungal communities from Angelo Coast Range Reserve, California, USA - CZODoug2_1_08_16fungal | ecosystem: Environmental > Terrestrial > Soil > Vadose zone | place: USA...
ATGATCCGGTCGCATTTGGCCATGTCTTGTTCGCGAGACCGCAGGTTTTCGCTCACGAGCGTCTGGAGGTCGTCGATATTGTAAAGGTAAACGCTTTCCAAGGATTCGGCGTCGGCATCGATGTTGCGCGGCACAGCTATGTCGATTAGGAACAATGGCAGGTTCTTGCGTCTCCGCATCAGGTTTTCCACGTCGGCGCGACGCAACAAAGTGTTGGGGCAGGCCGTCGCCGCCACAACAATGTCCACGTGGGTCATCGCCTCCAGGCATTCTTCAAATCGCACCGCCTCACCTCCAAATTCCGTGGCCAACTCGACGGCCCGTTCGAACGAACGATTGGAAACGAGAATCGACCGTGCGCCCTTTTTCGCCAAATGACGAACACAGGTCTCACCCATCTGGCCAGCGCCGATGATGATGACCTTATGTTGGGAGAGGTCATGATGGAAAATCCGCTCCGCCAATTCGACGGCGACGCTGCCAACCGACGTGGCGCCCCGACCGATGCTGGTTTGGCTGCGGATTTCCTTCGCGGTTTGGAACGCCTTTTGAAATACCCGGTTCAGCACTCGGCCGGTGAGGTGCGCCGCTCGCGCCGCCTCATAAGCGGTCTTCACCTGGCCGATAACTTCTGTTTCACCGAGCACCATCGAATCCAGACCGCTGGCGACGCGAAAGAGATGACGAACCGCTTCATCGTTTTGACGAACGTAACCCCGCAGGCGAAAATCAAGCTCACTGCGGCCCAGCGCCTTCAAGAGTGAATCCGACGATCCCGATTCATGCCGTTTCACGCCGTATATTTCAACACGGTTGCAGGTGGAGAGCAAAACGACTTCGTCGAGTTCGCCCTCGGCTTGCAAACGGCAAGCCTGTTCAGCGAGGTGCGAGGGTGTGACCGCGAGTTGTTCACGCACCTCGACGGGCGCCGTTCGATAGCTCACGCCGGCAACGAAAAGCTTCATGGGTCTTTCCTGGGGTACAACTGCGTCTGCTCCCTGAGCTCTTCGCTTTCCGAGTGTCGAAAGTCGGAAATCACTTGTGTAAGAACCTGCGTCAAAGCCTGATTCCAGCCCTGCATCAATGCGCCGGGCGTGGCTGACTTCAGCGCAATAGAACGCGCATACTCCCGTTCCAGCAGGACTCTTCCGGGAATCGCATTCGGCGCATCAAAAAACAGAAAGTGTATGGTTAAGACAGCTGCCGGGCGCTGCGGTTGACGGAAATCGCCGTAGAGTCGTGTAACCCTGATCTCGGCAAGTGTATCTGGCTTGAGAGAACTGCCGGGTTCGATCACAGCGGAGAAACTTGCGTTGCCGCGCAGCCATTCGCGGATTGTAACGAGAAGGCTATCGGCGGGAGTATCCAGGAATCCGGCGTAGGGATCGCGCACGTAGGAATAATCTCCCGTGCGGTACACCAGCGGCAGTCCCCCAAACGGGGCGGCAATTTCCAAGTTTCGTATGCCTAGCACACGAGCAGATGCGGCGTTTGTAGGGGCCATTTCCGGTGCGGTAAAGGCGAATGTTTGTCGATTCAAAACGGGCCTGGAAAGACACCCGCTTAGAGCGCAGCCGAAAACGAGGATGGCCGTCGTTAGGAAAACTGAAGGCCGGATGAATAGTGAGCGTGAAGCATTCATTGCATTGAGCGTGTCTGCAGGTTCATTTCCCTTCAAATGGTTGAACTTCCTTCACATGAGAAGGTGGGTTTCCGAACAGAAAGCCCGAGGGGTACTGTTTCAGTTCGTCCAGCACTTCGTCTAGGTTGCCTAGGGTGCGGTGGGCATTCGCAAGTGTCTGGTTCAGTGAGTCGAAATCAATGTTCACCAGGCCGGGTTTAAGCCCTGCGACAGTCCCCTGAACTTCGCCAAGAAGCCCGTCCAGATCCTTGGCCAACTTCTCCAGCTTCATCCGCTTCACCGTCCCGTCCGCATCTACGATGAAGGATTGGAGTTTAGTGTTGCTGTCCCTCAATTCCGTTAATAGAGAATTGGCATTCGTGCTGAGGGCCCCAAGGTCTGCCTCTTTTGCCCGGTCCAAGACCTGGCCCACCGACTTCAGGTCGCTTTGCAGAACTTGGTCCAGGGCGCCAAAATCCAAGCGCTCAAGGTTGTGCAGAGATTTCTCGATCGAGGCAAGCAATTCACCGAGCTGGCTCGGTGCCGCGGGAATATAGATGTACTTCGGCCTCCAAGGAACCCGCGCCGGAGGGTTTTCGGTTGGATTCAGATATTCGAGGGACAGGAGGCTTGTTCCAGTGATGCCCTGGCTTTTAAGGCGCGCTCGCAGACCTCGTTCGATTGCGGATTGGAGCATCTGGCTGCGCGCCGCGCCGGGTGGCAGGGGAGTCACATCATCTCGCATCTCGAATTCGACAACGACGTAGCTCGGATCGGTCTCCTCATATTCATTCCAGGAGAAATTTATATTTCGGACTTTCCCCACGCGCACACCCCGGAGTTCAACGGGAGATCCGACAGCAAGTCCGGGCACGTCGCCGCCGATGTAGGTCTCAAACACGCTGGTGCGTACAAAATAACTGCGCGCACCAAAGGCAAGAAGGCCGGCTGTCAGCAGGAGCAGGCCGCCTAGAGTGAAAAGCCCAAGTTTGAAATTGTTGGTGTGCTTGTTCATTCAGCTTGATGGTTGGTGTTCGAATTCGGCTGAATCTGGTTCGCGGTTGAAGAACCGGCGCACCCACGGATCGCGGGAGGTTTCGCGAAGCTCGACCGGCTTGCCTTCCGCGATGATTGATCGAGTCCTGCCGTCGAGCATGATCACGCGGTCGGCGATGGCATAGATGCTTGCCAGTTCGTGGGTGACGATCACGAACGTAATGCCGAAATGATGAGACAACTCTTTGATCAGTAGGTCCAAACCCGCCGAGGTAACAGGGTCGAGTCCAGCCGAAGGTTCATCGAGGAACAAGATGCGCGGGTCGAGCGCCATCGCCCGGGCGATGGCAGCTCGTTTTTGCATCCCGCCGCTCAACTCGGAGGGCAGCTTTTGCGCCGCGGCTCCCAAGCCGACCAGCTTCAATTTGGCAAGCGCCACCAACTCCTTCACTTCGTCAGGCAGAATTGTAAACTCGTCGAGCGGCAGCCGAACGTTGTCAAGAACGGTCATGGAACCAAACAGAGCGCCGCTTTGATACATAACGCCAAATTTGCGCAGCACGAGCAGGCGTTCGTCGTCTCTGGCCACCACAAGATTGCTTCCTTCAATCCAGACCTCGCCTGCCAGCGGTGCATAGAGTCCGATCAGGTTCTTCAGCAACGTGCTCTTCCCAGAGCCCGAACCGCCCAGGATTACGAACACCTCGCCCCGGCGAACCTGGAAGTTTATGTCTTCCAGGATGATCTTCTCTCCATAACCTGCTTTCAGGCCACGGACCTGCATGATGGATTGCGAGAGTTCGTTCATCATTTCAGGAAAAAGAAGATCACTGAAAACACGGCGTCAGCGATAATGATCAGCAAAATGCTCGTCACCACCGCACGGGTAGTTGACACGCCAACGGCGCTGGGTCCCTGCTGCGTTTGCAATCCACGCATACAACCCACTGCGGAAACGATCGCACCAAACACTATTCCTTTGGCCGCGCCCAAAGCGACATCACTCAGGTGTACGCTTGACGATAGCTGGTGAAGGATGAGCGAGAGTGGAAAGCCCAACCCGATGGTGATCGCCACGCCGCCAAGAATGCCCATAAATGTCGAATAGAAAGTAAGCAGCGGGGCCAGCAGGATTCCGGCGGCAATACGTTGCAAAACCAGAAACCGCATCGGATCGAGGCCAAAGGTTTCCAATGCATTCAACTCCTCGTTCACCTTCATCGTGCCTAGCTCCGCAGCAAACGCCGAAGCAGACCGGCCAGCGAGCAGGATAGCCGCCAGCAACGGTCCCAACTCGCGCACCATGACCAGCCCGATCATATTGGCCACGTAGATTTGCGCGCCGAACTGTGCCAGCGGCTGGGCAGACTCAAACGCTATGATGAGGCCGACGAGTGTGCTCACCAGCGAGACGATCGGCACGGCGTTGGCGCCAGCCGATTCAAAAACCCGCCGGACTTCCGGCCAACGCATTTGTTTCCGATCCAAGAGTGCCGGTGGCAGTTTGCCCGTGACACTGCCAACAAATTCGACCTGTGCATGAAGGTCTGTTATTAATTGTCTAACAGTGTTTCCCACCTCCTCCGGCAGGGAGAGGCGCCGGTTGTGCAACGATCGGTGGAACGCTGCGTAATCCGCGGGCGTAAATCCCAAAAAAAGCTTATTCAACCCTGGCTCTAATCCGATAACGGAAACTGCGGCCTGGGGCGCGATTCTTCCCAAGTTCAGATAGTGGAGCAAAGCCAGCCCGGCACTGTCGCAAAAGGTCAAACCGGTTGCGTCCACCTCGAGGGCGCTGATCGCGGCAAGGCGCAAGTGTTGCAAATCGTTCCAGCAACCCGCGACTGTTTGTGCATCGAGCCGGCCACTCAGAATTACCCGAGCCGTCTTGTCGAGCGTGATCCGCACTTCCGTTTCCAGTTCGTGTTGAGAAGCGGCTGTCATGCGACCATTTATTCGAGTTGCACCCGGGCCAGTTCTGCAGCGATTGGGGTCGCTTCCTGATACAGCGCCAGCCGTCCACGGATTTGGGCACCAAGAGCGGTGTCATGCACACCATTAATTTGCGTGGCGACGGTCTGCTCAAGCTCCGCGAGTGCGGCGTGCACGTCTGCCACAGGGCGTTCGGCCCGGCCTGACAATCGGTCGGAAGGATTATCGAGCACATCAGCCAGTGTCGTTCGAAAACGCGCTGATGTCTCGCGCAACCGTGCAGGAACCTGATCCGGCCGCAGGTCAGCGCGATGCTGGATGATTGCCAGGAGGTAAAGGAGCAAAGCTTTCATCTTCTCGGTAGCCGCCTCCAGGCGCTTACGAGCCTCACCACCAGGCTCGAATTTTGATCCCTCCTGCAACTCGGCGACCGTGGCGAAATCTTTATATGCTTGCAGGCGCAACGCATAGGCTTCGGCCAGACTCGAGGCGGGACTTTTGTCAGCATCCGGCAGGCTGGCCAGATGGGCGAGTTGGTGAAGGATATTCGCCAATTTCGCCTGCATCGTTTTCAACGCGCTGACGGGCCAAAGCCGGCTGTTGATGAATCCAAAGACGGTTAAACCCAAGGCGATTCCCACAAACCGATCGCGCACTACTCTGAGCTCGGTGTATGTCCCATAACTTTGGAGTGTACATTTGAAGAAGGCGATGCCGACCTGATAGCCGCAGTACGAAATGGCCGGGCTTCCAAAATGGACGTAGGCCGCCAGCGCCGTGACTGCGGCGAAGGGAAACCAAAATCCTCCGAGTGAATCAACTTTCGGGAAAACATACATCAGTGTAACCACGCCAAGCAGCCCGCCGACAACCGCGCCGGCAAGGCGCAGAACCCCCTTTTGAACGCTTGCGCCGATGGTTGAAAGTGAGCAAACGACGCAAGTGACGACCGAAGTATAAATCCCCTGATAGGCAAACATCGTAAAAATCAGATAACAGCTGAACGCGGCCAGCGCGCCCTTGACTGCAAAGTGGATATATTCGGGGTTTGTGAAGGCATCCGGCGTGAGCGCGCCGCCCTTTCGGGCCGGAGGCAGCGTGAGCTCCTCCGGCAGTTTGTCTGCGTGATATGCCTGTGGGAGCAATTGAACGACGTGTTCCATTTCGGCCAGCAGCGGAAGCGCCTCATGGCGGGGATCTCCGCTTCTTTCCTCCGGCGGCAGCGTGGAAAGATTTGGCGCGTGATTTTCCCGCATGGCTGAACGCCAAAGCGCACAGGCATCCGCCACGCGCAACAACCGCCTTTTTTCGGAGTCGTTCCCGCCGGCCGCCGGCCAATTTTCCAGAGCAGCCGCTGCGGTAACGAGCCGGTCCATCAAAATAATCTCCGCGGTGAATTGAAGCTGTCGCTGTTTGAGCAGCGGCTCCACTATCCCGGCAAGTTTCAGGAGGCGCAGTTGTTCCGCCGCGCCGGTAAAGGCAAAAGAGCTGATTGAGGACCTGGACATTTGCCTTGTTTCCTCCATCGCCCGCCGCCGAAGCATGGCTTCCACAGCGTCGAGCCGGGCGGCCATGCCGTGCACAAGGACCCAATGTGAAGTCTTCGGATTCAAAAGATATTGGACTGCGAGATTTACACTCAAGCCCAGCACTCCCGCCCACCAAAAGTAGAACGGATAGCGGTTGAGGTATTCGGGCGAGGAAACCGTATCCGGAGTGATCATTCCCATCGCCAACGGAAGGCTGATGGCTGTTCCCAGTGGCCCGAGGGTGACGGCGCGATTCAGAAAAAGTCCCAAGGTGATGAATGCGGGCACCGCCAACACACGCAGCCATTCCAAGTCGAGCGCGCACAAGAAAAATACGAGCAAGCCCGCGCAACCTATTGTGAAGCCGACTATGCCAATGATTGTCCCCAGCAAAGTCGTGGTAGTGTCCTCTTTTGAAATGGCAAACATGAGGATCATCACGATGAGCGGCTGTTGCAAATGAAATGCCATGACCGGAACGGTGCAGATCAGGCATGATAGCGTGATGCGCAAAGCGGCTTCCCGGCGTCCCGGGGTAGGGGCCATCTCGCGCCAGAAGAGCTCCCAAAACCTTGATGGATTTAACCATCGAATTGCGGGATTGGCAGTCGTCTGCATTTCCACCTTTCAGGGATTTGAAGGTTTCTGGCCAGTAATGGTCGCCACCGCTGAAGCACCGATTCGAAAACTGTCGTCAGGATTCTGCACCTGAATTCGCACCGGGAAACGTTGAGCCAGGCGGACCCAGTCCAAATTACGCGGCACACTCGGCAGCCCTATGGCGCTGGTGCCGTCTTCGGGAACCACCGCCCACGCGAGACCGACGACTTTTCCCTTGAACCTTTTCCCCCCTTTGAATTGCAGATAAATCTCCGCGGGAGCTCCCTCCTCGATATGCTTCAATTGCGTTTCGCGAAAGTTTGCCACGACATACCAGGTGCGGGTGTCCACCAGCGAAAAAACATCCACGCCCGTCCGCGCAAATTCGCCCAACGAAATGTTGAAATTCACAATTTTTCCATCGAATGGCGCGCGGACGCGGCAGTATTCCAGGTTCAATTCCGCCTCGCGCAATTGCGCCTCCGCCGCGGCGATGTGTCCATTAATGTCACCATCCTGGCCGATGGCGTCCTCGGCTCGAAGCTGTTCGGCGTTCGCCTCTGCCACGCCGGCATTTGCGGCCGTGAGATTTTTCTGAGCCTCCTCTACGGCGTCGCCGGCGATGAGTTGTCGTGTCCGGGCAGCCTCAACCTGGTCCGTTGTGGTAAAGTCCTTGGCCAGCAGCGGCTCCAGCCGCTTCAGATGATCGTCCGCGTTCTTGAATTCGGCCTCGGCCCGGTGAACCGTCGCCTCCGCCGCCGCGCGCTGTGCCTCGGCCCGCGCAATTGAAGCGCCAGCGACTTTGAGCGCTTTCTCTGCGCCCTCCACCTGTTTGTGCGCCAGCACCAACTGGGCTTTGGCGTTGGCCACAGCATCGTCGTAGGGCCGGGGATCAATAACAAACAACAAATCGCCTTCCTTAACGAACTGGTTGTCCTTGACGTGCAGCTCGACAATATGCCCGCTTGCGTGGGGAGCTATGCCGATGAAGTTGGCGCGAATGGTAGCATCATCGGTCTGAGGCCGGTAATCGTAAGCCCAAACCGCAATGACCGCGACAACAACAGAGGCAATTATAATCGCAAAGCTGATGCCCAGGCTGATCCGTCTCAGATTGGCCTCAGATGCGGCAGGTATAGAATTCGACATAGTATTAACTCCTGAAGAGGAGCAGCCAGGATGACAGCGTGATCAACCCCCACAAACAGAGATAAACCAGCGGACGCGAAACCAGATGGGGCTGAATATTTGTCTTGATGAAGACTTGTCGAAACACCAGTGTGCCGACCAATCCCAGCCCCATGCAGAGCATCCAGCCAGGAAAAAACGACCCCAATACATTGATCGAGGGCGCACCACGGCAGCCGGTGAGAAACAAGGCGGCCAAGACCGTGGATGCGGGGCGGCAGCAGTCAAGCCGACCCGCGCTTCCGGCCCTCGGGACCGCCTGAAGTGCCTTCAAAAGCGTCGGCCTCTTCACCCCAGCCCTCTCCAGACGAGGAGAAATAGGAAGCTTCGGTCCGGGTAGTGGTTTGGGGCTCCGTTCAACGCTCCGGAGGCAACGACTCCCCTCTCTTTCTTTAGAAGAGAGCCGTTGGGGGGGAAGAGGCCTTAAATTCATGGCAATTTGTTCACTTTTTTCGATTTCGATTGAGAAGCTGTGGGCCCAGATCACCTGAGGCAAAAGCCAGAGCCGCGGTGGATTGGAGCACGGTGGCCCGCGTGTCGAGTTGCGTGTAGCGGGCCTGGCTGAGTTCGCGTCGCGCCGCCAGAAGATCCACCAGGCTGCTCAATCCATTTTGGTATGATTCCAAGGTCTGTTCATAGGATTTCTGCGAGGCTTCCAACAGCGCCGCGGCGACCTCCAACCGCCGAATTGCGAGTTTAGTATCGCTGTAGTATCGCCAGACCTGGGAAATTGCCTTGTCCCGTGAATCGTCCAACTCATGTTGCGCGGCGTCGTGTTCGGATTTGGCGATTTCCAGTTTTCGCTTGCGGGCACCGCCGTCGAATAGCGACCAGGACAGGGCAAGGCCCACTCCCCAAGTCGGTTGTTGGGTTGATGCCCAAGGCAGCTTTTGGCCATCCACACTTATCCCGGAGCGTTCAAAGGCGCCGCCCGCTGCTCCCTGAAACGAAAGAGTGGGGTAATATGCCGCGCGCGCCCGACGGATATCTGCTTCCTTTTCGCGAAGAATCGCCACCTTCGCCATAAGGTCCGGTCTCTGTTCCAGACTTCGATCTATGACCATTTCCACGGAATCCTCAAGATTGGTGGGCATTGGCAATCTCGAGAAATCCTCGACTTGGAAAGGCGTTGTCGGCGTGATTCCGATGGCTTCGGCGAGGGATACCCGCGCGTCGCGCTCTTCGACTTGAACCGCCTCAATATCGAATGCCGCCTGCGCCGCCTGCTGGCGGGCCTGAGAAACGTCGGGAGCGGTGGCCAAGCCCTGTTTGTAACGCTCCTCGGCTGCCTCTTGAACCTTGAGGGCCGAGTCCAGTGACGATTGTGCGACATCAATCCGGCCGCGTGCCGTGCATAGTTGATAAAAGGCGCTTTGTACTTTGAACACAATTTCCTGATGGCGCGCATTGAAGCCCAGGTTGGCGGCGAGCAATTGATATTTCGCCGCGCGTACGCCCGCCTTTCGGCGTCCGAAATCGAGCAGCACCCAATCGAGAGTGGCGATCGGTGATGCCTCTTGAACTTCGACGTCCATGAAGCCCGCTTTGGTGGGCGATACTGGAAGGGGCGCCGGTTCGCGCGCATCATTCGCCGCAGCTTGCAGCGCAAGGACGGGGTAATAGTCGCTTTGGGCCAAGCCGACTGACGAGGCAGCCTGCCTGGCCCGCTCCCAGGCGGCTTCGGTTTCGGGATTAATTCGCTCAGCAAGATCTACGAGTTCGTCGAGCTCATAAACCTTTTGGGCATCGGCTTCCGGCTCTTTTTGAGCAGTCAGTTCGCCCCCAAACTTCCTCAAGTCTGGGGGCTGCCATTGACTCCCGGATGAAAGTGGCGCTTTTAATTCTTTAAGCACATCGGAATCCTCTTTAATTGGCGTCCCAGCTCTTGCGCTACACAGGGTGCTCAATCCACCGACCAATAGGGCGGCAACGCAAGCCGTATGAATTCCGCTCGTTCTCATTAAAATAGATGCGTGAGTGGTCTTCCAAAAACGCAACATTCATCCTTCGAGCATAAACACCGGTGCAGAATTTGGCCAACGCACGTCCTACAGGTCTTGAACTATTCAAGCAGAGTTATTTAGATCTGACCTGAAAGATAGGTTTCAGACCCTCTCTTTAGAGACACGCCAGGAGATGCCCACTTACGGTGTGCGCGATGGGAAAGGAAATTGGCGCGCACCCCTGTATCGCGCGATAAGCTTTGGGTCGATTATGACTTCAGAAACAATCCCCCCATACCGCGACCAAACCGAATAAAGGAAGGGCAAATAGGCAGCATGTCGAGTTGCGCGAAAGATCCAACTGAGATCCGCGTCTATGCCAGATGGATCAGACCCTGGTGAACTGCCTCTTTGACCGCGGCGGTGCGCCCGGGGACCTGAAGCTTCTTAAGCAAACCCTTGACGTGGGTCTTCACCGTCCCTTCGGTAATCCCAAGTTTGTCCCCGATGGCCTTATTGCTGTCGCCTTCAGCGATGAGCCTTAGAATTTCGCCCTCCCGTTCTGTCAATTCCGGGCGGTTCATTTTTTCGACCAGCTTTTGGCTGATGCGCGGCGGGATGCAGGTTTCGCCACGATGCACCCGGCGTATCGCATCCAGT
>Ga0179587_10001583_pt1 | contig 10465 bp, 8 predicted proteins | sample CZODoug2_1_08_16_FD_185932 | JGI IMG/M metagenome (GOLD analysis project Ga0179587, IMG submission 185932) | Vadose zone soil fungal communities from Angelo Coast Range Reserve, California, USA - CZODoug2_1_08_16fungal | ecosystem: Environmental > Terrestrial > Soil > Vadose zone | place: USA...
CTCCGAGGTGGTGATCTCCTTGGCGTAGGTCTCGCTGACGGTTGTGAGATGGGAAGCGTAGACGATGCCGCCTTTGAGGAAGGACAATTTGTCGTAGAACTCGAGGCCATCGATATGGAACGAGTCCTCGGGGGCCCCGATCCGTCGCAGCGACTCTTTCGGGAATAGGCCCTGGTAGGCCAAATTGTGGATGGTGAGAATGGTGGGGATCTTGGTGGCGTTCCAGGCGAGGTAAGCCGGCACAAGCGCAGCCTGCCAGTCATTGACGTGAACCAGATCCGCTGCCCAATTCTTGTCCAGAGTGCCTGCCGCCAGCTGGGCCGCGGCCGAGGCGAATCGCCCGAAACGCACATCATTGTCCGGCCAGTCCCGGCCCGACGTATCGCCGTAGGGGTTGCCCGGGCGGTCATAGAGCTGCGGACACAGCAGGATGTAAACTGGCAGGCCGTCTCTGGTCGATGCCAACCCGAGCGAACATGCCGGCATCTCCGCCAACGGCGCGCATTGACCAACGACTTGTATATGCAGGAATTGTTCGACGACGTCTCGATAGCCCGGCAGCAGGATCCTGACGTCGCCCCAGGGGCGTAGTGCGCGGGGGAGGGCCGCTGAAACGGCCGCGAGGCCACCGACCCGGATAAAGTCATCCATTTCCGTGGTGACGAACAAGACCTTCAAGAAACGCCCTCATGCCAGCGCCAACCTAAACTATGCAAGAATGGTTCCAGTTTTTTCTCAATCGGACGGCCGTCGGCGGTGTAAGTACTTGCCGGGAGAACCGCTTCTCCGGCACGCGGCGCAATTCAGGGTCACGCCGTGGCCGAAGGTAAACGGTCGAGGGAGTTTGGAATGACAATAGCGGGAAACGATCAGGGTAATTTGACAAGGAGTTTTCAGGGCCTTCGCGTCCTCGACTTTTCCACCACGATCGCCGGTCCGCACTGCACCCGGATGCTGGCCGACCTCGGCGCGGAGGTCATCAAGATCGAGTCGGCGGAAGGGGAGACGATGCGAACCCGTCCGCCGGTCCGCAATAATTGCAGCACCACGTTCGGCCAGCTCAATGCCGGCAAGAAGAGCGTCGTTCTCGACCTGAAATCGCCCGACGCTATCGCGGTGATCAGACGGCTGGTGGCGAAAGCAGATATTCTCGTCGAGAATTTTCGTCCCGGCGTGATGCGAAGACTGAAGCTGGATTACGATTCGTTGCGCGAGCTTAATCCAGCGCTGATCTATTGTTCGATCTCCGGCTACGGTCAGACCGGGCCATCGGCCGAACTGCCGGCTTACGCGCCGGTCATCCATGCCGCCTCCGGCTACGACATGGCCCACCTGTCGTACCAGCCGGGGAGAACCCGGCCTGACTACTGCGGAATTTATCACGCCGACGTCGTCAGCGGCACTTATGCGTTCGGAGCCATCGCAGCCGCGCTGCATCAGCGTCACGGCAGTCAAAAAGGTCAGCACATCGACGTCTCGATGCTTGAATCGATGCTCTCCCTGACACTGACTGAACTGCAGTCGTCGCAATTCGCAGTGAGGTTGCCGAGCCGCCCGATGTTCGGCCCGGTGGAGACCGCGGATGGATATGTGATGCTGGCCATCGGCAGCGAAAAGACGTTCCAGAATCTGGTCAAGACCTCCGGTCATCCGGAATGGATCGTCGATTCCAGGTTCGCGAAATATGTCGACCGGCGCGAACACTGGAACGATCTGATGGACGGCGTCGAGCTATGGTCGCGCACGCTTTCAACTGTGGATTGCCTCGCCGCGCTCAACGGATGCGGTGTTCCCGCTTCGGCCTATCGTACCGTCGCGGAAGCGTTGTCCGATCCGCAGATTGCGCATCGCGGCGCACTGACGGAGGTAGAAGATGGCGGCGGCACTTTCAAAGTGATGAATGTGCCGTTCCGCATGTCGGGGGCAAGTGTGTCGGCAGGAAAGCGCGCGGCAACGCTGGGCGAACACACTGTCGCGGTGCTCCGCGAGATCGGTCTTTCCGAGCAGGAAATAGCCGGCTTCACCGGCTGATCGCGACCGAGCGGCGCCGACGGCAACGGTGCTGCGACGACAACACAAGGCCTGCGGCTTTTCATCCGGCTCTCCGGCCTTGCCGGGGCGTGCAATTCCAGACAATCTGCCGGACAGTCAGCAACGATCCGGAAATACCGGACGACGGTATTTAGGAGGAGTTTACATGGCCGCGGCAACCCGCTCGCGCATATCAGCGCAAATATTCCTTGCTGCGGTATTTGGCGTTGCTTTGTTCGCTGGCCCCGCAGGCGCGCAAAAGCAAGGCGGCAGCATTACCGTCGGCCTGGAGTTCGATATTCCCGGCTTTGATCCATTGAAGATCGGCGTCTTCGATACCGCGGCGCTAACGGCGTCTGCGGCGATTTTCGACACGCTGGTCTCTCTCGACGACAAGGCCCAGCCTCAGCCGAAGCTCGCGCTGTCCTGGACCCACTCGGACGATTACAAGACCTGGACCTTCAAGCTGCGGCCCGGCGTCAAATTCCACGATGGCACGCCATTCAATGCCGAAGCCGTAAAGGCCAATTTCGACCGGCAGAAGGATCCGGCCAACAAGTGCCGCTGTGCCTTTTACATCGCCTACATCCACGACGTGCAGGCGCCCGACGAACTGACCGCAGTCTTCAATTTGAACGATCCGGCGGTGAACCTGCCGTCGCTGTTTACGATCCAGAATCAGAACAACGCCATTCAGTCGCCGACGGCGTGGAAGACCAAGGGCGACGATTACAACCGCAACCCCGTCGGCACCGGACCCTACATCCTGAAGTTATGGGCGGCGGGGGATCGAATGGTGCTGGAAAAGAATCCGGACTACTGGAACAAGGGTCATCCATACCTTGACCGGATCGTCTTGAAGCCGCTGCCGGATGCGCAGTCGCGCTTTGCCAGCCTGCAATCCGGCGAGGCGGATATTGTCTGGGACGATGAGTACGATGCGGACAATATTCAGAAGGCCCAAAAAGATTCCAGGATGACGGTCCACACCTATGTCGGTTCCGGAGCCCAGGTCTACGCCTTCAACACCAAGGTCGCGCCGTTCGACGATGTGCGCGTGCGCCAGGCCCTGGTGATGGCGATCGATCGCAAGAAGATGTCGCAGGCGATCACCAACGGTCTTGCGAGGCCGACCACCAATCCCTACGGCGACGGTTCGTGGGTCAAGTGCAAGGACGACGGCGCGCTGCCCAACGATGTGGAAAGGGCCAAGGCCCTGATCAAGGATTATGGCAAGCCGGTCGACTTCAAGATGATCGTCACCGCGACGCCGCGCGGGCGCAATATCGGCCAGGTATTGCAGCAGTTCTGGAAGCAGGTCGGCGCCACCATGGAGATCGAGCAGATCGATCAAGCCACCGTCGTGCCGCGCGCCTTCATGCGTCAGTTCCAGCTGACGCCGTGGCGGATCGTCGATCTCGCTGATCCCGATCCGCAGATGTACGCCAATTTCCATACCGGCAGTCCGGTGGCGCTCGCCAATTTTTCCGATCCGGAACTCGACCGGCTGCTCGAACACGCGCGGACCACGGCCGACACCGCCAAGCGCACTGAAGATTATTGCGCGGTCAGCCGGCTTATCAACAAGGAGGCGATCTGGTTCTGGACCTTCCAGAACACCTACTACGCGATCTCGACGTCCAAACTGAAAGGCTTGCCGAAGATCTATCATGGGGTGATCGACGTATCCGACGTCTGGCTGGAATAACCGTCTATGCTCGGCTTTGTCGCGCGAAGGCTCCTGTACCTGGTGCCGGTCCTGATTGCCGTATCGCTGCTGACATTTCTCATCGCTTCGCTGCTGCCGGGCGATCTCGCTTATGTGATCCTGGGCGACCAGGCGACGCCCGAGAAAGTAGAGGCATTGCGCCATGACATGGGGCTCGATCAGCCGGTCTGGTGGCGTTACATCAGCTGGCTCGGCCATGTGCTGCAGGGCGATTTTGGAAGGTCGTTCCGTACCGGGCAAACCGTGCTGCAGGCGGTGGCCGAGCGGCTGCCGGTCTCGATCGAGCTTATGTTGCTTGCCGAGATCATTGGGCTCGCCATCGGCGTTCCCCTTGCCATTGCTTGCGCGGTGCGCAGCGGCAGCGCTTTCGACCGCTTCATGACCGGTACCGCCTTCGGCATGCTGTCGGTGCCGGCATTCCTGTCCGCGATCCTGTTGATCTACCTGTTTGCCGTCGAGCTGCGGTGGCTGCCGGCGACCGGCTACGTGCCGTTCCGGGAGGATCCGGCCGGAAATCTCCGGTTCCTGGTGCTGCCCGCGCTGACGCTGGCGGTCGCCGAATGGCCGGGGATCATGCGCGTGCTTCGTTCCGACATGATCGCGATCCTGCAGGAGGACTATATCGCGTTGGCCAAGGCCAAGGGATTGAAGGCGTCGCGCATCCTGTTCGTGCACGCCTTGAAGCCGTCATCGCTGACCCTTGTGACGATCACCGGCATCAACATCGGCCGCCTGATCGGCGGCGCGCTGATCGTCGAAACCATTTTTGCACTGCCGGGGATCGGCCGGCTGCTGGTCGGCGCGCTCTACACCCGCGACCTGATCATCCTGCAGGGCGTGGTGCTGCTGGTCGCCGCCGGCTTCGTGCTGATGAATTTTGTCGTCGATATGCTCTACGCCGTCCTCGATCCCAGGATCCGTCATGGCCACGCTTGAGCTAAGCATCGGCGAGGAGGTCGCCGTCACGCCAGTCAGGCGGACGCGCCGGCTCGGGCCGCTGTTCTGGGCGGCGATCGCCTGGATGACCTTCGTTTTTGTCGCGGCCGCGCTGGCCAACCTGCTGCCGTTGCTCAGCCCGACCGACATGGACATGCTGGAGCGCCGGGCGTCGATGTCGGCCCAACACTGGCTGGGCACCGATGGCCTCGGACGGGACGAACTGGCCCGGCTGATCTATGGCGCGCGGATCTCGCTTATCGTGGGCCTTTGTGCGCCGGTGATCGGGATCACGATCGGCGGCGCCCTTGGTATGCTGGCGGGCTATTTTCGCGGCCGCTTTGAGACGCTGGTGGTCGGCAGCATGGATGTGCTGCTTGCCTTCCCGCCGTTGATACTGGCGCTGGCCGTGACCGCGTATCTCGGGCAATCGATCCTCAATCTCACCTGCATTCTCGGCGTGCTGGGGATTCCCGCCTTCATGCGGGTCGCGCGGGCGGCAACGCTTACCCTGGCGCGGCGTGAATTCGTGATTGCCGCCCAGGCGCTCGGCGCGACGCATGCGCGGATTCTGCTCCGCGAGTTGCTTCCTAATGTGTTCCTGCCGTTGTTCGCCTTCTTTCTGCTTGGCGTTGCCGTCACCATCGTCGCCGAGGGCGCGTTGTCTTTCTTAGGGCTAGGGGTGCCGCCGCCGATATCGAGCTGGGGCAGCATGATCGGCGAGGGACGCGAGAGCCTGGAGATCGCGCCGCGGCTCGCCTTCCTTCCCGCCATCGCGATGTTCCTGACCGTCTTGTCCTTCAACCTGGTTGGCGACGCGCTGCGGGCGCTCACCGATCCGCGTCAGGGCGCGCTGTGACAGAGCCCGCATTGCTGTCTGTCGAGGGCGTGTCGGTCGATTTGCCGACGCCGCGCGGCAATCTTCGCGCCGTGGACCAGATCGATTTGAGGGTCGGCGCCGGTCGAACCCTCGGCATTGTCGGCGAGTCCGGCTGCGGCAAGACCATGTTGTCGCGCGCGATCCTGCAACTGTTGCCGAAGAAAGCCAAACTTTCCGGCCGCGTGATGTTTGACGGGCAGGATCTGGTGGGACTTGACCCCGAACGCTTGCGCAAACTTCGCGGCAGGTCGCTCGCGGTCGTATTCCAGGATCCGATGACCTCGCTCAATCCGGTGTTGACCATTGGCACCCAGCTGATCGAGACGCTGCAGGAGCACCTTGAGCTGGACGGCAATGCTGCAAAAAGGCGCAGCGTGGAGCTGCTGGCCGCGGTCGGTATTCCCGCGCCGGAGCAGAGATTGATGCAATATCCGCATCAGCTCTCGGGCGGCATGCGGCAGCGGGTTGCGATCGCCATCGCGCTGTCATGCGAGCCGAAGCTGCTGATTGCCGATGAACCGACCACAGCACTTGACGTGACCATCCAGGCCCAGATTCTCGATCTGCTGGCGCGCGAACAGCGCCGCCGGCATATGGCGATGATCCTGATCACGCATGATCTCGGCGTTGTCGCCGGCCGCACCGACGAGGTCGCCGTCATGTACGCCGGCCGCGTCGTCGAACGCGCGCCGACCCCGGCGCTGTTCAAGAAAATGCGCATGCCCTACACCGAGGCGCTGCTGGCGGCGATCCCGAAGATCGACGCCGCTCCGCACACGCCCTTGCCGGCGATATCAGGACGACCGCCGGACCCGACCAGGCCGATCCAGGGCTGCTCGTTTTCGCCGCGCTGCCGTTACGCTGCCGGCCAATGTCATCGCGAGAAGCCCTCGCTCGCCGCGGCGGAATCGCTCGACCACCAGTATGCCTGCTTTCACCCGATTGAAGTCGCAGCCGGCGCCACCGCATGATGCCAATCAGCCAACCATCGCCTTCGCGCGACCCTCTTCTCACGGTGGAAAACCTCGTCGTTGAATATGCTGTGGGCGGCAAGACGATCCATGCGGTGTCGGATGTAAACCTGCAGGTTGCGCGCGGCGAGACCCTTGGTCTGGTCGGCGAGTCCGGTTGCGGCAAGTCCACGCTGGGTCGCGCGGTGCTGCAGTTGCGGCGGGCTGTCTCGGGGCGGGTTCTGTTCGATGGCCAGGACCTCACGGCGATGCAGGGCGACACGCTGCGGCAGATGCGCCGGCGCGTGCAATTGATCTTCCAGGATCCGATCGCCTCGCTCAACCCAAGGCGACGTATCGGCGACATCATCGCCGAGCCGCTGGTGATATCGGGGATCAAGGACCCCAGACAACGCGAGCAGCTGGTCCGCGACGTGCTCGGTGCGGTCGGCCTCGACGCAGCTCTGGTGGTCGGACGCCTGCCGCATGAATTTTCTGGCGGGCAATGCCAGCGCATCTGCATCGCGCGCGCGCTGGTCCTCAATCCGGAGTTCATCATCTGCGACGAGCCGGTTTCGGCGCTTGACGTGTCCATTCGCGCCCAAATCCTCAATCTGCTGGAAGAGATGAAAGCGCGCTATGGACTGACGCTGCTGTTCATCGCCCATGATCTGGCGGTGGTGAAAGCGGTCAGCGACCGGGTGGCGGTGATGTATCTCGGCCGGCTGTGTGAAGTCGGCCCCTCCGAGCAACTGTTCGCTCACCCCGCGCATCCCTATACCGCGCTCCTGATCGAGGCCATTCCGGTTCCCGATCCGGACGTGCGGCCCGCCGAAAGCGTGGCGGTCGGGGAGCCGCCGTCGCCGATGTCGCCGCCCTCGGGCTGCCGTTTTCGGACCCGCTGCCCCAAAGCGGACCGGCGCTGCGGCGACGAAGTGCCGGAGCTTCGCGCGGTGGCGCCGAACCAGTTCGTCGCCTGCCATCATCCCTTGATCGCAACGGCGTAAACATCTAGCAACGGCATGGGAAAGCGCGGCAACGTCCGGGCAAGACAAGAAATAAATTATGGCGGGAGAGACGCGATGAAGAGTTTCCAGGTCACCGATTTCAACGCCCCTTTGATGGAAGTGGACCAGCCGACGCCGCAGCCGTCGGGAACCCAGGTCCTGGTCAAGGTGAGGGCCGCCGGTGTCTGCCACAGCGACCTGCACATCTGGGAAGGCGGCTATGATCTCGGCCATGGACGAAAGCCGCTCTCGCTGAAGGATCGCGGCGTGTCGCTGCCGCGAACCATGGGGCATGAGACCGTCGGCGAAGTGCTGGCGTTTGGACCGGACGCCAAGGGCGATACCGGCGGGCTCAAGGTCGGCGACGTCGCGCTGGTCTATCCCTGGCTCGGCTGCGGCAAATGCGAGACGTGTCTCGCCGGGGAAGAGAATATGTGCCTGAAGCCCAATTCGCTCGGCGTCTATTGCGACGGCGGCTATGCCGACCACATGACGGTGCCGCATCCGCGCTATCTGCTGAATCTGAAGGGGCTCGATCCCGTGACGGCTGCGCCCTATGCGTGTTCCGGCGTCACCACCTACAGCGCCCTGAAGAAGGTCGAGTCGAGCTTCAACACCCCGATCGTTATTTTCGGCGCCGGCGGTCTCGGCCTGATGGCGCTGTCGCTGTTGAAGGCGATGGGCGGCAAGGGCGCCATCGTCGTCGATATCGATGCGCGCAAGCGCGAAGCCGCCGAGCAGGCCGGCGCGCTCGCCACCGTCGATGGCAAGGCGCCCGACGCGCTGGAACAGCTCACCCAAAAGGCCGGCGGCCCGATCCGTGCGGTGATCGATCTCGTCGGCAACGCCGCGACCACGCAGCTCGGCTTCGACTGCCTGAGCAAGGGCGGCAAGCTCGTCATCGTCGGCCTGTTCGGCGGCGGTGCGCCGTGGGCGCTGCCGCTGATTCCGATCAAGGCCATCACCATCCAGGGCAGCTATGTCGGCAATTTGCGGGAGACGCAGGAACTGCTCGATCTCGTGCGCGCCAAGAAAATCGGACCGATCCCGGTGACGCCGATGCCGCTGGCAAAGGCCAATGAGGCGCTGATCGATCTGCAACAGGGCAGGCTGGTCGGCCGCGCGGTGCTGACGCCATGACGCTCCGTCATTGCGAGCGAAGCGACGAAGCAATCCATTCTCTCTTTGCTGCTCCATGGATTGCTTCGCTTCGCTCGCAATGACGACTATTCTTCCTTCGGTTCTCTTGAAGAAATTCCGAGGAAATTCCATGTCTGCCAATAACGCTTTCCACATCGCCGTGCTTTCCGGCGACGGCATCGGCCCTGAAGTGATGGCTCCGGCGCTTGAGGTTTTGCGCAAGATTGAGGCGACGTCGGACCTGAAGTTTCGCTTCACCGACGCGCCGGCCGGCGCCAACAATTATGCCGCGACCGGCAAATCGATGCCGGAGAGCACGGTGCGGCTGTGCGACGAGGCGGACGCGATTTTGCTCGGCGCCTGCGGCCTGCCGTCGGTGCGCTACCCCGACAACACCGAAATCATGCCGCAGGTGGAGCTGCGCTTTCAGTTCGACCTCTATGCCGGCGTGCGCCCGGCGCGGCTGATTCCGGGCGTGCCGAGCCCGATCGTCGGCGCCGATCGGCGCGGCATCGATCTGATCGTGATCCGGGAGTCCACCGAGGGCCTGTTCGCGTCGATGGGAAAGGGCGTCGTCACCGATACCGAGGCGCGCGAGACGCTGGTCATCACCCGAAAGACCTCCGAGCGATTGTTCGAGTTTTCGTTTCGTTTGGCCGAACGCCGCAAGGCGCGGGGCCGGCCGGGTCGGCTGACCTGCGTCGACAAGGCCAATGTATTCAAGGCGTTCGCGTTCTTCCGCGAGATGTTCGATGAGGCGGCCTCGCGCCATCCTGGCGTCAAGGCCGACCGGCTCTATGTCGATGCCTGCTCCGCGCTGTTGGTGAAGCGCCCCTGGGATTTCGACGTGATGGTGATGGAGAACATGTTCGGCGACATTCTCTCCGACATGACCGCCGGGCTGATCGGCGGCATGGGCATGGCGCCCTCGGCCGACATCGGCGACCGCCATGCGGTATTCCAGCCCTGCCACGGCACCGCGCCTGATATCATGGGGCAGGGCAAAGCCAACCCTACGGGCATGATCCTTTCCGCCGCGATGATGCTGGACTGGCTGGCCGACAAGCATGGCCTCGAGGCCGCGGCCGAGGCCGGCGAACGCATCGAGCGCGCGGTCGACAAGGTCTATGCCGGTGGCATCAAGCCGATGGAATTCGGCGGCAGCAACGGCACCGCGGATATCGCCAGGGCCGTGCTTGCGGCGCTGTAGGCGAGGGCGATCGCCGAACCGCGCCGTCATTCCGGGGCGATGCGAAGCATCGAACCCGGAATCTCGAGATTCCGGGTCTGGTCCTTCGGACCATCCCGGAATGACGGTGTCTGGAGGTACGGATTCAATTTTCAAACAGCCAAGGACAATTCAGTTTGTAGAATCGTCATTGCGAGCGCAGCGAAGCAATCCATGGCGCTGCAGAAGAAAGATGGATTGCTTCGCTCCGCTCGCAATGACGAAGAATTCAGGATACGACTTTACCCTCGCCGCGCGAAGCGCCCGAGCCGTTGATGAATCTTCCGCCCTTCGAGGGCGTGGGGAACGCCGGATGCCCTTGGCACCCGCGGCCTCGTGTGCACTTGGTAGTGGTAGAACGCACACGAGTAACAACGAGTACCCCGGAATCACCCGACGTTCCCGCACGCAATGGTTTTAACGGTTTCCTTCGTGCTCTCCCCGGCGATCGGGCTCTTTTGCCACCGTCGCCCTGCGGATTGAAGGTTTTGTCCAGCCCGGTTGAGCCGAACGAGCCTCCGCAAGACTTGACGCCAGCGTCGAGGCGTCAGGACCACACGACTT
>Ga0179587_10001584_pt1 | contig 10462 bp, 12 predicted proteins | sample CZODoug2_1_08_16_FD_185932 | JGI IMG/M metagenome (GOLD analysis project Ga0179587, IMG submission 185932) | Vadose zone soil fungal communities from Angelo Coast Range Reserve, California, USA - CZODoug2_1_08_16fungal | ecosystem: Environmental > Terrestrial > Soil > Vadose zone | place: USA...
CCGAGCGCGGATTGCGTCGAAGCTCGGTGTCATCGGCGTTCACGGGGGTTTCGATGATGCGATCGCCCAACGGCTCGAGACCGGCTTCGGCACCCGCCAGTGTGATGAAGATCCCGCCGTTCGGTTTGGTCTTCGGCACGCTCTCAGCCTCTACGACCTTGATCCAGGGCTTGGCGGGGATCGCGGTGAAATAGGTTGCTGCGGCTTTGATGTCCTCATCCGTCATGGACTTGGTGAACCCAGCCATCAGCGCGGTGTTGGCTTTTCTTGGATCCGAGGTCTTCCTGGCGCCTTTCTGGAAATCCGTCAGCTGCTGCACGATGTAGTCGTAGGAAAGACCGGTGATGTTGGCGTTTTCCGGACGACCATTGCCGTTAGGGAGATGACACAGGCTGCAGGCATAGACCTGCGGCTGCGCCGATTCCTTGCCATGGGCAACGATGTCGGGCATCGCCGGATGGTCCTCCGGGAACCAATCGGCCGGGCCATATCGATTGGCGATCTGGGCGCGCGTGAACGAAAGCTTGGATCCCTCCAGAGCATGCATCGTAGTATTGTCGAGCGCAGCCGCCGGAGCCGGCGCGGAAGCAGCTGCTGGCGGCGAGCTCGGCGGCGGCGTGGCGAACCCATAGGCCCAAGGCGGCGGCGCATCGGCGGCCTGAACGGCCGTGACCGTTCCGGCCGCACCCCCCAAAGCAAAAGCAGCCGCAGCGACAAACAACTTCTTCATTCTTGCCTCCCTGTTTTCCCTGTTTCCCTGTTTCTCTGTTTTGCTTATTGTCCAGTCCGGCTTTGCACGGACTTGAGCGCAACAACTAGAGTGACCATGCTACCAGCTTGCCTGGGCTTTTGGAAGGAGCCCTGACGGCGGGCGGGTCTTGGCCAAGGCTGGGGTGACGTCCTGGGCGACGATGCGAGCGCGGAACTGCCCCGGTGTGCTTGCGCGTGACGGCGCGGTTGAAGATCAGCCGCACCTCCTGTGGGCAACCCAGATTCTCGCGGATCACCTGTTCGAAGAACAGGCGGCAGTGCACTGGCCGGTCGAACACCCGGGTCAATAAGAACTCGGCCTGCAGGATCGAGAAATGGTAGCGGTAGTCGACCTTACGGTCCGCTCCCGTGAACGGATGCGGAAGCAGACGCAGCCATTTGCGCAGAAAGCCGTCGATTTTCTCCGCGGAGAGGCCGTCGCGGCAGCGCCGGCATCATTAGCGATCAGTTAGGTGCGTCGGGACTGATGAAACGCGCCGCGCCCGCAGGCGCCAGCTTGTCACGCGTCCGGCTATTGCGAGTGATCGCCGCCCGGCTCGGAGATTCCGCACAGCGCGCCGGCGGCGTGGTCTGCGCCTTCCGTAAGCGCAATGTCGCCAAGCGAGAGGATGCCGACCAGACGCTTGCCCTGGTTCAGCACTGGCAGCCGGCGCACCTTTATGTCGGCCATGTTCTGCGCAACCTCATCGACCTCCGCGTCCTCGAAGCAATACTTCACCTCGAGGCTCATGATCTCGCGGATCGGGGTCTTGAGCGACTTTCCCGCCGCCACCGCCCGCACCGCGATGTCGCGATCCGTGATCATGCCGACCAATCGGTCGTCTTCTCCGACCGGCAGGCACCCGCAATCGAGCTGCGCCATCAGGCGCGCGGCATCGCGGATCGTTTGAGTCGGATTGGCGATCTTGACTTCGCTGCTCATTGCTTCTTTGACCTGCATCGATACTCTCCTGTTTTATTTGATCTCGGGTCATGAATCGGCGGGCACGGCAACGAAATGCGTCGTTTCGCCGGCTCTGACCTGCATCAGCACGAAGCGCTTGCCCTCGCGGCGCGCCTTGTCGAATGCATCCCGCACCTCGCCCGGCGTGTTCACGGCCTCGCCGGCCATTTTGATGATCACGTCTCCACTCGAGAGCCCGCGCCCGATTGCGCTTCCGTTCGGATCGATGCTGGTAATAACGACGCCGCCTGCGCTCGGGGTTGTCCGCGCCGGAGCAAGCGTGAGCCCAAGGCCCGCTGCCGCGGGGCTCGCGACCTTCCGCTCCTGCTCCTGCTTGGCGACGCGGGCCTGGCGTTCGACCGGGAGCTCGCCAAGCGTGACCGCGATGACTTTCTCCTGCATGACCTTGTCTTGGCCTTTGCGAAGCACCCCGAGATCGACCGACGCCCCGGGTCGCAAGTTCCTGATCCGCTTGACCAGGTCGCGCGCATCCGCGCTCGGCTCGCCGTTGACCGACCCAATGACGTCCCCAGGCGCGATGCCGGCCGCGGCGGCCGGACTATTAGCCTGAACCTCCGCGACCGTCACCCCGCCGGTCCGATCCGGGACGCCGCTTTCTTCGGTTGAGGACGCTGGCTGAAATTGCACGCCGATCCATCCGCGCGTTACGAAGCCCTTCTCTCTCAACTGCGGAATCACGCTCTTCAAAGTGTCGGCTGGTATCGCGAAAGCAATCCCGATCGAACCGCCGGTTGGCGAGACGACCATCGTGTTGATGCCGATGACGCGGCCGTCGATATCGAAGGTCGGACCGCCGGAATTGCCCTGGTTCACCGACGCGTCAATTTGGATCAGGTCTTCGGAAATGTCAGCCCCGACATTGCGCTTGCCGGCCGATACGACGCCGGCCATTACCGTGCCATCAAGTCCAAAAGGATTGCCGATCGCCAGCACCCATTCGCCTACGCGCGGCACTTGGTCGGCGAGCCGCACCGGCGTGAAATCATTGTCGCCATCGACCTTGAGCCGCGCCAGATCGGTCACCGGATCGGTGCCGATGACTTTGGCAGTGTAGGTCTTCCCGTCGTCGGTTCCGATCTCGGCCGTGTCGCTGCCCTCGACCACATGACCGTTGGTCACCGCGTAGCCGTCAACCGAAATGAAGAATCCGGACCCCTGGCTCATCAGCATCTGATATTCATCCGGCATATTGGGCGCATCCTCCGGAGCCCCGAACGGAATGAACTGATCTGCCGACAATCCGGAGCGATGCTGATCGTTGTCCTTGCGGCCCACCGGGGCGACTCTCGTTCTTACGCCGATCACTGACGACTTCACGGCGTCGACGATCTTGGGAAAGCTCGGCGGGCCCTGGCCCGATTCTGCAATGGATTCACGCGAAGCCACCGGGCCAAGCACCGCGACCGGGCGGTGCGGCGTCAGTGCGCTCGCGGACGCAGTGGCGCCCGCGCCAAGTATGAAGACGATGAATGCGCCCGCAGCAGCGCGGTTCGTCATCGACTTCCTCCCATTTTGGCATCGCTCGTGGCGGTGGAAGCCTCCGACCAGCCTCAGCTATTTCGCCGGCGGCTGGATGCGCTGCAGGATTTTTTCGCGAACAGCAGGATCGTTTTGCGCCACCACGAGAATCGAGCTGTATTCCTCGACCGAGAGGCCCTGGTCATTGATGGCCCGTGCCAGCGCCGAATTCGCCTCGTCGGCGATGCGCTTCCGGTCGGTGGGGGGCGCTTCCTCGATCTTCTGCTGATAGTTGTCTTTGATGTCGGTGACATGCTGCAAGGCCGCCGCCACTGCGTCGAGCTTCTGCTCGCTGATACTCGGCAAGGTGTCGGCCCTGCCCGGCGGCGTGAGTTGCGGTTGCTGTGAATTCGCCGTGACCGGGATCAGCCACGCCGCGCCCAGCGCTGCCCCGACCGCCAGGACGAGAGAGCGGGACGAGAGCCGCACAAATCGCTTGTCTCGTTGCATGTTAATTCCTCTCCTTTGCTGCCGACGGCGGAGGGCGCCGAAGGGACTGTGGGGGCAATGGCAACCCGTCGTCACAGTTCCGCCCATTCGGACAACGCTGGCATGTCGGGGCGACATGACGGGAAGCAACGAAGGAAGCGACAAAGAGTCGAGACGACGAAAAAAGTCCAAACGGTGGCAAACGCCTGATCTGCATGCGGCAGGCCCGGCCAATTTAATCAGCTCGATCGGAACGATTGCCGATCTGGCGCTTTGGGTCGTCAGATAAGACGCGTCGGCTCGTCAGATAAGACGCGCAAAGCAAGCCGGGTCTGTCTCGACCACTTCGAGGTGGGAGGCCAGTGCAACAAGTCACCGCGTAGCCTTTGGCGCGGATCCCGTCGAAAGGATCGAAGGAAAAGTAAAAAAGGAGTGTCCGATGAAACTCACGTCCGCACAGGTCCGGAAAGCTCTGACCCAGTACCAAGCCCAGCCGATTCCGGAAAATCACCAGTTGGTTCCGCCGCTCAACGAGCGGTTCGGCAATCACACTTTCTTTCTCGACGGTAAAGGATTGAACATCGTCGAACCGGCGAGCCAAGCTCCCCAAGAAACGTCACGACAAGAGATGTCACGGGCCGCGCGTGTGGTAAATCTTGCGAGCTGGAGCGACGAAAATCGCACCAAGCTCGTGGCGCATGAGCCCGAGCCGACCGACACATTCGTGGAGCTCGTCGCCCACTGACCTGATCCAATGCCGCCCCTCAAACCACGCGGTGACGTCATGCGGTGCGCTGCAAGCCGCATGACCTGACGTTTGCGCGTGAGAACGAAACAGAACGAAACAAACGAAACAGGTGGTGGACCGGCGGACGCCGACCGCGCGATGGGCACCACATTGTGGGCAGGCTGAACCTATGTATGGACCACACCAAGTAAGAACCGCCGCCAAAGATGATCGCGGGGAGTGCGACCCATATGAGCAGACTCATGTTCGTGTCCCTCCGTGAACGGACTCCGGAATAGAATCCTGCGCCTGATATCTGGTCGTCACCCAGCTGGATCCAGATGCTTGGCGGCGGCAACCCTTCAATGCCTGGGGAGCGGGCTCGTTCCAGCGTCGGCTTCGCAACCGACCTACTGCCCTCGCCGGGCGAACCTGGCGGTCGAATCAAGCACCCCAAAACGCCGGCGGTCATCGCCAATCACTCTGAATATTTTCCGAAAGGACAGATCATTTGGAATCTGTATCAGGCTTCCGCTCTCCTCGCGGGCCGTCACCAACATCAGGTTGCAGTCGATCACGCGACCCTTCAGGTTTTCGGCAAGAATCTTCCGGTGTCACCGAGATGGAACGGCTTCCGGATCGCGATGAAGACGCTGGCCGTCACATTGCTGACCATCGTCCAGCTCGCCAGAAAGCCGACGCCGATCACCGTCGTGATGCTGACCAGGACGGTCCATATCCCGTCGAGGCCGACGCCCCAAAGCTCCAGCAGCAGCGTCGCCACCATCAGCCAGAGCGCAGCGGTAACCCCGCACGCAATTGGTCAGCGTGGTTTCATACGACCAGCGAAACCGCGTCTCGAGGCTCCCGAGCGAACGTTTCAGCAACTGCCGCAACAGCGAGATGAGGACGGAAGCTCCGATCAGGAGCGCGATCGAGGCCAGCACCGGCACCAGGCTGGTGTCGTGTTGCTTGAGCCAGGTTGAGATCGCGTCCACGACCGGATCCATGATGGGGGTGCATGTCCAACGCGTTCGCCACGACGCAGCCGCGTCCCACGCTCGAGGAGCGTGGCACGCACAACGTGCAATAAACGTGACGCCGATGGCGTAGAAGCCATGCATGCGGCGCCGGGGGCCTAAGCCTTCTCAGTCCCAGTCACGCCAACGATGATGACGCCGGAATCGCCAGCGCCAGTCGGCATCCGGCCTGTAGTAGGCGTAAGGCCCGCCGTAGTAGGGCCGGTAGTAATGGTCGCGGTACCACGGGCGGCCGACACCGAATTCGATTCCCGGGCCTTCGAAGTGGAAACCTTGGGCCCGGGCTGCGCTCGGAACTGAGAGAGCCATCGCGCCGACAAAGCCAAGCGCGATCAAGGTGTTTGCTTTGATCCGCATGATCTGTCCTTCTTTTTTAGGCGTTTAGGCGCCCGCTTTCGCCATTGCGCCGCCGCGCGCCCGACGTGGGGCGCGCCGCGGCAAGACCTGATGCTACTGAGTGCGTGCCGGTGGTGAGACGGGCGCCATCGGGCTCGGACGTTGCCCCATGCCGGTAGTCTGGCCGCCGCCTGCCGTGTCTGCTGGCGGCTTGTAATATTGGAAGTCCGGCGCCTGCTGAACCTGATCCTTGGTCCACGCCACTTTCAGCTTGATGCTGGTTGGATCGTCGTTACGGCCGTTGGCGGTGGGGGTAGCACCGCCGCTGCCGGCTGGGACGATCTGGAACGCGCCCATATCCATGGCGACGTTCTTTTGTCCGATGCCGAGGAAACCGCCGACTCCGACCATGACACCGAGAATTTTGCCGCTTTTGTCGAACAACAGGTCGTTGACGCCGCCGATGCTCTCATCGTTCGGACCCACCACGTCGGTGCCCCTGAACTTGGAGAATACCAACTGATCGGCACTCTGCGACGCCACGAATTTGGCGTCGCCGCCAGCGCCGGACTGCGACAATGTGTCCGAGATCATCAGGGCGCTCAGCGCGGCCGTCAACAGAAGAGTCTTGACCATTTTCGCCTCCTCTTCGTTATAAAGTTGCAGGAAGTAGTGACTGTTTGCGGAAAACGTCCGAAAGCGGGCACGGTTCCTAACGCCCCGATCCGAACCAATCGCAGCCTCACCACGTTGCAACAAGTGTGGTTAGGGTGACGCACCATCGCGGTGCGCCCCACATGCGCCCCACATGTCTGTGCGCAGAGTCTTTTCTGTGCGCAAAGTCTTTGGGCATCTATGCGTAAAGTCTGTTGGCATACAGGGCGTCCCTGTGCGCCGCAGTCTCAGTGACGAGTTTGCTCGCGCTCGAAACCGCCAATCGAGGAGCCGGCTTGCCAATTCGAGGATCGACGTGAAGATCGGCTTATCGACGTGAAGATCGGCTTGATGAGGCGCTGGGTATGTTGAATTACCTGCTGGCCCATCCGGAATTGAGGTTCTCTCCGCCCGAGACAGCCGACTTGTGCGAGGCATTCGACATGGCGGTTGCCATCCTGCAAGAGCGCGACAACACCTCCGCAAATTGGGCGGCCGACAGCGTGCAAGTGGCGCTGGCCGCGGAGATCGTGCGCGCGTGGGTGCGCGGCGAGAAGGACCTCAGGCGCTTGAGCGACCAAGCGGTCCGAATGACCGATACGATGTGCGCGGGCGGCCCGCGAGCGTGAGATCTCTGCTCCTGTTGCGCTGACTCCAGACTCCGGCCGGATCGCTTTTGTGCAGCAGGAGCGGCGAGCCCAGAGGATCGAACTCGGTGCATGTCGTCTTCTGTTCAACAAATCGCGGACCGCGGAACCAGTCGTTCAACGCTTCACGATGGAGCATGTCTTCGTGAAGGCGTTTGGCACGAGATAGGCGCGTGGTGAACGAAGTCAGAAGCGCGACCGAGAGCGAAGGCGTGCGTCGGTCGAGCTGGCCAGTGGAAATCTGCCGCTGGATCTTCAGCACGTCGATCTGCTTCCCACGTGAAGACGGCGACCACATTTGTCGAACCGTGCGTGAGCCGATAACCCGGCCGCAATGTCGAGTTTCGTGCAGCCAAGCCTCGAGCCGAAGCAGCAGCGCGCGCAGCCTCGCTCCAGGTTCAGTGCGCACCGCTTCAGCCTCCGCCGTAGGCTATTGCCCGGCGGATCGTCCACGGCAAACCCATCCCCAACGAGGGAGCTGCGGAGAGGATTGGGCTTGCGTTGGAATTCGCTCTGACGCTACGCGACCATCAACTCTCGGTGTCGACAAATGGTTGTTACTTCTGCTTGCGGCGGGTTTTCCTTGGCAGCATGCGTGAATTCTTGTCAATCAAATAGTCTTCGAGCTTCTTGCCGCTCTTCAACGCCGCGGTCAGCCATCGTGGCTGCACGCCCCGACCAGCCCAGGTATCTCCGGTCTTAGCGTCGCGATATTTCGGCTTGACCTTGACGCCCTTCATTGCGCTGGCCCTGCCATTGCGGGCAACGACCGGCGCATCTGTCGATATCTTTTGCAATCTGGCGAGCTGCTTTTGTAGATCGCTGCGGCGTGTCGCAAGTTGGCCGTCGATTTGCGAGCGCAGCATGAGCAGCGCCTCCACGTCCATGTTCTTGAGGTTCGGTACGGGCATCAGGGCCTCCCTTCAAATAAGTAGTAGCGCTTGGTATACGGCGCAAATAGGTTTCAGCAAATATGAATATAAGGTTGTAGCGAGACCGAATTCCACTATTCGGCGGCGGCGAGATAAAGTAGTTACTGCTTTCCTATCAGATGGCGAGTACGCCCGCACCGAATATCTCTGTTTGGTTGTATTTTCAGCCGAAAGATCGAGGCCCGTCCGGGTAAAATTCAGGGCAAGAGATTTCCTAAGAATGTCCTTTTTGTGAGGTCGTGTTTTCGGACGGAACACCGGATCCGCACCGAATCAAGTCCGGTGCGTACTTCTCCTGAAAATGCTCTATAGATAGTTTCTATGGCTTGAGCATCAGCAGCGGATTGGTGCTGGGCGGAATGCGCTCCCAGATATTGGTATCGCTTTCCACAAATCGCCACGAGCCGCCGCGGCCAATGAATACGAGCTGGTCGCCCTCGAGCCGCCAGGTCGAGAGGCCGAAATCCACAATCGCGGCGTCGCAACCCGGCTTCACGGTCAACTTGTAGTCGGTGGCGGCGACGGTTGGACGCAACAGCGTCAAGGCGCAGAGCGGCTTATCGATCTCGCGCAGGAAGTTCCAGTCACCGAACATTTGTTCGGGGGTGCGGACCGGAATGGTCGCGGCCCCCTGCGGCTGCATGAAATACAGACCCTCGCCGCGTCTCTCGCCTTCAAATATCCCGCTCTCCACCTCGGACATTTCCAAGGTGGTATTGCCCTTGGGATCGAGCAGGCGCAGCGGACCGTTCGGCACGATGCTCCAAATCGTCACGTCCTTGAACATCGGGAAGACCGTGGCACAGCCTTGATCGAGCGCCAGCTTGAATCCGCCGGGAGCCGGATCCATGCTGAAGGTGACGGTGCACCTGCGGTCGTGGTCGGCGTTGGACAATTCCCAGCCGCCGACCATTTCCTTGGCGGCGTCGAACACGGCCGGCGATGGCTGCGCCTGCGCGTTCCCGCCGCCGACCGCAACCGCGAACAGGGTGAGGAGAAGCGCGCGGCTCATCTGGTATCCGATCTCCTCAAGGCGCCCGATCTCTAACACGGCGGGGCGGCGGTGTCAGGTCCGAGCGACTGGGTCAAGATTCGATTCGCTGCCGTGTTTTCCCGACTTTCGATTCCGGCACGGGCGTGAGCGGCGGTTGGCCGGCCGCCCAGGCCAGCAGATTGTCGACCACCAACTGGTCCATCTGGGTGCGGGTATAGATCGAGGCAGAGCCGAGATGGGGAAACAGCACGACATGGTCCATGGCGATCAACTCCGCCGGCACCTCCGGTTCGCGCGCATAGACATCGAGACCCGCCGTCAGAATCGTCTTGTCTTGCAGTGCCTTGATCAGAGCCGGCTCGTCCACCACCGAGCCGCGCGCCATGTTGATCAGGATACCGTCAGGTCCGAGCGCCTCGAATACGTCACGCCCGATGAGGTTCTTGGTCTCTGCACCGCCCGGGACGATCACCAGCAGGACATCGACCACGCGCGCCATGTCGATCAGGTTCGGATAATGGCGGTAGGCGACGTGGGCCGCCATGCGGCAGGCATGATAGACAACCGGGACCAGCATACCGTCGAGCCGGCGCGCGACCGCCTTGCCGATGCGGCCCATCCCGACCAGGCCGACGGTACGGTTGCGCAGCGTCGCCTTGCTGAGCGGATAGCCGCGCTTGAGCCACTCCCCGACGCGCACGAACCGCTCGGCTTGGATGAACTCGCGCGCTGTGCACAGCAAGAGTCCGATCGCCGTATCGGCGACCTCCTCGGTCAGCACGTCGGGCGTGTTGGTGACCACGATGCCGTGCTGGCCGGCCCAGGCGGCATCGATATGGTCGTAGCCGACCCCGAAGGTCGAGACGATCGCGAGCCGCGACAGGCGCGCCATCAATCCGGCATCGACGCGATCGGTCACCGAGGTGACCGCGATGGCGGAGAGCCGCGGCGCGATCGCGGCCAACGCCGCTTCGGCATCCCGCTCGGGCAGGCGATGCACCGTGAAGGCGGCCGCCAGGCCATTGACGACAACCGCCTTGGGCGGCCCCAGCAGCAGGACGTCAGGTTTTTCAGCAGCCATGATTCTTTCTTTCCGTGTTGCGGGCGGCGATGATCCAATGGAACAGCCAATTCAGCCAGAGACTCGTGATCGGCGCCGCATTGACCCAGTCGCGCATCTGCCGTTGAACTAGACCAACGCCGTCACCGGCTGCTCGACAAATCCCCGGAAGGCCGCCAGCAGCTGCGCGCCCAGCGCTCCGTCAACAACGCGATGATCGCAGGACAGCGTCACCGTCATGACGCTCGCGAAACCGACGCTGCCGTCCGCCCGCTCGACCGCCTGCCGGCGCGCGGCCCCGACCGCCAGAATGGTGGCCTGCGGCGGATTGATGATGGCAGCGAACTCGCGCACGCCGTACATGCCGAGATTGGAGATCGCCGATGCGCC
>Ga0179587_10001585_pt1 | contig 10461 bp, 12 predicted proteins | sample CZODoug2_1_08_16_FD_185932 | JGI IMG/M metagenome (GOLD analysis project Ga0179587, IMG submission 185932) | Vadose zone soil fungal communities from Angelo Coast Range Reserve, California, USA - CZODoug2_1_08_16fungal | ecosystem: Environmental > Terrestrial > Soil > Vadose zone | place: USA...
CCGCAGACGAGCGCCAATACGGCCGCAAGTGCGATGATGGACCACGCCAGGCGTGTGCAGTGGCCGACTATGAGGGCAAGCTTGGCTTTCAGCATCGCCTATTCTCTCGGGTCCGCATTTGTTATCCGGTCGAGCTAGCGGCCTCCGCCGCCGAGGAGTTGCTCAAGCCAATCGTTCAATCATGCAGCGTGCGCGCTGATGGACCTAACGCCGCCGCCGCGAGCCTCGCGACGTCGACATCGGCTTGCTTGCTTGAGCCAGCAATACCCACCGCCCCGACGACTTTACCATTCAGGCGCAGGGGCATGCCGCCGCGTAGCGACGCGATCCCGGCGGTGACGAATGCGGTACGGCCGTGATTGATGCTGTCCTCGATTTCCGCCGTGGGTCGCTGCAACCGCGCAGCCGTTCGCGCTTTCTGGATGGCGAGCTCCACACTGGCCTGGCGCACGACATCCAGCCGCTGGAAGGCAATCAGATCCCCGACCGGATCGACGACTGCTATTGCTGACTGCGCATTTCGTTGCTGCGCGCGCCTGATCGCCGCTGGCAGCACAATCTGAGCCCCAGCCTGGTCCAGAATCGTCACGCGGATGGTTTGCGCTTCGGCCGGGAGGCAAAAGACCGCTGCCGAGATGCTGGCGACTGCAAGTGTGGTCATTGCCGCCATAGCGCGTGGATTCCAGTTCGTCAGGATATGGTGTATGAGATTGCTGTCGGTCAGAGTTTGCGCCAACCCGGCTTGCTTGCGTCCACCAGTTCAAATTCAACCGGCGCGATTCCGAAAATACCAATGACAGCTGGCTCGTTCGCCTCCATTACGACTCCATCATAATGTGGGGTGCGGGCGACGCGCCTGACGAATCCCCCGGCCGGAACCGGAACCGCATTGTCCGGATCGAAGTCGGCGCCACTGTTCACCCACCACACGCCGGAGAGAACGAGCGAGAGGCGATCGGTTGCGTATGTGTGGGGCGCGCTCATGTAGCCCGGGTACCACTTCATCAGCACGAGATAAGGCCCGGGCTTGTCCAAGCCGCCGTGGAGCGTCGCCATCTCGCCGCTGTGCGGGGGGAAACCGTTTATCCAGCCGCTCCATTTGATCGCGTCGGAAAGGGTGACCTGGGTCTGCGACGGGTCGATTCTGCCAGCCGACGCTGCCGTGTCGGACAGCGCGAGCGGCAGCGCCGCCAGCAACGGGGCGAGCATGAGCCCGCGCCGCGTCGAACTGAGCCCCCTCGAGAGGTCCGAAGAAAGTATACTATGCAAAATGTGACGATGATCCATTCTCGGCGTCCTGATCTCAGCTTACCTTGCGGGTCCATTTAAGCGGCACGCGACTGGGGCGCTGTCGCTATATTGCCATTTTCGATACGGGATTGCCCCGTTTGCCTGTCAGGGGCTTTCGGATTTGATGGGACAGTTTGGGTCGCCCGCATTCGAACCTTGCATACAAGCGCGCGAACCGAAAACTGTGGTCAAACCAAAAGGGAGGATAAGATGAGCAGCTCACCGCGATTGTGGGCCTCGATTTCGAGCCTCGCGATTTTGTCTTCGCTTGCGCTGGGCCTGCCGGGGAAGCCGGCATTTGCCGCGGATGATCAAGTTGTCTTTATCTTTGGCAGCGATGTCGAATGGTCGCTGAACTCCCGGCCGCCCACGGTTCGCTATCGGGTCGCGGATCCGGCTCCTTACGGCAAGATCGTCTACGGCAGGCGCGACGTGCCCGACCAGGTCACCGGCGGCCGCCCATTCCGTATATCGACCAGGGGGAAAGCGGAGCGTACCTGAAGAACCTTGGCCTCAAGGGTCCCAGCGATGCCTCCAGCGGAGAAAGCCTGAGCTATCCGCTTCAGGACCATGAAGAATACACGCAGGACTATTCCACCGACGACGCGCCGTTGAACCAATCCGCCGCAGCGGCCGGCCCGCGTTTTCCATGCCGCGGATCTCGTCATGGTCAACTGCGAGGGCGCTCTGTCCGATCACGGCCGCCAGGTTGGCTTGAACCGGACGCCCGAGCGCTTTGCACTTTTGATGCGAAACGCAAGGATTGATTTGGTCAATCTCGGCAACAATCACACCTTTGATGCGGAAGAGCGCGGCTTCTCGACACGCCGCGCACTCTTTCATTGGCCGGGATTGCCTATGTCGGCGGCGGAATGGATCTTGCCGATTCCAGCCGGTCTTTATGCGGGGTGCGAATGGGCGCCAGCTTCTCGAGAACCTCCGCACGCGCTCGGCCGCATTGGGCACCTCAATGACGATCGACGGCGAGAAAGGACTGATCACGGTGTCGCAGACAAGTAAATGAAGGCGGGCGGCGTGTATCAATAGGAGCGCATCGAGGACCCTAATATGAGTGGATCATTACAACAAGCCGCGCCATCGCGCCGACCATTTCAGCAGTCCGGTATTTCGTCGCCAATTGTTCAAATGCATCATCGAATATGCGAATATGATGTTTCGGAAGTGGCACCGCTGCAATCGGAAGCCGAGGCTCAGTCGTGACGGCGTACCTTCAAGATTTCCTCAATTTCATCGGGCTCCATCCGAATTTGGCAATTGCGGCAGCCTTTCTTGTGTCTGCCGGCGAAGCCCTGCCCATCATCGGCTTGTTTTCGCCAAGCACGGTTGTGCTTGTCGGAATTGGTGGCCTTGTTGGCCTTGGAAAGGTGTCATTCTGGCCGGTTTTCATCGCGACAATTCTTGGAGCCACCATCGGAGACGCGATGTCCTATTGGACCGGTCGGATTTATAAGAACGGCCTTGTCGAGATTTGGCCCTTTTCCCGACATCGTGGACTCCTGACGGCCGGGCAACGGCATTTTGCCCGTCGCGGCGGCATGAGCATCGTCATCGGTCGTTTTGTTCCCGGCATCAAGCCCGTGGTGTCGGGCGTCGCCGGCATGATGGGGATGGGGGCCTTTCGCTTTACCATCCTCAACCTCCTGTCGGCAATTGCATGGGCCGCGGTACATATCTTGCCCGGTGTCTCGGCCGGTCTGGCGCTTACCGGACTGAACGCCATCAGCAAGCGCCTCGCAATCGTAATTGGGGTGCTGGTCATCGGAATCGTGTTGGCGATGTGGTTCGCGAAAGTGACAATCGGATCGGGGCTGCGCTACTTGACGCGCTCTCAAATGGCGTTGCTCGGCTGGGCACACCGTCGCGGTGACCGGATCGGGCACGGGATCGAGCGACTCGTGGCACCGGATCACGCCGATTTTCGGCTGTTGGTGATCCTGAACATGATCCTGATTGGCGCAATCATCTGCCTTGCCGGACTGCTTGAAGACGCCGTCGCGAAGGACGCCGGCGGTCAATTCGGCTATGGCTTCGTAGAGTTCCTGCAGTCGCTTCGCACGACCTGGGCTGATACCGCCATGGTCGGTGTCACAATGTTGGGCGATTGGCCGATCACGTCGTCGCTCGGGATTGTCGGATGCGTCGTTTTGCTCATCCATCGCCGGTTTCGGCTCGCCATTGGAGTCATTCTTGCGTTGGTGAGCAGCATGATTTTCGTTCAGGGTATGAAATCGCTGGTGCATCCGCAGCCGATTGCGCTCTCAATTCCGAGCGGGGACACGACAATGACGGCGACCATTTACGGGGCGCTGGGGTGGATTGCGGTTCGTGGAGCCGGGGCGGATCTCGGCAAGGTGCTCGCCGGAGCGTGCGTGACCCTGATCATCGCGGTGGCATTCTCGCGCCTCTATCTTGCCGTGCCCAGGCCCTCGGACGTCGCCGGCGGTCTACTTTTTGGAACCGGTGCAACAGCAGCTCTTGCTTTGGTGTTCCGCGCCTACGAGGTGCCTCGGCGTGCGGCAGTTGCATTGATTGTAGCGTGCACCTCCACTCTTGTGATCGTCGGCTCATGGCATATCGAACGCGGCTTCTATCAAACCCTTTCCCTTTATGCGCCGCAAGGTCCGCCAGCCGTCGCCTTGTCCCAGCCCTGGCGCGATGGCGGCTGGAAGGACCTGCCGACCTATCGGATCGATCTTACCGGTGAGGCGGAAGAGCCGCTACTGCTCCAATGGCGCGGCAGCGCGACTGGTCTTCAGGATGAACTGATGACGCAAGGATGGTTGGTGGGACCGGCATGGTCGCTGGCCGCTCTCAATGCATTTGCGCGCCCGGACACCGCCCCGGCCAACATGCCGGTGATCCCAAAATTTAACGACGGGCGACTGCAGGCGCTTGCCATGATTCGATTGGGAGAAGTGGCTGGAGAACAGGGACGCTTCGTCTTGCGTGCCTGGTCCCAAGACGCCAGCGAGCCCAACGGATCAAACGTGGAAATCCTCCTCGGGTCGATTTTCTTCGAACGGGTCGGTCATCCGCTACGCCAACTCTCCATCCCGATCGGCACTCATCATCGAACTTGTAGCGGCGATCAATTGCTTTTGAGCCTGACCAACACGTTGCGCGTTGGCGAAGTACTGACTGGTCCCGAAGGGAGCTGCGGCGGGCAGATCGTCCTGGCCTGGTGACCCTGTCGCGGAATCAAAATTGATCTCACGCCGCAGCGAACCGAAACACGACCCGCAGGCTAGGCGCATTTGTCGAGCAACTCGATCACGGCATCATGAAGCGCGACGGTGGCAGCGGCCGTGCTGAGGCTACTAAGCCCGGTGCCTGCGGTCGTTCGGCCGCGCTCGAGTTGGTAGAAGCGCTGCAGCACTTTCGCTCGTCCTCAGGGAAGCCCGAACCGATATTCGACCTCGGCGACGGCGCCCCTGAATTGATGAGAGTGCCACAAGGTGATCTCCTGGCCGACGCGCTTGACCTTGCGGGTGATCAGGTCCATCTCGAGGTCTGCGAGCTAAGGACGGTTGGGACCGGCGCCATGGTGGCCGGCGTGCCAGCGCATTGATACGCGCGGGAGCTCCGCGAAGGCAAACGGCCTGAGCAAATAGTCGTCGCCCACCTCCGACCCCCTACGCGTTCCTCGATTCCGCCCATGGTGGTCAGAATCAGGTCCGGGGTCGTCACGCCGGAGCCGCCCGCTCAACCAGCTCGCACAAGCCGAGATTTGGCTTTCTGAATTACAATTTAATGGCGCCAACCGACCGTTTGCTTATCTTCAATTTGTAGGCAATAACCAACTAAGGACAATCGAATGTTGACCAGGACCAAGGTCATTCTCGCTGCGGCCCTCATCGTCAGTGCTGTTAGTGCGGCTCAGGCGGCTGGCCAGCTCTATTTAGCCGATATCGTTTTCAATTGGCTCAACCGTTAGAGACACACCAGACGGGAGATGAGTGGCGTGCGCCAGCGCGCGACCATCGCTAGCGAATAGATGCCGTGCGGAAAGATGAGACCCCACCAGCCAGGTTCAACGGCTTTGCCCGATCTAATGCGCTGAAGCAGGGGTCGAGGTTCTCGAACATCCTTCATCTGCTCGAGCCCAAACACTTTCTCGATAAGGTTGGTGCACGTCTCCGCGCCAAGCACCGGCGTTATCAAATCGATGGCTTTCGCAACAATCTCGTCCTTGCTTATTGGGTGCTCGGGAGTGCCGCGCACGGTGTCGTTGCGTTCGCTGAGGTGCGTTCCGTCGGCGAGCGTGACCTCGACCACGGCGACCCGCTTCGGCAACAAGCGCTCCAGCTCCTCTTCTGCGGTCACTTGCACCGGCGGCTATCCGTGATGGTTCTGCGCCTCTGGCTGGTGTCGGTCATGTCGGGCGTGGCCACTTACCGCCCGAATCTTTTGGCGAGCGTCCGCAGACCTCGGACGCGATTTCCTTCAAGCGTGCAGGATGCGAGTTCGAAACCTGATGTGCTTGGCCACAGCGCAGTTCAGCGTCCCGATCGAAGTAGAAACTAGAGGCACTCTCGGCGACAGGTTCGTCCAGCATTTCGAAGCGCGCCAATCCGAGTTGCGAGCTCGGGCGTGTTGCGCCCTCTTTCGGAATTCTAATCGACCGCCATTGCGGTTCTTTGGGCGAGAACAGAGCGCGCGGTCTTTCGGGACAGGTTATGACCGACCCGTAAGCTTCGCATGCAGCCATTGCGATGTGGGGGCCATTCTGCGCACCGATCTTTTCGTGACGCATGGCCACTAGAATGGAATCGCCGCGTCCGCAGGCGGTAGACGGGTTGGGTACATTGAATTAAAACAGCCTTGGCATGATGATTACTAGTGGCTCAGTGTCAATGTCCCGGCTCGCCCCTCTGCGAAAGGAACACGAAAACATCAATGAAATAGGGTGCTTATCGAGTTGTTGTCGTGTTGTGGCATCGTGATACGGAAAACGCACGAATGTCGCGGGCCTCCGGCGGGCTTTGCGGCCGATGCTCGTCGGCAAGCACGTCGATGAGCCGACCTTATACTCCGGCTTTCCAGCAGTCGGATGACTGGAAGAAGATGTGAAGTCGGAGACGTAGCTGCGGAGACATAGCTTCAGGCAGACGGCTTAAGGGCCTGCAGGTGCGGCCGGACGCGCGAGCAGGTGGCATGCAATGGAAACCGCGTTGAACGCCACGTTTGAGGTGCTGAGCTTCGGCGCGATCATTGTGCTTGTTGTTCTCGGCCTCGGCATCGTCGCCAGCATGATGGGCATCTTCAACTTCGCTCATGGTGAGTTTGTGCTGCTGGGAGCCTATACAACCTATCTCGTCTACAGCGCCGGCCTGCCGGTATGGGCCGGCATGCTGGTGGCGCCAGTCGTGGTCGCCGCGTGCGGCTTCGTGCTCGAGCGCCTTGTCATCCGGCGTTTCTATGCGACGCCCATTGCCGCAATGCTCGCTACCTATGCGCTGGGACTCGTGATCCGCGAGAGCGTGCGCGGGCTCATCGGCGGTCTTTATGTCTCGGTCCCGGAGCCGCTCGTCGGGTCGCTGATCATCGGCGGCGTGCGGCTCCCCAAATGGCGGCTTGCCATCGTCATTATCACCGCCTTGGTCATGGTCGGCAGCTATCTACTGCTGGCGCGGACGTCGTTCGGGCTGCGTGTCCGCGCGGCGCTCGAGAACCCTTCTCTGGCGCGCGCCTCCGGCATCTCTACCAACGCTATCTACGCCGCCACCTTCACCTTCGGTGCGGCGCTCGCCGGACTCGCCGGCGCGCTGGTCGTGCCGCTGTTCTCGCTGTCCGCCGATCTCGGCGTCCGCTTCCTCATCCAGGGTTTCCTCGCGGTCATGCTCGGCGGCGTCGGCACATTCGAGGGGCCGGTCGCCGGCGGAGCCTTGATCGGGGTGATGAGCGCCGCGCTGCCATGGGCGGTGGCGCCGGTGCTCGCCGACGTGCTGGTCTTCGTCATCGCCATTGCTTTCGTCAAGTTCCGACCGGGAGGCCTGATCGCGGCAAGGAGACTCTGAGCTATGGACGAGGAAAATGGAGACCGGAGTGCTGCGCCAACGATGAACCGTCGGTGCGTTCTCCAAAGCGCTGCCTGGATGGGTGGCGCGATCGCAACCGGGATCGGCAGCTGGGTCATTCCACCCAAATGGGCGAGCGCAGCCACACCTATCAAGGTCGGCATCGCCACCGATCTCACCGGCGCCATCGGTTATGCCGGCAATGCCAACGCCAACGTCGCCAAGATGGTGGTCAAGGACATCAACAACGCAGGCGGTATCCTTGGCCGGCCCATCCAGCTTTTCATTGAGGACACCGCGTCCAACGAGTCCGTCGCAGTCGCCAATGTCCGCAAGCTCATTCAGCGCGACAAGGTCGACGTTGTGCTGGGCGGAATCACCAGCTCGATGCGCAACGCCATCAAGGACGTGATCGTGGCGCGCGGCAAGACGCTCTACATCTATCCGCAGCTCTACGAGGGTCGCGAGTGCACACCCTATATCTTTTGCACCGGCCCGACGCCGGCGCAGCAATGCGACGAGTTCATCCCGTGGCTGATGAAGAATGGAGGCAAGCGCTTCGCGCTCCCCGCCGCGAACTACGTCTGGCCGCACATACTGAACGAATACGCCCGCAAGGTCATCGAGAAGAATGGCGGTGAGGTGATATTCGAGGAGTACTACCCGCTCGACCAGGTCGAATACAGCGCGCCGGTCAACAAGATCATGACCAACAACGTCGACGTGGTCTTCACCACTGTCATTTCGCCGGGTGTGGGGCCGTTCTTCAAGCAGCTCTACGAGGCCGGTTTCCAGAAGCGCGGCGGCGGGCTGTCCTGTGTCTACTACGATGAGAACACGCTCAACATCAATGCCCCCTACGAGATCGAGGGGCTGGCGAGCTGCCTCGACTACTTCCGCGCCGTGACCAGAGACGATCCGGTCAGTGCCAGGATCCAAGCGGAATACGACAAGGAGTTTCCGGGGAAGATCCTGTTTTCAGCGGGCAGTGCGGCCACGGGCATGTATCGCGGCCTCAAGCTGTGGGAAGTGGCGGTCAAGGAGGCCGGCAAGTTGGACCGGGACGCCGTCGCGGCGGCGCTCGACCACGCGAAGATTTTCGAAGGGCCGGGCGGGCCGGCCGAGATGGTGCCGGGCAAGCGCCACTGCAAGATGAAGATGTACACGGCGGTTGCCAAGGAGGGCAATTACGAGATCCTGGCGCGGAGCGAAGGCTTGGTCGATCCCAAGGAGTGCTGAAGAAGGCGGGGCCGGTGCGGCAGCGCCTGGCCATTTTCACCATAGTCCGACGGCGGAAACATCATGGCAGACCCTTCGACAGCGTCACCGGGTTATCGCAGCGTGCCCCGGCCACGGCGGATTCCGGTCATCCCGATCGTGGAGCTGGCGCTGCTTGCCGTCCTCGCGGTGCTGCCGCTCGTTCTCGATGACTACTTGACGATTTTCGTCACGCGCGTGCTTATCCTTGCGCTCCTGGCTCTGAGCTTCGATCTGGTCTGGGGCTACGCGGGCATCATGAGCTTCGGTCAGGCGCTTTTTTTCGGCACCGCGGGCTTCAGCGTTGCGCTCCTTGCCCGGGATCTGGGGATCACCTCTATTTTCATCGTACTGCCGGCATCGCTCGTCACGGGCCTGCTCGTGTCGCTGGCCCTTGGCAGCTTCCTCCTCCTGGGACGACATCCGCCGACCACCATCTTTGTGGCACTCGGCACCCTGACCGGGTCCTATGCGGCCGATCGCCTGGCGCGGGGCTGGTACTATCTCGGCGGCCAGAACGGCATTCCATCAATTCCGGCCATGACGGCAGGCAGCTACCAGTTCGTCGAGGGGCCGGTCTATTACTATCTCGCATTTGCTACGCTCCTTCTCGTGTATCTGCTCTGCCGGTTCCTGGTGCGCTCCCAGTTCGGGCTGGCACTCGCCGGCATGCGCGAACAGGAGGCGCGCATCGCCTTCTTCGGCTACCGGGTCCAGCAGTTGAAGGCCATCGTGTTCTCGCTGGCAGGAGCTATCGCTGGGCTCGCCGGGGGCCTCTACGCCTTCCACGAGGGTTTCGTGTGGCCAAACATGCTGGGGGTGGTGCTGTCGACCCAAATCGTGCTTTACGCGCTTTTCGGCGGTGTCGGAACCCTGATCGGCGCGGTCATAGGCGTCATCGCCATCGAGATCGTTGGCTTCTGGCTAGCGGACAATTACCAGCAGGAATGGCCGATAATCCTGGGATTGCTGTTGCTCCTGGTCATCCTCTTCCGACCCACCGGCCTGATCGGTGTCCTGGTCTCGGAGCGCGAGCGCGTCGGCACGTTCGGGCGGCCGCCCCGTACGCTGTCGCGGGCCGCCGCAAAGGGCCAGCATGGCACTGCTTGAGGCCCGCGGCATCAAGAAGGTTTTCGCCCGGCTGACGGCGCTGAGCGGCGTTGATCTCACAGTCGCGGACAACGAGTTCCACGGTCTCATCGGTCCCAACGGCTCCGGCAAGAGTACGCTGATGAAGTGCATTGCCGGCGCCGAGATGCCGACGCAGGGGACGATCCGCTTCGCCGGCCGCGACATCACCGCGGTGCCGCCCGCCGAGCGGGCGCGCGCCGGCCTCAGCCTCAAATTTCAGATCACCAGCGTGCTGCCGGCACTCACGGTCTACGACAACATGCTCCTGGCCTTGCAGGCACAGAATCCGCTGTCGAGCCTCATCTTCTCCCGCACGCGCGGTCCGCTGCACGAGCGCGTGCTGCATACCCTCGATCAGTTCCGCCTGGCGGCTCGCGCCGGCGACCCGGCGGGGGCGCTCTCGCATGGGCAGCAGCAATGGCTGGAGATTGCAATGGCGCTTGCATCGGAACCACGGCTTCTGTTGCTCGACGAGCCTACCGCGGGCATGAGCCTGCAGGAGCGGCGCCTTACCGGCGAGCTGTTGATTCCGGTCAAGCGTCGCTGTTCGCTTGTCATCGTCGAGCACGATCTCGATTTCATCCGCGACATCTGCGACGTGCTCACCGTCCTGGATCAGGGCAATGTGCTCGAGAGTGGAACGGTCGCGCAGGTCCAGAACAGCCGCACGGTGCAGGAGGTCTATCTCACCCGTGTCTGAGCCGACTGTCCTCGATGTGCGCGGGCTGTGCGTTTCATACGGCCG
>Ga0179587_10001586_pt1 | contig 10455 bp, 9 predicted proteins | sample CZODoug2_1_08_16_FD_185932 | JGI IMG/M metagenome (GOLD analysis project Ga0179587, IMG submission 185932) | Vadose zone soil fungal communities from Angelo Coast Range Reserve, California, USA - CZODoug2_1_08_16fungal | ecosystem: Environmental > Terrestrial > Soil > Vadose zone | place: USA...
GAAGCCGGGCGATCGAGTCGTTTCATACATGCCCAATGTGCCGGAGACGGCGATCGCGATGATGGCAACTGTGGCCATTGGCGCGGTGTGGTCATCCGCTGCCATCGAATTCGGCGTCAGAACCGTAGTGGACCGATTCGCACAGATCGCGCCGAAGGTCATTTTCGTGGCCGACGGCTATCGCTTTGCCGGTAGAACCTTCAGCCGAGACGCGGAGGTGCGGCGAATCATTGCCGAATTGCCCTCGCTGGAACAGATCGTCTGGCTGCCGTATTTGGCGGCCGATTCCGTCCCACCGGATGGAGCCCGAGTGACGCCATGGCTAGAGCTCATGGCCCGCCAGGCGATCGCATCCGGTCGCTTTCATTTCGAGCGCGTGGGACACGATCATCCTGTGTGGATCGTATTCTCGTCGGGAACAACCGGCTTGCCGAAGCCCATCGTTCATAGTCACGTCGGCGTGCTGCTCGAACATCTCAAGCTGATGCATTTTCACATCAACCTCGGACCTCAATCGGTCATGTTTTTCTACAGTACGACGGGTTGGATGATGTGGAATATTTTATTGGCGGCCCTGCTCACCGGATCGGCGGCCGTGCTGTATGACGGCAGCCCCGTTCATCCGGCTGCCGACTTGTTGTGGAAGCTCGCCGCCGATACCGGAACGAGCAGCTTCGGTGCGAGTCCGACGTTCATTCAAATGATGGAAAAGGCCGGTCTATGCCCGAAGGATAGCTTCGATTTATCGCGTATCGAGTCGATCGTCGTCAGCGGGGCACCGAGTTCCCCAGAGACCTTCGCTTGGCTCTACCGTTCCGTCAAGCAGGATCTCTGGGTCACGTCCCAATCCGGCGGTACGGAGATATGCAGCGGCTTCGTCGGCGCTGTCCCGACACTGCCTGTCTACGCCGGCGAAATTCAAGCACGCATGCTGGGTATGGACGTTCACGTCTGGAACGAGTCGGGAGAAGAAATCATCGATGAGGTCGGCGAACTCGTCGTCACGCACCCATTTCCCTCTATGCCCATCTGTTTCTGGAACGACCTCCAGAATCGGCGTTATCACGAATCGTATTTCGAGTATTTTCTAGGCGTTTGGCGTCACGGGGATTTCATCAAGATCAATCGCCGCGGGGGTTGCTACATTTACGGCCGCTCGGATTCAACGTTGAACAGGTACGGTGTGCGCATCGGCTCAGCGGAGATTTACCGCGCCGTCGAGCGAATTCCGGAAATTGCGGATAGCTTGATCGTGTGCTGCGAGCTGCCGGGCGCCAATTTCTTCATGCCGCTGTTCGTGCGTTTGAAGGAATCGTACGTGCTCGATCAACCCCTGCGCGAGCGAATCGCCGCCATGCTGCGCCAGGATTGCAGCCCGCGCCACGTGCCGGATCGAATATACGCAGTGGACCTCATTCCCTACACATTGACAGGAAAGAAGATGGAGATTCCGGTTCGCAAGATATTGATGGGCTGGCCGGCGGAAAGGGCCGCTAGCCGGGACGCGATGATGGACCCGGCGGCCATCGATTACTTCGTTCGCTTCGCCCAAGAGTCGATCGACTATCAATGGCGCGCGGCGCCCCCAGATCAGGAGACCAAGGCATGAGTACAAGTACCCCAGTCAACCGCCGAATCCTATTCGCCCGCTGGCCGGTTGGCGCGCCGGTACCTGAGGACTTCAAGACCGTCAACGAGCCGCTGCCGACGGCGAACTTAGGTCAAGTGCTGCTGCGCACTCTGTATCTCTCGCTCGATCCGTACATGCGCGGCCGAATGACTCCGGGGCCGTCCTACGTTGAACCGATGGCGCTCGGCGATACAATGTGCGGACAGACCGTTTGCCGCGTACTCCAGTCCCGCGACGGCAATTTCACGGCCGGCGACTTGGTGGTTGCCAATAGCGGTTGGCAGGACTACGCGGTGGCAGATGCCAATCAGCTGACCAAGCTCGATGCTGCGATGAGTCACCCCTCCTATGCATTGGGTGTGCTCGGCATGCCCGGGTTCACCGCGTATGTGGCGCTGCTCGATATCGGCCAGCCAAAGCCCAACGAAACCGTGGTGGTCACTGCGGCCACCGGCGCGGTCGGGACAGTCGTCGGCCAAATCGCCAAGATGAAGGGCTGCCGCGCCGTCGGGATCGCAGGCGGCGCCGAGAAATGCGCCTACGCCGTGGAGACTCTCGGCTATGACGCCTGCGTGGATCATCATGCCGAGGATTTCCCGGCATCGCTCGCGAAAGCCTGCCCGAAGGGCATCGACGTGTATTTCGAAGGCGTTGGCGGGACGGTGCTGGAGGCTGCGCTGCCCCTGCTCAACCTGCATTCTCGAGTTCCGCTCGTCGGGTGCGTTGCCTATTACAATTTGAAGAGCCTGCCTACCGGCGTGGATCACATACCGGCACTGTTGCGCCAAATGGTGGTCAATCGGATCAAGGTCCAGGGGTTCATCTTCTTCGACCACTATGAGACGCGCTACGCCGACTTCGCTCGCGACATGGGGATCTGGGTGCGCGACGGCAAGATCAAGTATCGCGAGGAGGTCTTGGACGGTCTCGAGCGGGCGCCCGACGGACTCATGGGAATGTTGCGCGGAGACAATTTCGGCAAGCTAATCGTGAAAGTCGCCGATGGCTGATCAAACTTGAGGCTAATGGCCGGACGCTCGAAGCCGTTAAACGCGATAGCCTCCGTCAACGCAGAGTACCTGTCCGGTGATTCCGGCCGCCTCTTGTGAGGCGATCAACACCGCCATGGGTCCCAGCTCTTCCGGTTCAAGGACCCGCTTCTGTATGTTCTCTGCTTCGGCCATTGCCTTCACTGCAGCGCCTTCGACACCATGCGGTTTCCCTAGCGCATCCCAATCCGCCAATGCCGTATTGGTCCAGCCTGGGCAAATCGTATTTACCGTCACGGTCGCTGGAACTTGGTAAGCCATCGCCCGCATCAGGCCGATCAGGCCATGCTTGGCGGCGGTGTAGGCGATAGGGCCGCCGCCGGTCTTGGCATAACCGGAGCCCTGGAAGATTACACGCCCGTACTGCTGCGCGACCATTTGTGGCAGCGCGGCTCGCGTGGCGTAGTAGGCCGACGTCAGATTGAGGAATAGGTTCTTCTCGAACAATGCATCATCGTGACTCGGGGCGGACACCATCTTCGACAGATCCCCGTGCAGGCCCCCACCGTTGTTGTACAGGATGTCGAGCCGGCCGAAATGCTCGATGACCGAGCGCACCATTTCCTTGACGCCCGGACCATCCAGCAAGTCAGCGGTGACGGTATAGGCTTCTCCTCCAAGTGCGCGAACCTCGGCGGCGACCGCTTCGATCTCGCGACGGGTGCGCGAAGTCAGCGCTAGTCTTGCGCCGTCGCGGGCATAAGCGAGCGCTATCGCGCGGCCGATCCCGCGACCGCTACCGGTAACGAGCGCGACCCGCCCTGAGAGCTTATTCCTGGAATTCTCCAAACTTTGTCTCATTTGGGTGCCCCCGGCCGTTCCAGCCAGCTGCGTCGCTGATCCAATGGCACAGAGACGTAGTCGCGCATCGCCGTGACGCTACCATCCGAGAGCATGGTTTCCAAAAAACAGGCGCCTTCGATTTTCAAACCGCTCGCGAGGTTGGTATCCGCGCCGTCGTAGATCGCGCGCTTTGCCATCGCCACGGCCACATGGGGTAGTTGTGCCATCTCGCGGGCGAGTTCCGTGGCACGCTTGCGCGCATCGTCCGACAGCTCGTGGACCAAGCCCATTGCCAGCGCGGCTGCGGGTTCGATCACCTGGCCCCTTAGAATAAACTCGACTGCACGGCCAACGCCGATGAGCCTGGACAGGCGCTGGGTGCCGCTGCCGCCCGGTAAGATGCCGAGTTTGACCTCGGGCAGTCCGTAGCGAAAGTCGCCGCGTTGGGCAATCCGAATGTCGCATGCCAAGCACAGTTCGAAGCCGCCGCCCATGGCGTCGCCGTTCATCGCGACAATCACCGGCTTCGGCAGATTGCGCAGGCTCAACAGCAAGGCGTGATAGCCATCATTGAGCGCAGTTCCCGCCTGTCTCATCGCCACGCGATCTTCGGCGTACGACAGCAGTTCCTCGACACTGTAGTGCGTGATGAACCGCCCGGGCAGGCCGCCAGCAAGCACCACGGCTTTGATTGCCGGCTCGCGCCAAGTTTCGATCAGCGCGCCTAACTCGGCTGCGCCAGCGGCGCAAAAATAATTCATCGGCGGGTTGCGATAAACCGCGGTCGCGACATTCGCTTCAATCGTGCAGGTCCAAAGAGTCACAGTGTTCTCCGCTAGACAACCTTAATGAGCAGTTTGCCGTTGTTCTGCCCCTGGTAGAGCAAGCGCACCGCTTCAGCGGCCCCTTCGAGGCCGACGAGTTCGTGACAACGCCATTTCATACGGCCTTGTGCATGCAACTGTGTGAATGCACGGTAGGCTTCTGGGTAGCGCGCGGCATAGTCGAGGACGATGAATCCTTGCACTTTGAGGCGCTTCATGACGATGCGGGCGTAGTTTGAGGGCCCAGCGACCTTACAGTCGGCGTTGTACGTGGATATCAAACCGCACTCGATGATCCGACCATACAGATTGGTGAGGCCCATGACCGTGTTGAGCGTCTCGCCGCCGACGTTGTCAAAGTAGATGTCAACACCTTGGGGACACGCCTGCCTCAAGGCGGCGTCAAGACCGCCCTCCTTGTAGTCGAGCGCGATGTCGAAATCCAGTTCGTCGACGATCCACCGGCATTTTTCGCTTCCCCCGGCGATTCCTACCACGCGACAGCCCAGCGCCTTGCCGAGTTGCCCGACGATACTGCCAACAGCGCCGGCGGCACCGGAGACCACGAGTGTTTCGCCTACCTTTGGCGCACCAATGTCCACCAGGCCAAAGTATGCAGTCGGTGCAACGACGCAGAGTTGCCCAAAGACATCCTTCGGCGACAACCCCGGGTAGGCCGGCATCGGCGAGAAATTACCGGCTGGACCATGACAGTAGTCGCTCCAGCTGCCTAGGCCCATCACAGTATCACCGAGCTTGAAGGTGGGCACGCCACTACCGACCACTTCGCCGCTAACGATGCCGCGCATCGGTGTATCGAGCATGACCGGCTCCATGTATTGATCGATGTCGCTCATCCAGATCCGGTTCGTCGGATCAAGCGATAGATAGTGTGCGCGCACAAGCAACTCGCCTGGTCCCACAACGGGAAGCGATGTGGTTCTCAGCAGCAAGTCCCCATCCCGAATCTCTCCAACGGGCCTTCGAGCCAGAATCCATTGGCGATTCTTGATTGTCATCTCGTGCCACCTCAGTCGTTGGAATCTCACTCTTTCGCACGCCCCTGGCAAGCCAGGCAAGCTGCACGGCATAAAGTTTAGGCAGCGCTAGCACCTAAGCGCTTGCGATTCAGCGAAGCGGCCGCTTGTTGTAGAGTGAAGTACTATCTGTGCGATAATGGAATCAATGCGCTAGTCCTCTAGCCATAAAGTGGGAATGGGTGGAGCATGACAACGATTAATTGGACAACATCTTCGTTGGCCAGGCGCGATCGTTTCGACGCTTGGGCGTCTGCGTTTAACGAGTCGCATCCGAATTTCAGCTTATCCACATCCGGCAACCATGATTTCAAGGCAAGAATCCGGCAGCGCTCCCTGAGCGGGATTCAATTGATTGATTGCCATTGCGACCCCTGCACGGGACATCGGTCCGGAGCAAATTTCAAAGGGTGGGCAAGCCTATTTCGGTGTGCTGTTCCTAATGAGCGGTAAAGAGATCGTACGGGATGGGAGTCACGAGTTTTTGATGCTGCCGCATGACATGCTGCTCTGGGACAGTACTCGGCACATCGATTTCAACGTAGTCGAACCGCTCCACAAACTGACGCTCTTGATCCCTCAGGATACGCTCGATGCTGCTTTGCCCAGAGCCAGAGACTACGTCGGAACGGCTGTGCGTGGCGCGGCAGGTTCACTCGTCGCTAGTTACCTGCAAACCTTGGTCACTGAGTTTTCGAATATCGAGGTGGAGAACGGCCCCGCAATCATGGATATGACGGTGGATATGTTGGCGAGTGCGCTCAGGATGAACCTGAGTCGTGGGCCAAGTTTGGTGTCTGGCATGCAGCTTAAGCGGATTCTGGATTTTATCGAAAAGAGGCTTAGAGATCCCGAGCTAACCCCGGCGCGAATTGCAGCATCGCATGGCATTTCAGTGCGCTACCTTCATATGCTATTCGCTGGACACGATCTAACGGTGGCGAAATGGGTGCGTCATCGCCGACTGATGCGCTCGAGCCAAGATCTTAAAGTAATGAAAGATCGCGCGACGCTTACGGAAGTTGCCATGCGCTGGGGATTTAGTGACTCTGCCCAGTTTAGCCGAGTGTTCAAGCTTCAGTTTGGCGTCGCTCCCAGTGCCTATAGGCGCTCATATCAGTAGGTTCGCGCGGCGCTGGATCACTCCAGTGTCTGGTCACGCATCCGTCTTAAAGAATGAGCATCGAAATTTAGCACCCTCGTTAGATATCCCTCTATTGATGTAAACCGATCGGCGAGATCGCCCGAGCGATAGATGATCCCGCGGCGAATTCTTCTACCGTCGGCGGTTGCAATGCCCCCCAGTTCACGCAGATTCACCGCCATTTCAGGAAGTTGGCCCATTCTTGTGTCCAAAGGTGGCAGAGCCGCTGAAACCATCAAGACGGGTGGCACTGGTGCCGTACGCTCCATAAAGGCGCAAACTTCAAAGGCGTTCGATCAGCGTGGCGTTCGCCATTCCACCTGATTCGCACATGGTTTGCACCCCATATCGTCCGCGGTCTGCTTCCAATCCCGCGATCAGGTTGGCCAGCAGGCGCCCGCCCGAGGCACCCACGGGGTGCCCAATGGCGATGGCGCCGCCAAAGATGTTGAGGCGTTCGGAGGGAAGGCCAAAATGCTTCTGCCAGGCCAGAGGAATCGACGCGAAAGCCTCGTTCACTTCGAACAAATCGACCTCGTCAATCGACAAACCAGCCCGTGCGAGAAGCTTTTCCGTGGCAGGGATGACGCCGGTCAGCATCAGGATCGGGTCGTATCCGACCGTCGCGAAATGCGAAAAAGCCATCCGCGGACGTAGGCCCAATCGATGCGCCAGCCCTTGCTCCATGATCAAGGCCGCCGCCGCGCCGTCAGTTACCTGGCTCGAACTGCCGGCGGTGACACTCCAACGGATTTCGGGGAAGCGTTGCTCCATCGTCTCGTCGAAGAAGGCCGGCTTAAGAGCGCTCAGCGCCTCCATCGAGCTGTCGCGGCGGATGCCTTCGTCCGCCGAAACGACAATGGTGCCGTCTTCGTGAGGCACGGAGACAGGAATGATGGCCGACGCGGTCACTCCGCTGTCCTGGGCGGCACTCGCCCGATGATGCGACTGAAGCGCAAAGCGGTCCATCGCCTCGCGGGAAATATCCCAGCGCGCCGCGATCAATTCGGCGGCGATGCCTTGGTGTACGAGTCCCGCCGGATAGCGCTTCTTGAGTTCCTTCCCCTCCGCGTCCCGTCCCATCCTGTTGGACTTCATCGGGATCAGGCTCATCATCTCGACCCCACCCCCGACGACCACGTCGTAGGCGCCGGCGATCACACCTTGCGCGGCGAAATCTATTGCTTGCTGGGCCGAGCCGCATTTGCGGTCGAGAGTCACCGCCGGCACGCTCTCCGGCAGGCCAGCCGCCAGCACCGCCTGGCGGCCGATATTGCCTGCTTGTTCCCCGACCTGGAGGACGCAACCCGTGATGACATCCTCGATGAGGCTGGGGTCGATTCCCACGCGGTTGACCAGGCCCTTGAGTATTTGAGCGTACAGATCCACGGGATGCAGCCCGGAAAGGATTCCCCCGGGCTTTGCCTTGCCGAAAGGAGAGCGGACGATGTCGATGAGTACCGCGCGGCGCATCTCGATGTCACCTCTTGAGGGTGAGGGAGAGGCCCTCATTGCGGTAATGCAGAACCGGCAGGGTCGACGTTTTCATGAGACGAGCGACCTCGTTCAATTCGGGCGAGGAGAGCATGGGAAAATTCCGCTTCAGCGGTCCGGCGGCCCGCATCTTCTCGAGATCGGACTCAGGCATCAGAGCGCGCAGGATCAACTCGTCGTCGTCGTCGGTTCCATAGCGCTTGCGCAACTCCTGAATGGTCGGCTGTTCGGGCGGGGAGGCCAGGACCTCTTTGGCGCGGGCGCTGGACATGATTCTGTCCAGTACGTCCGGTTGAATCGACGCTACAGGCTCACCGTAGTAGCCGGCGGCATACTCCACGATTTCGTCGGGAACGATGGCATATCGTTCTCTCGTGACGACATTCAGCACCGCCTGGGTCCCGACCAGTTGGCTGAACGGAGTGGCCATCCCCGGGTAGCCCAATTCCCGCCGTACCACCGCGACTTCCCGCAGCACCTCCTCGAAGCGATCAGACATGTTGTGCTGCGCGAGCTGGGCCTTCAGCGTGCCCGTCATGCCGCCCGGGATCTGGTGGAGCGTCGACAGAACGCTGTATTCGTTGTGTTGATTGACCGGAAAGCCGGCGGCCTTGCCCACCCGCTCAAAATGATCGGCCACGGGTTGCAGGAAGCGTTTGTCGAGATCGTGCGTGTGGCCGAGAAGCTCGATATTAGCTACTACGCTCTCAGTCGACGGCACCGAAGGGCCGTTGGCCATTGGCCGGCTGGCGGTATGCAGGATGCTGACCCCAAGCGGGATGGAGTCAAGATAGGCTTTGCCCGACTGGCCGAGGATGTTGTTGGCATGAAACTCGATCGGCTTTCCATGCGCATTGGCGACAATGACCGGGAGAAGCGTCGCTAGCCTCTCCTTGTCCAGAACTCCCGCTGTGTCATAAAGTAGGATGGTGTCGATATCGGCCGAGTCGGCCAGTTTGGCCACTTTGTCGGCATAATATTGGTCAGTGTGCACCGGCGACATGGAGAACATGATCGCGCCGGCCACCTCGGAGCCGAACTCCTTGGCGACCTTGGCCAGCCGCAGCATCTTGTCGATGTTAAAGAGGACGTCATAGATCCAGAAGCTGCGGGCGCCATGGACGTTGAGCTGGCGCATCCAGGCGTCCATCAGCGCATCGGGTGTCGTGCGGAAGGTCACTGAGGCGTTGGAGCGCATACCGGAGCGCAAGACGGTGCGGGGCATGGCCTCCACCAGTGCGTCCATCATCTCCCATGGGTTTTCCCGGCAATGCCGGATCAGCACTTCGAAATGGTTCGATCCGGTGAGATCGATGACGCGAAACCCCGACTTGTCGAGCCAAGGCGCCGCCGGCAGGGCCATCCCGGCCTGCATCCGCATGCCCCAAAGGCTTTGCTGGCCGTCGCGGATCGTCTGATCGAGGAACTCAATATGTGCCATGTTTTGGTTACCCTGTAGCGGCCCGGAAGCGCGGTCCGCGACGAAGATACGCCTTATCTGTAGCGCCGCATCAGGCATCGGGTTCGATGAGAAAGAGGGGCTGATCGAACTCGACCATCTCTCCGTCCTTGGCAAGTATCTCGCGGACAGTTCCGGGCACCTCCGAGCGGACTGTGGTGAATAGCTTCATGACCTCCAGCAGGCCCAGTTCCTGTTGACTGCCTATGGTTTGCCCAGCCTCGCAGTAAGGCGGGCTGCCCGGCTTCGGCGATCGATAGAAGGTGCCCAGGCTCGGGGCGCGCACGACCGTCCAACCATCGTGGATGGCGGGGACGGGGGACGCCAGTGCCGTGGTATCGAGCGGTTCGCTCTTCGCCCGCGCGTCAAGATCGGCGGCGGAATTTTTCGACAGCACGAGAGTGGTCTCGCCGACAGCTAGGCGCAGCTCCGTCCATGTGCTCTCCTGAAAGAGTGCGATCAGCGCGTCGAGATCCTGGGAGGAGATGTTTCCCAACCTATTTCCTTTCATTCAGGCTTACCCGTCTCCTGGGCTGCGTGTGCGGCGGCCAGGAGAGCGGGTAGCACGGGGCTTGTGACGATCGAGGCCGCGCCGCGCTCGATGGCTATGCGGACGAGAGAGTCGTCATTGGAGAAGATCCGGCCCTTCACGATGTTACCCGGGCTTATGATCTGCGCCAAGTTTCGTACATTCTCGGAGTGATCGTCGAAGTCAAGCGCTTCGCCTCCGGCGTGCACCGCCATGATGGGGATGCGGGACAGTTCGCCCGCCCAGGACGCGATTCGGCGCAAATGGGCGTCTTCATCGCGGGCCCGAGTGGTAATGACGCAGGCGGGCGGCACATGCAGCCCCAAGGCGCTCATCTCGGCGATTGACCAGGCGTTGCCCCCGACCAGCGACTTTTCCGGAAGCGAAGTTCCGTCGATTGCAAGGACCCACTCACCGAGACGCTTTACCATTGCCACGTTCCGCCCTGCATTATTTGACTTTATTGTCTTTCTTTGGACCATATTACAAACAAAATTGTAGTGCAA
>Ga0179587_10001587_pt1 | contig 10450 bp, 11 predicted proteins | sample CZODoug2_1_08_16_FD_185932 | JGI IMG/M metagenome (GOLD analysis project Ga0179587, IMG submission 185932) | Vadose zone soil fungal communities from Angelo Coast Range Reserve, California, USA - CZODoug2_1_08_16fungal | ecosystem: Environmental > Terrestrial > Soil > Vadose zone | place: USA...
TATCCGAGACCTGCCGATCACCGTGGAGAGGCTGCTGTGAGAGATACCGCGCGACGCACCGGTGAACACGTGCGGCCGCGATCAAGACGAAGAGGAGAAGCACATGCCTCAATCAGAGCAGTTGGAGGTTCTCGTCCTTGGCAGCGGGACGGGCGGCAAGCTTATCGCTTGGCACATGGCGCAAGCGGGACGACGGACTGCCGTCGTGGAGACACATTGGGTTGGTGGCTCCTGTCCCAATATCGCCTGTATGCCCAGCAAGAACGAGATTTCAAGCGCGAAGGTCGCGCAGCTCGCGCGCGACGGCAGGCACTATGGCACGGTGACCGGTTCCGTCACTGTCGAAATGGCAATAGTTCGTCAGCGCAAGCGTGAGATGGTGGAACGTCAGATTGCGAAGCACCTGCAGATCTATAAGGCGAGCGGTGCCGAACTGATCATGGGCAGCGGCCGTTTTGTGGCGCCGAAGACCCTTGAGGTGAAACTGAACGACGGAGGAACCCGTGTGCTCGCGGCCGACAAGGTCTTCCTTAATGTCGGAACGCATGCGGCAATTCCGAATGTGCCTGGCCTGATGGCGGCTCAGCCCCTTACGCATGTCGAGGCGCTGGAGCTCGATTATGTGCCGCGACACCTCATCGTGATCGGTGGGGGCTATTCCGGTCTGGAATTGGCGCAGGCTTTTCGTCGGTTTGGCAGCGATGTGACCATCATCGAGTCCGGTCCTCAGCTCTTGGCTCGTGAGGATATCGACGTCTCACAGGAGATGCGGCGCATTCTCAGCGGCGAAGGTATTCAAGTTCTTGTCGAGGGCGAGCTGCTCCAGGTAGGTGGGCGATCGGGAGACAAGGTTACGCTTACCGTGCGCACCCCTTCGGGTGAGCAACACATTGACGGCAGCGACATCCTGGTCGCGGTTGGGCGCATTCCGAATACCGCCGGAATTGGACTCAAGGAGGCCGGCGTTGAACTGGACGGGCGCGGTTACATTCGCGTCAATGGCAGATTGGAGACAAGTGCGCCAGATGTATGGGCCGTCGGGGAATGCGCCGGCAGTCCACAATTCACGCACATATCCGAAGACGATTTTCGAATCATACGCGACAATCTCGCAGGAGGAAATCGCAGCACCCGCGATCGGCTGATTCCATATTGCATGTTCACTGATCCCCCGCTCGCTCGCGTAGGGCTTAGCGAAGGCGAAGCGGAACGCCAAGGTGTCCTCGCCCGCGTTGCAAGGCTGCCGATGGATTCTGTACTTGGGGCGCAGGCGACCGATCAGAGGCAAGGCTTTATGAAAGCTCTTGTTGGCGACCGCGACGATCGCATCCGTGGCTTCACGATGATTGGTGCCGCGGCCGGTGAAGTCATGGCTGCGGTGCAAACGGCAATGTTGGCAGGCCTTTCCTACTCAACCCTTGCTGACGCAGATTTTGCGCACCCAACGATGGCCGAAGGGCTGAGCTCATTGTTTTCGAGCGTGCCACCTCGCGTGGTGCAACAGGCCAAATCGAAGGTAGCTTAGTGATATCCTGATCTCGATGACGCAACTGCCGTCACACCCCGGGCTCGGTCGCGCCCACCCGCAGGGACCAGGACGATTCCGGCGGCACCAGACGCAGTAGCAGCTGTATATCTTTCGACTAGATGAGCGCGTCACCAGTGCGGACCGTTTGTCCAAACGGTAGTCGAGCGACTTCGCACGTGTGGTGCCTAAGAATACGCACTTAATTACCGGCTGAGCCTGTATCCAAAATGGTCAATGTCCGCGTTGGGTCAAAACGCGAAAAACTCCGTACGAGCACACGTTTTCGGCTCTTCCATCGAGCACGCCAACGTCGCCGTGCCGCTGTCGAACCCCGGTCGGTTGCATCGGTTCGTCGATCCGGACGCCGGCGACACGCTGCTGGTGGTGACGGCGCCGCCGCCGATGCGCGGCTTCGTCAAGCGGCAGGATTTCGACAAATCCCTATCCCTACCTGATTGATTATCGCGTCACCGCGAAGGAAGTTATCATCATGCGACGACTTGCGGGCTTTCCGGACGAGGCCCGACAATTCGACGTTTCGCCGCAAATATGAACCGAGCAACCCGGCCGCGGATGCCGCCGGTAACGTCAAATATCCCAACGTCAACTCGACGATCGAAATGACCGATATGCGCGATGCGCAAGCGGTCTTATGAGCCGAACCTCGGACATCCTCGACGGGCGTACGGTTCGGTATCTTCGAAGCTTAGGGACGATTTTCTTTCCATAACCGCCCAGCTCGCAGCGTCCAGGTTGTCGCACAGCATGGACTTCAACGCGTCGACATCATTGATCACGCCGACGTCATTGATCCGGATGATTGTCGAACGGCTTTGGGAGGTGAGACGCTATGCGCGTCCTCTCAATCCTTAGTTGCTGCCCCGAAATCGCGTGCCGTCATCTTGGTGTTGAACTGACGGCGATCGGCAGTGATTGCGCAGGAGCGAAAGTGAAACCGCGCTTCCGCCCAACGCGCTGCCACCCACGACGAGCAGGGACCGGACGCGCTCCCGAAGCATCTCGACGCTGGCCACGTCATTCGAATTTGGCATCTGTGTGCACCCGCTTTTTCGTACGACGGAGATGTCATAAACTGAGTCGCTGGATCGCCGAGCGACGAAATTTGCCTGGAAATTAACTCATGATTCACCGACTCGGGCGCCATGCTCGATGGGCGTTGGTGTCGGTTTCGACCGCGTGCGATTCGCTCCTGATCCGGCGCCCGATATGAACGCTATGGATCGACATCCAAAATACAGACGGTCAGAACTTTAGATCTCTCAAGCTCAAGACCGAATGTGGATGTTCCATTTCAGCTTCATGGAAGTTGGCTTTCCTCTTCGATCTCTTTGCCGAACCCACCGGGCAAGGACTCGAAGCCAACGCCAGCGATGCCGAGACCGGCAACAACGGACGCCATCAGCGCGATCTTCCGTGCGGAGAACAGCGAACGCCGGGCTCGCAGATAGAAGGGATCTGAAGAAGGATCGGATCGATGATCTGTCACAGGAAGTCTCCATGAATTGAGGTTAATGGCGCGGCTGGCGCCTGATGGCACTCAAGATGCAAGGTCAGCCACAAGGTCCGCGAGCGGCCCAAGCCGTCGAGCTCCACCAGGAGCTGATTGAGCGTTTGCTCCTTTTCGTCGTGGCCCCCGGCATAGGGACCGATGCCGCGCGCCCGGCCGAGTGCGTCGAGTTCGTCGATAAAGATGATGGCGGGCGCCTTCTGGTGGGCTTGCTGGAACAGGTCGCGCACGCGCGCAGCACCTACGCCGACGAACATTTCGACGAATTCCGAGCCCGAGATCGAAAAGAACGGTACCTTCGCTTCACCGGCGACCGCTTTGGCCAACAGCGTCTTGCCGGTGCCGGGCGGGCCCACCAGCAACACACCTTTGGGCATGCGGCCACCGAGCCGGCCGTAGTTTGCCGGGCTTTTCAGGAAGTCCACGACTTCGCGCAATTCGTCTTTGGCCTCGTCGACGCCGGCGACGTCGTCGAACGTGACACCGGTATTTGATTCGACATAGATCTTGGCCTTGCTCTTGCCGATCGACATCAGCCCGCCGCCGAAGCCCTGTGACTCCGCGAACCGCCTGCCGAGATACCACCAGATCCCCACGAACAGGAAGACGGGCATGACCCACGACAACAGATCACGCAGGAACGTGCTCTCGATTTGGCCGGTGTAGCGGACCCCATACTTGTCGAGCTCGCCGGCGAATTCCTGATCGACCCTGGTCGTGACGAACTGCTTTTGCCCACCGGGTAACGGCTGCTTCAGGGATCCCTGTATGAAACGGTCCGACACCCCAACGGCGTCTACTTTGCCTTCGCGCAACAGACGTTGAAAGTCACTGTATGGATTTGGCGCGATCTGGTTGGCAACCGAGACTGCATACTGAATCATGAATACCAGAAAGATGGCGGCGATCGCGTATCCAACATTGAAGCGGGTGTTTTGCGTCATGTTCATGGCTGACTCCATTTCCATTTCAGCACGGCCGTGCTTCACGCTGCGCGGGATTCACAATATGGGGACTCGCGTAACGCGCGGCAGGGCCGCATGCCGGCTCCGACTTGGTCTGAATGCCCTAACCCGAACGTCCGCTCGACCCATTCCAGTCTCCGAGGCCAAGCTCCCGACGGCCGTATGCTTGACGAAGACGAACTCGCAGTGACGGCATTCGCGTTTACCCCCCGGCTGCGCACCGGAATTGTCCACATCTTGCAAGTCCACATCTTGCAAGTCCGCATCTTGCAAGTCCGCATCCAGCAAAATGTAATGCAATTTCTGGCGCCGCGCGTAGGCAACGGCGGCGGCGGCCGATGGGAATGTCAACTCGACCTGCGATAACGTGTCGTCGCAGCCTGTCCATCCCATCAGCGGCTCGATAAAGGGACGAGAACGAGGCTCGAAGCTCAGCTTCCAATCGCGCGTGCGCGCTTTTCCCGAAGTCATGGCCGAGCGTGCCGGCTTGTAAATCAAAGCCAACGCATCATCGGGGAATACGGAACGGGTCAGCGCAGGTGTACCATCCCGTTCCGTCCAGCATTCATGCGTGCTCTTTGTCTCCCGCAGCATCGTAGCCTCCCGACCGAAGGCGGCGCGGGAGCCGCGTGACTCCCGCGCTTGGCTTTGCCTTGGCTCTATTTGCCATTGATCGCGATGCGCTTTACGTTCTCCTGTGCCTTGGCCGATTTCGGCAAGGTCACGGTCAGCACACCGCTCTTGAATGAGGCATCGACTTTTTCTGCCTCGACATCATCGACCGGGATGCGCCGCTCGAACCGGCCATAGTAGCGCTCGCTGAAAAGCCGGTCCTTGTCCTCGGTCTCCGCCCTTTTCTCGCCTTTGATGGCGAGAACGCCATTCGCGAGTTCGACGCTGACGTCTTTCTCCTCAAGGCCGGGCAACTCCACCGTGACCTTGACCTCCTTGCCGGTCTCGCTGACTTCGATGTCCGGCCATCCGAGCGCGCGATCGAACAAGCGGCCGGAGCCGAACGGCGCCACGTCGAAACCGCGGAAGACATCGTCGAAGACGCGGTTCATTTCACGGTGCAGCGTCAGCAAGGGATCTGCCTTTCCGCCACGATGTACCGCAACGTCGCGGCCACGATTCCATGGGATGAGATCTCTGATGGTCATGTCATTTCTCCTTTCTGGCTAGCTTTGTCTGGCTAGCTTTGCCTGGCTAGGTTTGGCAAAGGGCAGCCCCGGGCGCGGCGGGGCCGCGGGGCAGCCCCGGGCGCGGCCGGGCCGCGGCACGGAAAGCCCCAAAATCGATCGATCGGATTCTGCGGCCAGGCCGTTCCGATCAGGCCGCCTGGCTGGTCTGCTCTGCCGTGACGGTGATCTTCTCCGGCTTGAAGCCGGCCAGAGCGAGCGAGATGCGATAGTGGTCCTCACCGACGCGGGCGATGTTGTAGGGCGGGTAGTTGTCCTCGCCCTGCAAACGAAGCGAATCGTCGATGAGGTCGAACAGGCGATCGAACCCGACGGTCGACCGCCACATTGGGGGTGAGATCGAAGTCTCTCATAACCACATCCTCCGTTGAGCAATATGGATACAAGGGGCGCCCAAAGAGCGGCCGCCCCGTTGGACTGTGCCGATCCCCGGATGGGGCGATCGGCGAGCTGGATTTAGGTGACCTGCGTTTGCCGTCAAGAGGCGAAATAATGATCGAAGCCGAAGAGGGTTCCGAACCAAAAGCCACTCCCGTTCGGACCCTCCTCGGGATCACCCCCTGCCCAGGGAAAATCGACATGCGCGTTGAAGGAATCGTGCCCGGCTCAGAGATCGACAACATCGCGCAGGGATTGAATGTCCGGAAGGACGAAATCCGGACGCGGAACGGAGGCGTCGAGTGCGACTTGGCGGCGGTTGATCCAGGCAATGGTTAGTCCAAGCGGTTTACCGCCGACGAGATCGGTGAATTGCGATTGCCCGGAGTGCAGGATCTCGTCCTGCGCACAGCCCGCATGCTCGATCAGATAGCGAAACAGCGTTCCATCGGGCTTGTAGCCTTTGGCCCGCTGCGCCGTGCAGACCAGATCGAAGTTTCGCGTCAATGGCGTCAGCGCAAGGAGGTCGTCGTCAATATTCGAAACCACCGCCAGTTTGTATCGACGAGACAACCGATCAAGCGTGCGGACGACATCGTCATAGAGGAAGAAGTCCGCAAACGCATCAAAGTAGCGATGGATCAGCCGGCTGTCGCCCGCCGTCTCGAAATGCGCGAAGGTTTCGGCGAGCGAGAGTTCGCAAATGTCTCGATATGACCGGTAAGGGTCCCAATAATGCGCGATATTCCGATGTTCCCAGCATTCCCAGAACACCTTGACGTCGAGATGCTGCGCGCCGGCATCGGCAAGGATTCGTGCAAAGGCTCCGTAGGAGCTGTCGCGAACGCTGATCAACGTGCCGAACACGTCGAATGACATCATCGTCGGCCGCGGACGTACGCGCTGCGTTGCATGGCTCATCGATCGAATCCCCGACGATCGCTATTCCGTAAGCGCTACATGAGTTACATTCACGGTATCTCCGTTCGCAATTGCGCGTGCCCGGAACCCGTATCCCTTTGGCAGTCGCGGCATTGACACTGGAAGCCTCGAATGGCTCGGCGGCGAGCTCATAATGGACCGCGATCGCGGACGACAATACCCAATGCCGCCGCGCCGAAGCTATCGACTGAAATTCACTGCCGCAGCATGATCAGCGGATCGGCGCTGTCGGGCACCCGCCGCCATTGCGCATTGTCGTCGGCCTCGAACTGCCAGATTTCGCCTTTGGCCGACATCAGCACCATCTGGCCATGCTCGAGCCGCCATTGCGTCGGCGCGAACCCGGCGATCGCCGGATCGCATTTCGGCTTGAGAAATACCTGAAAATTATCCGCCGTCGCTTCGTTGTTGGTGAGCGTCAGGCCGCAGATCGCCTGGCCGTTGCCACGCACCATCGCCCAGTCGCCGATCATCTGATCCATCGACTTGGCGAGCGAGCGCGCGGCCGCGAGGTTCTGCAGGATATAGATGCCCTCGTTGGTCCGCATTCCCTCGAGAATCCCGCTCTCGACTTCGGTAAAGTCGATCACCGGCTGTCCCGCGGCATCCTGCAGCCGCACGATATCCAGCCCTTTGACGTTCCAGGCCGTGATATCCCTGGTGAAGGGCAGCGCCGCCGCGCAGCCGGGTTCGAGTTCAAGCTTGAGGCCCTGTGGCGTGGCGTCGCTCTTGAGCGTGACGACGCAGGTCTTGCTGCGTTCGGTGGTCGAGAGCTCCCATTGGCCGATCATGTTTTTTTTCAAGGTCGCGGCATCCTGCGACCAGGCCTGCGAACCGCAAGCGATCGATACCAGCTGTGTCGCAAGCGCAATGCCAAAACGACCCGACATCAGCGGCCCTTCGCCGGGGTTTCGGCAACCGGCGTCAGTGGCGGTTTTCCCGCGAACCATGCCTTCAGATTGTCGACCACCAGCTGATCCATGGCATTACGGGTCACCACCGAAGCCGAGCCGATGTGCGGCAGCAGCACCACGTTCTGCATGGCGCGCAATTCATCCGGCACGGTCGGTTCGCTCGCGAACACGTCGAGCCCGGCGGCGAGGATGGTGCCCGACTTCAGCGCCGCGATCAGGGCCGGCTCATCGACCACCGAGCCGCGTGCCACGTTGATGATCACGCCGCGCGGCCCAAGCGCCTTCATGACATCGGCGTTGATCATCTTCGCCGTCGAAGCACCGCCGGGAAGAATCAAGATCAGCGTATCGACCGCCTTCGCCATCTCGATCAGATCAGGATAATGCTTGTACGACACCCCGGCCGCCGGGTTGCGCGAATGATAGGCCACGGGAACGCGGGACGCATCGAGCCTGCGCCCGATCGCCTGGCCGATCCGGCCCATGCCGACCATCCCGACCTTGCGGTCGCGCAGCGAGCCGACGCTCAAGGGAAATTGCTGCGTCAACCAGAGGCCGGAACGCAAATAGCGGTCGGCCTTGATGAACTCGCGCAAGGTCGCGATCAAAAGCCCCATGGCGATATCCGCGACCTCTTCGGTCAGCACGTCCGGCGTGTTGGTGACGATGATATTGTGCTCGTGGGCGTAATTGGCATCGATGTGATCGTAGCCGACGCCGAAAGAGGAGACGATCTCGAGCTTGGGAAAGCGCGCCAGCGTCGTGCCGTCGCCCCGTACCGAATTGTAGGTCACCGCGGCGCCGCGGATTTTGCCGGCGACGGCCGGCGTCAGTCGGTCGAGGTCGTGGTTGGTTTCAAACGAATGCAGGACGAACTGGTCGGAAAAACCGTTGTCGACGATTGGCTTGCGCGGCCCATAGATCAGCAGATCGATCTTTTCGGAAGAGATATTACCGGCAACCATCAGTTGTCCTTTCCAAGGGCGCTCTCGTGCCAGCGCCGCAACACCAAATGCGAGGTTAGCGCCAGCAGCACGTAGATGACAATCCCGGCGGCCGACAGCAACAGCAACGCGGCGAACATTCTGGCAATGTTGAGGCGGTAGCCGGATTCCGCGATTCGATAGGCCAATCCGGAGCCCGCGCCGGCCGACCCCGCCGCGATCTCGGCGACCACGGCGCCGATCAGCGAAAGTCCGCCCGCTATCCGCAATCCGCCAAGGATAAATGGCAACGCCGAAGGCAGTTTGAGATAGGCCAGCGTCTGTATCCGCGAGGCGCCGTAAAGCCGAAACAGGCCGGCCAGATTGCGATCCACGGAATTGAGGCCAAGCGTGGTGTTGGACAGTACCGGAAAAAATCCGACGATCCAGGCGCAGACGATGACGGCGGTCTGTTGCGAAAGATAGATCAACAGCAGCGGCGCGATCGCGATGACCGGCGTGACCTGCAGGATCACCGCATAGGGAAACAGCGAATATTCCAGCCACTTCGACTGGTTGAACACCAGCGCCAAGGCGATGCCGCCGAGGGCGGCGGCGGCGAATCCTTCGAGCGTGGTCAATAGCGTGACCAGCAGCGATTGCGACAGCACCGGCCAGTCGCTGACGAGAGTCTGGAAAACCGCCGATGGGCCCGGCAGCACATAGGGCGGAATATCGTTCAGGCGCACCACGAGTTCCCAACTCGCGATGCCGGCCGCAAGCACGACGACGGGAAGCAGGATTCGGACAACACGCACGGCGCGGGCCTCCGGCCCGCCCTGCCCGGCGGATAATGGCGGTGTTTGCAACGAGCTCATGAACCGGGCTTCCCGGGCGCCAGCGCGCCGGAAACCTGGCGGCAATAGCCGGCGTATTCGACCGAGGTGCGAAAATCCTCGCGCCGCGGCTCCGGCGCGTCTATACCAAACTCGGCACCGAGGCGGCCGGGCCGCGGTGTCATCACGATTACGCGCTGCGACAAATACACCGACTCGAATACCGAATGCGTGACGAAGATGATGGTCTTGCGCAGATTGCGCCACAGCGCGAGCAGATCGTTGTTGAGCCGGAAACGGGTGATCTCGTCGAGCGCGGCGAACGGTTCATCCATCAGGAGGATGTCGGGATCGGTGACCAATGCGCGCGCCAGCGAGACCCGCATCTTCATGCCGCCGGATAATTCGCGTGGGTAGGCGTCGGCAAATTCGGCCAAGCCCACCTGCGTCAGCGCCTCATCGATGCGCGCATTCGCCTCGGCGGCCGGCGCATGCGCGAGTTTCAGCGGCAACTGCACGTTTTCGCGCACGCTGGTCCACGGCATCAGCGTCGGCTCCTGAAACACAAAGCCGATGGAATGTCCCAGGCGCGCCTGACCGGCGGGTTTGGAAATGCCGACGGTGCCGGAGGTCGGTTCGCTGAGGCCTGCGATCAGCCTCAGGGCGGTCGACTTTCCGCAGCCCGACGGTCCGAGCAGGGAAACGAACTCGCCCTTGTTCACATCAAGGTCAAATGGTCCCAGTGCCATCACGCCACTGTCATAGACCTTGGTGACGCCGCGCAGGCTAACAGCGAGGCCCTCGGTGCCAGAACAGGCTTCGGACAAGGCTGCGGGCCCGACCATCACGGCTCTAGTTCTTTCTAGTTCTTGGGCCGCAGATCCAGGCCGACCCCCTTATTGGCAAAGCGAAGCGTGTACGACTTGCGGAAGTCGATGTCGCGGCGGACCACGCCGGCCCGCACCATCTTGTCGAAGAAGCTTGCGACCCTTGCATCGGTCATGGCGCCGATACCGTCGCGCAACGCGTCGCCGGAATCGACAATTCCGTATTCCTTCATCTTGGCGACGGAGTAGGCCAGCAAGTCGTCGGTCATTTCCGGATTGAGCTGCTTGATCATCGCGTTGGCGGGCCCGTTGTCGCCGTAGAGGTAATTGTACCAACCGACGATCGAGGCGTCGACAAAGCGCTGTACCAGGTCCGGCTTCTTGTCGATGCACTCGCGGCGGGTTTCGAT
>Ga0179587_10001588_pt1 | contig 10443 bp, 8 predicted proteins | sample CZODoug2_1_08_16_FD_185932 | JGI IMG/M metagenome (GOLD analysis project Ga0179587, IMG submission 185932) | Vadose zone soil fungal communities from Angelo Coast Range Reserve, California, USA - CZODoug2_1_08_16fungal | ecosystem: Environmental > Terrestrial > Soil > Vadose zone | place: USA...
CGATTTTTCCCGCCGAAGCCAAGAATGTGAATGAGGAATTTGTGCGTTGGGGCACACGCCTCGCCTTGGCGGAGCAAATCCGCGGCGGCGTCACCACTTTCGCGGACATGTATTACTTTGAGGACGCCATTGCCGAAGAAACAAAAGCCGCCGGCATGCGCGGTGTGCTGGGCGAAACCATCCTCGACTTTCCCGCTCCGGACAACAAGACCAACGACGCTATGCTCGAATACACGGAAAAATTCCTGAAGCGCTGGCAGGGCGACCCGCTAATCCACGCCGCGGCCGCCCCTCACTCGATTTACACCTGCTCAGAGAAAACGCTTCGGGACGCGGCGGCGCTGGCAAGAAAGTTCAATGCGCCCATCCTAATTCATGTCGCGGAAACGAAGAAGGAATTGGACGATAGCCGCCAGAAAAATGGCACCACGCCGGTGCAGTATCTGGACAAACTCGGAATTCTCGGGCCGGATGCGCTCGCGGCGCATTGCATTTTTGTGGACGAAACGGACCGCAAGGTCCTGGCGCAGAGGCACGTAGGCTGCGTCCACAATCCTTCCAGCAACATGATGCTGGCGAGCGGCGTCGCTCCCGTGATTGAAGAGCGCGCTGCGGGCATCGCTGTCGGCCTTGGCACTGACGGTGCCGCTGGCAGCAACAATGATTTGAACTTGATGGAAGAGATGGACTTGGCGGCCAAGCTCCAGAAAGTCGCCAAAATGGACCCGCGAGCCCTGAGCGCGAAAGCGGTCGTCGACATGGCTACTATCGAAGGCGCGCGCGCTCTCCACATGGACAAAGAAATCGGCTCGCTCGAAGCAGGAAAGAAAGCGGACCTGATTCTCATCGGGCTGGACGCGCCCAATGCCGTGCCGATGTACGACATCTATGCGCAATTGGCTTATGCATTGAAGGGAGGCGACGTCGAGACGGTAATCATTGGCGGCCGCATCGTGATGCGCGACAAGAAACTCCTCACCGTGGACGAACCGGCGGTGATTGCCAAAGCTAGGGAATTCAAGAACAAAGTCGAGGCCTCATTGAAGTAAGCTTCGCAAGCAAAGAGGCCCCGTGCCTCAGGACTTCTCATAGCAAACTCCGCAGCGGAATCGTCTTTCCTTCTTTAGTTCCTCGACGTGGACGATCTGTCCGCGCACAAATATGGCGTGTGCGCCCGGCGAGTAAGGCGCAGCCACTTCGATTTCCGTTTCGGCGGCATATTCCTTTCGGCTCTTGAAGCATAGTCCGCCGCGAGACATGTCCTCGCACGCCACGATATCTTCGCCCAGCGTGTAACTCCGGACGCATGCCTTGAAATTCACCTTCGTGCGCACGTGTTTGCGCCTGTTTTCCGGGCGCGGCGCTGGTTGCAATGCAGGCGCTGGATCGGTTGACGCGGGCCGGCGGGTTTCGGCGGGCTGCTCTCTTTCTTCAGATTCCCGTGCAGCCGTTTCCAGCGCGACCGGTTCCCCGCTGGAGTCGTCAATCGGCCGCCTCCAGTACGTTGACGACCCGCAGTTCTTGCAAGCGCGAACAATCGCTTCGTTGACGCGGTATACGTCCGATTCCAGATCGCTCTGCTGCACCATCTCGCGGGTCTTGCAGCCACTGCACTGCAGCATCACAAGGCAGGCCTTTTTTTCAGAGTCCGTCATGCTGGGGAATGGGATGTCCCACAGGTCCGTCCCGGGGCTGAGGAAGGCCACGCCGTAAGTGTAAATCTTGTCTTGAGCGCCGAGATTGCCGACCACGCGAACCTCGGCCTCTTTGTTGGTGTCCAGCCTGCGGAGGATTAGCTCTTGCTCTGCGGAGAGTGCATATTGCGAAACAATCCCGGCGCCGTGGCGGCTGAGCAGGACGGTCTTGGTCTGCTCGGAGAACATCTTGCCTTCCATATCGCTGCCGACCAAAAGGATGGCGATCTCTTTCGCAATTCGGCTGCTGCGACGTACCCCTTCTCGAGGCATTCCTACCCCACGCTGACATCCCCCGGGAACTTGCACGATGGTACTTGGAATTCTGCGCCGAAGGCACTGATTTTCAGAAGGCGCTCTGCCTACTTGCTCAACAGGCGCGAGCGCCAACTCGTGCGCTGGACGGACATCGAGAAGCGTATGAGAAATGAGGAATTTTTCAAGCCCCGGGAAGCCCGTTCGGAGTAGAATGTGCCTCCATTTTGTCAAAGGGGAAAGCCATGGACCAGGAGCGGCGGCGGGCGCCAAGATTCCCATTTATTGCTTCGGCGGAAGTACTTTCGGAAAGCGCTGGCACGCGGTTAGCCGCGCGCATTAGCGACCTCAGTGCCGGCGGCTGCTACGTGGATACCATTAATCCTTTGATGGACGGAACGGCCGTCCGCTTGAAGATTCTTACCGAAACACGGGTGTTCGAAGCGCGTGCGACGGTCGTCTATTCACATACCCATCTTGGGATGGGATTGAGGTTTGGAGAAGTCCTGGCCAATTCTCAGGATGTTCTGCAAAACTGGCTCCCCGCCGCAAGCTAAGAGCAGCGAGTAGTCACGTCCAATGACAAATGGCTATGCGACTTCCTTGCCGTCGCGAGGATCGCCAGAGTTATTTCTCGTCGGATTTGCGGACCGCCGGTTTGCGCCTGTCCTGAACCGCCGCGGCGTTTCGTGGCACGGGATTGGACATATCCCGTACGGCAGCAAGCTGAACGCTCGCGCTGGAGCCAGTTTTTTGGCTATTCGTTTGATATGAGGCAGTTGCCGGTGCCTTGGCTTTCGAAGTCACCGGCTTTCGCGCAGCGACCTCCAAAGTGTCCGTCCCATCGAAGTGATCGGGGCTTACTGCTGATTGCGCCTTGCAGGTGGGTGAGAACAATAGCAAGGCTCCAAATCCAGCCAGTAATATCGGCAACTTGAACAAACTAAATGATTTCACAGGTGCCTCCGATTCGTCATGCTCCCAGAAACCCAGGCGTTAGCACTCGAGAGAGGGGAGTCTTAGGACCAGATTCTCTGAATTGAGCAGATTCTCTCGCCGGCACCCGGTGGCGTCGATCGACCGGGAGTACCACTGTGTATTCGGTTCGCCAACACCGAAGACCGAGGATCGGGTGGATATAGAATCTCTAGTCATACCGGTCCCAATGGAGCTACAATAGCCCTGTCGTTCCCACCCCGACACCCATTCACTCAGTTTGCGCCATACGGTCCCGGGTGTCCCATGGAAGCAGTCTCGCGGCGGTTGGAAGAACGCACTCCCCTTACAGTACGAGTGGATCTCTGCAGCCTCGACATTCGCCATCGTACCCACGAAGGCCTGACGGACAACGTCAGCACCCACGGCGCACGCGTGGTTTCTAATAATCCTCTCCGGCTCAATGAGCGGCTGAACTTATGGTCGTTGCCGGGCGACTTCCGGGCTCGGGCGCGAGTCGTTTATTGCGAGCCCGTCGGGCACAATTCGTTTGCCATCGGTTTGCAGTTGCTCGCAACTACCGGCGATTGGAAATAGCCCTCTAACGAAGCGCCTCGAACGCTGCGCATGTCTGCAAACAAATCCCTTTGAATTAGCGCGAAAGCGCCAATAGCGATTCGTTGAGCTTGGTCAAGTCGGAGTCGAGCCGGTAGTAGCCTGGTCGCCAGCCTGCAGGAACCTCGTTGGGAGGCAAGTTGAGCACGGCAAAATCGTTCGCCGCCGCTTGCTCGCTCCCCAGTTTCGGGAACTGATCTCCTACGTACGTCGCGGGGTGCTGGCTGACAACTCGCTCACACTCGTTCACGGATAGGACGGCGCGAAGCATGCCTTGGTTCTTGGCGTGAGGCTGGCAGAAGTAGAGAGTCGGCATACATGGAAATCATCGGTCAATCTGTGGAACACATAAATAGTACTTTCGGCCCACCGCCCGCCATTCATTCGAGGGACCCTCAGAAGCATCCCGGCACACATAATGAAGGACCATGTTTTCAAAGACTTACAGAGATGATTTCTGTTTTCTAGCGCTCTGTGCACGATAACCAAATAGAACGGCTCCCAAAACTAACCATAGAGCAGCCATTCCCCAACTCCCGCTCAGCGCCGCAAAAGCGCTTGGCTGTGTTACCAAGCTTGGAATTTAGGGCTCATTTGGCAAGGCTGGAGCAGGAACGAGATTCGTGCAATTAAGTGCCTATTAAGAACGTACTGAAGCGTTGGCTTTCCAATCCCAACAATGCGTGATTCTATTGCATCAGTTCGGAACAGACTCCGAAGTAGACGCCGGCACATTGCCTGCTGAAAACCGATTCGGTCTGGGGCGATATCCGTTCCGTGTCCGGAGGTGATACTTCTTCAAGCGCTCGCCCACTAGTTGTACTTTGATAGAGCGCCATCCACGATTGGGATTCGCCTTGGGATAATAGCTGAACGAATAAAGATGAGCTAAATCGTCTCGGATGGAGGCAAACGCTTTCTTTTCATCCCGCCAACTCTTGGCAAAATAGGCCTTGCCGCCAGTGGCCGCGCTCATACGGTCAAAAACAGCGGTGGAAACGGGCTCGAGCTGCGCGTCAGTCGTGCTGATCATGTAGATAGGTATGCCTGCTGATTGGGCCAGCTCGGCCACATCCTCGGGGGGCACCATGCTGGAATTGTCGGGCCCGTTCGAGAACACTACAATCACCTTCCTTCCCGGATGCTGGCCGGCGTCCTGCACCGTCAACAACAACGAGTTATAGAGCGCCGCATCGTCCCCAGCCACGCTCGTGCGCACGCCGCGCACCACTTCCGAGCGATCGGAGGTCAGAGCCGCGGCCCGGTAAAGGTCGCGGCTGTATGAATAGAAAGCTATTCTGTCCGCTCTTTCCAGGGAGCGAATAAAATCGGCGATGGCATCTTGCGCGAAGACGAAGCCCCGGTACATGTAATTGCTGGTATCGAACAAAATGAAGACATTAGCGCCGGCAATGGCCGAACTGAACGTCTCGGGAGGGTCTTCTGGCATGCGAGCACTCCCTTGCGCCGAGCCAGACTCGTCCGAACCGTTTTTGCCAACGTCTGCAGCAATGTCTAACAATCTGGTTGTGGGACCATTCCCTTCTTCAAATGTGGCAATGTTCTGCGAAATGCCATCTTCCTTGATCGCGAAATCCTGAGGATGAAGACCGGTTACATAGTCGCCCTTATTGTTGGTCACGGCCACATTCAACTGCACCAGGTTGACCACAACACGAAGGCGTGTCGTGTCTTGTTGCGCACCGGTCCGAAATGTGGAAAGAGGCAGCAGTCCTAGAAGAAGTGTCAAGATCAAGAGATTTCGTTTTCCCATAGGTTTGTATTCCATATCGCACCGTGTTGTTTTTTCCCGGCAGTAACGGTCCGGTGAAAATTGAGGCAGCCGAACTTGTCTAGGGCTGGGAAAAACTGTCATGTCTTGACAAGCCAACGATCTTGCCCTGCCTGAACTCTTCACCGGTTTCTCGCACGGCGCGCAGCAGCGCCGGCCAATCCGCAAAATCAGTGGCAAAAATCTTCTCGACCATGCGACGCGTGAGTTCGGGAACCAAGCCGTTTAGCATCACCGGTGAATAACCTTTTTCGTCGGCCAGGCGGGCCCAGTATAGGTTGTTGGAATCCCAGGTCTCCGCCAACAAGCGGCTGGAGTAGCCCATGAAAACCGGGGAAGGCGGCAGATTCAGCAGCTCACGCGCGTAACTCTGCGCCAATACGCGATGTGGTACTCCAAAGTCTCGAGACAACCGTTCCCAGTTGACCTCGTCGGGATAGCGCTTAGAGAGGTTTGCAAGCTCGTTACCGGCTGGTCCGAAGGAATTGGGCTCTTGCGGAAATCTTCGTTGATATTCAGCCGTCAGATAGAAAGTGTCCGCAGGCATCAGCTGCAAAAGCACTTCGGGTAAGTGCCCTGAACGCAGACCCTGCTCCACTCTTTCGGAGCGCTGCGGAATCATACGATCGGAGAGGATATTCATGACCTTATTCCGCACTTCGTCATTGTCAGCGGAAGCCGCCAAAAGCTCCTCGCCGCACTGCTGATACAGGCTGACAGCGTGAAGCTCATTTTGGTTCACGTTCCACCATCGGGGCACGACGGAGTTGGTCAAAAGGCCAGGTACCAACTCTCGCCAGATCAGGGCCTGCACGTTTTGTGGCGCGATGAAGTCCTGCTCCGCGACTGCAAGGAGGTAAGGTAAATCGGCAAGCGATCCGACCAGGTGTGCGCCACCACCCGCCGGGGAGCCTGCGCCGAACAACTGAGGCGCTTGCCAGAGTCGTTCCAGGCCGATGACGCTTTCTCCCGCAAAATCATGCGAGCGAACGAAAAGGGGGTTGTGGTGGAGAATTTGGGCGCCGGGAGGTTCATAGTAGGCGTAATTGAGCCCTACGAGCGTGTCTCGCAAAAAGGGAGCGAGCTGGCCGCGGGCTTCCACCAATTGTTGGGAAGAACTCGGCGACTTGATTATCTTCGCCAGGCTCGTGTGCATCTGCAATTCCGTATGACGGTTATTGTAGATTCCCGTGGCCCATTCCTCTCTCTCACTATTTCGGAAAATTGGCTGGGGCATCTCGAATTCCCTGAGTTCCCCGGCCAAAGGAAGCAAGCTATTGCTTGAGACGGTTCCTTGCGCGACCTCACCCAGGCCATCGCCCAGGGCCAAGAGCGTGTCGAGAGAAACCAAGCGCTGCCCATCCAAAACGGACCGGATTCTGTTGCCGATCAGTTCCTGCATGCGCTGGGCCTCCGGAGCTGACTGCCGTGGACCCGCAAGCAGATTGACGATTTTGTCTTGAGAAACATCGGCTTTGCCGGTTGCGGCGAGCAGTAGCTCTTTCAGGGCGGTGCGGCCTGCCTCGAAAAGCTGCGTCGAAGAGCCGATCTTGCCAAAGGGCCCGATCAACTTTTGCCAAGAATCGTTCAAAGCGGCGCCAGGTATTTCACCTTGACGCGCCAATATCTGCCAGAGTCCGACACTGGCCTGAAAGGTTCCGAAGGCATTGCCCCGTAGAGTATTCTTGGGAATACCGTTGAGGCCAGTTACAACCTGGAGGAAGGCGGCGATGGAAGCATCGTCCAAATCTGGAAATTCTGAAAAAACCACAAATTGGTCGCTGAACTCAGAGAACTTGTCGGCTAGCAAGGCCACTGTTTCAGGCCTAAGGCGATGCTCCGGAGAGCGCCTGCCGTCGAGTTCACTAAGCATCAAATAGCTTTGCAAAGGGCCTGTAGAGGTGGGCTGCCGAGAAATCGCGAACAGGGCTTCCAGCAATTGACCTGGGTGGTCCCAGTGTGCGGCCCGGCGGCCCCAGTCGCGGATAATTCTGGAATCCGTCTTTTGTCGAAAGACTTTCTTCCAGACCTCGAGATTTCCAGGAACGTATAGATCGCCGTTCTGCTCCCAACGAAGCCGGGTCACTAGAAGAAACAGCCCTGCGTCCCGCCGAAACACGCCCCTTGCGGCGTCGGAAGAGTCCTTTCCGAGGAACGCCTCATACAAATGACGCAGCCGGCCAGGTTCGGTGAAATGAGTTTGCTGTGATGGAGGTACACTCGACAGGTCGTCAAAATACGCGGCAAGCCAGCCACTGTCCTTCGCGAACAATTTAGGGATGAACTCTCCCGGAGAGTCAGGACTCGCTCCGACCAATTCTTTCCAAGCGGACCCCGCGGCTGATCCCCCAGGCACGACCACTCGCCCAGATCGAACGCAGATGTGGCTGCCGAAGAAATCCAAGGCTGCTGCTTGCGGAACCATTTTCTTTAGCACGTGCGATTGCCGCAACGCAGATAGAGTCTCGGCATCCATTCGCGCCAATGCCCAGTAGAAGCGGGCCAACTCCGGATCGCCTAAGAGCAGGTCAACTGCATCAACTTTCTTTCCTTCCTTGATCCAGTCGATCTCCACAGGCGGCGCAGGTAGGTGCGACATCGAGAAGGGGTACGTGAAAGCCCGGCCCTCTTGGAGACTCTTTTCAAGGTCCGGCAAGGGGAATCCAGAGTCGATGGTAAGAAACGCTCTTTGGGGGTCGGCGGTCTCCAAAAAGGTGCTCCGCTGCCCGCAGTCGGCCCGGGTTCGATAACCCAGGATTTTCAGCAGAGGCTTCGCCTCATCGCAAGTAGAAACACGAATGACACCATCGGGACCTGCTATAGCCGTCAATTCCCGCGCCTGCTGCACATAGCGGGTCAGGAGAATAAGAAATTCCGAGGGCCGGCCTTTGGGAAACTGCCCCTGATAGCCCAATACAAACACGTTGCGAGCCAGCAAAGGCATAACTTCTTCAGGCAAAACCTTCTGGCTGATCCCCGCCATCCGTAAAAAGGAGCGCAACGGGCCTGGAATCGTGAGATCCGCCGATTCGGGTGACCCGACCTTGGCGTCCTCGGATGGCAAAGAATCAGAGGGAACGGTACACCGAGCGGCAGGAGCGAGGCACGAACCAAGGGAAAGAGTGGCGCCCAGAATGCCGGCAAGGCGGAAGAGAGACTTAGCGCGTCGCTCTGCCGGTAAATGGGTTAAGAGGAGCGTGCAGGCCCTCAAGATTTCCTCCCCGAAGCGGGACCGAGCCTAAACGGCACAGTTGAGGCGCAGAGAAAGAAGATTTGGACCCAAACGAAACCAAATCTAAAATGCGAACCCGCGACGACTAATCGTTTTTCACGACGAGTTCACAACGAAGTGAGTGAACGTATGCGAGCCATGCACTCCGCCGTGGACGGTGGCATTCCTCAACATCAAGCTCACCCGGAGTAAACTCGTCCTTCCTCGCACTATTTATGCCGTAACTTCGCTCATGTCAAACGGAAATTGTGAAAAGTACGTTTTGTCGGGCTAAACTAAGTGTTTATCCGTTCTGGAGACTTGATTCAAGGAGAGCTGTGGCCGGTGCACTGCAGCACCCCAAGGTAGGCGCTCCACGGCCCCACGGTCTCTCGGTATTGGTGAGCCATAACCCTTGAGATTTGGTGCAGATGTGTTAAGTCATGAGCTGCCCAGGTCGCAAGCAACGCTGACAGAGTAACTACGCCGAGGGAAGGATGCCGCCCGTGGCGCTCAAGGTCCTCTTGCCGCAGATTCAAGGCACTCAGTTCGCCCAGGTTTTCTGACCGCAGACCTGCGAATTCATCCAGTAACTGCCCCAGCGACTTACCTTGAACCTCTCGTTCGTGTCCCCAACGATCAAAAGGCGCAAACGTTCGAGTCTCGCCAAATTCCAGCACCATCCGCACCCTCGGCATCCAGTCGGTGCGCTCGCAGTGAATCAAGTGGCCCACGACATCGAACGCGCTCCAAGTGTTTTCACCTTCATTTCGGAACGTCCACTTTTCCGGTAGGTCACGCAGCAGGGCATTGAGGGCGGCAGGGGTGCGAGTGAGAAGCGATATTGTGTGTTGCAAGGTATGTTCCATCGTGCTCCTCAAAGATGTAGCATTTCCGAGGCCGCCAACGCATAGATCGTAGCGCAATCGATTATTTTTCGCAGGTCCACGTACTCGTTTCGCCCGTGCGCGACCAACAGCATCCCGGGACCATAAGCATATGCCGGGACGCCCTCCGCGGCGTAGAAGCGTGTCTCCAGCAACCCCGGGCACATCTCAAACCGTGGCGCTTCGCCGGTAACCGCCAGTATGCTGCCTGCCAGCGCCTTGCCAAGAGCCTCTCCTTCAGGGCATGCCGAGGATCGCCCTTCTTGGAAGATTTCCCATTCGAGCCGAATACCTTCGTGCCTGCAACTTTCCAACCTGGCGATTATCTTTGACTTTTCCTCCTCGATGTCTTCCTCCGGATTGATTCGCCGGTCCACGGTGAACCAGCACTCCTCCGGCACCACGTTGAAGTTTGTCCCGCCGCCGCTTTGTCCTCCTAGCATCAAGATCGAATGGCGCGCTTGACCTGCCCCGATGTTGAAGCCGGTTGTTTTCCGCTCTACTTCCCGCTTCAATTCCTGAAGCCGCCCTACGACTTGAACCATCCGTTCGAAAGCGTTCTCGCCCCGGTGCTGCAAACCAACGTGCGCGGACTTCCCCGCTACGCGAACCCGCAGCGAAATCGCCCCGCGATTCGCATTCCACACCACGCCGCTGGTTGGCTCAGCCAGTAGCATCCCGATCCCTCCGCGGCCCAATCGTCCTTGCCCCGCTAGCCACGCCGAGCCGCCTTCGCCTCCCGTCTCCTCATTGGGAACGAGCGTCAACGCAATTCGCCCGTTCAGTTCGGCACCGCATTCTTTCAGCGCGAGAATCGCGTACAGCATGGCCACAATCCCGCCTTTCATGTCGCAGGATCCGCGGCCAAATAAAAAATGGTCTTTCCGCGAAGGCTGGAATTGCACTTTGCACTGCGCGGGAACTACGTCGTAGTGACCGTGAAGGTAAAGAACGCGTTCTCCCCGCCCGTAGCTGGCGACCAGGCAAACAGGCTTGTCGCCGGTGCCTTCTTTTGGTCCGTTAGCCTCTAAACGTTCACAATCGAGACCCCGT
>Ga0179587_10001590_pt1 | contig 10430 bp, 14 predicted proteins | sample CZODoug2_1_08_16_FD_185932 | JGI IMG/M metagenome (GOLD analysis project Ga0179587, IMG submission 185932) | Vadose zone soil fungal communities from Angelo Coast Range Reserve, California, USA - CZODoug2_1_08_16fungal | ecosystem: Environmental > Terrestrial > Soil > Vadose zone | place: USA...
CGTCGATGACCGATACGAGGGGGCGTTCGCCCGTTGCAACTGCATCTTCCGAGCCACGTCGCTCAGTCTTCATCCGGGTACTCTTTTGACGGTCGCTCATTGTTCGAGCATGCGCCACTCGACTGAGGATGCATCTGATACTTTGGTATCGGTTGCTCGGTTCGCATTTCAGTTCCGCCACCGGTGATGAAGACGATGGAAACCTTCTGCCGGGGAAGCCTCAGTTTTCGTTGGAGGTCGAACGCACGGTTGCCCTGCAGCAGTGAACGGACGACCATCAGGAATTCCTCATGCCGTGCGCCGCATCGATCACTGCCGGGGTCCAACTGACGCCAGGGCTCTGGACGCCTGTCGCATCCTCGGGCCAGCGCGGAATAGAAAATGAAAACGTGGCGCCTGGTCCCTCATTTGGGGCTGCCCATAGACGGCCATGATGATTCTCGATGATCGAGCGACTCACGGATAACCCGATCCCCATGCCGCCACTCTTGGTTGAGTAGAACGGATCGAAGACTCGGTCCAAATCTCGAGGCTCGATCCCCACCCCCTCGTCTTGCATCGCTAGCCGAACACGATTTCCTTCATCTCGCTCGGTTCTGAGCACCAACCGGCGCGGGCGATCGTCGATAGCGCTCATCGACTCTGAGGCATTCAGGAGCAGATTCAGGATGACCTGCTGAAGCTGGACACGATCGCCGGTGACAGGCGGAAGGTCATCGGCGAGTTCCAGCTGCAGAACCACCCGGTCTCTTTGAAGTTCATTCAGCGATAGGGCAATCACCTCTCGTGTAGCCTCATTCAGGTCCACCGATTCGGTCGTGAAATCCTTCTTCACGAAGAACGCGCGCAGTCTCGCGATCACGTCCGACGCACGGTTACCGTCGCGAATCGTGCGCCGCGCAGTCTCGCGCGCGCCGTCGATGTTGGGAGGGTCGGTAGCCAGCATCCGCAGACAGGTGTTGGCATTGGTGAGGATTCCTGCCAGCGGCTGATTTACTTCGTGCGCGATTGATGCCGTCAATGTTCCTAGGGCCGTGACCCTCGCCACACGTGCAAGTTCAGATCTTGCGTTGCCAAGGGCCTCTTCCGAGAGGCGGCGCTCGGTCACGTTCTGAATCGCCCCGATGTACTCCAGTCGGCCCTCCTGGTCGCGGGTCCCGTGAGCGACAATGCGCAGATACTTGACCGAGTGGTCGGGCATCTGCAGCCGGTGCTCGTAGTCAAAGTCACTGCCGGCGCCGCGGGCCCAGTCGATCATTTCGTTAAACAGCAGGATATCTTCCGGGTGGACTCGAGTGCGAATCAGGTCGAGTGTGACGGCAACACCCTGATCGAGCTCAAAAATGCGATAAGCTTGTTCCGACCACGTGATTTCACCGGTGGCCACGCGGCACGAAAAGCTGCCGGTTGAGCTGATGTGTTGAGCTTGCGCAAGAAAGGCTTCACTGCGGCGTAACTCCTCCTCCGACCGTTTGCGTTCCGTGATATCGCGCAGGTAGCCGGTGAAGGACGGCGGTCCGTCCAATGGAATGCGTGTGATCGCGAGCTCAGCGGGGAATTCGCTCCCATCGGCACGTATCGCTATCATCTCGATGCGCCTGCCGAGCACTCGTGCTTCGCCCGTGGCTAAGTAGCGGGCTAACCCCCGCCGGTGTTCCTCCCGGAGTGATGGCGGGATGATGACGTCAGCCAACGGCTTGCCCAGGACTTCGTCCTTGCGGTAACCGAAGGCGCGCTCCGCAGCCGGACTGAACTCAGTGATGCGTCCCTGGTGATCGATGGTCACAATACAATCAAGTGCCGAGTCGAGAATCGCAGCCTTGCGTGCCTCACTGCGCTTCAGCTCACTCTGCTCGTGACGCAGCCTGTCTTCCGCCAGCCTCCGGTCGGCAATTTCCCTCCGTAGCTCTTCGTTGACTGCGGCAAGTTCTGTCGTTCGTTGGGCGACGCGTCGATCGAGGTCGTTGCTGACCCGCTTCTGCTCGTTCAGGAGCCGTGCCTCTTGTAACGCAATTGCCGCCTGATTCGCCGCGACTGTCAGAAGAAGTGTCTCGGTCTGGGTCGGGAAATCCGTTCGCTGCGACCCTGCCACGATTACGCCGATTTCACCCTGGAGCCCCAGTCGCAAGGGCGCGAGCGCCATGGCTTCATCTCCAAAAACCTCCCGTACTAGTGGCGGCCACTTCTGGGGGTCATCGCGCAACCAAGGGTTCAGTACTTCGCCGATTTCTTGCGGTGTCATCTGTTTTTGCGATTGTGCGACGCGGATCATCTCGACGGGCACCTCGTCGACTGAATCGCTCAACCGCACATAAACGAGATCCAGGCTGAGCAAACCTAGGAGCAGGTCGAGAAACGTTCGGGCGATCTGGGATGGCCCGCCGCCACTTGACATGGCGGGAAGAGCGAGGACGCTGACCAAATCATTGATGCAGCGCTGAAGGCGCTTTATCTCCTCTGCGGGATGTTCGCGTGGCACTTCCATGCTAGACCGCTGTCGAGGGCACCGTAGGCCGACCGGCTCGCCGCTCGCGAAGCTCGCCGAGGAACTCCTCTGGCGGTACAAAGAACGGATTGTGCTGGAGAGTGCCGCCGATGATGATCATCGGATGCGTCCGCATGATGTCAACCACCGTATCGCCTCCAAATTTCGCGAGATCGTACACGCAGATAACCGCGTCGTCGTGCCGACGCCACACCTCATTCACACGCGATTCGAACTCAACGAGGTTGTGGACGTGCGACCGACCTTCGGCCGCCCAGTCCATATCGCAGACAATGCGACTGAGCGGAAATCCTTCCCTTGCGGTGGCGCTGGCCCATTCCTCGAATACCGCTAGCATCCGATCCTGATCGAAACGGCCATCCGGAAGGTAGGTCTCGATGCTGGTCAGGAGCTCGAATTGCCCGCTCTGCTGAGAGGCCGTCGGGTTGATCCCAGCCGCAGTCAATCGTTGCAAATGGTTGTGACGTTGATCAGGATTGACGACGTGAACCGCCTTGTCGCCACAGTTGAACCCGTCCTTGATGAACGGAAGCAACACCCGGTACTCCTCGTCGACGCTGTTGAAGAATGCACAGACATGACGTTCTTCGCCGAGCTGAGTGCCGGCAAAAGGGATGGGTACCCTGACCCTATTCATGGTGTATTCCTCCGCTGTCATGGAGTGTTCGAGCCCGTGACGTTCTTGCCGCAGCCTCGATGACGCGGGCGACGTTTCTCGGATGGTCGGTGCGTGGCTCTTCTGAAGCCGCATAGCCGCCCGCGCGCCGAGGGCACGATATACCACGACAGGCTCTTGTGTTGTAAGCGGCTGCCGGCTATGACAAGCCCGGACGGGTGTGGGGAGCCAGGGATACTTTCCATCGAAGGTCCACAGCCGCGCTTGCGCTTCAGGTCCGGCGTTCGATGAGGGAGACTCCAGAAGGCATAGACATACTCCTGCAGACGTCGGTCCAATTCACTTCGAATTGCACTGCAGTCTCGGCAAAGGCCTCAAGCGCAAATCACACCAGATGCGGGGATGCGGCGCAATTGTACGATGGTGTTGGTCGATGCTTCGGATCATTCGATGCCGCACGTACCACGTACATCGGTTTGCAACAACGATTTCGGCAGCATGCGCCAGCGCACTGCGCTGCGGGGCGCTCGGTCATGTTTCTGAAACCGGCTCAGTTCAACGCCCTCGGTGATGCCGCCCCGAACATCGAGATGTCGATGGTAGTTTCGCGGCGCACCGGAAGTAACGAGTCTGAAGGGCCCCAGCTATCTATCGGACGCTGGTGTCGTCGATGCTTGTGTATTTCGCGCTTTCGCCGACGATGCGGAGGGTCACTCTAGAGCTGGGACGGCGCGTGTCGGATCGGTACCAGAGTATCGACGATACCATCGTTCAATAGCTCAATGCGTCGATTTCAGGTGTGCTGTCCACACATTTAAAGCGGTGATCCAACCAAATCGTTGCCCTCTCTCCCGACGAAGCAGAGCGAAAGGATGTGGAACCCGATATGAAAAAGCTGATCTCGATCGCAATTCTCTGCGGCGCCGCCGCGTTGACCGGGCTTGCGTCCTCACAACCGTCGCAAACAACTGCCTATCACTACGCGCTACCACTTACTCTTGCGCTTGAGGCCGCAAACGAGGCTGTTCGTGTGTGCGCCGGACACGGATATCCGGTGAGCGCAACAGTCGTGAACATGGATGGAGTGCCGCAGGTAGTGCTCCGCGGCGATGGAGCCACCATCCATACGGGGGAATCGAGTTTCGAGAAGGCGTTCACGGTAGTCACGCTGGGGCCGATATTCATCTTTGATACGTCCGGCGAGTTTTTCAATCTCGTGAAAACTAATCCGTATGCGCCGCGGCTCGCAACGATCCGCAATGTTATGGCGCTTCCCGGCGGGGTGGCGTTCAAGTCGAAGAACGCCATCGTGGGTGCTCTGGGCGTGGGAGGGGCTCCCGGCGGAGACAAGGATGAAGTCTGTGCACGTGCTGGCGTGGCGAAAGTCGCCGACCGGCTTCCAAATTGAGTATCACCGAAGTTTCAGAGTCTTCGAAGCGATCGCCCGCGAGGGCCGGTTGTTGCGCGACTCCTGAACTCCGTCGCGCTTGAATAGGCGGGGTGGGAATCTGCGACTAAGTCGTGGAGGAGCCAATGGCAGGTCAGTGCACGGTAATCAGCGATAGGCGCTTTGAGTCAGAACGGAATCCGTCCGACCACGGACTGCTCTTGCGACCAGAACATCGGCTTGATGGGGTTCCACCGCGAGAGATGCCGCAGAACAGCTGCGTAGAGAGCACGAGCGAGCAATCGGACCGTAAGACCGAGATTGCAGTGCTCATCGCTCATTCCGACCCGCTGATATCGGCCGGACTTGCGGCCGTCTTGCGAGAGCGTCGGGACTTTCGGATCACCGTGTCCGAGCGCGAGGGAGGTGTTTCGCGACAGACGAGCAGCCACGCCCCCTCGGCGGACGTCGTGATTGCGGACTACGACTCAGCTTTGCACTTGACCGAAGCGGAGCTTGGCCGGACGGGGAAGGTGCTGGTTCTCACGCACAGCGATAGCGAAGCAAAAATTTGCCACGCACTGGAAAGCGGGGTGCGTGGCTATCTGCTGTTAGGTTGCAGTCTTCGCGAGTTATCGGACGGTATCCGGTCAGTGTACAGGGGAGGTGTTGCGCTAGGGTCCCTGGTTGCAGATCGCATTGCGGAGAAAATGACACACGATGCGTTGACTTCGAGAGAGGAGGGCATCCGTCGACAGATAATGCTTGGGATGAGCAATAAGGCAATCGCGCGAGAGCTCGCGGTGGCGGTCGGAACCGTCAAGACGTACGTCAAATCAATACTCAGGAAGTTGAACGCCGGGAGTCGGACAGAGGCAGCTGCGATAGCGCTGCGCCGGGGGATTCTGGGAGAGGAGCGCGAATGGCTACATCCACGCTTGAGAGAGCGTGGATCCGAAATTCGAGGAGGTTTGACCCGGCAACTTGATGATCCGATGAAACAGCGGCGAAGTCGTCGTTCCGATTCGGACGCCACGATATCGACCACTGCGCTGTGAATCTCGATTGGTTCACATTGCCCCGGGGCCCAAACCGTGACACAGGCCACGCATCGAATTCTGATCGTCGAGGATGAGCCTGCGATCCGCAGTGTTCTGCGCGTCGGGCTCGGAAGGGAAGGATACTTAGTCATCGAGGCCGATACGGGAGCGCGCGCGGAGATCGAGGCACGCAGTCACAAGCCTGACTTGCTGCTTTTGGACCCTGAACTGCCTGATGCCGACGGGCTCACCGTCATCCGCCAGGTGCGCGCCTGGTCGCCCGTGCCAATCATCGTTCTCTCAGCACGCACGATGGAGGATCACAAAATCGCGGCTTTGGATGCTGGCGCGGACGACTACGTCACGAAACCATTCTCAGCGCCCGAGCTGCTCGCTCGGGTGAGGGCGGGACTACGTCGCAGCGGTCGCGGTGCAGAACAGACATCGATTTTGAAACTGGGACCCATCCAAGTTGATCTTGCTCGCAGACTGACTCAGGGAACCCGGGGCAACATCCACCTGACGACTCTGGAGTACCGCGTTCTCGAGTGTCTTGCGCGCCAGACCGGCATGGTCGTGCGGCGGCGCCACCTCCTGCGCGAAGTGTGGGGCCCCGATCGCCAAGATGACGGCCGCAGTCTGCGTGTGTGCATCAAGAACCTCCGTGGCAAGCTTGAACCCGACCCGCACAGAACGCGCTTCCTGGTCACAGAAGCTGGCGTCGGATATCGGCTCTGCACCGATAAAGTTCCGCAGGCGGACTTGCCGGCGGACGAAAGTGGACGAACTGAAACTGTCGGCTGATCGCTGATGAACATGTGCACGAAGCGGGCGCGATCGACGATGCACGCCTAACTTAGCGCTGTTAGACTCAGGCCGCGATTGGGCGGGTTCCGCTCGAGACATTGGAGACGCCCCTCGTTCAGGCGCCGACTTCATTCCCCCGCGAATCCGCGCACCTGGCCTTCTGGAAATCTCCACGGCGCAGCCGCCCCTCGCGCCGAATCCTCGTCCGCGTCCATAGCGACTGAGCGCGCCGACGGAAGCTCGACGCGGCGGTGCCTGGTTTTGGTCCGGTAACTTCCAAACCAGCTCTACGGGGCGAGGCACCCAGGTACATCTCGAACCAGCGTTGATAAAACTCGAACGGGGAGCGCTCACCACCAAGCGCGCCGGGGCTTGACAGCCTGAACTGTAACTGATACGGTTCCGTTTTATGGCCACAAACAGTCGTTTGGCGAGTGCCGTCCACATCATGAGTTTCGTCGCTTACGCCGGCGACGAGGGGACGACTTCGGAGGCAATCGCGAAGAGCCTCCAGACCAACCCGGTCGTGGTGCGGAAGATCCTCAAGCGCCTCGAGCGAGAGGGACTGGTCGCTCTTCGCCAAGGCCGCCACGGCGGCGTCGGTCTCCGACACCCGGCATCTGGCATAACACTCGATCAGATCTACAAGGCGGTCGAAAGCGAGAGCGGAGTTTTTGCGATGCGCAGCCAGGTGCATGAGCGTTGCATGGTTGCCTGCGCAATGAAACGAAGGCTTAGGCCAATCTTCGACGCTGCGAACGACGCCGTTGAGCAGGCCCTCAGCAGAACGAGTCTCGCGGAGTTGGTACGCGGCGTCGGTTAAATTTGCCAAAAACTGTAACCGACACGGATATGTTTAATCTACAGGAGCGACGACAATGGGTAGGCTAGCGGACAAGAATATCCTTATCACCGGCGGCAACAGCGGGATCGGGCTGGCCGCAGCGCGGGAATTCGCCAGAGAGGGCGCGCGCGTCGCCATCTGCGGGATGAATGAGCGGACGCTGCAAGCGACTAAGAAGACGCTTGGAGCCGGAAGTCTCGCCGTTCGCGCGGACGTCAGCGATCTCACCGACCTTGACACGATGTTCGCCACGATCAAGCGGGAGTTCGGGCACTTGGATGGCGTCTTCGCAAATGCAGGTCACAGCGAGTTCCTATTGTTCGAAGAGGTGACCGAGCAAAGCTTCGACAGGGTGATAGCCGTCAACTTCAAAGGAGTCTACTTCACGATTCAAAAGGCCTTGCCGCTACTCAGGCAAGGCTCGTCTGTAATCATCAATGCGTCCGTCGGCGCGCGCAAGGGCTGGCCGACAACCTCGACGGTCTCGTCCTGCAAGGCCGCGGTCGTTCATCTCGCTCGAATCCTCAGCGCCGAACTCGTGGAACGCGGGATTCGCGTAAATACCCTAAGCCCAGGCCCGACGGACACGGCGATGTTCGGTCGCGTCCCAGGCGAAGAGCAGGGCGATGCGGTTAAGGGCGTCCTCGGAACCAACAATCCAAGCAAGCGGATCGCCGATCCATTGGAAATCGCGAAGCTGGCAGTTTACCTCGCCTCGGACGATTCTGCGTACGTCGTCGGGGCAGACTTCCTCATCGACGGCGGCGTCACGGCCATTTCGGCCGTGGGCGCCTGAGCTTACCGAATGAAGTGACCCTATGACCAATGCGGCGAATGACAAGTCCTGTTCCGACGACCTTGATGCAGAGAGCGTTTCGAGTACCGCTTCACCTGGGATTCGTCAGGAATCTCCGCCTTGATGATTTTCAGCGGAGCCCGATTAGCACCTCGCTTGACTAGCGAGATGTACTGGATATCCGAGAGCAGGCCATTGGACGTAGAACGGTTCATTTGGCAGCCCGACGATCTCATTTATATGGGTAAGGAGGATTCATGAGGGTCTCTCTTTTGATCCCAGTTCTCGTGGGTCTAGCAGTCGGCATCGGCATTTTGACCTACCCGAAATCTCATTATCTACCCCATCGTCCCCTCTCGGAAATTGATATTCAGGGACATCAGGCAGGCACTCCCAGTGATCATTGTCCCGGACAATATGAACATCGAGATGGTGATGATTTCGTCCTCTATTGTTGGGGAAAGAAAAATTGAAATGACTTTGGAAGCTGTAGTCTCGGCGGGTAGTGAAATTGAGCTTCACCCACCGAGGCATCGATGAAAGTCATTCTCAAGGGCAATGAACTTAAAGAAACGGCCGAGTTCTTGTGTGAAGTCGTCAAAGAAACGCGCGACCACGCGCTCACCCTGCTGGATCCCGAGGGACACAGCTGGCATGACGGCGCCCGAGTGATTGTTCACGCGCGTCTTTTTGAGGTTAGCCCGTCCCAGGCGGCCATCGCGGCCTCAACAACGGCTTGCAGCACTTTGCTGGAGGCTACATCGCGCGCCTGTATGGCAAGACCATCCACGACGGTTGTATAGAAAGCCGCCATTGCTGTCAGGTCCGCGCCCGGCGGCACATCACCTTCGGCGATACCGCGTTTGAGACGCTGGCGAATCAGCTTCTGTCGCAGCAGACGTAACTCGCGCAAGTAGTCCTGCACGCCCTGATTCTCGGGCATGCAGTTCATGGCGCCCAGAACCAATAGGCACCCGCGCGGAGTGTCAGGTTGGCAGAACGTCGTGGCCGCTACCCGTAGTAAACCCTCGATCGAGGCGCGGGCTGTGGCGCCCGCGGTCAGGGCCTTCACCATCGGTATGCCCTGGGTTTGGTGGTAGAGCAAGACGACTTCGCGGAATAGGGCCTCCTTGGAGCCAAAGGCTGCGTACAGGCTGGGTGCGGTCAGTCCCCCCATCGCCTGCTGCAGATCCGTGAGCGTCGTGCTCTCGTAGCCCTTTGCCCAAAACACCCGCATGGCCTGCATTAAGGCCTCTTCCCGATCGAAGCTTCGAGGTCGTCCTCGGGGGGTCATAACCGTTACCTTCTGTAGAGGTCACTATACAAGTCTTGACAGCGAGGGAGCAAGGCGCTATTTGTGTAGCGCACGCTATATAAGTACCGATTCGAAAATCGCCCTCACCACCTCAAAGGAACCGACTGTGATGAAGAAACCCTTGATTTTGGTGACCGGAGCGACGGGCTTTGTCGGACGCGAAGCCGTCGCGCAATTGGTTGAAGGACACGTCTGTGAATGAACCGCTCAAAAGTCGATGGACACACGGATTTGGCGCGTGATCAACAGCTGGTCGCTCGCGATGGATCCGGATCCGTGGGAATACATGCACAGCCGCATGCGCCGCCTCGAAGAGGCCGTGTTCGCGCGGGAGAGCGCAGCCACGCCTACCCCCGCAGTTGGACCTCCAACGCAGGATAGTCCTGCGCCGCCCCTCGCGGCGGAGAAACCTCGATGAGCGGCTCTCGAGTTGAACTCGTCGCGCGGGTCACCGGCGGGGAGACGACTGCAGGGCTCTGCAGCTCCCTGAAGGTGAGTCGGGCGGCATGCCATGAGCAGCGAGCGAAGATGTAAGCAGACCTCATCGAAAGACACCCAATGGAAAGCGAATCTAGTGTGTTCCGCCGTTACGCCCGGTGGTTGATAGCCCACCGCGTGCTGGTCGGGCTGGCTATTCTGGGCGTTACCGTTTTTCTGGTGAGCCGCATCGGCATCCTTCAGTTTGACTCCAATGTTGAGCTCTTTGCACCGCAGACACATCCGTACGTCGTCACGACGCATTTGATGGAACAAGTCTTCGGCGGCAAGTATGTCGTCGTGATCGGCATCACGCCGAAGCAGGGCGATGTCTATCAGCCGGAGGTGCTCGCAAAGATCAAGCGCATCCAGGACGGCGTCGAGCAACTCCCCGAGGCGGTTCGGCATAACATTTTGAGTTTGGCCGCGCGCAAGGTGAAGACGATCAAAGGCGGCGCTGAGGGCATGGAAGTGCGCCCGATGATGGAGTCAGTGCCCCAAACGCCGCAAGACATCGCGAAGTTGAAGAGCGCAGTGGCCTCGATGCCCATTTACATCAACTCCCTGGTGTCGCCCGATGGTAAGTCGGCGGCCGTGATCGCGGACTTCAAGCAAGACGTAAAAAGGTTCCCGAACTGGATC
>Ga0179587_10001591_pt1 | contig 10428 bp, 11 predicted proteins | sample CZODoug2_1_08_16_FD_185932 | JGI IMG/M metagenome (GOLD analysis project Ga0179587, IMG submission 185932) | Vadose zone soil fungal communities from Angelo Coast Range Reserve, California, USA - CZODoug2_1_08_16fungal | ecosystem: Environmental > Terrestrial > Soil > Vadose zone | place: USA...
ACATTGGCCGGTTAAGGGTTGAAAACACGTGAGTTTGACACACCGGCGAGAAATCGTGTTCGGACATGCCACAAAAAACTTTTGCTTGCGTGATCCAGTTTGCTTGCTTTTTACGAGTTAGATTACAGGGGACAACTAGAGTTCCTCAGGAGGATTGCTATGGCAAGCGTAGGCGTTAATTGGGCGGGTGTTGTGGTCACACTTTCAGAGGCGGAAACGAAGACGCTCGAGTCAGTCGGCCAAGACATAAACAATATCTCGAAAACATTGGAGAGCATCATCGGAAGCACCAGCGTGGCAGGAGTTCCAATCGGACTGGTTATCAAAGTGCTTGCGGCGTATCTTCTGCTTTTCATGAGTGTCGTAGCCAGGGTGGACAAGGGAAATGGTGTGAACCTGACACTGCCGTTGTTAGCGATATATGCTGGGCAATACTGGTTGATCATTCCGACCGGCGTCAGCGGTGCGACTGGCTCGATCACTGTCCGTCGCTCCACGGGGAGTGACTTTGGATCCGGTCCGGGAGCAAATCAGGATTGGAGCCATGGTCCATGTTTCGGTGGCATTGGCACATTCTTTGCTGACGTCACGGGTAACGGCAAAGCTGACGTCATTCTTGTCAACCGGGACACAATCTGTGTCCGTCGCTCGACGGGAAACGATTTCGGCCTAAACATAAGCGCAAACGAAGACTGGTCGCATGGCCCGTGCTACGGAGCGCGTGGAACCTACTTCGCCGATGTCGATGGAGACGGCAAGGCGGAGTGCATCCTCGTCAACGACGACACCATCTGCGTCCGCCGCTCTACAGGAAGTGATTTTGGACCTGGCATAAGCGCAAACGAAGACTGGTCGCATGGCCCGTGCTACGGAGCGCGTGGAACCTACTTTGCCGATGTCGATGGAGATGGAAGGGCGGACTGTATCCTCGTCAACAACGACACTATCTGCGTCCGCCGCTCTACAGGAAGCGATTTTGGACCTGGCATCAGCGCAAACGAAGACTGGACCCATGGTGCGTCCTTCGGGAGCTTGGGCACGTACTTCGCCGACGTGACCGGCAACGGCAAAGCTGACCTTATACTCGTCAATCCCAACACTATCTGCGTCCGCCGCTCTACAGGAAGTGATTTTGGACCTGGTATCAGCGCAAACGAAGACTGGAGCCATGGTGCCTACTACGGCAACAAGGGGACGTTCTTTTCTAACGTTACTGGCGGCAAGATAGCGCATGCCATCGTGGTCAACGGATAACGTCGCCGGCCGCAAGAACTACCTGGTCGCCCGGATCGGATTCGGGTGGAGAACGCGCGGCTGCAATTTGCAGCGTGGCCGGGTCAGCGCTATGCCGAGTTCGGCATAGCGCTGATCATGCTTATTTCGAGTCACGGTACTAGCCGAAGCTGTCGTCGCCTCGACCTGTGGCCATGAGCAATGAAACCGGTTCGAACGCGGGTTCTTGCACAATACTGACCTCAACCCAGGAGAGGAATACGTGGCGACCGTGCCGCGTTTACGTTTGGTCCTCCGCCACCCAGCCCTCCTCAACGTATTCGATCATTATGGCGTAGTGCAGTAAGATGCTGTAGTGATCTCGAACGTTCAGGGGAAAATCCGGACGGCACCGCAACTCGAAGATAACATAGCGCATCGGGCGTGCTGCGTTGACCAGAAAAGCGGGCGCGAAGGGCCGGCCGACCTCGTTAACGGCCTAGTAGAGCAATTATGAAGGTCTTCATCTCTCACTCTTCGTTGGATAAGGACATTGCGAGGCGTGTCGCGGAGCAGTACCGGAGCCGCGGAGTGGATGTATGGATTGACGAGGGCGAACTGGGCCCCGGCGATTCTTGGGTGGATCGTCTAACGACAGCAATTTCGAAGACCGATATTTTCGCGCTGCTCCTTACTGCGAACTCGCTGAACTCAAATTGGGTCCGCTATGAGCTCGAAGCAGCATTGGCGAAACTAGGCGAGGCGCAATCGGCCATTCTACCTATGTTGTTCGAAGATGTTGAGATTCCAGCGGAACTCCACGCAGTGGTGTGGAGCGACTGCAGAACGCAAACCGGCTTGAGCAAGTGCGTCATAATGAGCCTGCGACAAGCGGGAGTCGACTATCCATTGCCCGCCAAAGGGATTCAACTCAGGTACACCAAGCGAGTGCCTCTGGGATACGGCTTGCGACTAGTTCCCGATCAGGATTTTCGAGAGACCGGTTCGCTTGGTGCCGTACAACGAAAGTATGTCGTTGTCGGAGATTATGCAGAGCAGTGCGGCCGCTCGCTTCGCCAGATTTTGGATAACTTGTGGTCCGGAGATTCCTTTGATTCAAACCGAAATACGACGGGGCGCTGGACCGCAATCATCTTCGAGGTAGGTGAACACAACTATCATAAGCTCGACGTCATGCCCGGCACCTGGAAGGCGGTCTTTCGAATCTTGTCAGATAAAAAAAGACTTGGTTGGATTGAAATGTCTGAACAGGAAGGCGCACATCTGGGATATCCACCGAGAGACTATTACACTGACGATCAGCAATTTTGGTATGGTGCGATTTCTGGCGCTAAATGGCCGGCGATAGGCGACGGACCATCCCATCAAGGCAGCCCGCTCACCGAATACTTCGGCATAACTAATCTCTGTTTCCAAGGCAGAGGCATTACTTATCCATTGTCGGCCGAGTCGCTAACTATCGCCTCGAGAATATTTCTGGTAAGAAACATCTTGTTGAAGGATCTGAACTACCGGACTCAGTCTTTGGGTCAAACGCAAGATGGAGTTCTTCTCAGTTGAATTGAGAGCCGCCAAACTTGCGGAACGCGTCTACCGCCGAACCAAAGTTAGAAGGCCGGTTTCGCAAAACAAAAAGTCCTTTAACCGTTGGTTTTTTCGCTGCCAGAATTCTAAAAGTGTCCACAGTACGCGGTGTCTTATTGGCCGACTTGCGAGACCTGACGATTTGTCCTTTGCAGACAATTTCAAGCTTCCGTCGTGAGGCCAAATCCCCTGCGGCACTTCTTCCACAGACTTTGGAAACCAGATGTAGCAATATGTTGAAGCGTGCATTTGGCAAACGGTAGACATGAGCAACCCTCGACCCGCCGCCACACCCTCTTCGTACATGCGGCGGGCTTTCATTTCGTTGATAGCAGGAATCGGAACGCGGACATAGATAAACCGCTTTCCGGTCGTCAGAACGTCTTCCGGCATCACCCAGACAAGGTTTCCGGAGTAGTTGTTTGTTCTCAAGAACTGTTGGAATCGTGCTACAGCGGCACCGAAATCGGCATCATCCTTTTTCGCAGGAGACCGAGGAATCTCGTAGTCAGGGCGCATTTCGTGACTCGAAGGAAATTCTACCATCTCGCTCGACCGCGAAGTCCTGCTGATTCTGTTGCTGTCTCTGGCGAATTGCTATTTCGCCCCACAGCTGTCCAAATTAGTCGTGACTTCGCATTTTGGACAACGTAAGTTGTTGATTTCATGGACTTGGCTGAGGCAAACAGAGGGTGAGGTGGGAGAGTTTGCTCTTCGAACATTGAGTGGAAACGGCGCCAAGTCGGTTGCCTCTCGCTGCGGGATCTGGTGCCCGCCTCCCGTTCTGAGATAGATTTCCTGTCGGAGGATTCATGGACATTTTAGCGGCGATCAAACGGGAAGAACGAAAACTCGAAAAGCAGTTGGGTAGGTTACGTTACCGATTGGATGGCATAAAAGCGGCTGCGAAGGCTCTGGGCGATTCGACGAACAGAGAAATAACCGGCTAAAGAAGCGCGTGTTGTCCGCTGCTGCGAGAGCAAAGATGTCGAAAGCTGCCAAGAAGCGCTGCGGCTGGGCAAAGATCAGAGCGCAAGCAAAGAAAGTGGCGGTAGGCTAATTCTTGCCGGCATCGAGAGGATCCAGACGATTGCCCAAGACAAGACGGTCGTTGGTCGCATGGTTGCACTCAGGGGTTGGGTCAATTTTTGCTGCGAAGACAAGCATGAATGCACAAAAGAGCGAACGCCGCTAGGAAGGTAGAGATGCCCGAAGACGGCGACGCAGATCACCAGTGGGGAAGGAGCCACCCATGCTGTCGGCTTTTGACATGGTAGCTGACGCCCATCGGGCGCGAGCCAGGACTCTATCGCTCGTGGCAGCGGCAAGAAATACGCGAAGCGATTTGCCGTCATGGAAACGTAATACTATTGATCTGTGCATAAATAATGCAATAGGAGTATGATTGTGTTGAGGAGGCAAACCTCACTATGCCCAGACCGAAGGGAGGCGCCGATCTGTTGGAAGACAGGCGCAAGCGAGCGTTGGCTTTGCTCAATGCGGGTCACTCTCTCAACGAAGTGGGACGACGCATCGGATGCAACGCGAGTTCGGTGATGCGGTGGCGTAATGCCTGGCTCCGTGGCGGAGCGAAAGCATTGCGGGTGCGTTTCTCTCCTGGCCGCCCTTGGAAGCTGAACTCGAGGCAACGAAGACGGTTGGTTCGTTTTCTCTTGCAAGGACCCATCGCCCATGGCTACCGGACGAATCTATGGACCACCATCCGCATTGCTGAGTTAGTCCAGCGGAAGTTCGGGATCCGATATCACCGCGCCCACGTCGGTCGCTTGATGCACAGCTTGAAATGGTCCCCTCAGAAACCCGAGCGACGCGCGTTGGAGCGGGATGAAGAAAAAATCAAACGCTGGAAACAAAGGAAATGGCCCCGGGTAAAAAAAACGCTGCGCGGCTGGGCGCCCATATCGTATTTGCCGACGAATCCGGCTTCCTTTTGATCCCCTCCGTGGTCAGGACCTGGGCGCCGGAGGGAAAAACTCCCATTCATCGTCATCGGCAGGGGCGACGGGATAAGATCTCTGTAATCTCAGGAATTTCTCTCAGCCCAAAGCGGCAGCGAGTAGGCCTTTACTATCTGCTCTTCTTCGAAAACATCGGACAGCAGGAAGTCTGCATTTTTCTGCGGGAGGTGCTGCGGAACCTACGTGGCCCCGTCATTGTTCTGCTGGATAACTCGTCCACCCATAAGGGAGAACCACTTCAGAAGCTCCTGGATCAACACCCGCGTCTCTCGATCGAATATTTTCCTTCCTACGCCCCAGAACTCAACCCCGACGAAGGAGTTTGGTCTCTGGCCAAAAGGGACATTGCCAACACCAGCCCTAAGAACGTCGATGAGTTGATGGAAGATATCCTCCGTTCGATCGAACGGATCAAAATCTCCCCCCAGAAACTTCGCGGGTGCATCTTGCAGTCTGACCTGCCTTCTTTTTTGTGCTAAACTATTGCATTATTTATGCACAGATCAATAGCGTCACCAGATCGTATCTCAACGTGATTCGGCTGCTTACCCCCGATCTGATTCATCAATTTGGCCTACGTTCTCTCGCATTCTTCGCCAGTATTTTTGCTTGGGTTATCCTCACGCCACCCAGACACCCATGGAACACGAATGTCAAAGGGCGAAAATTAAGAGTTGTAACTTCTGTTGCGGTCGGTTTGATCCAAGCATTATTTGCTATTCAATTCCTTCTTGAAATCTGGAGTGCGACTTCGATCGATCAGGTCCGCTTGTCAGTTAGGCCACTCCTCTACATTGGGCTAGCGTTGTACCTCTTCGTCCTTGTTAGGATCTTCCTTCAGGGAACCTTTTACCGCGAGGGCGCGGCGCGTGATGCAGGGTCTCGAACTGGATGACATCCCCTGACCTATTTTGGCTTTCAGATCCAACTGCCTGATAAGTCGTGCCAGCTCAACCGGTCGATGCAACACCATCTAATCAGCTGATCCCACAATACTTCCCATGGAGAACCGATCTGTTTGGCTGTACGCGGTCAAAACCTAGCCAGGGTAGCGTTCCGGCTGATCTAACCTAGCGAGCGATTTTAGCTTTTGTTTTCAATGCAAGGTGGGTTCGAGCTGAGTGTTGCGTCGACCCATTGAGACCACCCGCGTTACCGGTAAAGTTCTTGCTAGTGACCGCTACTCGGCTAATCCTGCTTGTTCCTACCAACGCCCTTCCCACGAAGCGTTCATTCGTATGGTGGAGCGCCCATCCCGTGTGCCGTAGAACCAAGCCTCGCCTTTTGGCGCTTCCGGTAGTTCACCCAAGAGCAAGGCGATCATCGCCCGACCAAGTTCGACAACTGGTGCAGTGAGCACCTCTTTCGCGCCACGGGGAAAGATGCGTAAATCATCTACAAAGGGCCAACTAACGACCTCTTCCGCAGGTATGGAGTTCCTGGTCCCTATCGCAGCACATGCCTGCTCTGCCAAAGCAATGAACGTCTTTCAGATTCTTCATTTCGGACGATAGATACTCGGTCCTATCGTCGGTCAAGGTGCAGATGCACGGATACCGCCCCGTCAGGCGGTCGTGTAATTCCTTGAACACTTCCGGTGGTTCGCCTTTTGCGTCGATGAGACTATCCACGACCTGCCATGCTTCTTCATCTTTTGACGGAACTGGTTCGGTGCAGATTGCGACGTTGTAGCTCATAGGGCGGTGACCGAAAGAACTTCGATGTCGCCGTCGAATCCATCTTTGATGCAGGCCGATATAGCGTCAGAGAACTCATCAACTAGAGCAAGCCCATTCGAGTCGAAATCATTGTCGGCCTGAAGGATGAGCTGCGAGCCATTCCAGACACACGTCACGTTCTCATGCCATGGCCTATGCGTGAACTCTTCGGTGATGTCACGCGCACCGACTATGCCGGCATTTGCTGGAACACCCTTGCAAGCTAAGACTATTCGATACATGAGCACAGCTCTTCCGTTCCGACCATAGACAACACTCAGACTCTATTGCCTTTCGAGATTACGCTCAACGATGGATAACCAACTCCTGTGTCGGATAACCGGACAGGGGCCTCAACCGTGTTCGTCATGAGGGCCTCGCTTCGCTGCAGCGAGCTCTTCGCTCTCAAGTGGTGCGACGTGATCTGGGATGACCTTGTCAGCGCTAGTGAAAAGCGGAGCCATTCTCGCCGGGTTTGGCCGGAGCCAGGGATCCACTAACTTCAGCGCCAACCATCTACTCTTGCTCTCGCGGACAGAATACCGAACCTGTGTCGTGTTCCTCATGCAAGATCACTCTACCCACCGGGTCTACCGCCTCTATAACTTCACCAAATCCCAACAGATCACGCCAGGCCAATACTACTGCGTGTCGGGAAAGGTCAACAGTGCGGACAAACTGTACCTGGTCCTCGAGTCGGTCAAGATGGACACCAAACACAGCCGGTGTTCTACAACTCCTGCTCCTGCCGACGGCGCGGGAGGATCGCTCATGAAGTAAAGAACTACCTTGCAGGGAATAAACTCGAGTTCAAGACTGCTTGCTCTTCCGCAGCGGCCGGCGCACGGGTGTGTTCCGAGCTCGCCGCCGCTCTCTCTGGCCCACCCACAACCGGCGAAAGTGGATCCCTTTTAAAATGGCGCTAACAATCTGCGGCGTTGGGGGCTAAAACTTGCGGCGCGAGGAGGAAAAAGTGCTAAGAAGCGAGCCGTGGTTGCGGTGGCGAGAAAGTTAGCGGTACTGCTGCATCGGTTGTGGGTGAGTGGAGAAGTGTACGAACCACTGCGCAATAGCCAGAAAGCGATACGCGCCGCGGCCTAGAGTGAAGAGCTCCCCACAAAAAAGGGGATGCTAGGGGTCGACGGAGTTGACGATCGTCGTTCCTAGGCGATCCCAGCTCGAAATTTCTCTGTGGAAAACCGGGAAAGGCAGGAAGAAAGAAAAAGGAGCAAAAAAGAAAGAAGAGGAGATGGTATCCAAACGGCCGAGCGCGACCGCCGAGATCGGGTGACTGCGACTAAGTCCTGGCCCAACTTCCCTTCTAGGGAGGGGAAGAGAGGTCGATTATCAGGTAGCAGCACCTACTGAATCAAGTACACCCAACTTGCACCGAGCGAAAATCGCTCAACAAAGAGTGCGGATGGAAGGGTGGCGACAGAGGCGGCTTGGCTGAGCAGAAAATCTATCGAACAGAAAAAAACTTGTGGAAAAGATACAAAACTCTTGACAGGGATCGGCCTTCTCATGGAAGAACTTAGGACCAAAATCGTTCGCACTATGACAGAAATCGATATACTTCTTTGCGAAGGTACATAAGTCCGTGTTCAAGCCAATGTCATCTCGCTATTCCGGAATACTAGGCGAATGGAATACTTTTAAAGCAGCATTTTGCTTTTCAATGGCGGTCGCTCTGCTAGTCGGGACTGACTTCCCGGTGGTTGCACAAAAGAACCCTTCTCCGCTCACCAAAGAGGAGGGAAAGGCTCTAGTCGAGAGGTCTAGCCAGTGGACGAATTTGCGTGCTCCTAGCTCTGCGGCCTTCCATCTTCACGCCAGGGTGAGGTCCCACGGACCCAAAGGACAGACAGTAGAGGGTGCCTACGAGTTATGGTGGGCTTCGGTTGACCGATTGCGCGAGGAAATCAGATGGGGCGAAAGATCGTTCGTTAGAATCGCGGACAACAATCGCCAATGGATCGATGGCTCTGACCCCTACCGACTCGCAACACTGCATCTCACCAAACTTCTCGACTTCTCTTCTCGCCTAAGAGTTCCTTCAGGCCTTTCTGTTGACCGAGTTCAGACGAAAGAAATCGAGGGCGTTGCCGCAACATGCATGCGGTTGTTCCACATCTCTTCACCTCAGAATGCGGCTATCGCAGGAACTGGTCTCATTATCAAGTTGCCGATGGAATCGGAACGGTCAGCATGTTGGGATGCAGCAACAGGCCTTCCCGTTCGAATCGAAACTGGCTCTGACCGATTGGAACTCGGAGCCTACTCCGCAATGGGCGATAAGCAATTTCCGCGCAAACTGCGAGACCTTCGGGATGGAAAACCGCTGATTGAAGCTGAATTGGATTCTCTTGAGCTGCTGGATGTCACGACGACTAGTGCTTTCGCGCCTCCGAATGGAAAAACTGCAAACCCATGGTGTGCCAACATGATTTTGCCGACACCGCTTCACTTTGGATCGGCCTCTGGCGCGGCTCCTCTTCCGGGTGGGGGCTTCATCACGCCGCTTCCAGGTGAACTTCGTGGCCGAGATCTGGTCGTCTTCCGCGTGGATGAAGTAGGACGAGCTGTCGACGTTAGCGCATTCACCATGGCTGGAGAGGTTCCCTTCAAGGATCGGGAGAGAAAGACGCTTTTAGAATCGAGATTCAAACCAGCAACCTGTAATGGTAGGCCGGTCGAGACAGACTTCCTGATGCCAGAGCAGGGTCGTTAGCTAACTCCTGATATGTCGCCTAATAAGCTCATTCTATTGAGAATAGACAATTGAATGGCGAAAACAGCCTGATCGACAGCCGCGCCTTCCCAAGATTCTCTTTGACATTTTCCTTTTTCAAGGCCTCTGAAGTATAGGGAATCGAAGGCTCAAGAAAAAAGCCAGTTGAGGTTTTCTGAAAAACTGGGCCTCTTACATAGTAGGGGGCTAATAGGTTGCTTTCCTTGGACGGAGGGGAAACCGCCCCTCAGTCTGGCGAGCCTCTTGCCCTTCGCTTTCTCTCTTATGGTTGTAGTCCAAGGATCCATGCCATGTCTCGAGGTTTTGACGGACCTGAAATCGACGACTTCCACGGCCCAGAGCGCGACGTGAACCGTAGCCCCGAGTCGAACAATCGCGCCGGCTGGGACACCGTCAGGAGGCTGGAGAGAATTCGCGGTGAGGAGGAACGGGCCGATCAACGTGACCGGGAAGCCCGAGGAGCCGCTGGCGGCAACCGCCCGCCTCTACCTCGCGAGGAGCGGGTCCAGCTGGTCCTCGCTCGAACCAGCCGCACGAACTATGTAGATCGCAACCGGACCTACCAGCTGCGCGACTCCGAGCTGCACGCCTTGACCGAGGTCGGCAAGTTTCGCGTCCTGGCCGTCCATGATCTCGCCCAATTCGCTTACAACGGCGACTCCTCCCGCATGCAAAACGATCTCGCGAACCTGAGCCGCCAGGGGCTTGCGAAACAGGGTACCATCATGGATTCCGACCTTTCCCCAGTTCGCACCGTGACGCTCACCAAGGAAGGCCATCGGGCTCTCTCCTACAGCAGATCCCTTCGTCCTGACCAGGCTACCTACCACGGCCTGAAGAAACCCAAAGAAGCCTTCCACGATGCCGAACTCTACCGCCTTTATCACAAGGTCAGCGATGAAATCGAAGGCCGTGGCGGCAAAGTCGTCCGCGTCAAGTTGGACTACGAGATCAAACGCGATCTCTACGCCGATCTAGCCCGCACCTGGCAAGACAAGAGCAAGTGCCCGGAAACGGTGAAAGAGGCCGTCGCCCGGCGCCATGGACTCAAAGTCGTCAACAAGGAAATCCAGATCCCCGACATGCGTCTCGAATACGCGAACGACCCCGACATGGAGATTCACACGAGGGACGTGGAACTAGCGACCGAGCATTACCGTCC
>Ga0179587_10001593_pt1 | contig 10421 bp, 10 predicted proteins | sample CZODoug2_1_08_16_FD_185932 | JGI IMG/M metagenome (GOLD analysis project Ga0179587, IMG submission 185932) | Vadose zone soil fungal communities from Angelo Coast Range Reserve, California, USA - CZODoug2_1_08_16fungal | ecosystem: Environmental > Terrestrial > Soil > Vadose zone | place: USA...
TGGCGATGCGCGCCGGCATTGCTGCCCTGAAGCAACTCACAAAGCCCGGGTTGTACGATGAGATGACGCAACTGGCGCGGCGGCTTGTTTTTGGCTTGCGCGCGGAGCTGGCAGACGCCGGAATTCCGGCGCAGATCAATGCCATCGGCTCGCTCGCCACGGTATTCTTCACGCCGGGGCCGGTGAGAAATTACACGGATGCCAAGCGCTCCGACACCAAGAGATACGCCAGGTTTTTTCGCGAAATGCTCGATCGGGGAATATTTTTGGCGCCGTCACAGTTTGAGGCTGTCTTTCTCTCCGCGGCGCACACGTCCCAGGACATCGACCGCACACTGGCGGCGGCGCGCGAATCGCTCCAAATGATTTCATCCGAACCTGCGGTCCAATCCTAGAAAAGGAGAGTAGAAGAATGGGCGAGGGAATTGAACTTCCTGAGAGCCATCACGAGGATCATCCGCTGGTGCTCCCCGTCTCGATTACGATCTCCATCATGGCGGTATTTGTGGCCGGTGCCTCCTTGCTCGGCCACCGGGCGCATACCGAAGGGTTGCGCCTTGAAACGCAGGCCGCCAGCCGCTGGACGCAATACCAGGCCAAGAGCGTCCGCCTCCACGAAACCCAGGGTTTCTCCGACGTTGTTAAACTCGTGGCGCCGCTGAACAAGGAGACGGGCGAAGAACTGAAAGAGAAGTACGCGAAGGAAGTCGAGCACTACGAAAGCGACAAGAGCGATGTCAGCAAAGAGGCAAAGAATTTGGAAGACGAGCGCGATTTGACGGTTCGCCAGGCTGACCGTTTTGATGGAGGAGAGGCGCTGCTGGAAATCGGGCTGGTCATCTGCTCGATCACGCTTCTGACCAAACGAAAGGGATTCTGGCTCGGCGGCGTGTTCGTTGGTGGCTTGGGCATCGCCCTGGCGGCGACAGGTTTTTTCCTTCACTAAACTATGCGCGCGCCGGGCGGTTGCGAACCTCTCAGCAAGGCGATTTCCTGTGTCAGACGCTCCAGTTTTCCAACCAATTCCTGATGCCGCACGTCCTCGCCGGATGGCTTCTTCCCCAAAAATGTAAGCGTCCCGCCGGGCTCGAGCACGCATTGTGCGACTTCGGAAAGGGACGCAAAGCCTTGTTTCCGCGCAGCTGCTTCGAGCTGCGGCATGGTAATTAGCTCGCGCTTCAGATTCCCCATGCGCACCTTGCCGCCCTCCAGCTCTGCCTTCGACCAACTGATCCAGTTTTCGGTGATCGTAAAGGAAGCGAACCACAAGATAGTTGGTGGCGAGCAGGGAAGTAGCGCCGATAATTCCGCCGAGGACGCTGTTGTCCTCTCCGATGATGGCGTTCTGCACCGTGTTCGAAAGCGTCAGCAATACGACCAGGTCAAATGGATTGAGCTGGACGAGTTCGCGCTTCCCGGAGAGCCTCAGGCTGACGACCAGGAAGGCATAAACGATGATCGGCCGAAGGATCTTTTCCGCCAAGGGAACTCCGATGACGAACATATCTTTCCAAATATCGTGCATAGCTGGATCGCCTCCTCCGGGTGCCCTCACGGATTCTAAAAAAGGTGGGTCGTCCTCGTAACCAGAGAACGAGTGGAGGGTAACACGTGCGCAATCGCCGTAAAAGCAGGCTAATGAATTCTCGGATGTTTCCTGTGCCAATCCGTGTGCGACTGGAAGGTCCGGCCCGCCTGAATAACTGCAAAATCGTCACCGGCTCTTCCCACAAATTGCAGCCCAACCGGCAAATTCTTTTCCGTGAACCCGCAAGGAACGGACATTGCCGGGAGCCCGCAAATATTGCCGATGGCGCCAAGAGGATCCGGAAAGGCGAGATCGGTCTCGAGATTCAAAGTTAAAAGTGTCGCCGCAACAGGCTGCGCTGCTGCCGCAATGACATCAAACGTGTCAAACAAAGAGTCCATTTTCTTCTGGACGATTTCTCGCACCTTGAGCGCCTGCAGATAGTCCGCGGCGGAATACTGTTCGTTCACATAGCCAGCGATTTGCCCCAGGGGATCGGCCAAGTCGCTCACTCGCCCGGAGCGAATCAAGGTCCGGAAAGAAGCGGCGCACTCCGCGGCAACGATGATGTTGCCCGCATCCTCCCAGGGACCAACAGGCAAGGAGGCATCCTTCACGCTCGAAAAATATTTTTTGAGGATTTTGGTAGCGGCGTCGATGGGTTTCGCAATTCCTGGTTCCAGGGATTTCCACGCATTGGTGAGCCAGCCGATTTTCAGCGGCCGCGAACGCAATTCCATGGACGGCGAATACGTGAAGGCGCCCTTATCGATGGGTACGGTTCCGCGATCTCTTGGGTCGTGGCCGGCGATGGCGGCGAAGATACGCGCGCAGTCCTCCGCGCTCCGCGCCATCGGGCCAATCTTGTCCATCGAAGGCGCCAGCGCCATCGCGCCGTAACGGCTGACGCGGCCATAGGTCGGTCGCAGGCCGCTCACACCGCAGAAGGCCGAAGGGCAAATGATGGAGCCCCATGTTTCCGTGCCGATGGCAAACGCCGCCAGCCCGGCGGCCACGATGGCACCCGAGCCCGAAGATGAGCCGCAAGTCCAGCAGGTCGTATCCCAGGGATTCTTTGCTTCGCCCTGCAGCGAGGCCGAGGCAAAACGGTAGCCCATCCCGCCCGCCAGCTCGATCATGGACGCTTTGCCAAGCATCACCGCGCCCACGCTGTTCAGATGTTCGATCACCGTTGCGTTGTAATCGAATACTTGGTTTGCGTAAGGCTTTGCGCCCCACGTGGTCGGAATTCCTTTCACCGCCAACAAGTCTTTCGCGGCGTAAGGAATCCCATGCAAGGGACCCCGATAATGGCCGCGGTGGATCTCCTTTTCCGCTGCTTTGGCTTGTTCGAGGGCAATCTCCGGCGTCAAGCGGGCGTAGGCATTAAAGCGCGGTCCAAACTTTTGACTGCGGTCCAGATAGGTCTGCGTCAGATCGACGGGCGAGAGCTTCTTCGATTCGATGTGTTTCGCGAGTTCGCTTACCGAAAGATAGAAAATCTCTTCGCCTGGCATCCGGAAGGCTCCTCAGGAATTCTTCGGCGCGCTTGCCGGTTTTGGTTTCTCCGGCATCGGCGAATGTTTCTTTTCCCGCTCCATCAATGGCTTTAAGTAAAGCCCCGGCCCGTCTCCGTTCTCGGCCGCAAACGCGCGAAGGCGGTCGAGCGGCGGCTGGGCTTCGGTGGCCAGTCGCCGGATATCCGTTTTCTGAGCGTCAGAGAGCCGCTTGCCGTACTGCGCGAAAATCGACTGCATTCGCGATTCAACTTCGGCTTGGCTTTCTGGCGATAGCTTGGGCGTACTCGCGGGCTGTTGCGCCGGAACTGGCGCCGCGGAAGACTCAGCACGAAGAAGGTCGGCAGGCGCCAGCGATGCCGCCGCGGACACCAAGGCCGCGCGTCGCGCAAATTCGCGCCTGGAAATCGCCGATTCCTTCTGGTTGCCCATCGAGAGCCCCCTTTGAACAGGTCAAGAACCCAAAACAATGTATGTAGGGCGTAAAGTGAGGCTACTGAATCCGCCTTCGAGCGTCAACTGCATGCTGGAGGCATACACACTCGGTACCGACCGGGCACATCCCTGACAGAACAGGCCGGGAGCATTGCTTTGCGCAGCTAGCTCACTTCTGTCAGCGTCCGAATCTGCGTTTCCAGAGCTTGATTGTATTGCCGCTCGATCTGAAGTTCCGTTTGTAACTTCTTCACCAGCAGATCCAGATGCGCAATTTCGACGCGAAGCTTCTGGACGTCCGCAGCCGTTGGGGCAGGCCGCACCGGAGCGGCCATCGATTGTTGGGGATCGCCTTGTGTCTGCAGAGGTTGCCGGGGGACGAACGCTTCGGCGAGCGCCCGTGGCCAGGCAGATTCGGGCGTCGCAGGAGCCGGCGGTGGAGGCGCGGCTTGGCGGGGGACTACAGGAACTGGAGGCGGAGAAAAAAGACTGCTCAAAGCATTCGAGGGCGTTGAGCGCTCAGCCACCGGCGCAGGCTTAGCACTCTTGGGCTCCAGCAAGCTTTTCACGCGCGCAATCAATTCCTGCGGCTGAAACGGCTTCCGAATCAGTTCATCGGCTTTCACTGCAACCGCTTTGTCGGCGACGCTCTTATTCACAACGCCGGACATCAGCACTACAGGGGTTTGGCCGAATTCGGGATGCTCTTTGATCCGGCTGCAAACGGTGTCGCCGTCCTGGTCGGGCATGATCACGTCGGTGATCACCACGTCCGGGCGGTTTTGCTCGAACTGCGCCAGCGCCGAGGCCGCGTCGGCGCAGGTAATCACGTTTATATTCTCGCGGCGAAACGCGATCTTGATGACTTCACGCATCGTGGCGCTGTCATCGATGAAGTAGACGGTCGGCACCCGCTTGGCCGGCGCTTCGCCCAGCGGCGGCATGGTCATCGCTTCACTCATTGCGCCTCCTTGTCCGCCATGTCGCGTGTTCCTTCGTCGAATTCGCGCATGGCATCCAGCATAAGATCAGTGGCGGAGCGCAGCACGGTGCGCTGCGACGACGTCGTCCCGTAGGTAAATTTGTAGATGCCTTCGTTGCTGTTTCCCAGGCTTTTCAAAATGTGGATCACGGCTTCATCGCCAAACAAATTGCCGCACTCCGCATGGGTGATCTCTCCTGCGTCATAAAACAGCACTCCGTCCGTCTCGCCGGCGTTGATGTGCAGCGCGCCCGTTTGGTGCGCGTGCCCCAGCATCTGCATGACTCCCGTAAGGTCGTGGTGCGTCAGGTTGCCGCTGAGGCTGGTGTCGGACTTGTCCAGCATCTGCGTCGGTTGAAATCCCTCCGCTTTGCTGACGATGATCTGCTTCACATGGGCGGCAATAACGGCGGGTTGCCCGTTGCGGTCGATGTAATCGTCACACCCGGCCTGAAACGCTTCCATCAACGCCCGCTGGCTTCCATTGCCAAGCGCGATAATAGGCAGAAGGGCGTTTTTTGAGTCCGCGTGAATGATTCTCGCAATCTCCAGGGCGCCCATCTCCCGCATGTTTGTGGCGCAAAGAATGGCGGATGGGGCGTCGTATTCGAGCGTCGTGAGCGCGAAAGCCGCTTGGGTACTGGACACGACCTCAAAGCCTTCGCGCTTCAGCGCATCGCCGAGGCGCTTTGCAAAATAGACATTGCTGTCAATGAGGAGAATCTTGGCGGGACGTCCGGCAGGGATCACGGCAGCGCCTCCGCTCTTTGTGCCGCCGTGGCTTCCGCAAGCGCTTGCTCCGGGCCTGGTGTGAGCGTGTCCAGATTCAAGACTTCGATTACGTCGCCGTCATGCGACAGCCACCCCGCGACGTGAGGGGCGTCGGATTCTGCCGCCGCCATCATGTCCGTGTTGATCAACTCGCATTCACCCGTGACCGGTATTGCTATCCATTCTCTCTGTGTTGCGTAGTTCCGCATGGCGATCAAATAAAAGCGGCGCGAAGTGAGACGCTTCCCCAACAAGATTTCCGAAACGTCGCATACCGGGACAATCCGCCCGCGCCGGAGAATCACGCCTTCCAGTTTCGGAGTTCGGTGCGGAAAGCGAAAAATCCGGCTCGGGGCAACGAGCTCGGCAATCTGGTTCGCTGAAACCGCAAACCGCCTCTCGCCAAGCCTCAGCAGGACGAAGGATCTCAATTCGAGTTCGGCCGATACCGTCATTGCGCGGATTCTGTCTCCTCGAGACCTGCGGCGGCGGAATTGTCGGCTTCCAGAAGGGCCGCATCGAGCAAAGCCAGCTCTTCCGGTGACAAAAACCCTTCCGGATGGACCACCGGAACGACCGACTGGTCCAGCGCCGTCAGCCCTCGGTACCATTGGCGCTCTTCGTGACAGAAAGAGAGGGGAAGCGCCTGCAGCCGCGTCATGGTGGCCATCTTCTCGATGCCGTCGATCAGCAGGGCGGTGCGCGTCTTGCGCAACACGAAGAGCAGCGCTCCCTCCACGGCATGCAATCCAAAATGCATGGCGCCGTTGACGATGAATAGGGATCGATCCCCGCGCCGCACGACGTGCCGCACTTTTCGAAGCCCGGGCGCGTTGATTTCGATTGCAGCGCCTGACATGCTGTCGGCACTGCGGACTTCCTGAACCGAAGCGGAAGAGACGGCGAACAATTGTCCGCTTACGCGAAAGAGGATGATCTGTTCGGTCTTCGCCGGACTCGGTTTCACTGGGGCCGCCAGGCGCATCAACGAACTCCCGCGGGGGCTGTGCGGCTGATTTCCAGGACGCGCTTTTCGATGGCGGCATAAATATCGTCGATTCCCAGCACCTGATCGACGGCGCCGGCCTTAATGGCCTCGGCCGGCATGCCAAAAATCACGCACGTCGCTTCATCCTGTGCCAGCACCAGGCCGCCCGCATCCTTGATGGCCTTTGCTCCAACGGCTCCATCGTTGCCCATGCCGGTTAGCACACCCGCAATGCTCAGCGGGCCGGCGAAAGCTGCTACGGATTCCATGGTGGCATCAATATTGGGCAGATAGCCGTTGATGCGGCCACTGGTTCCATCCAGCTGAATTCGGCCCGTCCGCGTAACGCGAAGATGCTGGCCGCCGGGACAGATGTACAACGTCCCCGGCTGAAGCGACTCATTTGCTTCCGCTTCCTTTACCCGGATTCCCGTGAAATCAGCAAGCTGCGCCGCGTATTGGGTCGTGAATGTCGCCGGCATGTGCTGTACGAGGATCACCGCGGCAGGGAAGTCTCCAGTGAATCCTGGGGCGATGCGCATGACGGTAGCCGGCCCGCCTGTCGACGCGGCCAGCACGACCACCGGGAAACGTTGATCGAGCCCGGAAGAAGGCGCGGGGCGGACGCTTACTGGCACGGGCTTCGGAGTCTTGGGTCCGTTCGCATTCTGAATCGTCGACGCCAGGCGTGAGGCCGTGCGCACCACGCGCACTTTTGCTGCCATCCGTACCTTGCGCAACAGCTCTTCTTTCACGCTCTGCATATCGAGGTCGATGGCGCTTGATGGCTTGGCCACAAATTCAATCGCGCCGAGCTCCAGCGCCCGCAGAGTGCTGGCTGCTCCCTCGCGGGATTCAGAACTGACGATGACAATTGGCCGCGGGTTCGTGGTCATGATTTCCGCCGTAGCCTGGAGTCCGTCCACATGGGGCATATTGATGTCCATGGTGATGACATCGGGCTTCAATGATTCCGCCATCGCAACGGCCTCGCGGCCGTCCTTGGCGTTGCCGACAACCTGAAGTTGTTCGTCCGCGTTGAAGATTCCCTCAAGAACCTTCCGCATGAATGCGGAATCCTCCACGACGAGCACGCGAAACTTTTTGATGGTGGTCGCCATTGTTCGTTTACGCCACCGGCGCGGGACGCGGCGCCTCAGTTCCTATCAGTTGTTCGACTGCCGCAATCAGTTGATCCTCCTGCACCGGCTTGGTCAGGAATGCCGTGGCGCCTTCCTTCATCGCGCGATCGCGATGTTTGGCCCCCGCGCGCGACGTTACCACCATGACGGGAATTCGCCGGGTCGAGGGGTTTTGGCGCAATTGCACCATCAATTCGTACCCCGTCATGCGCGGCATTTCCAGGTCGGTAATGACCAGATGGCAGCCGTGCTGCGTCACCAGTTCGGCGGCCTCCAGGCCATCCGCCGCAAGCTTCACGCGGTAGCCGTTCTTCTCCAGCATCCTGCCGACGAATTTGCGCACGCTGATGGAGTCGTCCGCCACCACGATCACGCGTTCTTGCTCGACGCGGTCGATGGCTTCGGATGGAATGCTTCCGCGCGCAATCGCCATCGAACCCGGCGCGAAGATGCGTGCGGCGCTCGCGCTGGCCTGTAGCGGCCGGCGCTCGCTCGGTTCCGTAGCCACCATGCGGTTCAAATCGATTAGTAGAATGAGGCTTCCATCGGGAGCGATGGTTGTTCCCGGGAAGAGTTTCACCCGGCGCAAATATTCGCCCAGGTTCTTGATAACGATTTCGTCCTTGCCGAGAACTTCTTCCACCACGAGGCCGATCTTCCGGTTTCCGGCGTTTGCCACCACCATCCGGAAATACCCATTGATTGGCTCCAGCGGCGGCAAGCCCAGATAGTTATCCAGACGAACGACTTCGGTAACAACGTCGCGCACCTTGGTGAGCAATTTTCCGCCGACGTCTTCGATTTCATCGGCGCGGAGGCGGCGGATTTCCTCGACGACCGCCAGTGGCAGCGCGAAGTTCGTCGTGCCGCAGCGCACAAACAGAGCCGGAGAAATGATCAGCGTGAGGGGCACCTTGAGCGTAAACTTCGTGCCCTTGCCGCTGGCGCTCTCAATTTCGATTTCGCCGTTGAGCGCGTTCAGGTTCGCCCGCACTACGTCCAGCCCAACGCCGCGTCCAGCCAGCTCCGTTTTAACGGGAGCGGTTGAAAACCCCGGATGAAAGAGCATCTCCCGAAGATCGCGCTCCGTTAGCCGGTCCGCGGTCTCGCCGGAAACCAGCCCGCGCTCGATCGCGCTTTGTTTTACGCGCTCGTAATTGATTCCACCGCCGTCGTCTTCCACCTCGATGTAAATGTGATTGCCGCGGTGATAGGCGCGCAACTGGATATTCCCAGCGGGCGGCTTGCCGGCGGCGACGCGGTCAGCGCTTTGCTCGATGCCGTGCGCCACGGAGTTGCGCACCAGGTGTACGAGTGGATCGGAAATCTGCTGAATAATATTGTTGTCGAGCTCGGTTTCACTTCCGGAAAGATCCATGTCGACCCGCTTGCCGGTCGAGTTCGCCGCATCTCGAACGGCCCGCGACAATCGCGAATACAGCGTGCCGATCGGAACCATTCTCGCGGCCGTAATCTCGTCTTGCAGGTGATGCGCCAGCTTCGTGAATTCGTCGATGTCCCCTTCGACCCGGCCAATGAATCCTTCCAGTTGCGAAAGCACCTCGTTGACGTCCGCCGAAATTTCCGCCATCGACCGCGACAAAATGTTGAAATCGTCGTAGCGGTCCATTTCCAGTTCGCTGAATTCAGACCAGAACGACGTATCGCCCGCCGCCGCGCTCGTCAACATTTGCGGCGTTGGCTCCGCCTTCCACGGGCCCTGGGCGGTGCGAGCGTTACTGATGCGGTTGAATTCGTATTTTTCCTGGAATTCGGCAACTTTCCCCTGCAGCCGTTCTTTCGAGAAGCTCAGGGTATCGACCAGCTTTTCGAGTTCCGCCACGCGCCCCACCATCCGCGTGCGATTGATCACCAACTCGCCGACCGTATTCATCATTCGGTCGAGCCGCGCCAGCGCGATGCGGACGGACTTAACCGTCGAACTGCCCCTGGCGGATTGTTTCGCAGCTTTCTTGGCGGCTGACGCGATTTGCGATCCGGCCTCAATTTCCTTCGCATTCCCGAGTTCGCCTGCAACGGCAGAATCGCCCGCGGCTTCCGCATCTTCCGGTTCAAGTGGAGCAAACTCCGCGATGCGTCCCAGCAGGGAATCGACCCCAGTCCGCATGTCCACTTCGTCGGTCCATTGCCGGTGGAGCGTCTTCTTCAGAACGTCCACCGACTCCAGGCACAAATCCACCACCGCCGGCGAGGCTTCCAGCTCTCCCTCGCGCATACGCCCGATCAAATCCTCGACGCGGTGAGCAATCGCTCCCAGTCTCTTCAGCCCGACTTGCGCCGCCGAACCCTTGACGGTGTGAATGGCGCGAAACAGTTTGTTGATCTCTTCCGGATTGTTGTTGCCCTCAAGCGAAATCAGGCAATCGCTGACGACTTGAAGGTGCTCTTCCGCTTCCGGTTGGAAGAATTCCAGAATTTCGTCCGGCACTTCGTCGTCCGTCGGCAGCGCGTCAAAATATGAACCCGTCGACGCCGCGACGATAGGCTCATGAAGCTCCTCAGCGGCGAATCGGTCCCGTGGTTCCGCTTGCGAAAGGTTCAGCGGCGGCCGCTCCGCCGGAAACGCAAAGCGATACCGCTCCTTGAAAACGGCGATATCATCGACGCTTTCCTTGCCAGTGTCGCTGATTTCCAGGAGGTCCGTTTCGAGCAGCGAGATTCCATCCGAAAGAAATTCCGTCAGCGGCCCGTGCAGATCCTCGCCCAGCGGCGCGTTCAGCGCATATTGAAAAACGTGCGCGAGTTTCGCCGCAATTTCTGAGAACCGCGGAAATCCATAACTCGCTGAAGTCCCGCCTAGCGTGTGTGCCGCAATGTACAGCCGTTCCAGGTCTTCACGGCGGGGTTCCACCTCCTGAAGCACGCTCACATACTCCCGCAAGTACTGCAGGTGCTCCGAGGCTTCCTGGAGGAAGATCTCGACGCCTTCGCGGTCCAGCGTGCTCACGCGCGGCCCTCCGTCACCAGTTCCGCCTTCAGCAATTCCTCCGCTTCCGGCTTCCGGTAGAGAATGCAATCGTTCAACACGATGGCCTGG
>Ga0179587_10001598_pt1 | contig 10412 bp, 10 predicted proteins | sample CZODoug2_1_08_16_FD_185932 | JGI IMG/M metagenome (GOLD analysis project Ga0179587, IMG submission 185932) | Vadose zone soil fungal communities from Angelo Coast Range Reserve, California, USA - CZODoug2_1_08_16fungal | ecosystem: Environmental > Terrestrial > Soil > Vadose zone | place: USA...
CTCATGATGATTCCGTTCCGTCGGCGCGCCATCCCGATTCAATGAGCTCTCCAAGCTTCTTGAACTTCAACCACGTGCTTCGCGCCGCCATTCGCGAGATGAGCCATCCGCGATATCCGTCGAGAAACCCGAGGTGCAACACATAACTGTTAAACCAGTTCCAGGGCGTTGCCAGCCACATCGCCGCGCGCCAATTCCGCTTCCCGGTAACGCACATCTGCTGCGCTGCAAGCGTGGCGTACCGCTCGACCTTCTCCTGGTGTTCGGAAAGAGAGCGAATCGTGTAATGAAGCAAGTCGCCGTCAAGCCGTCCGGGCTCGCCCTGGAATCGCAGCGCCTCGTGAACGATCCCCGAAAAACGTGCCGCATCGCGCCGATATAGCCGCCGTTGACGGTCCGGATACCATCCCGAGTGATTGATCCAGCCTCCAACGTACCAGGCTCGCCGCGCGAATTCGTAGACCGCAAATCCAGGTTCTTTCTCCTTCCAGGCGAGCAATGAGTCGCGCAATTCACGGCTCAGCTCTTCATCACCATCCAGGGAGAGGATCCAATCGTTGTTTGCGGCCGCCGCAGCGACATTTTTCTGCTCCGCAAAATTTGTCCAGGCGTTTGTGATTACTTTCGCGCCGTACTCCCGCGCAATATCCGGAGTGCGGTCGTGGCTTCTACAATCTACAACCACAATCTCATCGGCAACTCCCCGGATCGATTCCAGGGCGCGCGCCAAGTTGTGTTCCTCATTGAAAGTAATCATGCAAACGGAGAGGTGAATCATCGGACTCCGGATTGTCTTGAACTCGGCGCTAGTATCTCACAATGCTAATCGGAGGAATCCGCTCGAAGGAACTATCCCAAGGAGAATGGAAGCCCGGTTACTTCTTCTGGAAATTCACGCGAATCACGCTGCCGCCGATTCGAAACTCCGTGCCGTCCCGCAGCATGGCCGCGCGAACGCGCTCTTCGTTGAGGAAAGTCCCATTGGTCGAATCAAGGTCCTTGAGATTGATGTACGTTTCGCGCACTTCCAGCAAGCAGTGATGCCGCGAAATTTCAGGATCATTCAACGGAATGTCCGCGCCTCTGCGGCCCAACATGACGCGCGGCTTTGTCAGCGTGTGACTTTCACCCTTCGACGGCCCTGACAAAATGCTGAGCACGACTTTTGCTTCTTCAGGAAGCCGAAGCCCGGGATCGGCGGGCGGCAAATTCAGATTTGAACTTGTGGCGTCAGCCCTTGCAAATGAGGGAAGCGGTGACATCACGACGGTCGAATCCACGCGCCGCTTGATCTCCACAATCGTGGTCTTCCCGCAACTCGAGCATTTGAACTGCACTTTTGCGTGGCCGCCGAATTGACCTTCCTTCAGCAAATGCTGCGCACCACAGTGAATGCAAGCCGTCTGCATCCTTCAAAATTAGCACCATTCGATCGACACTGGAGCATGCCCGGCATTTTGCGAGCGGAAAGGTAAAATCTGCGCCGCGCCCGTGGTCCGCCTTCAAGGCCCGCCGGTAATCCGATGGGATGAGAAGGCTCTTGTGTTACGATTACATATTCCAAACCAATCAGGAGAGTCTGTGTGTCCGAACATATTTCGCGCAAAGAGCTCAAGCAGGACAAAATCAAGGAAACCATCGAGCACGGCGCCGAAGCCGTAATCTCGCACGGACAGTTTACGCTCATCGTCGTGCTGGTTGCTCTGTTTGTAGCGCTTGGCTACGGGGGCTGGAAGTTTTATATCGATCGGCAGACCGTGGAAGCGTCTGCCGCCTTCGATGCGGCGACGAAGGCTTACCAGGGCCGCATTGCGTCGGCTGCTGACCCCGCCGATCCCAACCAGCCTTTCTTCCACGACGAAGCCGCTCGCTCCCAGGACGCCATGCAAAAGTTCATCAAAGTCGCCGACAAATATCCCAGCACGAATCCTGGTAAACTCGCGCGCTATTACTCGGCGCTTTGTCTTGAGGACCTCGAGCGCCACAATCAGGCACTCGAAGAACTGAAGAAAATCAGCGGGGGTCGCGACAAGGAACTTGCGGCCATGGCGCAGTATCAGATGGCAATCATTTACTCCCGTACGAGCAAGCCCGATGACGCAATAAAGATCTTTCGCGCTTTGGCCGACAAGCAGAGCGCTCTGGTGCCGCGGCCACTGGTCCTTCTGGAACTTGCCGGCATCCTTCGCAATTCCGATCCAAAAGAGGCCGCCGGCATCTACCGGCAAATCAAGAAGGAATTTCCGGACACCACGATTGCGGATCAAGCCGACCGCGGCTTGGATACACTTTCGCCGAAATCCTGATTTGCTCCGCGCCTGAGATTCACGCGGTTCAGCCGGAATATGATGGAGCGGCCCATCGAACCACTCACCACTCCTGCTCCCTGGGCGATGCCCGCGGAGGAGTCCCGCGGCCGGCGTTATCCTGAACCGTCCCATCCTTACCGTAGTGACTACGCGCGTGACCGCGACCGCATCATCCATTCCCGTGCGTTTCGCCGTCTCGAGGCCAAGACGCAAGTATTCACCACGCGCTACTCGGATCATTTCCGCAATCGCCTCACGCATACCCTGGAAGTTGCCCAGATTGCCCGCACCGTTGCTTCGACGCTGGGCCTGAACACGGAGCTTGCCGAAGCCCTCGCTCTTGTCCATGACATCGGCCATCCGCCGTTTGGTCACGCCGGTGAACGCAAGCTCGACGAGTTAATGCGCGCGCAGGGCGCTTGTTTCAATCACAATTTGCATGCATTGCGCATCGTGGAAAAGTTCGAGCAGCGTTATCTCGATTTTCCGGGTTTGAATCTCACCTTTGAAGTTCGTGAAGGCATCATCAAGCATTCGCGCGATTATTCCGCGGCGGATTTTCCGCAGCTTGCAGAATACCTTCTGGATCTGCGTCCTCCCCTTGAGGCGCAACTCATCGACTGGGTCGATGAAATTGCTTACAACACAGCTGATATTGACGACGCGCTCGAGGCCGACGTTCTTGATCTCACCGTTTTGCGCAAGGAAGTTCCGTTTTTTGGCGAAGTCTATGCGCAAGTCGACTCCGCGCATCGCGGCGCCCGTCAAAAGCTCATCTTCAACGAAGCCCTCAAACGCGTTTTGGATGCGCTGGCCACTAATCTTATTGAGACTACCGGGCATCGCGTCCTGGCCTCCCGCGCTTCATCCGTGGAAGACATACGCCGCAGTCCAAATCGCCTCGCTGGCTTCGGCGAGCCTGCGGCTGCTCAAAATGGCGAGCTTAAGCGTTTCCTTTTCAAACACATTTACAACCATCCTGCCATCGCGGAGGACCGCGACCGCTCCGTAAAGTGTTTGGAAGAGCTTTTCATTTACTATGCAGACCGTCGAGGCGCGATGCCCGCATTCTATGAAGAACTTGCGCAAACGGAATCGCGGCACGTCATCGTTTGCGATTACATTGCCGGTATGACCGACCAATTCCTTCTTCGTCAGCATCATGAGCATATGGACGGCTCTCTCAGCGACAAGCCTGCTGCCTCGCGTTGACATCAGGAGAAATCATCTGCCAAACCTGAACGAAGTCTTGGATACGCTGGAGACGTTGTACGGGCCGCAGAAGGCCGTGGGCCCGGCCGATCCCTACGAGATGATTCTTTATTTGAATTGCGGATATCCCGCTACGGATGGGACTTGCTCAAAGGGATTCGATGCCCTCAAGCGCGGAGTGGGGTTGAAACCTGAGAATATTCTCGCGGCGCCCCGTCCAAAGTTGGCGAAGTGTTTGCGAATGGGCGGGATCGTGCCGGAGCTACGCGCGAAGAAACTGAAAGAAATCGCTCGCATAGTGAACAGCGAGTTTGACGGGGATTTAAAAGCCGTACTGAACAAATGCATGGAAGAGGAAAAGAAACAGCGGGGCCAGGGTGTTCGCGCCGCGAAAAAAGTACTTCAGAAATTTCCCGTGATCGGAGAACCGAGCGCGGACAAAATTCTGCTCTTTGCAAAGCTGGCTCCTGTTGCGGCTGCGCCGTCGGCGTCCCTCGGGGTGCCGGTGCGGATCTGGTTTGGCCAAGAAGGGAAAAATTACGCCGCGGATTATCGTAAAGTGCGGGACAAGTTGAACGGGGAGCTCCCAGAAACGTTCGAAGCACGGCAAAGGGCATATCTGCTGCTGAAGAGGCATGGCCACGAAATGTGCAAGAGGGCAGCGCCGAAATGCCGGATTTGTCCGTTGGCGGCGCAGTGTGCGCATATTCAGACTAAAGCCGCAGACAGTAATGTTCAGTGAGGCGAGTGCAATTGAGATGCGCCCGTACTTCATTGTTGAAGTACGGGGCCGGTCCCGACGAGGGAGTTCGATCTTAGAATCGAAGAAACGGTCCGAAGGCTATACGCGGATTATGATGCGCGCTGCCCGCGAAGTACATTTCATCGCCCGCTTCAAGTCGTAGACCCACCGGACCAATATGCCCTTCCAGTCCGGCGCCCGGATAAAGCGTTCCGCTCACGTTGTCCGCTCGCAAATTGTTTACGGAGCTTACAAATCCCGCGAAGCTAGGGTTCCTGGAATCCAGCCGGAAATTAATAAACCCTCCCTTCACCGTCAGGAAGGGACGAATGGCACCGTGGCCAGCCACAATCTTGGGGCCAAAGAGTCCATGCAGGACTCTGAGATTGCTGGGCACAAACGTGACGCTGCTGGGATTGCTCGGGTTCGTAAAACCCTCCGCAAAAGCCTGTTCGAAGTCGTAGCTCATCTCGCCTTCAAGCATGACGTGCGAAAACGCCTTATAACCCACTCGTGCTCCCAGCCCCGCCATGTTGGTTTTTGTTTGTGAGATACGGAAATAATCGCCGTAGCCGCCCACTTGATAGTGATCTTGCGCCTTGGCCAGCGGCACCAGCCAACCTGCCAGAAATAGCAGAAGTGCGACACGCTTCATTCGTGTTCTCCTTGCACAGATGTAATAGGATTGCAAAAAACAGGGCCGGCTTCGGCTGGATGAAGCTTCCGCCTCTCCTTCTTAGATGAGACTCCGGAACATAGAGTTGCCGCGGGCCCACGGGATTTTCACGATCCCCGGGCAAGTGTCAGAAGAAGCGTCAGATACCGCTTCAGTTTTTGCGTGATAAGGAAATTTTCCTTCACGTGTTCGTGCCCGTGCTCCCCCAGCTTCGCGGCAATTTCCGGATGCGACAGCAAAAAGCGAATCTGGTACGCCGTGCCTTCCACCGAATGCGCCAGCAATCCCGTGTGCTTGTGAATGATTTGGACGGGAATCCCACCCACGGCCGAAGCTACTACCGGCTTTTTTTTCCACAGCGCTTCCGAGACCGTGAGCCCGAATCCTTCGCGCAAGCTTTTCTGGAGCACCACGGTCGATGCGCGCTGCAAGGCATTCACTTCCAGCGGTGCCCATGCCGGAAGTTCCAGCACTTTGATGTCGTGGTCCCCATCCGCTTCTCGCAAAACCTCTTTTAACACTACTGTACCTTCGGGATCGTCCCCAGCGCTGCCCCCCGCGAGGACCAGCTGACAATCGAAATATCGCTTCACGATACGGTAGGCGCGAATTACGCCCACGGGGTCCTTTAGCCGGTCGAACCGGGATATTTGCGTAAGGATTGTGCGCTGGGGATCGATCCCGTAGCGGGCAAGCACTTGGGAGATAAATTCCCGCTCCAATTCGCAATTCTTTTCAGAAAGCGGATCGATGGCCGGATAAAAAAGATACTGCGAAATTGGAAGCTGCCGCGAGAATTCCGGCGAAGAAAACATCGCGCCGTCATACTTCGAGACGAATTGCTCGAGAAAATCCCAGACCGCTCGGTTAGGATGCGAAAGATCGATATGGCAGCGCCACACCCAATGATTCGTGCCCGGCTTGCGCGCCTCAATGAGCGCCGCCGGTTGGGGATCATGGATTACCACGAATTCGGCATCCAGCGGCAGCTTCTCGCGATTCCTCTGGTTGTAAGACAGGAAAATATCAAAGTCTCTTTGACTCGCATGGTACGGCGCACCGTGCAAGGCGTTATGAAATGCCTTGGTTACCTCAAAGAAATCTTCGCCGCCGCTCATTACTTCCCACTTGATGTTCAGGTCCAGCTCTTCCGCCAGCGGCACCAGACGAGTGAGGATTTCCGCCACGCCGCCGCCAACGGCCGTCGAATTGACCATCTGGATGCTCCGCCCGCGCAACGGACTCGCCAGCGCGCGCAGCTCCTCGATTTCACCGCCGCCAAGCAACTCGGCATAGTCATCCAGCGGAATGCGGCCGAGGGCCAGGATCTCACTCATGCTTTTCTCCTTTCACGGTCGATGAGCCGGAGCAGTTTGGCGCGCGCGCTGTCCAGCGTGTTCGTGTAGATATCGATGTGGTTTACGCTCTCACCGAGCGTTCGCAATCCCAGCCCGTCAGCAAGCCAATGCGAGAAGTCGTTGGTTCGCAGCTGGAGCCTTAGCCGGGAAGAGATGAAATGAAAGTAGAAGCCCGAATGGCTGAGATGCGCGATCCCATGGCGAAATTCATCCAGCGTTCGGGCGTTCCGGCCTAGAGGGACGGTGACTTCCACGCTTTCGCAAAAATAAAATCGTTCTAGCGCGGACTGGCCCGCAAAGTGCGGATAGGTTGTGCAATAGTCGGCGACCACCCGGCACAAATCACTTCGCAACGCGGCGATCGAAACGTAGTCGCGAACGTCCAGCACGGCAAGCTGTTCGGCAAGATCGTTCCGGTTCGTGTCCGAAAGCACCCATTGGGCGAAGTCGTTCGAAAAACCCTCGGTCAGAAAGTGATGGCTGCCCAGCGTTTGAAATGTGTGGTGAAAAATGGACGCGTCGCTGCAGTGCTCTAGCCCCGTCAACAGCTCGGCGAGCGTGCCAGCCGACTGATTGCCGATTCGCGTGAGATAGGAGACGGTGACGAATTCGAATGGGGTTTCCGCCGCATTCACTTGAAAGACTCCTTTTCGCTGAACAATGCGGAATCACTCTCGCAGCGCGGCAAAATCATGGACGTAACTCGATCTGGCCGGATCATGTTGCCTGGGGCGCTTCCATTCGCTCTGTCAATTCGACGCGAATCTCCGTGAGGTCGGAGAGAAGATTCGCCGCCCAGCGATAAATGTTATGTTCGCGCACCGTGTGTCGCATCCGCTGCATCCGCCGGGCCTGCTCCTCTTCGGACATCTCCAGCGCCCGATGGATGGAATCGGCGAGTTGCGAAACGTCGTAGGGATTGACCAGTAGCGCGTCCGAAAGCTCGTGCGCCGCTCCTGCAAAAGTGCTGAGGATCAGCACTCCTTGCTCGTCTTCTCGCGAGGCTACGTATTCCTTGGATACAAGATTCATTCCGTCGTGGAGCGAGGTCACCATGCAGAAAGACGAAGCGCGATAAAAACGCGCGATCTCTTCGTGCGAATGGTGTTTTTTGCGAAACACGATGGGCTTCCAGCGTGCTGTCTGGAAACGTACGTTGATGCGCTCCGCTTCGACGCTGACTTCGTCGAGGAAATTTTTGTAGCGTTCAATGTCCGTCCGGCTCGGTGCGCCAATCTGCACAAACGTCAACCGCTGCTGGTAGGCGGGGTTCATCTCGAAAAAACGCTCCAGCGCGCGGAAGCGCTCGAGGATTCCCTTGGTGTAGTCAACGCGATCGACGCCCACGCCGAGGAGGGAGGCCTCCACGCGCATCTCGTCGCAGAGCGCCGCGCGTTCTTCGCCCGAACTGCGCGACGCTCTGACCTCGTGTGAATTCCCCTCCGGGAACGCCACGCTGATGGGATAGGGCCGAACCCGAGTGATGTGGCCCTGACGGTTTACCGCGAAGCGGTCCCACTCGGTGAGCGCTTCGAGCGCACGGTCCACGGTCTCCAGGAAATTGTTGCAGTGCGATTGAACGTGAAAGCCGATTAGATCAGCGCCGAGGAGACCATCGACGAGCTCGCGTTGCCACGGACAGATTCCAAAAACCTCTGCGTTTGGCCACGGAATATGCCAGAAGATCGCCACGCGGGCGTCGGGCCGCGCGTCCTTGACCATTCGCGGCAACAGCGCGAAGTGATAATCCTGCGCAAGAAGTATCGGCGATTCGGTGCCCTCCATTTCTTCCAGAACGACGTCCGCAAACCGCCGGTTGATTTTTTGGTACTGCAGCCAGTCCTCGGGACGAAAGATTGGGCGCGTGTGCGCGATGTGCGAGAGCGGCCACAACCCTTCATTCGAAAAACCTTCGTAGTACCCTTTGTCTTCCTCGTCGCTGAGCCATACACGGCGCAGCGTATAACTCGGCCGATCGGGCGGAACGCGCAGGTGATCGCGGGCATCCACCACCTCGCGGTCGGCGCTGCCGGAGCCGTTGGCAATCCACGTTCCGTTGCATGCCAGGAGGATAGGCTCGAGCGCGGTGACTAGGCCGCTAGCGGGTACAATCATGTCAATTGATTTGTCCTTCTCATTGAACACGTGCATGTACGGTTCGCGGTTGGAGACCAGGAAGAGCGGCTTCTCCTGAAGTTTGTTTCGCAGGCTGACCCGCAGGCGTTCGGCCGTCCAAATCGAGGCATTCGAATCGCGCAAGCGTGCCTCGACCTCCGCAACCGCGCGAGCCGTGTGCAGATCATTCGCGAGGTGTGTCACTTCGCGATGTATTTCATCGAGGATCTCGCCTTTCGGAAGCTCTGACGTTGCGGTTGGCTGCCCCGTTCGAAGCGTTCGCAGCCAATTGGCCGTCCGCGTGAGCGGTTCCGTGAATGTCCAGCGGACGAGAACCAGCGCGAGTCCCGAGATAAGAAGTGTTTGGAACAATGCGCTCAGCAGGGAATCGCGCAGCGTGCGGGAAACCTGCTTGTCGATGTAACTTGTGTCATGGAAGAGGGCCAGTACTCCGACGATTTCTCCATTACGGTGAAGCGGCAAAGCATAGATGTGGACCGGGACCGCATCCTCCGGACTCAGTGAGGGATTTTGCTCCGGGCTCAGAAACTCGCCTACTCCCGTGTTCTTCTGGAAAGCGCGAGTCGCCGTCAGCGGCCGCAATCTAAAGACTGGTGATAATCCCGAAGTGATCGCCAGCGCACCGCCCGTACTGCTGTATACCGCGACGCCCTTCAAGTGCTCGCGCTGGCCGAAGCGGTCGACGAGACGTTGCAAGCTCTTGTCCGTCGCGCGATCGAGCAGCGGCTCGACACCTTCCTGCAGAGTTTCGCCAAGAATCTCCGCCCGTCGCGATAGGTCGTTGCGCAGTAGGCGTTTTTCCGTACGGACCTGGTAGGCTGCAAAAAACAAAGACACTGCGGCGACGCTGACGATCAGGGGTATGACGACTCTTAAAGTTGTGCGCATGTGGGGCCCCCGACTAGGGATGCACAGAAAAAGGGCCGCGGGGCTGGGTGCCGACGGCTACAAGTCGTTCCTGACTATGAGTGACCGGTCAGATTATGGGCACGAAATGAACCAAAACGATATGTATTTCCACATCTTTCGTTAAGATTCGCCAAATCAACGTGATACGTGGAACGATGGGCTAGACCCGTGAACAAAGAGCTCGTACTAGTTCTATGAAATTCTTGCCCGTCGCGCCTGTTCCAGTACAGGATTGACCCTAACCGCGCTTAAAAGTAGGATTTGGCTGCAATTTTGAGAGTTCGCAGAGCAACGGGAATTGTATCGAGGAGACACCGTGTATTGTTCCAAGTGTGGCGTGTCGACGGCGGATGGCGCCGCGTTTTGCTCCAATTGCGGTCAGGCCTTTGCAGTTGCCGCCATGCCACCGCACTCGTCGGCGCTGGCCGCATCCGTTGCGGCACCACTAGGAGCCAGCGCAGCGGCCATTCCGGCTCATGCTGGGCACGCCGCCGTACCGCGCGCGGAGTACGCGGGTTTCTGGCTCCGGTTTTTGGCGCTTCTCATTGACAATGTGGTGATGGGAATTGGTTTTGTCTTGATCCTAATCCCGCTGATTTTTCTGACTGGATTGGGCGGCTTCCTAAGCCAGATCCATCCAGACGAAGAACTTAATGATGCCGGCATCTTCGTGCTCATCGGACTCATCTTTCTTGTCGCCACAGTCAGCCTGGTCTTTACGTGGTTGTATCACGCGTTGATGGAAAGCTCGGAATGGCAGGCCACCGTCGGCAAAAAAGCCCTCGGTCTCGTGGTAACGGATATGGCGGGACAGCGCGTCAGCTTCGCCCGCTCGACGGGAAGGCACTTTGGCAAAATCATCACCAATATGGTGCCTTTCTTTATCGGATACATCATTGCCGGGTTCACCGCGAAAAAGCAGGCGCTTCATGACATGCTGGCGGGATGTTTGGTGCTGCGGCGAAACGGTTGAAGCCAGCTTCTGAAACGGCGGTTCTGATCATAATTTGTCCCGGGGACACTCATCCGCAATTTGCTTTTTTCCTTGTCTGCTAGTCTAGAAGCCGCTG
>Ga0179587_10001601_pt1 | contig 10405 bp, 9 predicted proteins | sample CZODoug2_1_08_16_FD_185932 | JGI IMG/M metagenome (GOLD analysis project Ga0179587, IMG submission 185932) | Vadose zone soil fungal communities from Angelo Coast Range Reserve, California, USA - CZODoug2_1_08_16fungal | ecosystem: Environmental > Terrestrial > Soil > Vadose zone | place: USA...
GAGCCCAGAAGATTGTTTCTGCGCTGAACGACTGGGACAAATCAGCGGGTAGCCCTTATCAAAAGGGCCTTGCGGCGTTGCACGAGTGGCGGTATGCGGAGGCCAGCCGGTACATTTCGGAGTCTATTTCCTCCTCCACAGGTGACGTTTCCCAGAGGTATGTACCACTGGCGCGCGCGGAGTATGAGCAGGGACACTACCCTGCTGCTGAAGCAGCGTTGGAAAAAGCACTCAACGCCCGCGGTAATGATCCATTGATCCTGAACGATCTGGCCGTCGTGCTATCGGCCGAATCCAAGTTCAGCGAGGCGGAAGCCCTCCTCAAGCGCGCGCTGGCGATCGACGAACAGTCCTTGGGTTCGGATCATCTTGAGGTTGCCAGCGATCTGAACAACCTGGCGATGTTCTATGGGGACCAGAAAAAATATACTGAGGAAGAGCCACTGCTGAAACGATCCCTGGCGATTGACGAAAAAGTGTTGGGGCCGAAAGCCCCCACAGTAGCGACGACCCTCGGCAACTTGGCCACGCTCTATTCTCACCAGGGTAAATCCGGCGAGGCAGAGATTCTGTTTAAACAAGCGCTTGCCATTGATGAAAAGGCTTTGCCACCGAACCACCCGGACTTGGCCAGGGACCTCGTCAACCTGGCATTTCTCGACCGCAGCGAGGCCAAGTACAGTGAGTCGGAACAGCTTTACCAAGAGGCTATCGCTGTTGACGAACACACATCTTCGCCGGGTGGCCTGAGCCTTGCCGAAGATCTCAGGGGTCTGGCACAGCTCTATGATGACGAAGGCAAACCAACCGAGGCGGAGCGATTGCTTAAGCAGGCCCTCGCCATCTCTGAACAAACATTGGGTCCTGACCACCTCGAGCTGGCTACGGCGATCAGTGAGCTCGCAGGCTTGTACTACAGAGAGAACAAGCTCAGTGAGGCAGAAGGGCTGTATCGAAGGGCGCTGGCGATTGCTGAAAAGGGGCTCGGGCCAGATGATCCACATGTGGCCACGACGCTCAATAACTTGGGAATGGTTTACGCCAGCGAAGACAAGGTTGACGAGGCAGAAGCTCTGTACGAACATGCATTGGCAATTGAGAAGAGGACACGGCAACCGGACGACCGCAGTTTGGCCGTAACGCTTAACAATCTGGGAATGCTCTACGCCGAACAAGGCAGGGCCAGCGACGCGGAACCACTACTCTCACAAGCGGTGGCCATTAATGAAAAGACGCTGGGGCCGAACGATCCGAATCTGGTCTCAAACCTTCGCAATCTGGCAGGCGTCTATTATCAGGAGCACAAGTACACCAGTGCAGAGCCGCTGTTCCAAAGGGTGCTGGAGTTCCAAGAGAAAAAATTGGGCCCGAACCACCCCGACTTGGTTTCCGATCTCACCTACGTCGCTGCGGTTTACCTCCACGAAAAGAGGTACGCTGACGCGGAGCCGTTGCTTAAGCGGGCGGTGGCAATAGAGGAGAAAACACCGGACAAAGCGGACCTACCTACCATCTTGGGAAATCTCGCCTTTGTCTTGCGCAAGGAAGGCCGTGATCCAGAAGCAGCCACTTACGAGCGGCAAGCTGACAAGCTTCGAGGAACAAAGTCCAAACCGGATACGCCAAGGAAGTAATACAGGAGAACTATCTTCGGCTTCGACAAGCAAGCCTCCGATAGCACAACTAGACCGACCGTCTGCCTTCTAAGTGGACGCAAATTCAATCTAAGTCGTTGCGACGGTTGCGCTTACGAGTTTCGAGCCGTCCTTGCGCTGCTCCAAAGTTGCTCCAATTGTGCATTCCGAAAAACTTGTGCCTACCGAAAACCTCGTCTGCCGGCGAAGTTGGCCGCAGTGCTGCGGGACTTTGTGGGCAGCCGGCGCAGCGGTCTAGTGTTTTGCGAAGAGGACGGCTCGCAGATTTCGCAACGGGACATTCTCAAATACAGCCTGCATCCCATCCTGAAGAATTTGGAACTGGAACAGGGTGGACTCAACATCTTTCGGCGCTTCCGCATTACCGCAATGGAGACAGCCGAAGTTCCCCAAGCACTACAGCACACGTGGTCCGGACATGCCAGAACACACGTTTCGGAGCGGTATAAAAAGCTGCTGCGCCAGCGTGAGTGGCGCCTGGAATGGGCCGAGAAGGTTGGAATGGGTTTCGATCTCCCGGCCCAACCAGTTGGACTACGTGGACTACTTATTCAGTTTCCGAAAGTGGGTTAACTTCTTTAGAATCTGGTGGACGAGAGGGGATTCGAACCCCCGGCCTCCTCGTTGCGAACAGTGGGGAAAATAAGCTAAGGCAAGGCGCCACAATCACTTAGCTATTTTCATGGGGCCCTTAATTGGCAAACCTGGCAAACCGGTTTTCTCTTTGTCTTTTCAGTGCAGTTCGACGGTGAGAAGCCGGATAAAATCACGCGCGATGCCTGTGCCTGTAACGACCACAAAGTCATTTTCGAGAACCCTCTGAATTGGACAACCCGGAGTTTTATTTTCGCGAAGCAGAGGGAGTCCGAAAATGGGCCTGCCACTCCGGAGCCCAGTGGCGAAACTATGGTGCGAGGCCGCGACCGAGGAAAACGCAAAGAGGCGGAGCTTTATGCCCCGGACCCAAGTTACCGGTAAGGCGAACTTCTCGCCCGGAATAACATCCGGTTTGCCCACTCGGTCCCTTCGGCGAAAGTAAGTAGCCAAACATTTCCCAGGTGGAATTGAATCTGATCAGCGAGGAGGCGGCCTCGAAAACAAGACGAGGCCAGTCTCCCCGCAGGTATTCTCAGTCTATTTTCTTAAAGTCGATCGTCCATGTGTCGCCGGGATTTGTGGCCACTCCCATGAATTCCGTACCGCCACGAACGATGACAAAGGAAAAGTCAGCGTTCCCGTTTGTGGATGTTGCTGAACCCGTGCAGTCTGGATTCACGGTATAGGTGCCCGTCCACGGGAATACTTGCAGGGTTCCGTTAACAGATAAGGTAATAGTAGCGGACGCGTTGGATTCTCCGTCTAGCGTCGCTAATCCAATACCGGAAAAGGGAACATTATTCCCGGTCTGATCCTGCACAAATCCGCTGAAAGTGAAACCATAATTTCCCCTGAGAGTAGCAGCAGTGCACCGCTCGGCGGCGTGTGCTGCTGGCACAAGGGCGACCAAAATGACCAATCCTAAAATCGAAGCAAGCGTCCGTTTCATAATGCTTTTCCTCCCTTTGAGAGATCTTTGTGGTTCTCTTCCAAGAAAGCTACGCAACCGGCGGCAGACCCGTACGGCGCGTGACTGTCGTTCCTCATCAGAGTTCGTGAAACTCAGGTCTGCTTCAGATCAGCCTCCTACATTCAATTAGAACGGAATCCAACCGCCCCTTAGCTCATCCAGCCCATAAAAAGCGATACAGCCGAATTGCGCCATTGCCGAAAGAGATGTAACTTACCCTTTTTCAGTAGGTTGACTTCGACCGAGAGCCTCGATATGTTCTTGGCGATTGGCATTTCGAAGGGAGGGGCAATGTGGAAGGGCCAACGCCGATCAGCGATCTGCTTGCGAACTGGAAAGCGGAAGATCCTCAGGCGCTGACGGCAATCGTGCCGCTCGTTTACGACGAACTGCGCACGCTCGCCCACCGCTACCTGCGAAAGCAGCGTCCCGAGCACACCCTCCAGAGTACAGCTCTAGTCCATGAAGCTTATCTTCGCCTGACCAAGCAGAAGGAGCTTCATTTTGCCAACCGCAATCAGTTCTTTGCTCTGGCGGCGTTGATCATGCGGCAGGTTCTGGTGGACTATGCCCGCAGCCGTCAGGCCGCCAAGCGCGATGCCGGATGGAGATTGACCCTGGACGACTCCCAGTCATTATTGCCGGTCAGAAGCGTGGAACTGATTGCACTGGACGATGCTCTCAAGGATCTCGCTCGCCTCGATGCTCAGCAGAGCCAAATTGTAGAGTTACGTTTCTTCGGCGGGCTATCGATTGAAGAGACGGCAGAGGTGTTGGGAGTGTCAGCCGCCACCGTGAAAAGACACTGGACATCCGCCCGCATCTGGCTGCATCGCGAGCTGAGCAGGACTTCACACGCATGACACCGCAGCGCTGGCAAAAGATCCGAGATCTGCTCTGTGACGCACTCGAAGTTGCACCAGAACAGCGTTCGGCGTTTCTCGACAGTGCCTGTTTGGCAGATTCAGGCCTGCGCAGCGAAGTGGAATCTCTTCTTTCCTCTCAAGGCAAACTGCCTTCCAGTTTTCTCCGGTCGCCCCCCGTTACTTCATCGACGCTCATGCAAGGAACAAAGCTCGGAGCGTACAACATTATCTGTCTGCTGGGAGCAGGCGGCATGGGCGAGGTGTATCGTGCGCACGACTCGAAGCTGGGTCGTGAAGTGGCATTGAAGGTGCTACCACCTAGAACCGCGGCAGACCCCGATCGCCTCAAACGCTTCCAACGCGAGGCCCGCGCTGTAGCCGCGCTGAATCATCCACACATTGTGACGATCTATTCGGTCGAGGAAACGAGCGGTACGCATTTCCTCACCATGGAACTGGTGGACGGTATCGCACTGGACCACCTAATTCCAGAGCGTGGGCTGCCGCTCGAAAAGATTTTTGAAATCGCTATTCCGATTGCCGAAGCACTGGCCGCAGCTCACGAAAAGAGAATTGTTCACCGCGATCTGAAGCCCGCGAACATCATGGTCGACAAGAAAAGAAGAGTTAAGGTTCTGGATTTCGGCCTTGCCAAAGTTGGCGGCATGAGCTCGGATGGGATCGACAATCCGGCTTCCCCCGAATCGGCTGGAGGGCTCGATTTGAGGTTGGAGACCCAAACCCAGGCTGGCTCCGTAATGGGTACGCTTCCTTATATGTCGCCAGAGCAGCTTCGGGGACAACCTGTGGGCCCTCGTAGCGATTTATTTTCATTTGGCGCAGTTCTGTATGAAATGACCGTCGGACAACCGCCCTTTTCTGGCGAGACCTCTACCGGGTTTATCTCCTCAATCTTGCAGAGCTCTCCGCGTCCAGTTACCGACCTACGCACCGACGTACCGTTTGGCCTACAGGAAATTTTGGATAGCTGTTTGGCGAAGAACCCCCACGACCGCTATGCGTCGGCACATGATCTGTTAGAAGCGATTGAGGAGCTTCGTCACGAAATCACCTTGGGCCAAAACGCCATAACAACTGGTCGCGTGGTGCAGGATTCGGTTGCAGTTTTGCCTTTCACTAACATGAGCGCCGATCCGGAGAACGAATTTTTTGCCGACGGAATAACGGAAGAGATAATCAATGCTCTCGCTCAAATTGAGCAGTTGCACGTTGCGGCTCGCAGCTCTGCCTTTTCGTTCAAGGGAAAGCAGACTGATCTGCGCATTATCGGCGAACGTCTGAAAGTGCGGAGCGTCCTTACCGGTAGTGTTCGAAGATCCGAGGGTCGTTTACGAATAACAGCCCAGCTACAAAACGTTGCTGACGGTTACCAGCTTTGGTCCGAGCGGTACGACCGCGATGTGAAAGACGTTTTTGCGATCCAGGATGAGATCGCCCGCTCCATTGTGGATCGGCTAAAAGTGACGCTGGAAGGAAAACGCCTGGGACCGCTGGCAAAGGTGGGGACCAAGAGCCTTGAAGCGTACCAACTTTACGTAAAAGGCCGAGCCCTTCTGAGTAGACGTGGTTCGGCGATTCCGAGTGCTCTTGAGTGCTTTAAGCACGCGGTTACGTTGGACACTGAATATGCGCTGGCCTGGGCTGGCCTAGCGGACTGCTACACGCTGCTCGATTTCTATGCGCTGGCGCGGCCAGAGGTAGGAGGGCAGAAGGGCAAAGATGCCGCGCAACGAGCCATGATTCTTGACCCGTCGCTGGCAGAAGCACACAGCGCGATGGGATGTGCTTGCCTGCTATATGACCTGCGTTTCGCAGAAGCCGAACGGGAGTATCTTCTTGCTCTGGAACTAAATCCCCGTAATGTGCAGGCACGTGGTCAGTACGCCTTTTTCTACCTTCAGCTGGCTGTTGGCCGGTTGGACGAGGGGATTGCCCAGGCGGCACTGGCTCTCGAATCTGACCCACTTTCTGGCTATGCCAACGCCCTCGTGGGTATGACGTACTTCAATGCTGGTAGGTACTCTGAGGCCTTACCAGCGTTCGACCGTGCACTTGAGCTGGATCCCGACTCTTTCCTGGCAAGATACTTTCGTTGCTGTACTCTGCATTTCAGTGGTCACTTCGAGGACGCCGTGGCAAGGGGCGAAGAAGTCTTGACGATGTCAGGGCGACAGACAGGGACCATGGCGATTCTCGCATCCATCTTTATGGATTGGGGAAAACCCTCTGAAGCGGATGCGATATACACCGAATTGACTGCACGGGCACGACGAGAGTATGTGCCGCCGAGTTATCTCGTCATCGCAGCTCACGCGCTGGGTTTGCAGGAAGAAGCCCTCGCCCAGGCCCGCCACGCAATGGAAATTCGCGACCCTTGCCGGCATTTGATGTTTTCAAAATATTTTCCGTACGGTGCCCGATTACACAGAGATGCTCGTTGTCGCGAACTTCTCCGCGATTCTGGCTTCGAGTGAGGACTAGAGTCTGGCTCAACTGTCATCGCGCAGCGCTTTGTCACTTGGTGAGTGGTCTAACCGGAAGCTATCCGGGAGCGAACGTACCAGAAGTACCCGAATCCGATTTATGAGATGGGTGATGGGTTCTAATCCGTTGCCAGCGTCGACCTGCGCGTAACATCTAGTCCGAGCGTGCTGCGGTAGGACTGTTTGGCACGCTCGAGGTCGTTTTGAAAGATGGTGGACGAGAGGGGATTCGAACCCCCGGCCTCCTCATTGCGAACGAGGTAAATTTTAAACTAAGACGTGATGCTGCAATCACTTAGTCTTCGCAACGTGGTCGTTAGCTGGCCTACTCGGCCTACAAAGGCAAATGGTTGGGGTGGGCCACCCAAACCGTTCCGCTGGACGTCCGCCATATGTGCGGAAATAGTGCTCAGGCACTTGCGGCGTTTTGGCATTAAAATGCAGTCTGCATAAACACATACCCAATGATGAGCCTCAAGAAAATCTCGCTCCTGAAGGAGCGTGTAACAAAACCGCGTGAATACCCATTCAACATCCCAACGATTGCTTCATTAAACTCGCTCGAAATCTCTAGCCGCGTCTGCTTTTTTGTGGGTGAGAACGGAACTGGAAAATCGACCTTACTGGAAGCAATCGCAGCCCATTATGGATTCGGATTGGAAGGTGGAAACCGCAATTTTTCTCCAAAGACAACGGATAGTGTTTCGGCGATTGAACCACTGGTCAAAGCGTTAAGACTTTCTTTTACGAAAAGGACAGGCGGTGGATTCTATTTGAGGGCTGAAAGTTTTTTTAACGTTGCGAGTCACGTTGACCAAGTGGGAGCATCGGGCAGCTACGGAGACAAAAGTCTCCACGACCAATCGCACGGAGAATCGTTTCTGTCTTTGCTGCAAAATCGCTTCACTCGCTCGGGCTTCTATCTCATGGATGAACCCGAGGCAGCCTTATCGCCTCAGCGTCAGTTGAGTTTTCTGGTAATCCTTCACGATTTGGTGAGAGGGAATGACAACATCCAGTTCATCATCGCCACTCATTCACCGATTTTGTTGGCGTATCCCGGAGCACAGATTGTTTCTTTCGATGAGGGAAAAGTCCATCAAATTGACTACCGTGACAGTCAGCCTTTTCAATTGGTCAGTCGATTTATCGCTGCCCCTGAGCGTTACATCAATGCACTATTTTCGGAGTTGCCCTTTAGTGAGGAGTAGCTGATTAACGCTGCCAGACAAGTGGATTTCAGTCCAAAAAACACTTGATGCCGGTTACCCGACTACACAGGCACTGAGAATTGAACCAAACCGAGGCGTGCGATATCTTGAAGTTGAAATGCCTACCGACCAAGCCAATGACCGTATCAAGCTTCACGTTTTGCTAGGAGCAACGCAACCTCCAGAGAAGGTTACACAAGAGGCTTTTGAGGGGAATGATCGGCATTTGCGGCGGCTCGCACGACTGCGCCCAGGCGAACAAGCTGACGGAAATGATTTATGGGAATATATACACGACCTACGCAATACAGACATCCAAGGCGCTTTGTTTGTTTATCTCCTACCCTTTTGCCTACAAGCATGGCGCGATGATCTACGTGGAATTCACGGATACGGCGGATTGATCGAGCATTTCTATCCCGTCTTGGCTGATCGACAGATCTTCGACTTGCATTTGACTCCTAAGCAAAGTGCAGTCGTTTCGGAGTTCATGCGGCAAACGATTCTTGAGGAAATCGACGATCAACGCGGGCTCGCCTTTCAAGGGTCGAAAACAAAACCATACGGTTGGATCGGAGCACTAACAACCTATGGAGTCCTTCTACCGGACGTGGAGCGGCTGTGGACCGCATGGTGGTTGCTGGACACGATTGGACGCGCAGTTGCAGCCGTGCAGTACATCTCGTGTTTGATGTACCCCGAAAATGAAAACCCGGTGTTCGCCCCGTGGACTCCCGACCGTGGAGGAGGCCCTCCTTGTCTCTGGGGATTTGAAGGGCACCTATATGCCCACCGGTGGCAGGAAACAAACGTGAACTTCTTGAAGGGACTTCTCACGGTACAAAGGGTGGGTGACGTACTTGTTCAGGCAGTGCCGCGCTTGGTTGGTCAGCCAGAATATGAAGCGGCTGCGGCCGTGCAACAAGATTTTCCACTCTGCACCGGGACTCTGGAATCTCGCTGCGCTGAACTCCCGCAGTTGCTTGAAACGACTCAGTGTTCGAGCACGATGCTCGCGTGGTCAGTATGAAAAATCTTAATCTTGGATCCTACGGTCACACTCCGTCTCCCCACTGACGTGGAAGTTTGTCAGCACACGTTTCGGCTCGCAGCACCATAAGTCCGCCGAAACCCTCCATTTGAATTGACTTCTCCGGTTAGGCAGTTATCGGGACTTGTCGTGAAACTCAAACAGAATCTCGCTCTCGCGGCTTCTGATTGCGTCTAAGATGGCCGTAGAATTCAAAACGCAGGAAGAAGTTGTCTTCACTCGAGGATATGGCCTATGACTGACTGGTTCGCCCGCCCCGTCCTCCACGTGACCGATGTCGACGCATCGATCCGCTTCTATGTGGACCGTCTCGGCTTCTCGAGCCCCTGGCGCTTCGAGGAGGACGGCACGACGTTCGTCGCCCAGGTGGAGCGGCAGGGCTGCGCGCTCATCCTTTCCAGCCAGTGGCCCGAGAAGATCGGCAAGGGGCTGATGTTCATCTCCTTGAACGTCGAGCCGGAGACCCACGAGGCCGCGGTCGCAGCCCTTGATGCGCTGCGGACAGAGCTCGAAGCCAAGGGCGCTCCGGTCAAGGACGGCCGGTGGGGCTACCGGCTCCTGGTGGTCGATGATCCCGACGGCAATCAGCTCTTCTTCAACTATCCGAACGAGACTGCATCCGGCCAGACTCTTAGAGATGAAGCGTAACCGTCCACCGCGCCAGCGTGGCCGGCGGCCGGTGCCCGAAACGCGGAAATCGCCGAAGTTGGTTTTGGCTCGTGAACTTTACCGGTTTGGCGACGCAACTTACCAGATGGGAGTTACGCGAAACCTTGAGCGATGGGGAATGAATCTCACCGCCCATCAGTGACGAGGCGCCTCAAGACTCTCGACTAGTTTATCGAGGATTGCCAGATATTCTGAGGCATTCTGGGACGTGCGCTGGTAGTTCAACTCAAGGTTGATAGGTGTTCCATTTATTTCGAAAAAGTAGCTTTGGTATATCCATCCACGCTGTGAATCCGGGGCAGTAAAACAAACGGCGCGAATCGAACCCACTGATTTGTTAACCAGACTTTTGTTTGTCTGGATAGCATCCGGCGCAAGTTTTGTTGCCGCGTGCACCCATTCTTTGAAATTCTTGTAATTCACCGGCATCGGATGGAACTCGATAGTTGCCCTCCCCACAGGGATGGTCAGATTGCCTGTCTTATCGGGTCTGTCAAAATTTCCAATTGCTGTTCCTCTGTCGGTCTCCTCGACAATCTGCCATCCAGCAGGGCAATTCAATTGAACCCCAGCCAATTTCACCACACAGCCCGCTCTTGCAGAACCCGGAGCATTCTGAGACCAAACACGAACCGGTGTCCCAGCAAATAGCGCGATGGTGAACAATACTTTGAGCACGTGGTGGTGGGTGAGGGTGCTGCCCCCTCCCGGCACGCTGATCTGGCGTTTACCGGGGTTTATAAGACCCCGCTGCACGGCTGGTGCTACCCACCGATTTGCGGAGTCGTATTATGGGTTCAAGTTGCATTTTTCCAAGATACCGCGCCAACAGCTCAATGTCACCACGGAAACGAGTCTCAAGTCCCGATAAACGCCGAAATC
>Ga0179587_10001602_pt1 | contig 10404 bp, 6 predicted proteins | sample CZODoug2_1_08_16_FD_185932 | JGI IMG/M metagenome (GOLD analysis project Ga0179587, IMG submission 185932) | Vadose zone soil fungal communities from Angelo Coast Range Reserve, California, USA - CZODoug2_1_08_16fungal | ecosystem: Environmental > Terrestrial > Soil > Vadose zone | place: USA...
CTCCACCTCGACCTGTGCCACTTCTTCATCCTCGACGCCCAGATAGGCGGCGACCACCTTGGGGTCGTCGCGAATCTCCTGCGGCGTGCCGTCGGCGATCTTGACGCCGTAGTCGAGTACGATGATTTGTTCGGAAATCTGCATAACCACCGACATATCGTGCTCGATCAGCAGAATGGAAATGCCGAAGTCCGCCCGGATGGCGAGCAGGAGGTCGTTGAGCTCGGCGCTTTCGCGCGGATTGAGGCCGGCGGCCGGCTCGTCGAGACAGAGCAGCAACGGGTCGGTGCACATGGCGCGCGCGACCTCGAGCCGGCGCTGAGCGCCGTAGGGGAGCGCGCCAGCGGGTCCGTCCGCCCGTTCGGTCAGCCCGATGCGATCGAGCCATTGCCGCGCCTTGTCGATGGCGGCGCGCTCCGCCGCCGCGTAGGACGGCAGGCCGAGCACGCCGAACAGCGTGAAGCCGGAGGCCAGCATCAGCACGTTGTGCTGCGCCACCAGGAGGTTTTCCAGCACCGTCATGGCGGGAAACAGGCGGATGTTCTGGAACGTGCGCGCAACGCGCGCCTGGTGTGTCACCAGATATTCCGGCATGCGCTCGAGCAGGTAGAGCGCACCCCCGGTCCGCAGCAAGCGCCGCGCGCCGCTTTCGGTCACCGCATCGAGTTTCTCCCACATGGCGCCGTCGCCATGGGCGAACGCGATGCGCCCCTCGCTCGGCTTGTAGAAGCCGGTGAGGCAATTGAACACCGTGGTCTTGCCGGCGCCATTGGGGCCGATCAGCGCGGTGATCTCGCCGCGCGCTGCCGAGAAGGAGAGGTCATCCACCGCCACCAGGCCGCCGAAGCGCATGGTCAGATGCTCGACGCGCAACGCCGTGTCGCGCGCGCTCATCCGTGCCCCTCCTTGATCAGGTCGGCGGGGATCGCCTTGCGCTCCTTCAGGAACACCGAGGGCTCGCGCGTGACGATCAGGCCACGCGGCCGCCAGACCATGATCAGCACCATGCCCAATCCAAAGAGCAACATGCGGTATTGGGTCGGATCGAAGGTCTCGCCGAAGATCCGCTTGAGGAAATCGAGGTCGCGCATGATCTCGGTGCCGCCGATCATGACGACGGCCGCGATGGCGACGCCGATCTGGCTACCCATGCCGCCCAGCACCACGATGGCCACGATGGTCGCCGATTCCAGGAAGGTGAAGGATTCCGGCGAGATGAATCCCTGCCGCGCGGCAAAGAACGATCCGGCGAAGCCCGCGAACATCGCCCCCATCGCGAAAGCCGTAAGCTTGGTGTTGGTGGTGTTGATGCCGAGCGCCCGGCAGGCGATCTCATCCTCGCGCAGCGCCTCCCAGGCCCGCCCGACCGGCAGCCGCCGCAGCCGCAGCGTGACGAAGGCGGTGAACAGCGCGAGCGCGAGGATGACGTAGTACAGAAACAGCGTGCGGTAGAGCGGGGTGAATTCGAGGCCGAACACCGCAGCGAAGCCCTCGTCGCTGGCATTGAATGGAATGCCGAAGAAGGTCGGGCGCGGGACGGAGCTGATGCCCGCGTAGCCGTTGGTCAGCTGCACCCAGTTGATCAGGACCAGGCGGATGATCTCGCCAAAGGCCAGCGTGACGATGGCGAGATAGTCGCCGCGCAACCGCAGCACCGGAAAGCCGAGCAGAATGCCCCAGAACGCGGCGAGCACGCCGGCAAGCGGCAGCAGCTCCCAGAACCCGATGCCAAAGGTCTTCGCCAGGAGGGCGTAGGAGTAGGCGCCGACGGCGTAGAAGGCGACATAGCCGAGATCGAGCAGGCCGGCGAGGCCGACCACGATGTTGAGACCCCAGCCGAGCATCACGTAGATCAGGATCTGGATGCCGAAATTGTCGACCCACTTCACCGCGCCGCCGGTCCCGGTGATCGCCAGAACGATAATCGGATAGACGATGACGAAGCCGATCACGAACGGGCTGAACCATCTCGCCAATGCGGTGCGCAGCCTGGACGGTGTCGCAGGCGCGGATCGCGCGGCCGCACGCGCGAGCCGCGGCGCGATCGCCAGCGAATAGGTAAGACGCCCGCCCGCCACGATGGCGACGAAAACGGCGAGCAGGCCGAAGCGGGTGTCGAGCACCAGCACGTTGCTCATGTTCTGAACGGTCTGGAAGCCGATCAGCGGCAAGAACAGGCCGAAAGCGATGAGCGCCGTCCATCCGGCGTCCCGCAGCGCGCGAACGACGGCAACGCCCGATATCTGCGCCGGCGCGCTCACGTCACACCTTCTCGACGTCGGGGCGTCCGAACAGGCCCTGCGGCAGGAAGATCAAGGTGATGACGAGGATGCAGAACGCCGCCACATCCTTGTAGTCGATGGAAAAATACGCCGACCACATGGTTTCTATCAGGCCGATGAGCAAACCGCCGACCACGGCGCCGGGCAGCGATCCGATACCGCCGAGGACCGCGGCCGTGAAGGCCTTCACGCCCGGCACGAAGCCGTCGGAAAAGCTGATCACGCCATAATACATCAGATACATGGTGCCGGCGACCGATGCCAAGGCGGCCGCGATCACGAAGGTCGTGGAAATGGTGCGGTCGACGTCGACGCCCACCAGTGCCGCCATCTTCTGATCCTGCTCGCAGGCGCGCTGCGCGCGGCCGAGCGCAGTCTTGCTCACCAGGAACCAGAAACCGACGAGCAGCACGGCAGTCACCGCCCAGATGGTGATCTGCTTGTAGGAGAGCGTCACGTCATAGCCGTTGCCGGTCATCAGGACGACCATGTCGTTGAACATGGGCGCGGTCGATTTGTTGCGCGGGCCCTGGGCCACCTGCACGAAGTTCGACAGGAAGATCGACATGCCGATCGCCGAGATCAGCGGGGCGAGCCGGAACGAGCCGCGCAGCGGCCGGTAGGCCACGCGCTCGATCGTCCAGTTCACGATCGAGGTGAACACCATGGCGACGATCAGCACGATCAACAGCGCAAGCGCGATCGAGCTGATGCCGATCCAGGCGGTGAGGATGAGGAAGGTGATGAGCGAGATGAAGACCGAGACCATGAACACATCGCCATGGGCGAAGTTCACCATGCCGATGATGCCGTACACCATCGTATAGCCGAGGGCGATCAGGCCGTAGATAGAGCCGAGCGTGAGGCCGTTGATGAGCTGCTGGACGAAGACTTCCATGATTCCCCGCCCCCTGTGCGGGCGTCCCCGTGATCCGGCACCGCCATCGAAGCCGTAAAGCGTGTTGAGGACAAGGGAAATTCCGCTCTCCCCGCCGAATGGCCACAGGCAAGGCGGTCCTGGCGGGCGGATGGCGGGCCGCGGGCCGGGCAGGGCGTCGCGTTGAAAAAGCTCAAGATTCTCGCGTTGGTTAGGTAACTTTTGCGTGCCGCAGATTTCTCCCCTTCGCGAGCCGAAGTCGGATGTTTCAGGCTTCGGCCATTCTGCATAGCGAAACCAGGTAAACCCGACCTTCGACAATGCGGAATCGGGTTGACCCGACTTCGTTGGGAGGGGCTGGGGTCGCTCGATGTGGTACTCGATGTGGTACTTGGCGCCCACGGCATGAGCCCACCAAACCTGCCCACAGGGGGCACAAGGGGGCCGCTGCGGGCCGGTCACGGCTTGAGACAGGCTTTGTGGTTCCCGTCGTTCAGGATCCTGACCGTGTTAGGTTGGCGTGCATCTGACGCAGCACCCGCTTGAGCGTGGCCAAATCCCGCTTCGAGAGATTCCGCGTCGCGGCGTTTTGCAGTCCCAGTGCGACCGGCACGAGCCTCCGCAGTAATGTCTTTGCCTTGTGGGTGAGCGCAACCGCGACCTCGCGGCTGTCTTTCGTCGAGCGGGTACGCTGCACTAGGCCGTCGTGCACCAGGCGCGTGATCAGTCGTGACAGGGTGGACGCATCGATGCTGGTCATCTCGGCGAGGTCGGTCTGCCGCAAGGCGCCACTGTTTGAAAGCACTGCGAGCACGCGCCATGACGCGACGCTCAAACGCGCGTCCGCCAGCGCGTCGGCGGAGAAGCGCGCCACCAGCGCCGAACCGACTCGGTTGATGAGATGGGGTAGATGCTCTGAAAGGTCGACGAGGGTCTGACGGGACAAAAAAGGAACTCTCCAGCCGTTCCGAGAGGCTTGTAAGAGCCGCATCCCGGACTGTCAAAGCGAGGTCGGTCAGCTTGAGATTTGGTCACCCGCGGACTTGACCCGCGCGTCCATCCTCCTTGCAAGATGGATGGCCCGGTCAAGCCCGGCAATGACGCTGAATATGCTTCGCCCAGGCCTGCGTCAAAATCGGATAGTTGCATTTGCAATAAATTGTCACAGCGGGCGTAATTGCATATGCAACAAATGCATTTGCAACTATTTCCGCCCCGCGGCGGCGCGCCGCGCATTGACACCCGGCGGCAGGGTGCCATTTATGTGCCGTGGCGGGACGCTGCAGAGGAGCGGGCGGATGAGCCCCATGAAGTCCGAAGAGGCGATCGGCGCCAAGGCGCGGCCGTTCACCGGCGCCGAATATCTCGAAAGCCTGCGTGATGGGCGGGAGATCTATATCTACGGCGAGCGCGTGGGAGATGTCACGACGCATCCGGCCTTTCGCAATGCCGCGCGCTCGATTGCCCGCCTCTACGACGCGTTGCATGACCCAAAGACCAGGCCCACTCTCACCGCGCCCACTGACACCGGCTCGGGCGGCTACACCCACAAATATTTTCGCGTCGCCCGCTCGCGCGAGGACGTAATCGGGCAGCGCGACGCCATCGCGGCCTGGGCGCGTATGAGCTACGGTTGGATGGGGCGCTCGCCCGACTACAAGGCCTCGCTGATGAACACGCTCGGGGCCAACCACGCATTCTACGGAAGGTTTGCCGCCAACGCCCAGGCCTGGTACCGCCGGGCGCAGGAACACGTATTGTTCATGAATCATGCCATCGTCAATCCGCCGGTCGACCGCGCCCGCGCCGCCGACCAGGTGAAGGACGTGTTCATCACCATTCAGAAGGAGACCGACGCCGGCATCTATGTGTCGGGCGCCAAGGTGGTGGCGACGTCCTCGGCGCTGACCCATTACAATTTTCTTGGTCAGAACGCCGCCATGCCGATCAACGATTCCGACCTGGCGGTGATGTTCATCGCGCCCATGAATGCTCCGGGCGTCAAGCTGTTCTGCCGCGCCTCCTATGAGATGACGGCGAGCGTGATGGGCACGCCGTTCGATTATCCATTGTCGTCGCGCTTCGACGAGAACGACGCCATCTTCGTGTTCGACAATGTGCTCGTTCCCTGGGAGGACGTGCTGCTGCACCGGGATCTCGAGAAGCTCAAAGTGTTCTTTCCGCAGTCCGGATTCCTGCAGGGCTATCAGTTCCAGGGTTGCACGCGGCTGGCCGTCAAGTTCGATTTCATGGTTGGCGTCATCGCCAAGGCCTTGCGGGTGGCCGGCTCCGACGACTTTCGCGGCAACCAGGCGCTGCTCGGCGAGGTGATCGCCTGGCGCAACCTGTTCTGGGGCCTGAGCGACGCCATGGCGCACAACCCAACCCCCTGGGTCGGCGACGCGGTGCTGCCCAACGCCCAATCGGGCTCGAGCTACCGGGTCTTCGCCGGCGACGCTTATGGGCGCATGAAGGAGATCGTGGAGAAGATCGTCGCCTCCTCGCTCATCTATCTGCCGTCCTCCACCCGGGATTTCCAAAACTCGGCGATCGATCCCTATCTCGCCAAATACGTTCGCGGCTCCCACGGCATCGGCTACAAGGAACGCATCAAGGTGATGAAGCTCTTGTGGGATGCGATCGGCACCGAGTTCGGCGGTCGCCACGAGCTCTACGAGATGAACTATGCGGGCAATCACGAGGACATCCGCATCCAGGCGCTGTGGAACGCCAAGGCCTCGGGCACCATGGACGCCATGATCGCCCTCGCCGACCAGTGCCTGTCCGAATACGATGAGAACGGCTGGCGCGGCAGTACGTGGGTCGACCCGGGCGATGTGGCCTATCGGGCGCCACGGCCGCCGGGGGCGAAGTAGCTCGCAGGGCAAATTTAGATTGGCGAAGCGTAGTCCGCCGCGGATCGCAAACCACCGCGCGCCGAAGACGGATTACGTGTGACGGACTACGCGTTCGGCTGATTCGCCCTACTGATCGACGTCATTCAGCCGTGTTGGCTGATCGGAATGTAGCTCGGCGCGCAGTGCGCCGCGTCGAGCGTGTAACAGTACTGCGTTTGCTGAGCCGCCACGATTGCGTTGATCACCAAATCTCCAACGATCATAAGGACGACGATGACGACCGCAGCGACGAAGTTGACCCACATGCGGTTTCGATAGTCCGCATCGCTTTCGGGGGGATATTCGAAGCTATCGATGTCACCGACAGGCAAGTCGTCGGTCGCGCGCCAATTCCGGATCGCGTTGCCGTAGCGGGGGGCCTCTGTGCGTGGACGAAAACGAATGACCGTCCCACTGCCCTCGATCGGCGACGAATTGGGCGGCGCGGTGCAATCGGTCAGCCAGGGCGACATCATCAGCCTCATCTAGGCGTTTGGCTGTCGGCGTTTTGGCGAAGCCGCCTTTGCCCAACATTGGCAAGGAAGCGTTATGGGATGTTTCTGCTAGCCTATTTGTCGTTTGCTGAGGAAAGGCCCATGGTGAGACCCCGAAGTCATTCGCTGTCATGAAGGTGCTGGTGTATAAACTTTCCGTAACATTTTTGCAAGCGCGCACAACTCTGCGGAGCAGTGCAAGGCAGTTCGTGGGTATCTGTGCCCTACGCCGAGGCGCCTATACGTTTTCTTGCATTGCCACGCGCGCGACGAAGCCCTTATGATCGATAACAAACCGCGTGATGTAGGCTCCATGACCGAAAACAAACGGCGTCGGCTCAACCGCCTGGCCGCCCTGATCCTCGCCGTTGCGGTGGCTGGCGGCGCCGCCACTTACTGGTATCTTGGCGGGACTGAGCCACCCGATGCGGGGCGCGCCGCGCGCGCCCCTGGCCGCGCCCCGGTCCCGGTGAAAGCGGCGGTCGTGACCCGGCGGAACGTGCCGATTTACCTGACCGGCCTTGGATCAGTGCAGGCGGTGTTGACCGTCGGAATCCATTCGCAGGTCGACGGAAAACTGCAAGAGGTGCCTTTCAGCGAAGGACAACTGGTGAAACAGGGGGATGTGCTCGCCCGGATCGATCCGCGTCTTTTCAAGGCTGCGCTTGATCAAGCCAAGGCCAAGAAGGCCCAGGATGAAGCGCAGCTTGTCGGGGCGCAAAAGGATCTCACGCGCTTCAAGACGCTGGCGCTCAAGAGCTTCGAGACCGCGCAGAACGTCGATCTGCAACAGGCCAAGGTCGATCAGCTCAAGGCGACGCTCGATGCCGATGCCGCGGCGATCGAAACCGCGCAAACTCAACTCGACTACACGACCATCACCGCGCCAAACGATGGGCGCATCGGGATGCGTCTGGTCGATGCTGGCAACGTGGTGCATGCGTCGGATGCGGGATCGATTGCGACGCTAGTCTTGACGCAGCCTGCGGCCGTCGTGTTCACGTTGCCGGCGCGCGTGCTGGACGACGTGCGCCAGGCCATGACGGATCATCCGATCGAGGTCGCCGCCTTCGACCAGGACAATCAACGTCAATTGAGCTCCGGCACCCTGCTCATGGTCGACAATACGATCGACCAGGCCACGGCAACGATCAGGCTCAAGGCCAACTTTGCCAATGCGGACGAGCGGCTATGGCCGGGCCAATTCGTCAACGCCAGACTGTTGCTGGAGACGCGCGTGAATGTCGTTACGGTGCCCTCGAGCGCGGTGCAACGCGGCCCGCAGGGACTGTTCGCCTGGACTGTGACCACAAACGACACCGCGTTAGCGCGCCCGATCCAAGTCGGACCGACAACCGACGATTTGACCATCGTGACCTCGGGCCTGGAACAGGGTGATCGTGTGGTGACGGACGGCCAATACAAGCTGCAAACCAACGTTCCGGTGACTGTCAGCGTTCCCGCGACAACCGCTAGCCGGAGCGCCACGTGAACGTCTCCGAGCCTTTCATCCGGCGCCCGATCGCGACCTGTCTGTTGATGACGGCCTTGGCGTTCGTGGGCATTGCGTCCTTTCCGTTTCTGCCGGTGGCGCCGCTGCCGCAGGTCGATTTTCCAACCATTCAGGTCACCACCGCGCTCGCCGGCGCGAGCGCAGAGACGATGGCTTCCGCCGTGGCGACGCCGCTCGAGCGTCAGTTCGGGCAGATCGCCAGCGTGACGCAAATGACCTCGACGAGCACGCTCGGGGCAACCACGATCGTGCTCCAGTTCGACCTGAGCCGGAACATCGATGCGGCCGCGCAGGACGTACAGGCCGCGATCACGGCTGCGGGCAGGACCCTGCCGCAGAATCTGACGACGCCTCCGGTCTATCGCAAGCAGAATCCGGCCGACATCGCGATCCTGATATTCGGCATCCATTCCGATACCTTGCCGATCCATGTGCTCGACGAATTTGCCGACAACTTCCTCCTTCCCCCGCTCTCGCAGGTAGCGGGCGTGGCGCAGGTCTTCATCGGCGGCGAATCGAAACCGGCGATCCACGTCCAGTTCGACCCGGCCAAGCTCGCTGCCGCCGGCCTGACGCTCGAGGAGATCCGCAACGCTTTGGTGTCCTCCACCACCAATGCCGCCAAGGGGACGCTGAACACCCCCGACAACAGTTTCACCATCGCGTCGAATGACCAGCTGACCGTGCCGGAGCAGTACGAGGACGTGGTGCTGGCCTATCGCAACGGCGCAGCGATCCGCGTTCGCGACGTCGGCCAATCGGTCCTCGCCCCCGCGGACCGCACGGTCGCCGCCTACACCAATCATGAACGTGGCCTGGCCCTGCTGGTCACCAAGCAGCCCGGCGCCAACGTCATCGAGATTGTCGACAAGATCCAGGCCATGATGCCTCAGCTTACGGCCAATTTGCCTGCCGACATGAAGATCGAGACCCTTCTCGATCGCACCCAGACCATCCGCGCCTCCGTGCACGAGGTGGAATTTACGCTCGCGCTCACCATCGGCCTCGTGGTGCTGGTCATTCTGCTGTTCCTGCGCAATTTCTGGGCGACTTTCATCCCGGCTCTCACGGTGCCGCTGGCGCTGCTCGGCTCCTGCGCCGCGATGTTCATGCTCAGTTTCAGCCTCGACAACATTTCGCTGATGGCGCTCACGATCGCGGTTGGTTTCGTGGTCGATGATGCCATCGTGGTGGTGGAGAACATCTACCGCCACGTCGAGCACGGCATGGCGCCGTTCGAGGCGGCGCTCAAAGGCTCGCGTGAGATCGCCTTCACGGTGTTGTCGATCAGCTTCTCGCTGATCGCGGTCTTCATTCCGCTCCTGCTGATGGGCGGGATCATCGGACGCCTGTTCAGGGAATTCGCCCTCACGGTGACGGCCTCGATCGCCGTCTCCGCAGTGGTCTCGCTGACGCTCGCCCCGATGCTTTGCTCGCGCTTCATGCGGCCGGATTTGGACAATCACGGCCGCCTGTTCAGGATCGTGGAAGCGGGGTTCGATCACCTGGCCGCCGGCTACCGGCGCACGCTCGATGTGGTGCTGCGTCACCAAGCCATCACCCTCGCCGTTTTCTTCGCCACCATGGCGCTGACCGGCTACATGATCGTGCAAATCCCCAAGGGCTTCTTCCCGATCCAGGATATCGGGGTTCTCCTGGGCTTTTCGGAAGCGGCCCAGAGCGCTTCGCCGCAACAAATGATGCGCCTGATCGAGGAGCAGGACGAGATTGTCCTGCAGGATCCCGACGTGGCCGCAGTGGCCATGTTCACGGGCAGCAGCGGCGGTTTCGCCAATACGACGAATACCGCGCGCGGATACATCACCTTGAAGCCGCGCGACCAGCGCACCGCCACGGCCCCGCAGATCATCGATCGGCTGCGGCCGCAACTCGCCAAGGTCGGCGGCGCCAACCTCATCCTGCAGTCCGTCCAGGACATCACGGTCGGCGGCCGGCCGGCGCGCGGCAGCTTCCAGTACACGTTGCAGGATTCCAACATCGCCGAGCTGAGCGAATGGTCGACCAAGATGCTGGAGAAGCTGCGCACGCTGCCGCAGCTTGCCGACGCGGCGACCGATCTGGTGGCCAATGCGCCACAGCTCATCATCACGGTCAATCGCGATCAGGCCTCGCGCTTCGGTATTTCGCCGCAACTCATAGACGATACGCTCAACGACGCCTACGGGCAGCGCCAGATCACCCAATACTTCACCCAGCTCAACACCTATGAGGTGATCGAGGAGATTCTGCCAGAGTTGCAGCAATCGCGCGCCTCGCTCGACCGCATCTACATGAAGTCGCCGCTGACCGGCGTCGCGGTGCCGTTGTCATCGCTTGTCAC
>Ga0179587_10001603_pt1 | contig 10402 bp, 10 predicted proteins | sample CZODoug2_1_08_16_FD_185932 | JGI IMG/M metagenome (GOLD analysis project Ga0179587, IMG submission 185932) | Vadose zone soil fungal communities from Angelo Coast Range Reserve, California, USA - CZODoug2_1_08_16fungal | ecosystem: Environmental > Terrestrial > Soil > Vadose zone | place: USA...
CCATATCAAGACCTAGAGCATGGTGCTGCCGCCGTTGACGCTGATGACCTGTCCGGTCACGAACGATGCTTCGGCGGAAGCGAGATAGGAAACCATCGAGGCGACTTCCTCCATTTCGGCCGGACGGCCCATGGGGATGACGCTGACGAACTTGGCGGCAAGCGCGGGGTTGCTCTTGGTGATCGCCACAATCTGCGGCGTATTCACCGCACAGGGCGCCACCGTATTGACGGTGATGCCGTCCTTGGCGAATTCGCGTGCCATGCCGGTGGTGAGGCCGTGAACGCCGCGCTTGGCGGCGTTATAGGCGGCGTGGTCCCACAGGCCGTTGCGGACTGAATCAGCGCCGAGATTGACAATGCGGCCATAAGCTTGCGCGCGCATTTTGGGAACCGCGTACCAGGAACACCACAGCACGGTCCAGAGATTGCGGTCGATGGTGGTTTTCAATGTCTCCGGCGTTTGCTCGGTGAATGCCTTGATGATGCCGCCGCCGGCGTTGTTGACGAGGATGTCGAGGCGGCCGAAGCGCTCGCTCGCGAGATTGACGGTCTTTTCCGCCGTGCCTTGATCCGAGAGATCGCCGGCATGGCTGGCGACTTCGGCGCCGAACTCCTTGCTGAGATGGGCACAAGTCTGTTTCAATCCGGCCTCGTCGAGGTCGGCAAGCACCAGCTTGGCGCCGTCTCTCGCCAGTCGCTCGGCGATCGCAAGGCCGATGCCCTTGGCGGCACCCGTGACGATGGCAACATTATCCCTGAGCTTCTTGTCCATTGCCTGCTTTGCCTTCACAGAATGATGCTGACGCGGCCCTGGGCGCGCAGACCTTCGCTGTCCAGCAGGCAGCGCTTTTCCTTGATCCGGAACGTGTCATTGCCGGGCACGAGACGATACCGGTTGCTGCCGAAATAGGTGTCGGTCACACCATCCTTGGTCCGATAGGTGATAAATGCCGAACTGACCTCGATATCGTCGCCGATCTGCTTTCTGATGCGGACGTTGCTGACCAGGTGCCGCGTCCTCGAATGCGGGAACTCGGCATGCGCGGTGCGCTTCATCAGGCGCTTGACCCGCTCGCTGAGCCGGAAGCGGTCATCGGCGACATAGAACAGGTTGTTGTCGGGCGAGGCGTCGACGGCCAGATCCGTCGCGGGGACATAATAAATTGCGTCGTCGGTGAACAGCTCCAGCCATTCCGGCAGCCGCCATTCATCCAGCAGTTCGGCTTCGGCGAACAGGAAATCCTCGACGTCCGTGCGCGCTATCGCTTGCATCGCGGTTACTCCGTCGCTCATGCCGGCACCCTGAAAATATGCTCGTTCCAGTTCGACCAGAACGCGCGCATCTGCAATTCGTCGTCGTAGGACGGGTTTTCCTTGCCCATGCCCTTTGAGATGTCGTTCCACTGCGCTTCCGCGGAGTTGCGAAAACCGCGCTGACACTGTTCCAGTGCCTCAACGTCATCTGGCGTCGCAAAGCCGCCGGGGCCGAGGAATTCGAGGAAGTTGAACAACCGGTATTTCCGCGCCCACTCGGTTTCTTCCTTGGGAGCCAGCGCCCAAGCGCTGATATTCATGAAGTCGGGTGCTGCGGGATAATAGGTTCGCACCGTCACCGCCATGATGTCGTTGATCACGAGATTCGGGAAGATAAACAGATTCCGGTTGAAGGTGGCTATGCGATCGGCACGCTCCTTGCCGAACCGTTTCACCAAGCCATCATAGAGTCGCGAAAGCTCGCGTTTGCCTTCCTCGCCCCATGAAGGGATCCACTGCGCAACGGGGCGGCCCCATGGCGCCTTGTATTCGAGAACGGCATGGCCTTTGCCGAGATCGCGGGCCGAACCTTCGAAGGCGACCTGCGCGAGGGCTCCTGTCGCCGACTTCAGATAGTCCAGATAGGTCGCGTGCGTTGTCAGTGCGTGGTAACCGTCGATCGAGTTTTCGGTCAGCAATTTCCATTTTGCCCGCATCGAATATTCCTGCGTGCCGCCGACGATGGTCATTCCCATCTCGGCCTGATCGCAGATCACATCGAGATATTCCTTCACCGGACCGAGGTAGTCCGAGAGGCTCTCGACGCCCTTGTCGAAGCAAATGAAATTGAGATCGCGATAGCTCTCGAACCGCGCCACCTGCTGCATGCTGGAGGTCGAGCGCGCCTTGAAATCCTCGGCATAGGAGGATTCCCCGGGCTGGCTGCGCAGCGTTCCATCGAGGCCGAATACCCAGCCGTGATAGAAGCACTGGAAGGATTTGGCGCTGCCGTGTTTTTCGCGGCAGACCTGCGCGCCGCGGTGCGGGCAGGTGTTGAGCATCGCCTTGAGATCGCCCTTGCCGTCGCGGGCGAATAGAATGTTCCGCCCCCCGACCGAACGGGTGACAAAATCTCCGGGCTTGGCCAGCTCGGAACTATGGCCGAGGTAGAGCCAGCATTTGTCGAATATCTGCGCCCGCTCTGCTTCCAGAATATCGGGATCGACAAAGGCTCGGCGCGAAACCTTGAATATCTTTTTGGATTCATCGATCAAGAGCGCGGTATTCATCCGTTGGAACGCGTTCATTGCTGATTCTCCCTAAAGGGTTCTTTGCTTTTCATTTCAAGGCGGCCCGCAGATCGTAGGCGGGCGATTCAAGGTCGGCGCGCGACGGCCTGGCGTTCGCGGCAATCACGCGCTTAAGCATGGCCATTTCCTTGGCGGCATTGACCGATAGCGCACCGACCACGTCCACGCCGCGCATCGCGACAATCGAGAACTTTCCCGAACGTTCGTCGCCGCGGACGATGTGATCGCTGTCAAGCATGTCGCCGGCGACCTGGATGTTCAGGTCGTACTGGTCGGTCCAGAACCAGGGCGGGTCGTTATACTCTTTGACTTCGCCGATCATGTTGGCCGCGACCGAAATCGCCTGGTTCTGCGCATTGGCCCAGGTCTCAACCCGGATTGCGCGGCCGTGGCAGCGGCTCCATTGCAGGGCGGCGTCGCCGGCGCAGAACACGCCAGATGCCGCGGTGCGGCCGCAGGCATCGACGGCGATCCCGCCTTGCGACGGCAGGCCAAGCCGTTCGGCGACCGTCGGCACCGGCTCAACACCGATGCCGACCAGCACCAGATCCGCCTCGATCGCTTCGCTATTGCTTAGCTGGATACCATCAGGCGCCGTTCCGGTCACAGTCGCGCCAAAGATGAACGTGACGCCATGGCTGCGATGCTTGGCGGCGACGAGGTCGCTGACGAGGGGCGGGAATGCCCGGGCCAACAGCCGCGGCTCGCTCTCGATCACCGTGACGCGACATCCGTTCTTGGCGGCCGCGCAGGCTGCCTCCAGCCCGATCACGCCGCCGCCGACGATGACGATCCGGGATTGATGCTGAACCGATTTGCGAAAGCGCAGCGCATCTTCGACGTTGCGCAGGTACTGAATTTCTATGCCTGGGTTTTCCAGCACAGCGAGCCGGCGCGGCCGCGTGCCGGTCGCGATCAGCAGGCGATCGTAGGCGAACGAACGGCCATCCGCCGTCGTCACCGTGCGGCGGTCGGCGTCGCAATCGGTTACTGCCGCACCGGTTTCGAGCCGAACGTTCAGAACGTCGCTCCAATCCCGGGGCTGCTTGATGTAGGCAACCGGCGCGTCCGGGCTATGCAGCATCGCCTTGGATAATTGCGGCCGCTCATAGGGCGGATGGGGTTCTTCGCCGAGGATGGTGATGGCGCCCTGGAAGCCGCGGGCGCGCAATGCCTCCGCCGCACGGCCGCCAGCCTGGCCCGCTCCTGCGATCACGATGTTTTCGATTGGCGCCGTCAATTTCCGCTTTCGCTCCCTGACGCGATCTTGATCGTCGCGTCGTTTTCGTAAAGTCGGTTGAGCGAGGTCCGCAAAACCATGCCATTCATTCTTCGATTGCATCCATATTAAAAACAGTCCAACCTGCTTGTAAAGTAACATCGCAGGTTCCGCCCGGAGAATGTGGGCTAAGAATTGGTGCGGTGCAGAACAATATCGAGGAAACGCGTTGTGGCCGAGGCCATCGATATCCATACCCATTTCGTTCCCGCCAGCATCCCGCAGCAAGTCGGGCGCAATCCGCTTTGGCCTTCGATCGAACGCAAGGGGGCTGATGGCGCTACGGTCATGGTCGGCGGCAAGGTGTTCCGCGTCATCGATTCCCGAAGCTGGGACGCCGCGCGCCGCATCGACGACATGTCGGCCGACGATGTCGACGTGCAGGTGGTCTCGCCAATGCCGGAACTGCTGTCGCACTGGTTTCCGGCCGGCGACGCGGACGCGCTGTGCCGATATATCAATGAGGGCATTGCCGAGCTTTGCAATGCCAATCCCGGGCAATTCATCGGCATCGGCATGGCTCCGATGCAGGATGCGTCTCTCGCCATCAAGCGGTTGGACGAGATCAAATCGCTTGGCCTGCGCGGCATCGAGATTGGCAGCCACATCAACGGTATTTCGCTTGGCGATGCGCGGCTGCACGATATCTATGCCGCAGCCGAACAGGCCGGACTGATGGTGATGGTCCATCCGCTGCATCCGCTCGGTCTTGACCGGATGGGCGGCCGGCCGGAGCTGGCGGCGGTTGCGGCATTCCCGCTCGAAACCGCGTTTGCCGCAGTGTCGCTGATGACCAACGGCGTGACCGAGCGTTTTCCGAAACTGCGGATGCTGCTCAGCCATGGCGGCGGCGCGTTGCCCTGGATACTGCCGCGGCTGCGGCATGCCAGGACCATCGGACCGCCATTGGATAGCCTGTTTCCGCGCGATCCCGGCGAGATGGTGAAGTCGTTCTATTACGACACCATCCTCTACGACGACGTCGCGCTGGACTATCTGGTGGCCAAGGTCGGCAAGGATCGTTTGGTGGCGGGATCGGATTACCCGTTCACGATCAAGCAGGACCGCCCGGCGGAGTTTGCCGAGCAGGCGCTGGGCATCGCGCGTGAAACGTTTACGAATAATGCGATGGGGTTGCTGGGTCTCAAAACCAAAACGCCGGCTTGAGGCCGCGCTGAAACAGGGAGGTTGTTCTGGGTACCTGCTATTCCTACCGTCAATTCTGTTCGCTCGGGCTTCTCCCGCCGCGTACGCCGGCCAGGCCGGACCCGCAGGTGCCGCGCGACCGCGAATTGGGACCGTGCGCGCACGGCGCAATCGGTGCATTCTATTTCTATGCGGAGGGGTCGCGCGACGACCCTGCGTTCGGCTTTTGCGACATTGAGGTTTCGGTTCAGTCTGTGGCTGATGGCAAGGTGCGGCTCGAACTTTATTGCATTGCCGACGGCTATCAGAGCGCGCGTGGTATCGGCGCCAGGCATCCGCTCAAGATCGCGGTGACGGCAAAGGACCGGGTGCTGGCCGTGGCGGCCTGGCATTTTGCCGACGTGATCTGCGGCCACGCCGATCCCATGAACTTCGCAACGGATCTTGATATTGCGGGTGAATTGTTCGCGCAGATCGACCGGATCGAACTGCAGGAAACCAAAGGCGAATCCAGGGCGTGCGATTAGACGGGCAGGCGCGCGTTCTGGTGCGCACCGACCGTCTGCTCCAGGTCCGCGACAAAAGAAACCGGCTAACTTGCTTGTAAGCCCGAAATTAGTATGCTAGTGTACTGTTAAATTGAGATCCGTTCAAGCGGGCTTAACGGGGAGGGAAGCATGATCCGGAAATTTGGATTGATGACCGCGGTTGCCGTGATGGCCGTCGCAACGATTGGCGATCTTTCGGCCGCCGAGAAGAAATACGGGCCCGGCGTCACCGACACCGAGATCAAGCTCGGCCAGACCGTCCCCTATAGTGGGCCGGCGTCGGCGTTCTCCAGCTACGGCCGCGTGATGACCGGCTACTTCAAGATGGTCAACGAGGCCGGCGGCATCAACGGCCGCAAGATCAACCTGATCTCGCTCGATAACGCCTTCAGTCCGCCGAAGGCGATCGAACAGACCCGAAAACTGGTCGAGGATGACGGCGTGCTGGCCGATGTCGGTACCGTCGGCACGACGCCCAATGTCGCGATCCAGAAGTATCTGAACGGCGCCAAAGTGCCGCACATCTTCGTCTCTGCCGGTGGCCGGCGTTTCGCCGACCCGCAGAACTTCCCCTGGACCGTACCGATGTATCCGGGCTTCGAGATGGAGGGGAAAACCTTCGGGCAATACATCCTGAAGCACAAGCCGAATGCCAAGGTCGGCGTGCTCTATCAGAACGACGACTACGGCAAGGACTTCCTGACCGGGCTGAAGGCTGCGCTCGGTGACAAGGTAAAAATAGTGGCCGAGGTCGCCTATGAAATAACCGAGCCGACCATCGACTCGCAGATCGTGCGCCTGAAGGATTCCGGCGCTGACACGTTACTGTATTTCTCGACGCCAAAATTCACCGCGCAAGGGCTGCGCAAGGTGAAGGAGACGGGTTGGACGCCGCTACAATTTTTGGCCAGCCCCACCAATTCGGTCAAGACGGTGCTCGAGCCGGCTGGTTTCGATAACGCGCAAGGCATCATCACGACGCAATTCACCAAGCAGGCCGGCGATCCGGCCTGGGCCAATGATCCCGAGGTGACGGAGTATGTCGAGTTCATGAAGAAGTGGGTGCCGAACGACAATCCCGGCGATTTCGTCGCCCTGTCCGGCTACATCAACGTGCAAGGCATCGTCCAGGCGATCCAGCGATGCGGAGACGATCTGACACGGGAAAATCTCCTGAAACAGGCAACGGGCATGAAGGGTACGCGTTTCAAGATGATGCTACCCGGCATTCAGCTCAACACGACGCCGCAGGATTATGCACCTTATGAGTCGCTGCGCATGGCGAAGTTCGAAGGCTCGTCCTGGAAGCTGATCGACGAGGCCGGCGCGTCGGCGTCGGCAAAATGACGACAGCTGGTGGGTCAGTTGGTTAGATCACACCGCTCAATACTCCAGGAAAGGCGATCGGTTCGGCTCATTGGTGAAATCACGACCAATTTAATCTAGCAACAACCAACGTGAGCGGGTTGAGCTGAACGCGCTGCAGTATCAGCGGTAGGCCGATATCATTTCGGGGAGTGATCGTTTATCGAGGTAGTGGAGGCTGCGAATATCGCGCCCGTCATTTTCACCGTTCGCTACTTGGGCTCAGCCGAATTTGAAAAAGCTCAGCGGCGGTTCTCTACGGCTTTCGTCTTAACAAAAATGCTCGAGGCCGATTGTCGCCAGAGCTCAATTCGCAGAATGCGTCGTTATGGAACGACCGCTTTTGGCTGCCGGTTATTAGGCGATACGCTCAGGTCACTAAGCACGTCCCCATTATAAAGGTCCCAAGTGACCAAGATCGAAATTGCGACGGACCTAATTCTAAGGGCCCAACGCCGGCGTGAGGATCTACGACGTGTCCAACACCCGACTTCCGCGCGGCGCAAAGCGGACATTCGCTGATTTGCCCAAGTCCGCTAAGTGCCGATATTGTTGCAAAAGTCGAAAATTGACCAACCCTAAAAATCTCGCGTCGGCTTGAGAAGCGGCGCAAGCAGAACGCCAAGGAACTGGCACGACAGGATAAAAAGCAATCCGGCAAGGTCGAGTAGCTTGCCCCGGCCGTGCAGAGGCAACTCAAGAATGCCGAACAGCACGGCATCCGACAAACCGAGCACCATCAGAAACACAATAGTATTGGGCAGCACCTTGCCCGCCATCGCAGGCCACAGTCCGCCGCCAAGCCTGCGTAGAATTCGCAACCGGTGGCGTGTTTCGACGTCTATTCCGACCGAATAGCCCGACGCCGTCACCATAACGATTTGCAGCACGCTCGGCAGAATCGCGGCAAGCAGAGAAAACACATGGTTCAACGTTGGATTGAACAAGGCGTGGGTCTGCACCGGAATTGGCGAAAGCGCGGCCTGCGCTTCTTCGAGTGGCTCACCTTGCGCGGTGCGCAGCAACAGCCCAGCCTTTTGGGCGCTTGAATTTCACCGAACAAATGGCTGCGCGCCTAAGCCGGCACGCGAGATTGCTCTGAGCTAAGTGCACCCTATGCACTCTAGCCAGATTGAGGTGGAGGGGACTTTGGCGGCCGGATAGCTTTCGGGAACGATGACGATTGAGGTGAACGTGGAAGCGATTGACTTTACCGCAGAGCGACTGCGCCAGGCATACGGGACCGCTCCGATTCAGCCGTTGCGTGGTGCGCTCGACCCCTTGGACGGAGGTAAAGCCTACGCGATCCAGGCGATCAACACCAAATACTGGCAAGGCCAGGGCCGTCGTGTGGTCGGCCGAAAAGTGGGGTTGACCGCGAAAGCCGTACAAGCCCAACTCGGTGTTGATCAGCCCGATTTTGGTGTGCTGTTCGATGACATGCAGATCGAGCATGGCGGTACCCTCGGGGCCTCTCGGGTTCTACAGCCAAAGGCGGAAGCCGAGGTGGCAATCGTGTTGGCGCGCGATTTGGCCGCGCCCACAATTACGGTCGACGATGTTGCGTCTGCGATAGCCCATGCCGTTGCCGCAATCGAGATAGTCGACAGGCGCATTGCCGATTGGAAGATCACCTTCGCCGATACAGTCGCTGACAACGGTTCGTCGGCATTTTTCGTCCTGGGTCCGGAGAGGAGGTCGATCGACGGGCTTGATCTCTACACCTGCGGCATGGCGCTGGAGGTTAACGGTGTCGTTGCCTCGCTCGGCGCAGGAGCCGCTTGCCTCGGCCACCCACTTGAGGCGGCCGCCTGGCTTGCGCGCACGCTTGCGAAAAACGGGGATCCGTTGCGTGCCGGCGACATCGTGCTGACGGGCGCTCTTGGGCCGATGGTGGCGCTAAAACCCGGTGACCGGGTCGAAGCGAAAATCGGGGGCCTTGGCGGCGTATCGTTCATCTATGGGGAGCAGCGCTAGTGGTGGGCAGGGTGAAGGTGGCGATCATCGGATCGGGCAATATCGGCACCGACCTCATGATCAAGATCATGCGTCAATCGGAAGTTTTGGAAATGGGTGCATTTGTCGGAATCGATCCCGAGTCTGACGGACTCAAGCGCGCGCAACGTCTTGGAATCGCGACATCACACGAGGGCATTGAGGGGCTTCAAACACTCCCCGAGTGGCGCGAAATCGGCATCGTGTTCGATGCTACGTCGGCAGGGGCACATAAGAAGAACAGCGCGATAGTTACTGGCGCCGGAAAGACGATGATCGACCTGACGCCGGCGGCGATCGGCCCCTACGTTATCCCGGTCATCAACGGCGACGAACATCTCGACGCGCCCAATGTCAATATGGTGACCTGCGGCGGCCAGGCGACCATTCCCATCGTGGCCGCAGTCTCGTCAGTATCGACCGTTCATTATGCCGAGATTGTAGCCTCGATCTCGTCCAAATCGGCCGGCTCCGGCACCCGCGCGAATATCGATGAGTTTACGGAGACTACATCCCGCGGCATCGAGCTTGTGGGCGGGGCGGCCAAGGGCAAGGCGATCATCATACTAAATCCGGCTGAACCGCCGATGCTAATGCGCGACACAGTATTCACTCTTTCGTCGGGCGCCGATGAAGCGGAAATCGAGGTGGCGGTGGATGCAATGGTTATGCGAGTCACCGCTTATGTCCCCGGATATCGACTAAAACAAAAGGTGCAATTCGAGCGCTTCGGTTCCAATAATCCGGCCAAAATACCTGGCCTCGGTCGTTTCGAGGGGATCAAGACTAGCGTGTTCCTGGAGGTCGAGGGCGCCGCGCATTACCTGCCCGCGTTTGCTGGAAATCTGGACATCATGACCTCTGCGGGCCTCTGCACGGCCGAGAAGATTGCGACTCGCCGAATGCAGAAGGCGGTCGCGTGATGGGCTTCGACCCCACCAGCACGAAGCTTTATGTACAGGACGTGACTCTGCGCGATGGGATGCATGCGATCCGCCACGGGGCTCGATCATGTTCGCAAGATCGCTGCCGCGTTGGACGAAGCCAGAGTAGACGCGATCGAAGTGTCGCACGGCGACGGACTGAACGGTTCATCGTTCAACTACGGTTTTGGAGCACACACCGATTGGGAATGGATTGAGGTGGTTGCCGACGTGGTCAGGCATTCGGTACTGACAACGCTTCTTATTCCCGGCATCGGTACAATTGAGGATCTCCACCACGCCTACAAGCTAGGCGTCCGTTCGGTGCGCATCGCAACCCATTGCACCGAGGCCGATATCTCGAAGCAACATATAGCCGCCGCGAGAGATCTTGGCATGGACACCGCCGGCTTCCTGATGATGAGCCACATGATCGAGCCCGAGGCTTTGGCCCAGCAGGCCAGGCTAATGGAAAGCTATGGCGCCACGTGCGTCTACGTCACCGACAGCGGCGGCGCTATGGACATGGATGCCTTTCGGGAGCGCTACGAGGCATATGACCGCGTGGTGAAGCCTGAGA
>Ga0179587_10001604_pt1 | contig 10402 bp, 10 predicted proteins | sample CZODoug2_1_08_16_FD_185932 | JGI IMG/M metagenome (GOLD analysis project Ga0179587, IMG submission 185932) | Vadose zone soil fungal communities from Angelo Coast Range Reserve, California, USA - CZODoug2_1_08_16fungal | ecosystem: Environmental > Terrestrial > Soil > Vadose zone | place: USA...
ACTTTCCGATGGCCTTTTCTTCCGTGATTCCTTCGTAGCATTGCAGGCGCTCCACGGTGGTACCTGCGGCAGCCGCGACCGCATAAGCCAGTTCTGTCTTTCCACACCCAGGTGGGCCTTCTACCAAGAGCGGCTTCTGCATCTTCGCCGCCAGATACACGACCTGGAGCGTGACGGGGTCGATCACGTATCGTGCTTCTCGGAGCCCTTCCGCGAGTTTTCCGACCGACGCGAACACAGGTTCTGCCTCCTCGGGGCGGGCGGAACATACCCCAGAACCTTCAGACACTCACTCGAGCGACGTGACCCTTCTGCGCAGGGCTTCACGAAAAACATGGTCTTTCGATTGTGTGATGAACCCCGAACAGGCCGTCTATGAGGTTCATCTGGTGGCACAACGTTCTTGGAACAAAAGGTGATAGGGGACTCTGAGGCAGACCTCTGCAGAATTCTGCCGGCGCGACGCTTTCACTTGCCACGGATTTTTTTGACCAATTGGGTCATTCATGGCTAACTTTCGCGTCAGGCATTTGCCAGGCGCAAATGCAACGTCCGCGCGATGCCGCCTACCTGGTGGTCTTGCACTCCGTTCGCGCGTCACGCAGGATTCAAAAAATTCGCCAATCGAGTGTTTCATGACTAACTTTCACTTGGGTTGCTCCATACGGATTCAGAAAAGACATCGCAGCGGACTTCCTCTCACTAACTACGACCCGCGGGGCACCTTCGGGGAAAACAAGAAAATAATTTCGCCAATCGCATACTTTATGGCTAACCTCGGCGGGAAGTCTGCGATTCACAATCCACAACCAGGACACTGCCGGATGCTGATCTGTGAAGTTCAGGCTCGATTGCTTGCCGCCGGTCATGCTGCGAACGATTTTTGCCAATCGGATAGTTCATGGCTAACTTTCCCGACCATTCCTCTCCCCATCTTTCGGGTGATTTGACAATCTCGTAGTTGTCCCCTAGAACCCAACTCGTGCGCGACGCTCAACAGCTTGACCACGCCTGCGTTCAGGCGCTCATCGACCGCCAACTGCCGGAAGGGGGTTGGCCGTTCAATTCCGGTGCCGCCCAAGCTGCAGTTGAACCCACGGCACTCGCACTTCTCGCGTTGCCATCGACCTCGGTCCGGGAACGTGCTATCCGTTTCCTGCTTCAAATCCAAAATCCGAATGGGAGCTGGCCCGCCTTTCTTGGCGATGGCCCGGAAGGATCTGGTTTTACCGGCCTGGTTGTATACGCTCTCACCCGCTCTGCCACGGGAGGAACTGCAACCGACCGAGCGATCCGCTGGCTATTGCAATCCCGAGGCTGGGAGTCACACTGGTTTTGGAAGTGGAAATTTCGAACGACCGATCGCCACGTTCGGTTCGACCCGGACAAATTCGGCTGGCCCTGGATGCCAGCAACGGTCAGCTGGGTGGTCCCTACTTCCTATTCGCTCCTTGCATTGGAGGACGGCATTGCTTCTTCACAAGACGGCTTGCTTCAGCTCCGCTTCCGGCGTGGCGTCGAAATGCTCTATGACCGCATTTGCCCTCAGGGTGGCTGGAATGCAGGCAATGGAGTTGTCTACGGAATCCCATTGGCCCCACATCCAGACGCAACGTCCATCGCATTGTTGGCACTCCGCGGAGTGCCTCTCAACGCTTTTGTAACTGCCAGTTTGGATTGGCTCGAGCGACGGGCTCAGTTCTGCTTCGCACCTTGGAGCCTTGCCTGGGCCATCCTGGCGCTAACCGCTTTTCGCCGCACTACTCAAACATTAGTCAATCGTCTTGCAAAGGTCGTCGACTCTGACGCGATCGATGACTGCGCAACTCTGGCCGTCGCTTCCCTGGCGCTCAATTCCGCCAATGGACTAAACGCGTTCGGAGCGAGTTCGTGAAATTTGACCGACGAACTTTCCTTGCAGGCTCGCTCGGGCTAGCTGCTGGGGCAACCACAACATCGTTGTTGGCTCTGCCCAAATACCACGTCAATCGAAGACGGCCACGGTCCCAAGTGGCGATTCTTACCGCGGAATCTTATTCGGAGGATTTGGAACAGATCTTGTGGCACGGCTTGGATTTGTTCCATTTGGATATTCGCGGCAAATCCGTTCTCCTCAAACCGAACCTCGTTGATTACATTTCCGGGAACCACGTCAACACACACCCTCTTCTTGTTTGTGCCGCCGCTGAGGGATTCCGTCGTCTCGGCGCCAAGACCGTGCTCGTCGGCGAAGGTCCGGGGCACCAACGGGATACTGAACTTGTTCTAATCGAGAGTGGGTTCGCGGACCAGCTAGCCCAACAAAGGATCTCTTTTGTCGATCTGAATCGTGACGAACTCGTTGAAAGGCGCTTGCTCGCGAGCTACACCGGAATGAATTCCCTGTGGTTGCCCCGTACCATCCTTGAATCCGATTTTGTCGTTTCCATGCCTAAGGTTAAGGCACATCACTGGTCGGGCGTCACTCTCAGCATGAAGAACATGTTTGGCGTAGTACCGGGAACGAAGTACGGTTGGCCAAAAAACATTCTTCACTGGAAGGGAATCCAGGAGAGCATCCTGGACATTTGCGCCTCGGTGCCCGTTCATTTCGTGATTGCCGATGCCATTATCGCGATGGAGGGCAACGGCCCTTTGAACGGCAGTGCGCGCCGGCTTAACAGAATCATCCTAGCGGACGATCCCGTCGCGGCGGATGCCACTTGCGCAAGACTCATGGGGCTTAATCCGGATAAGATCGTGCACCTTCGAGCCGGAGCGCAGTTTCTCGGCAACTCTTCGGTTGCAAGAATTGATCAGCTAGCCGAGGCGGTCTGCTTCCCCGAGGTGCCTTTCCAGACGGTGCCGGAATTCGAATACCTCCGTTTGCATAGCGATTCGGAACGTCGCCCTTGAGAAGCGCACGTGGCAAGAGAAAACCGCACATCTCAAAGAACAGAGCGAGAAACTTCAGTGGCTGCTGCGGAAATTAACAATGCTGAGTCAGGAAGGGGCGGATTCCTTTTCAGAGCGCCTGGCGGGCTCCCAGCCGATCTAGAACCGAATACGCCTTTAAGGTATGGGGACGTGGGGCTCTTCTTCATCTCTGTTCTATTGTTGGCTCTGGCCTTTTGGCTTCAGGGAGCTTGACTCCGTTGTAGGTGAATTCGCGAGAAAGCGTCGTCACTTCAATCATGATATTGAGACTCCTTGTGGGATGTCAGAATTGATGAAAATTGTGCCGTAATTAGTGAAAATTCGTGTCCCGATTAATGCAAATTCATGTCAGGGATGAAGTTATAGCTCGTTCATTTGTCGCACTGGAATCGTGAGGGATAGAACGGCCTTATATGCATCTGCGACGGTCGGTACTATAGTCAAATCGCTATACCGAGACTCATAATTGTAAACGGGAACGTGGACGCACGATTCAAGGCCAGGATCATATGCGCAGAGGGAAACTTATCCGCTGGGTCGGAACTCTCTTCGTCGCTTTATTTCTATCTTGGCCTGCGTTTCCTCAAGAGACAAGCCATTATTCGAGATTTAGAGACGCAAAATGGTACGCGCGACAGCTTCAATCATTGCGAGAAGAAGTCGCCAAGATCGACGCCGATATCAGAACGCTGGTGGAAGCACGTAAGTCCGGAAAGGGCATAACCGACGCTGTCGCTCTGGATCAGGAGCCTGAGGGAGTGACCCCCGAAGGCGAAATGGCGGTGTTGCGGAAACGACGCGTTCTGTTGCTACGACAGGTAGACGAGTTGGAAGAACGGGCGAGACACAATGCGATTGTCCCGGGAGACCTGCGGACTGAGTACGGGCCGGAAGAACCGGCGATACCCGACAAGCGAAGACTTGGCCGCGAGGTAAAGGAATTAGAGAATTCGCTGGCACAAGAGAAAGAGTATCTGGAGTACGCCCGCAAGGAAACAGAACTGCTTCGGCGCAATCAGAAACTCAAGGCACAACAGGAATATTCGGATCCCAACCCACCATCTAGGAGAAACAAACCGTCAGAGCTTGTGGGGATAGGCACGTGCCTGGTCGAGAAGGAAGCTGAGGTCCAGGAAGCAGAGCAAAGGGTTGCTGACCTCGAAGATCGGCTTGAGGATTTGAGGCGCAATTCCGCCGCTGAGAGTGCAACGGAGACTGACGCCGTCGCTGGCGGATCAGCGAACGATTCGGAAAACGACCACGACGAGAGGAATGAAGCGTATTGGAGAAAACAGTTTGCTGCCGTCGATTACAAGATCAGGACCGCGCAAACAGAACTGGATATTTTGCAGCGGGAACATAGTGTGGGGTTGATCCAGTATGACCCTAATCCGGCAACAGCAATGAAGGAGAGTGTGACGCGGAAAGAGATCAACAAACACCGCAAGGCTATCGAGGACAAGAAAAAGGAAATCGCGGAACTGAAGAAACAGCGAGATGACCTGGAGGACGCGTTGCGGCACGCTGGCGGGCCTGCGGGGTGGGCGCGCGAGTGACTATGTTCCCCGCAATTGTTTAGGGATCACGACCAAGTCTTTGATTTGGCAGCCTGATTTCCTTGCTTGGCAGCATCAGCACGACCTATGACTCCCTTTGCCGATTCCCCGTATCACGGCCAGCGTGCCTCAATTCGTCCTCAATATCGGAAAGCCCTTCCGCTGAGTTTCTTAATTTCCAATTTCTTCTCTTCTATTTCTGTCTTTGAGCGTTGATTTCGCGGCCGAGAGTACTGCTCACGGGGAGCTTTGTTATAATGCGTCCGATGGGCCCTGCCCGGGGACAAGGCGCAAGTGGAGTCCCTGCCGCTGAGGATGAACCGCTGGAAGGGGCCATTGTGGGCCTTCAAGTCTCAATCCGGGAATCCGACGATGTCACTATCCTGGACCTTCAGGGAAGAGCGACAATCGGCGTTGACAGCGATCTGCTGATCAGCCATCTGCAAAGACTGGTCGCCGACGGGGTGCGGAAGCTGTTGCTGAACCTGGCAGCGGTGACACAGTTGGATAGTTCGGGCATCAGCGCCATCACCGGGACGCATGTTTCCCTTAGCCGCCAGGGCGGCAGCCTGAAATTGCTCCGTCCGTGTGGTCGGGTCCGGGCTGTGCTGCGGGTGATCCGCTTGCTAGAGATTATCCCCACCTTTGAGGACGAGACCCAAGCGCTGGCCAGCTTCCGACCGCAGGGTTACTCTGCTAGGCCATGAGGGTTGAACTTCGTAGAATGTGGGGGAGAGTCGCGAATAGGGTTGTTTACGGGGAAGAATAAAGAACCGTTACAACGAGTTTCGGGGACAAATCTGTGATTATTTGCGATCTGTGCGGCGAAGCAAAGGATTGTCTGCAAAAGGAGATTGAGGGCAAGGAATACGATATCTGTTCCGAATGCTGGAACCCGGTCGCACAAAAGCTGAGAGGGAAAGGCAGAGTGAAGAATCGGGAAACTGTGTTCTTACCACCGCCGAGAGAGGTCAAAGAACGGGAAGATGAAGAGCCGGGGCCCCTACCAGGAGAACCGCCTAAGATCTGGGGCGCGATGGAGAGGCCGCATTAATAAACCGTGCAACGAGCCGGTGCGAACCACAATTGAGACTACTCGACTTATCCTGCGTCCGCTTGAGTCAGGCGACGTTGAGGCGGCGTTCGCCTGGTTCGGCGACCCGATCGTCATGCGATTCACCCCAACCGGTCCTGACGCCTCTTCCCAAGTTCGACTTTCGCCCGGGTAAGTTGCCGCTGAACCTTCGAGCATCGGTTGCGAGGGTGGGATACTCACCCAGCCGCTTTCGCCATCCTATCATCTTCTCAGCAACTTGCATAAAACCGGCATGAACATTGGCTATTTCTAGGATCTCGTCTGTTTCAACTCTTTCAATCTTTCCGCATGAATAGAACCAATTTCGGCCCCAAACAGACACCAAAGACACCAAGGCGTGTTCCGAGTCACTGAGATGGTCAAGGCCGACCAAGTTTTTATCTGATGGAACACTCGTGACCAGCGCCTACGAAAAGGAAAGACAAAAACAGAATCAAAGTCCCCATTACCGCGCATGTCAGATCAAGGCCGAGTCGATCCGCAAGCTGAACCGGACGAAAATCATTCCACGTCCTACTATAGGTTGATGGCGCCGAGACACGACTGTCTCTTGCGAATGCCGCAAATGCGTCGGAGGCAGGTTCAGTGGTTTTCCTCGCTTGGCGGCAACGTGGACACAACGACTTCGTAGTTCTTCACCATTGGGGAAGGATTGATCAATTCCCTAGCCACAGCTCCCTCCACATCGGGTCCAGTCAGAGATTCCAGAAACGTTACGGATTCCCAGAGGGACAAGAGCAAGAATTCGGTACAATCCGTCTGTCTTCTGGATAGTAGAATTGCTCCCCGGTTTCCTGGAGCCTCGCGATACGCTTCGAACAATTCCTCTCGAATGTATGTGAGGTGTTCGCTGGTCTGTGATTCTGGTGCAACGCCGTGCCACACACGCGCGATCATACTCTTGAACAATACCGGGGGCAGGATTCCCGCCGACTCATTCCTTCTTCGGCTCGCCGGCAAATTTCTTGATACTTCGTTCTTGTAGCTTCCGCGGCTCCCGCTAGCGGGCCTACCGCTTGGCGTTCGTTTCGCGATCCCCTTCGTCCTTCAGACGAAAGGGGAACCAGTCCAGAGATCGTGGCTTCCGCTCTTCTGACGCTTTGCTTCGTTTTCCTGCTAGACCTTTCAGGCGCCATTACTTCTGTCGCCTAGACCTATTCCCGGCGAACGTGTTAGTTCTTCGCCGCCGCCTCCTTCGGCAACTCCTGCAGCCCCGGCAGACTCACCTGGAAGAATGCTTCTATCTGAGATTTCTGGTCGCCGATGTAAGCTCCCAGCCAGTCCTGCAATACCTTACCTTCAGGAGAAATGACAATCGTTTGCGGAGTGCTCCCTAACTTGTATGCCTTCAGTGTTTCCTGGGAGAAGCCCCGATACACCGGAATCTTCAAATCGTTTTTGGCAACATACTCCCCGAGGCCCACTTCAGAGAGGGACAAGCCGACGAAACGATACTGGCCGCTGTCCTTGTCTACCAATTGTTTGAAATTGTCCATGTTCCGAGCGCACCAGGAACAAGCAGGCGTAAAAACGTACAGAACTGTAGGTTTGGTATCTCCCCGATACGAAATCTCATCCCGACGCCCATCTAAGCTCTTAGCTGCTATCGTCGGGGCAGTTGCGCCTATTTTGAGCAGGCGCTCGCTCATTCTTACTCGTTGCGTATCACTTAGGCCTTTGAGTTTGTGAGCGAGCGACACATTAAGCGACACGGAGGCGACGGCTAGAATGTACACAAAGGTGCTACGCCAAGACACAATCCCTAGCCGCCGCCGAAGACTAACAAATCGACCTTCCATATTTTTGGACCCCCAGCTCCACCGGTCAACAAACCGGTGTCACTAACGTAAATCAAAAGGGAAAACCGCCCTGAGCATTCGGGCAAACTAAGTGATAACTCAAAGTTAGTCGATTAATTACACGGCCCCGAAATATCCACTTCGCATATATAACAGTAAATTTCATACCAGCTCGGGATACAGGTTCTTACCTCACCTCCGTAACTGCAATTCAAGCCTCTCTGTTGCCCTTCGGCCTGGCAAATTTGGGCGACATTTGTTTGTAACGCAGAGCAGTCAGTGGGCGTGCAATCAGCGAACGCAGGAACGGCGGCAATCACAAGGAGTGCATAAAACACACCGCAAGCAAGCGCTGCCTGGCCAACCAGGCTTACAATCTTTTTCATGGTGATCCTTTCGTCTCTCGGATTCGGGAACCCTCACAGCGTGGTTCCTTCCAAAGAGGAATATAAACAATAAACAGCTAGTGTCGAGGATGTTTTTTTGGCGAATTCGACAATTTCTTAGCGAAAACGGCATTTTCGGCCAATTGGCGCTTCCTGTCAGTCAGTCGGGCGCGAAACTCCGTCGGGGTCGAACCAAATCTCGTTTTGAAGTCACGGACAAAGTGACTTACATCACCGATCCCACAGGTGGACGCTACCTCTTTAACGCTGAGGAAGGTAGTGCCTAGTAATCTCCGAGCATGCTGAATGCGCAGATCTCTCAAATATCGAACCGGTGATTGGCCCGTAGCTTCCTTAAATATTTGCCGTAGTCGTGTCGGTGAGAGGCGTACTCTCCTCGAGAGCGAACTAATTGAATGCTGCTCTCCGAGACATTCCCGCATCACTCTGATTACAGCCTTCGCGCGCGCATCCATATTGGGAGATCGGCCGTTCCGTCAGTTGTGTGCACTCGGCGTACGCTCAACGTTCCCGAGAAACGCTCCATGGCCGGGCCGCCAGACGAATTCGGCGTTGGGGTCTCTTTCTTGAGCGAGCGGCGTGTTTAGGTGTTTGTCGAGCCAATTTATGACGCGGCTGCAGACATCCAGTTGGTTTGCATAACTCCAATATAACGGCGAATGCCCTTCACCCTCATATTTCGCGTATTCCACTTCCTTGCCGAGCCTGCGTAATCCTACGAAGATCTGGTCTCCCAGAAATGGCGCCGATGTCGTATCTTCTGCTCCGTGGACAATCAATAGTGGTGTTCCAACTCGGTCTAAATAATAGAGCGGAGAATTATCTATATACCTGTCCCGGAACTGCCACGGCGGCCCCCCCATCATTCCTTGGCTTTCCAGAACGGATGATAAGAACGCTGTTCCCTCTTTCGTCATTTCTCCATATCCACTGATAAGATCGCCAAATCCGTCGATCTCTATTGCCGCTTTGAAGCGCTTGGCCTGGACGATCAACGCTAATACGCTATAGCCTCCAAAGCTTTGACCTATCACTCCTATACGGTTGGGATCTGCGACTCCCATTTCAACGAGTTTGCCGATACCAGGCAGAACGGAATTTGCAATATCGGCCATGGCTGTGCCTAAGTGTTGAGGTATGTCCGGTGCAAAGACAGCGTAGCCGCGTGTCGCCAACAGTTGCGCATTGAATGGACCACTGTAGCCAAGAGCGAACTGATTGTAGCGGTCGGAAAGCGAGGCTCCGCGATAGACCCAAACCACAAGAGGATAGCGTTTGCCCTCTTCGAAATCAGGAGGCAACAGCAATGCTCCTTGGAGCCGCTCGCCCTCATTGCCCAGCCAATTGACCAATTGAACCGATCCCATTTTGTATTTGTCAAAATGTGGATTGAGATGCGTCGTGCGCCGTCCGTTTCTGAATGTGGCGTCACTCACCCACAAGTCCGCGTGATGCTGTGCATCCTCTGCGTAATACGCCACGTTCTGCCCGTTACGCGTGACCGCTGTAAATTGTGTGCTGTCACCAACATTAAGGCAGGTATAGCACTGGCCAGTTTCAACAAGCTTGGTGCTGGCACCGCTATCTAAATCGATGCCGTAAAAACCATCCTGCTTGCTGAGGTCATCATGTGTCAGAACGATTGCTGATTTGCCTCCGTCCGGTGTCCACATGAGGTTTCCCAATTGCGCGATAACCTGAACGATCCGATGTGCAGGCACCTGAGCAACTTGCTCCCCCTGGCTTCGCCCTATCGTCGATCGCCAAAGCGCGCCATCACGGATGTAGTAGATGTATTTTCGGTTTGGATGCCAGAGAGGAGGATCCAGCGGCTTATAATGAGCGGGCGGCTGTGTCGGGAACAGACTCGAGACGTTGCGCGAAGTGCCGTCTCTGACGTCCACAACATAACAATCCTGTCTTCTCTCTTCGATCCCGTCCCATCGGAAGGCCAATTGCGTACCATCAGGTGACCAGCTGAACGTGGCGCCTTCAAGTCGGATGTCGGAAGCCAAAGTCTGCTCTTGCTGCGTCGCAACGTTCACAGTGACCAGATCGAAAAGACTTTGCTGGGATCCAGGTTTTTCGAACTTCTTGGGGACCGTGTATGCTAGCCGCGATCCATCGGGCGCAAGTCGAAAATGTTTAATCCTCCGCAGGTGGACAAGCGTACGCGTCTTGCCGCCATCAATGTCGACCAATACGAGGTCACGAAGATACCTGTCGAGGCTCCAAGGGTCTGATGTAGGAATTTTCTTATCTTCGGAACGGGCAGTACCGCCATGGTATAGGACAACTGTCGCGCCAGACGCTTTGGCCACGACGGATGCGTCTTCTTGATGTGCGGTGGAGGTTCTTTGCGCGTATTCTTCTGTCGAGAGTCCCTCAGGAACAGATGTAACAAGGAGCGCGCGGCTGTCGGGCATCCACGCGATGCACTCCGCCCGCACTTCAGTGCTCGACACTCTGCGTAAGTCCCCCGTTGTGGAGTCCCAAATCCAAAGCCTCGCATGGCTCTCGCCATCCCGATTCGAAAGAAACGCAAGGTAGCGGCCGTTGGGTGACCAAACCGGCAGCCAGTTATTGCCTTTGCCACCAGTCAGATTTTTCGCTTCGCCGGACCCCGTA
>Ga0179587_10001605_pt1 | contig 10399 bp, 11 predicted proteins | sample CZODoug2_1_08_16_FD_185932 | JGI IMG/M metagenome (GOLD analysis project Ga0179587, IMG submission 185932) | Vadose zone soil fungal communities from Angelo Coast Range Reserve, California, USA - CZODoug2_1_08_16fungal | ecosystem: Environmental > Terrestrial > Soil > Vadose zone | place: USA...
CTCCCGCCCGTTAGCATGAATAAACTCCCATCCTGAAGCTCCGAACCACTGAAATCGCAAATCGAAGAAGCGATCCGCACGAACAGCCCTAATCCACTAACATCATGGTCGGCATGGAAATATCCCGTCCCATCATGTACATCACCAAGCCACAGTTTTAGCACACCTTTCATCAGCTATCACCGACGGGGCTAAGTAAAAAAGAAAAGGCTGAGTCGATGAGACGCCTAAACATGGGAGAAACGTTTCCACAATGAAAACACAATCCACGTCAAAACGCCTTGAAGCGGTGTCTTGGGATACGCTCGCATCGTCGAAACCAAAGAGTGCCACCCTTACCGAAGATCGCGGGTGCTAGATAAGATGCTGGTCGTGCAAGCGAACCGGACCCGTGATTCGTGTTTGCACTTGCTGGCGACTCAGGAGATTGCCGGTCAAGGAAAAAACGCCATTTCGTCGATACATGTGAAAGCAGTAAAACCAAATTGGATCGTAATATTGGTATTGTCAATATGTACTCAGTACTACCGAATTTCCCTTGATGTATATGAGTCAGATGCCATCTCGAAATTGTTCTACAGATTGATGTATGTAGATTGACTAGAAAGTTCAATACAGCATGGTATGTCAATTCCATTCTTTGCACCACAATGGAATCCGCGGTATTCACCATTAAGAGACAGAATAACAGTGCTCCCGATCCGTCTCATACCTGGTTAAGTGGGAATATTTAAAGCCATTCGACTGTCTGTCAGAAATAAACCGACGAACATAAGCAGTGCTCGGGCATTGACCGAATAAGTAGAGATATACACACCGCAGGTGGCTTAGAAGAGATGTCATAGGTAACACGATTAATCCCAGCCACTTCATTCGTAATCCTCGAAGATATTCGCCTCAAAACCTCCGGAGGGAATACATACCTAAGAGCATATCAAAGAGTCAAAACAGACGGGCAGGGACGTAAGTTGCGAATGCCCCGGAATGAGAATCACGAGGACATACCAATCAGCAGTCATGAAATCCTCGGATTGTACTGCGCGCAGTGCCACGACCTGATGATGATGCACCACACATCAGGATCAGAAAACATACTGTCCAACACCCCTGCAGCGGATTTAGAAGGGGCAGAAACTCACCTGTTCGTAGGTCCTCATATCGCCCATCACGCCTACTGCCTTCACAGGTAGTAGAACCGCAAACGCCTGTGCAATCTGGTCATACAGTCCCGCCCGCCGAATCTCCTCGATGTAAATGCTATCTGCCTGCTGAAGGATTTTCACCTGCTCTCGGGTCACGGGACCCAGTATGCGGATGGCAAGGCCCGGCCCTGGGAATGGATGGCGTTGGACCAGGGGCGCTGGGATGTTCAACAGACGACCTAGAACGCGGACTTCGTCTGAACGGGATGGAACATGTTTTTACATTGAGACACTATCAAAATCGGAGATCCACACGCACCTTTGAAAAGCTCCCTCAGCGGCTCGATTAATTTCAGTTTCATATCCTTGAGCAAGCCACCAACATTGTGATGTGTTTTGATCGTCGCACTTGGGCCTTTGAAGCTGATGCTTTCAATCACGTCTGGATAGAGCGTTCCCTGGAGCAGCCACTCCACGCGCCCTTTAGCCGCAGCGCCACGTGCTTCCTCAACATCAGCGACAGCCTCAATCTTCGCAGCTTCCTCTTCGAAGACGTGGATGAAAGTGTTCCCGATGATCTTACGCTTCTGTTCGGGGTCTTCCACTCCTTCTAATCTAGATAGGAACTGGGCGGACGCGTCAACAACTGTCAAGTTGACACCAAGGTCTTTGTTCAGCATCTCGTGCACTTGTTTAGCTTCGTTCATACGGAGGACCCCGTTATCTACCATGATGGCATGGAATCTGCAACAATTATAATTGTAATTCCTTTTGTGTTGCCGGCGCCGAAAGGAGGGCGTACCGATCACCGATGGCTTCGTGCATTAATTTTGCAGCCACGGTGCTGTCCACGCCCCCACTGACAGCACCAATAACACGGCCTTTTGGGCCGCAGATTTCACGAATTCTCGCGATCTCTTTGCCAACAAAGTCTTCCTATGTCACAGGTAGGCCAGAACGAACATCTTAGGAGAGCAGGAGTCGCGGCTTACCATAGTCCAATGATTTCGACATTCACAGATGTTCGAAACGAACCGGCCGATGATCTCTTTACCACGAGGGGAATGCGTGACCTCTGGATGAAACTGAATTCCATAGAACGGTTTGTTGTTGTGCGCGATGGCAGCATATGGGGCTGATTGCGTGTGCCCGATGACATGAAACTCTGCAGGCATCCCTGACAGCTGGTCCCCATGAGACATCCACACCTGACATGAATTCATTTAGAGCAAGGGCGAGACATCATTAACGCGATCAAAGGCACACCTGCATTTCGTCCTCAATGCCTTCGAACAAGGCATCAACTGATGACCCGCCGCCCTCAAGCTTCTTTATTTTTAAGTGGGCGAAACCGTACTCGCGATGGTTGCAAGGAGCGATAGTTCCCTTTAAATTCCAGGCCAATTCCTACAGAAATAGATTAACTCTGGAAATCTAATACGTGCAATTTATTGACATACCTGCAGTCCATAACAAATCCCAAGGATTGGGACCCCAAGATCAAATACACTTGGATCGACGTGTGGAGCATCCTTGTCATAGACAGAATATGGAGATCCCGACAAGATGACCCCTTTTCAAACAGATTGAATACCAGAGATAATGATAACGGATCCTTCGCCACCTTTCGGTCGGAAATTAAGGTCCTTGATCTTTGTTGTGCATGGCATGAGTTCCGCATAGACACGATGCTCTCGACATCTTCTGGTGATCAGATGACTGTACTAGGTTGGAACATCAACATTCCAGTCACAGTGAGCTTACTCTAGGCACCACGTACTTGCGAACCAAAATCCAAGATGAGTATGGTATCAAACTGGTCGTGAATCTCTGCCATAACGAATTCACTGGTGGTGAAGCAACGATAAAAATTGGAGGAGGGCGTCACGTGCTCAAGATCGTGACATGTGATAGCCGACGCGTACTCTTCAGTTGTACCAACATGTTGAACACTCCTGGACTCCTATTTGACAGAAGATATTGAATTGATGGATTATCGTGAAATAATCGATGGAGCTATCTCACTCTCTGTAACATTGAGCCTGCCCTGCAAATTTACTAAGGTCGGTGGCCATCATATCTAACTTAAGGATTGCTGCGAAATGACTAATATGGCAGGGCTACTAGTACCCTTACTCTGGTATTTTAATCGACAAAATGGGAGAACTGCACTGCCTGCGCTTAACTGCTCTAAAATTCCTCAGGGTCTACTGGATTGTCCGATGCGACCTTCGCAATATTGGTGAATAAAGGTCACATGTCTGAGCACAGATCCAGGAGGCCTCAGACCCTGCCAATGGACTGACAGTGCAAAAGCCCTTATACTTGCTTAGTCGTCCAAGTTGTGTCATCCATCTTCTTATTATGATGCCGCAATACACGTATCAACGGCAGAGACGCGAACTTCTAAGCACTTCGGACGTGGGGTACCATTATCCATCATCACCCTTCCCATCTATCTCCCTCCCGCATATCCAGCAAATATCAACATGGTTTCAAGGTAGCGCACGTTATAAACCACATCGGAGTGTTTCTACTAACCCGAAGTGTAAGCATACTATTTTTTACAGATGTAAAGATTACGATGTACCGGCGCGTGTATCTTTTTCAAAGCTATACTATGCCACATATATCTACATAAGGTGATTTTTAGCGCGCTGAGGCTGTCATCATTCTTAATATTTCCTCCGCAGGTTACTGAACGCAGCACCGCAGGAAGGTAACGCTAAAGACTATATTCCACCCAGTTGATTGTCGCTCAATCACCGAGTCATCGCAATTTAAAATAGTCCGAAGTCGTATGCGTTTCAGTCATTGCTTTTGGTACTAGAGCCACCTATTCTCCCTTTATTTAGTCAATGCCTCGGGCCCCATCCAAGTCATTAGTTTGGTCAATTAACAGACTTAATGATTTGGCATCGTCTCCTCAATGACTCCGGCACATATTGACGAGCCGCCTACAACAGCGGAACTTGAAAATGCCGACGAATCGGAAATCAACCATACCCGACCAATCCTGCTCGTTCTCTCTTCGCTAATTAAACATCTCAGCGGCAGCGCCCAACTCTGGGCCCCAAAATTGTCCAATTGAGCTGGGGTTGAAGTTGGGGTCGTCAATGGTGGTCAAATAGGCCGGAAACACCTTGAGCACCACAGACTGTGGAATCTATCTATCTATGTATAGATATCTAGGCTCCAATGGCGCGAGGGCGCGCATGGTGTAGGTTTAAACCCAGCAGATCATATCCCAGCGCCAACAAGGCTGTGCGACTGAGCTAAACTTGGCAAACACGTAGCCTTGGCCGGAAGGCCACCCCTCACCGTTTCATTTAGTGGCTGCTAGTGTACAGTTTCAGACAATGTCAATTTGGAAACTACAGTGATAGGCAGACGACGACGTTCTAAGGCACTTACAATAGCCTTGGGCGCACTCACCACTCCCGGCGGCGAAGGACTGAGTTTTGGTGCGACATATCGTGTGCAAGAATGGCTACGACTTCTTCGGGGCCTTTACTCACTGTTGGTATAATCCGGACCCCCCCGCCGGGTAAGGCACCTCTCCAGGAGCAAATATGGCTGACGGCCCTCCGGACTTATCGCCGCGAGCGTCCACTACACTTACACTCCGATGGCTAAAGGTATGGGGAATCACAACCGTCGGCTTTGACTGATGATCCTCAACTTCTGACCATGTCATCAACGGAGCATTTCAACAGGGCGGGCGTTTCATCCATACTTGAACCTTGGGTCGCCCCCGATCTAGAGACCAATGGCGTTGGTATCCTTCTCGACAGAAGAGATCGATGTGCCTGCATGTTTACTAGTGCGGAAATAATCTAAGTCTATGAATCGTGCCTGGCGAAGGTAGACTTTTCCATCCAGAAGAGGCTCAGAGTCGACTCGGACTTACGTGCATGTCCGGGAGTGCATTTCTCTCACTCCACTGTCTACAGTGATAACTCGGTGACTTCCCATTGACTAGAGGACTAGGACATACAGCAGCATGTAGCTTGCGGCCCATCCTGCTTATGGGTCTCCAGCCTCCAACTTAATAGTACACAAGAGTCTACGCCACTTGTACACCGCCCGGTGCGCAGACGCAAATGAAGTGTTCGAGAAAGATCCTGCCTACAAAGCTGATTGGATGAAGATATCTATCAGTCAATATATTTAGCCACTTTGAGCACTATCTTGGCGTACATAGGAAACCGATTACTGTTTCTACCCGGTCTGCGTTTTGGAGGTCCCCCACTACGATCTCCTATCATGAAATAGTTGTTTGCGTTACCCTTATTGACACTACGTTCTCTACGCAGTGATCCTGGACATCCTGTCACCGCTTTTTCAACTTGATGGAGCTGTTTGATTCAGTCTTCCAGAATCGAGAAATTCTGTCAGCGGTCGTCGCCTCTTCAAACGATCTTGAGTTTCCGAGTTTGTTAAGTAAGATAATAGTACATTTCAGTCACTACGCGGCATCGCCAACGCCGATTATAACCGCGGCAATCAACTCAAGGGACCCTGAATGACGCACAACAACACAGGTGCTTTGCAGTATTCTACAGACCTTCTGCCAACGTCTGGGTTGCACATGGTGAACTCCCCAATGGGTGGGATGCGGATAATTGAGAATTAAGTATGGCTGACAGCAAATCTGTGTTTTGGATTGGCATTTTGTAGCACAGATCCTAAGGATGTAAAGGACTCGAGTGATAGTGGCGTCGCTTCCAAGTTCGAACGTATACAAACAGTATACTCCGCAGGATTTCACCCGATTGATCTCGTAAAAACATTAGAGCACATACCATCAGGAATCGGAAGTAGGTCGGCCCACTGCAACAACCATGAGGGGTTCGTGAAGCGAACTGATCTAGAGGCCAGAGACAAACCATGATGATCAGTTGCTCGCACGAATCTGTTCCATTGGTTTCTTCCGTATGTCCGTGTGTTTTTCGTTACCATCAGGGTCTACTTCAGGGGAATTGTCACGCGGACTCGAGGATTGACAATATACAAATACAAATAAAAGTATAATGAGCTCCGAGGAAACACCCCCCCCCCTTCCCGGACTTGATGGCACTGTTGTCTGTTATCCCCCTGGAATTAATTCACGATTACCGAAGCAAATTCAGCCGAGTTGGGCCCTTCAAATTCTCTGTCCCATCTGGACGCCGCTTGGCCTACTCTGAAAGGACTGGTGGGGAAAAGGGGATTTGAATATCTTATCATTCATCCTCTTTTCCACGGCTGACAATCATGGGATACTTAATAAGTATTTTTGTTCATTCCGACAGATCCGGGCATAGATTCCAAGCGGATGGGCCATGAATGATGAAACCCCATGTGGTGAAGGCTGAATCGCTTGACTACCTACAAAGTTGTTTATCTGACGCATTTTCAATTGCGGACATTCCGTCAGCGGTGGGGGCCTTTTTCCCAGATACTCAATCTCAGGCGTGAGTAGCACAGCTGCTTGATCCCGATCTCCCTGGAAGTGTAACGTGTGTGAGAAACTCAAAACGCCACCCCCATTTCCGTGGTCAAACGGATTTGGAATGCGGGCTCGAAGGCAGTATTAGTACACGCATCATTTGGATGTTGGATGCCTGTAGCTTTGGCGCTTGACTTATCTATCTGCTCCTTCCATCCCCCTTTCATCATCAGAATCATGCTTTGCAGAGAACGTCGATCGTGGACTGCAAAAGAAGACCAACTTCTTAGAGATGCTGTGGAGCGAGGTGTGTCCGCTTCTGTATCTCTGCGCCCATGTCTAACCGTTGTATGCAACAGAGGATCCAGACAACCCAAATCCATCCAAGTGGCATGCCATCGCAAAACACGTCCCCAACAGGACAAACAAGGATTGTCGCAAACGCTGGTTTGCCAAAATGGCCTCGGACGTCGTCAAAGGTGGCTGGGCACCAGACGAAGATGAAAAGCTTGTCAAAGGTATCGAACGATATGGAACTAGGTGAGACCAGGGTTCACAGACTTGATCGAATAGTTTTTGACTTTCACATCTCATCAGGTGGTCGCTAGTTGCTTCAATGGTACAGACTAGGAACAGCGACCGTAAGTCCCATGAACCTCTGTTCTTCCGGCTTTTTCACAACTTGCAATCTCTTTAGAGTGTGCGAAGCGTTGGACGGATACTCTTAATCCAGCGATTGACAGGACCACTTGGACTGCAGAAGCGGTGAGATTCATGCGCACTTTGTAACGCTCACATGCTGATATTTACACGCAGGACGAGCTACTCTTGCAAGCGGTCAATGAGCACGGAAAAGTATGGACCAAGATTGTAAAGACCTACTTTCCTGGGCGCACAGGACTTTCAGCCAAGAACCGGTATGTCGAGCCAACGTCTCAATGGACATCGGCTCACAGTGTCGCATAGGTACAACAGTATTACACGGTTCAACAGTGACCATTCTCGGAGTGCACGCCCAAGGAGGAAAACTCCCGATCTTCTTCCTTACTTGTCGCATCACAAATCCGAGAGTGTCTCGTCCTCATCATCGAGCGTATCTCCTTCTACACCATCCCTTTCTATCCCCGATCCCTCCTTCTCCACAATAGATACTGTACCGGAGTCGTACTTTTTCGAGAGCCTCGCTGGTTGGCATCAATCATCCTCCCCACCCGACACGATGGATGAACTTGTGACTTTATATTCGTCTCCCGGCATGTTCGACATGAAAGACCGCGGCGTCCTCACTGAATCACTGCTGCCACCCCAGCCTTCTCATGTAAATCCATCCCATCAGTCCTTCGACGTTGCCATGAACCAGGTGCTATCTACTTTCCCTAATGACTCTGGCTCCCTATATTCTACCTCGAACAACACGACCCCTGAGAACTTCTTCTCCAAAGAGCTCCTGGCCCAACGACAGGCGAATAATAATCCTTCAAACGTATATTCTATTCAGCCGCTTGAACTCTTCCCGACATATCCACATTACTCCGGTATAAGCAACGACGTTGCAAGCCAACTCGCATTGTTCGATACTTCACAGATGGGAGTAAACTGGGAAACAACAGTCCCAGCGTTCGAGACGAGCACTAAAGTGAACAATAATTCAGTAAGCAAATTCCGCAGTTTCATCAATCCGTTATCCCTAACACTCTTGTCGTCTAGTATGTATTTTGAACTCCCAAAACAAAGTCATCCTCTGTAACATTAGGACAATCCCCAGTGACACGAAACATTGTACTCGTCCAGACACCATGATCCCTTAGAAAAACATCAATTATCATCGAGTACTATATGTACACGTAATTCCCTTGTACAACAATGTATTCCGAGATATGCACAGCCTCGTCACATCCAGAAGGCCGAAACGGAAAGGCACGCGGGCGGTTGATCGGAAGCAAGTTTCAAAGAACCGCGCTGGCTGTCAGCAAGCACCGACATCCCCGCAAGAACGAACTTCTACACTGACCACCTTTTAGAGGACGTAGCTTAATGAGAATGTGGTTCGAGCCATCTTTTCGTAGTTTGGTATGTTGTATGTTACTGAGTAGTAGCGACTGACAGCGCCCTGACACTATCTCGTGCCAGCACAACCTTCAAGAATCTGTAACAGATTGCAAGTAACCAAGCAATGGATACACTCCTTAAACAACTGTTAAGCAACTGGTCAGTGCCCTATCAACCAAACTGTACGGACCTATTAGTATTGCATGGAAACGTGGATGATCACTCGACACATGTTTAAGGGGTCTTTACCGCAAATGGTAAGTAGGCGCAAAAGGCAGAGATTTGAGTAACCCTTAGCTACTTGTATCGACATCCCTGGCCATATCAAAGAACTGCCTAAAACCCATGACCATACCTGGGAAGATGGTGACCGCGGCATGTCAATGGGTGCAGAGACCTCGGGGAGATACAGTAGCTTTCCACGATTTCACCGCGCATCCTCTATGGCCGAGGATTGGCGCTACGACCTCTTGATCTGTCCGATATATCTTAGCTGCTAGCTTACATCGCCCGCAACCAACTGGAAAAGACACTATCACCCTCAGTGCACTCTGTTCACCGCTTCGAGATGGTATCCATCTTGACGGAGAGTTTGCTACAATCATATTAAAAGCCCATGTGCTGTGCCTGATATCGGGATGATGTTTGATAACCTATGGTCACCTGTGCCATTTTATCGGTGGAGATGCGGTATGTAGTGCAGAGCATAATGGCATCGACCGGATGTTTCCATCGTCCCTGCAGAATAGTTCACGCAAGTTATCAGATTGAACATTTTCGGGCCGCCCCATACACGACCACCTGTGGAAAACCATATGCACATTGTTCAGATGGAATAAAAGGAGACGCACGATCGATTCTTTGCCCTTTGTGTTGCTGGAATCGGAGCGGATCCGCGCAGGATGTTTGTGTAGAATTGGAATTGAAGGGAGATATGCATGTGGGAGCGGCCTTAGTATGTGAATGAAGCTGTGTTCATCGTTTACTAAAACCCACTTTGATAATCAATTCGATTGTGAGATGGAAACGGGAGCTGTGCACTATTACTGGGCCAAGCTTTCTGAATACAGGCCAAGGGCCTGAGACGCTTTCTAATCATCACAATTAATTGTGTTGAGACAACAGATCAACGCATGAACGTTTATTGAGGCCAAGAGGACGTGGCACCTGTGAGAGCAACAAAAGTGTGACGTACAAAACCAACTTTTACGACCACAGGGGATGCATCATCTTCGCCTGAACCATATATATATATATATATAACGTCGGTGAGCGCCAGATCGATATCGCCGATAATATTTTGCTTTTCTGGCCTAATGATATTTGCAGTACGTAGCATATTGGTCAAGCCATCAACAACTGTCCGGCTAAAAGTGGCAAAATGCGAAGAGGTAGGTCTGTGGAGCTAGCCATGCAAAAGATAGACAGATTTCAATCATGAAGGTGGCGGAGGGCAACAAGGATCAAGTGTTGAATAAAAATCAATTGCAGCATATAAGATTCCAGGTGCGAGTCTGCGACGAGACACGGGACAACTCGAAGTAGAAGAAGAGGTTTTCTTAGACTTGGGGAGAGGCTGAAAGCTGGAGCTAAAAAGCCATCATAGAAAGGGTAGGAAGAGCAGAAATGATGGCTAGTATTAGCGGGAGCTCTACCCTGCAAGGGTATAATTTCAACCCGTCAATAGGACTGGTCAGCAGGGGAATAATTGCACCGCAGGGGATGAAAAATCTAAGGTAAGCTCGGGGAGTCAGCACATCCGAGTCGGATCCCCGGG
>Ga0179587_10001608_pt1 | contig 10392 bp, 6 predicted proteins | sample CZODoug2_1_08_16_FD_185932 | JGI IMG/M metagenome (GOLD analysis project Ga0179587, IMG submission 185932) | Vadose zone soil fungal communities from Angelo Coast Range Reserve, California, USA - CZODoug2_1_08_16fungal | ecosystem: Environmental > Terrestrial > Soil > Vadose zone | place: USA...
GAGGTCAGTGCCGCTTCGATTCCAGGAAGAAGAGATCGAATGAGCGCAGATTTTGTTTCGGGCGCTGTGCTGGCTAGTTTGTCCAGGCAGCGCTGATAGTCTTTTTTCATTGACAGGTCCGTTATGCTGCTGTACATATAGCACCAGGTCGTGTGGAAGTAAAGCATGAAAAGTCTCGCAGTCGACAGTTGTCACCAAGAATCGACCGAAGTAGACGAGAGTCGACCTGAATCCACAAAAGTGACCACGAGTCGACACAAATCGACACCACTAGACATTTGTCGACACCGATAGGAGCAGGCTGCATGCAATGCAGGGGGATCATCGGCGAAAGCGATGGGTATTGGAACATAAAGGGTTGGGGCCACTTCGTGGTGTATTTCCGCCTTAACCGCCTACATTTCTTGCGCTTTGCCTGGTACCACTTCGAACAAAACGTGGTGCCACTGCGGTACCGCTCTTGAAACGGGTGTTTTGTGGATAAAAAGGGCTTGTCGCGCAATTTTCGATACCCTTCCGCCGAACTGCGCGACCAGGTTCGGGCGGCGGTCAAAGAACGCGGCTTTCGTTCCGAGCAGGCATTCCTCATTGCCGCTTGCGAACACGAGATCCGCCAAGGCGCTAACACGAAGGCGACAGAGCAGTTTGAGGCGCGCGTGGCCGCCACGCTTACGAATCTGGCGAAGCAAGTGCAAGGACTTCAGACGCTCGCACACGCGCAGGTCGCCCTAACCGACGTGTTCCTGAAGTACGTCATCACGTGCGTGGTCGAACCCCCGGAAGATGAGCTACCTGCCGCACGTGTTCGCGCCAGGCTGCGATACGAAAAGCTGGTACGTGCTGCCGCGGAAGGAATCTCGAATAGGAACAGAGAAACTCTTAAGGGAATGGTGGCCGATGAATGACGAACCCCTAATTCGCTTGCGGCCGAGAAAATCAAAGCACGGGCCAAACGAGAATCTGCGTAAGTATATGGGTATCTGCGATCCATGCTTCGCATCGGCCAGATGTCGAAGCGGGGACAGAAGGCGCGGGGCACGCACAGTGCGGGTGGGAGCGTACGTGCGTGCCGTACATTTAATCAGCGCGTGGCTGTTCGGGTGAGTTACGCGGCAAATAAGAATCCAGGCCAGTGGAAGGCCCACGGAAGATACGTGGCCCGAGAGAGCGCCACGCAGGGCGGGAAGCCAGTTGAGGCGGGCTTCAATGCTACTAAGCAACGCCTAAACATCGCAGCAACGCTTGACAAATGGCAGAGCGCCGGCGACGAACGGCTCTTCAAAATCATCGTGTCTCCAGAGTTGGGGCGGATGGCTCGGCCAATACCAAAGACTGCAATCGGAGCTGCGTAACCTCGACAGAAACAAGTGGCAAATTCGGGGACGCGGCGGCGGTCTCTCCACCTAATCTATTGGCAACGGTTAATCAGTTCGGAAGGGCCAATCTTGGATCGCTTCCGAATTGCCGACCGCGTGCCCGGAAGATGCCCGGTCAGAACGGTACTTTCCCGGCCGTGGTTCTCTCCCTGAATTTCAATGGTTCTGTTTCCTCTTGCTTACCGAGGGCAGCAAGTGTATGTTGTGCTCGGTTACCGAGGGCATAACAAAGATGAGTAAACCTTCTGATCTCGTGCAGGGCACGTTGGACATGTTGCTGCTGAAAATTCTTGCGCTTGAGCCGATGAATGGCTTCGCCGTGCTCCAGCGGCTGAAGCAAGTTTCGGGCGATGTTCTGCAGGTGAGTGACGGATCGCTCTACCCCGCTCTGCACAAACTGGAGCAAGAGGGCTGGATCACAGCCGAGTGGAAAACGTCCGAGCATGGGAGGCGGGCGAAATACTATTCGCTTACACGGCTCGGGCGGCGACAGCTTGAAAAAGAAGCAGATAACTGGGGTAGGCTTTCGAGTGCCATTTCGCGGGTTATTAGGCTCAAAGAGGCGTGAGCGTCACGCGGCGCGAAACGGAGGTTGGAGATGCGACCGAAGCATTGGCTGTACACGATTCCGCTACGGTTACGGTCGTTGTTTCGTAGGGCGCAAGCGGACCAGGAATTGGACGACGAGCTGCGCGACCACCTCGAACGAAAAGCCGAGGAATACGTCGCAAAAGGGATGACACAAGAGGAGGCGCATCGCCGCGCGCGACTCGACTTGGGCGGTATGGAGCAAACCAAAGAGAAATGCCGCGATGCGCGCAAAGTAAGCTGGATTCAAGACTTCGTACAGGATTTGCGCTTTGGTGTGCGCGTATTACGGAAATCTCCCGGCTTCACCGCAATTGCCACCCTCACGCTGGCTCTGGGCATCGGCGCGAACACGGCGGTCTTTTCCGTGGTGAATGGCGTTTTGCTTCGCCCGCTGGCCTACCAGGAGTCAAACCAGCTCTACCTCATACAAGTTGTTTGGTCCCAGATGTCCAAGTTCTATCCGCTGATCCCAGCCAATCTCCCTGGATATCAGATTTGGCGGAAGCAAAGTCATTCCTTTGAGGACATTGCAATTGCGGAAGGCACAAGCACGGACCTCACAGGCGCCGGAGAGCCCAAGGAAATCCACGGCGTGCGGGGATCAGCAAATTTATTCAGTTTACTGGGCGTTAGCCCAGCGCTCGGTCGCGATTTCCTTCCCATGGAGGACGAATCTGGCCGGGGTCGCGTTGTAATCCTAACGAACCGGTTTTGGCGCGGCTATTTCCACTCCGACCCGGCGGTCATCGGAAGGGCGATTATTCTAGATGGCGTCCCGTTTACGGTTGTGGGCGTTCTCCCTGCATCTTTTCATTTTCCGACTCAGTTGGGCCAGCTCACCACCTTTGGGCGGGAGATTGACTTTTTCGAGCCGCTCAATGGGCCGAAAGACGACGAGCGGGATCTTGTCGGCGAATTCGATTTTGCCGCTATCGGTCGGCTGAGAATCGGCATGAGCCCCCAGCAGGCTTTAGCCGAATTGAACGTGATCCAAGCGCAGATTAGCCGCGAAGTCGCAAAAACGGACACCGGTGTTGACCTGAGCGCCGCGACCATTCCGCTCGAGTTTGAAGTCGTCGGCGCAGCACGTCGCGGATTGACTCTTTTGCTCGCGGCCGTCGGTGTGGTGATGCTGATCGCTTGCGTCAATTTGGCGAATATGATGCTCTCGCGGATTCCGGGGCGAATGCGAGAAGCGGCCATTCGGACGGCGCTCGGAGCGACGCGTTGGCAGCTCTTCCGCCGAATGCTAACAGAAAATCTACTGCTTGGAATCTTGGGAGGCGCGCTCGGCGTGTGGCTTGGGAGAAAAGGGGTGATGTGGCTCGTACGGGCCGCACCGCCGGGACTCCCTCGACTGGATGAAGTTCATATGGATTCCCGAGTGCTGTGGTTCGCCGTTCTGCTTTCCCTATTTACCAGCGTACTCTCTGGAGTCCTCCCCGCATGGCGCGCGTCGAAAGCCGATGTGCAAGAGGCACTGAAATCGGGCGGCGCAGCTGCCGGTGAAAGCCAGGGCTCACGACGATTGCGTGAGGCGCTCGTTGGCATTGAGGTCGGTATGAGCACAGCGCTTCTCATTGTCGCGGGTCTCCTTACATCGAGCCTGTTTCACCTCCTCCGAGTGGACCCGGGCTTCGCCACCGAAAAGGTGTTGACTGTGGATGTTGACTTGCCTCCGCAGCGCTATTCCGAGCCCACCGCGCGGCTGCACTTTTACAACGCGTTGCTCGACCGGCTTCGCGGGCTGCCCGGCGTCCATGCGTCCGGCTGGGTCAGCCGGCTACCGCTGGAAGGCGAAACAAGTGTCACGGGACTAGATGTTCCGCCGGGAGGCCCATCGCACTTTCCTGCGAATTTCCGAACTGCGAGCCCAGGCTATTCGGCGGCCGTGGGCATTCGACTCCTGCACGGCCGCATCTTCAGCGAAAGCGATCGGGGCCGGAAGGTCGTTGTGGTTTCCGAAAGCGTGGCGCAACGGTTCTGGCCGGGCCAGAACCCGATTGGCCGCACGTGCCTGACTTTCTGGGGAGGTAAGGAAGAGGACGAGGTCATCGGGGTCGTCGGCGATGTTCGCACCGTGAAGCTGGATGCCGCACCGGTCATGATGGTTTATGTACCGGACTGGTTTGGGGGAAAGAATTTGCGGGTGCCTCAATCGGCTGGGATCGTTGTACGAACCTCCGGCGATGAGCGCGGCGTGGAGCCATCAGTTCGCGAGGCCATCCATGCGGCGGATTCTGAGGTGCCGATTGTTGCCATGCGTTCCATGTCTGAAATGGTGTCTGAGTCGGTGGCGCCGCGCCGATTCCAAATGCTTCTGGGGCTCTTGTTCGCTGGCGCGGCGCTGTTTCTGGCATCGCTCGGAATTTACGGCGTCATCGCGTATTCCGTTGAGCAGCGGCGTCGCGAACTGGGCATACGTTCGGCCTTAGGCGCCCAGGTCTCCGATTTGCACCGAATGATTTTGCGCCAGGGCATGACTCCTGTCGCGGCGGGGCTTCTAACGGGTCTCAGCGGTTCTTTGGTTATCGGCCGGCTGATAGAAAGTCTACTCTTCGGCGTTAAGGCGGCAGATCCTATGACGATGGGCACGGTCGCTTTCCTCGTGACAATCGTTGCGCTGCTCGCCTGCTTCATCCCGTCGCGCCGAGCTTCGCGCGTCGATCCCATGGTCGCTCTGAGGTATGAGTGAAGGAGGATGGAAATGCGACCGGAGCATTGGCTGTTCATGATTCCACTGCGGCTGCGGTCGTTGTTTCGCTGGACGCGGGCGGACCAGGAATTGGACGAAGAACTGCGCGACCACCTGGAACGGAAAACCGAGGGATACATAGCGCAAGGGATGACGCAAGAGGAAGCGCGGCGTCGCGCGCGAATCGACCTGGGCGGTATCGAGCAAACCAAAGAGAAATGCCGCGACGCACGACGGGTAAATTGGATTCAAGACTTCGTTCAGGATTTGTGCTTCGGCCTGCGAATGTTGCGCAAATCCCCCGTTTTCACGACGGTCGCTGTCGTCATCCTCGCGCTAGGCATCGGCGCCAACACCGCGATTTTTAGCATCCTGAACGCCGTCCTGCTCCGCAACTTGCCCGTAAAGAACCCGAAAGAACTTGTCCTCCTCGGAACCGGACGAGGCGCCGGAAACACTGGTGGTGTGGACGATGTACTTTACTCATATCGCTTTTACGAAGAGCTCGCACAGAAGAATCAGGTCTTCTCCGAGACCAGCGCCATGATGAGTGTGCTGTTCGCCGGAATGCATGGCAGAGTCGAAGGCAGCGCTAGTCTCGAACCGATCAACGTGCAGCTCGTCTCCGGCACCTATTTCTCCATGCTCGGGGTTCAGCCGGCTCTTGGCAGAGAGTTCAGCAAGCTCGATGATGAACCTCTCGGCGCGCATGCCGTCGCTATGCTCAGCTATTCCTGGTGGACGCGCCGCTTCGCCGGCGACCCGGCTGTCATCGGGAAGACCATCGCCATCGGCGCAACGGTCTATACCATCAGTGGCGTGACTCCGCCCGAATTCTTTGGCACCACAGTGGGCCAGGCTCCCGATGTTTGGATTCCGCTCTCGATGGAAAAGCAGGTCTCGCCCGGCTGGAACGGCCTCGAAGATAAGTGGTGGGACTCGCTTTACATCCTCGGACGGCTGAAACCAGAGGTATCCGTTGCGCAAGCCCAAGCCAGCATCAACGTTCTTGCCAAAGCGATCTGGCGGGATTTCGCCGGGCCGGTCATTCCGCTCCATCGCCAGCGCAACATTGACCACGCATGGATTCCGCTCACCTCTGCCGCGCGCGGTCTTTCCCGTCTGCGTTTTGAGTACTCATTGCCTTTGCACATCTTAATGGTTGTTGTGGCTGTGGTGTTACTGATTGCCTGCGCGAATATCGCCAACCTATTGTTAGCTCGTTCGGCCAACCGTCAGCGAGAAATCGCCGTGCGCACCGCCGTTGGCGCTGGCCGTGCGCGCTTGTTCCGTCAATTGCTTACTGAAAGCCTGCTGCTGGCTTGTCTTGGTGGGGTGGTAGGGCTTTTGTTCGCCTCATGGGCCAGCCGGGCTATCCTGGCATGGATCTCTGCCGGACCGGAGCCGCTCCCGCTCAACATCGCGCCTGATGTGCGTCTCCTTGCGTTCACTTTTATAATCTCGCTTGTCACTGCTCTTCTTTTTGGCACGCTGCCTGCCCTGCGCTCCGCGCACGTTGACCTCACGGACGCATTTAAGTGTGGACGAGGTCCGGCTTCGTTGGGCATCCGCAGCCGCTTTGCCAGTGCGTTGATTGTCTGTCAGATAGCGCTTTCTTTTGTGCTTATGATCGGCGCCGGCCTATTTCTGCGTACCCTGGTCAATCTCACGCGCGTAAACAGAGGCTTCGATGAAAAGGGTGTTCTGCTTTTCTCAGTCGATCCGGCCGCTGTCGGCTACAAGGTGGATTCCCGTCTCGTGAATCTCTACCAGCAGCTCGAACAGAGAGTGGCCGCCGAACCCGGCGTTCGGGCTGACAGCGTATCGCTGCTGACTTTCAACCAGGGATCGTGGAAGACGCCGGTTTCCGTGCTGGGAGCGACTCCAAATGTGAGAGACAACCCGCATGTCATCCACAACGCAGTCGGGGCGGGCTACTTCAGCACGATGGGAATTCCCTTACTCTTCGGACGCATTTTTGGCCCGCAGGATACCGCCACATCAGCGAAAGTTGCCGTAATTAACGAAACGATGGCGCGGCTCTATTTTCCAGATGGTTCTCCGATTGGCCGCCGCTTCGGAATCGAAGGCGATCCTGCGTATGCCGCCGATTTCGAAATCATTGGCGTAGTCAAGGACGCAAAATACGAAAGCCTCGGCGAGAGTCCGGAACCGGGCGCTTATTATCTCTACTCTCAAATCCTTCATCAGTTTTACTATGATTTCGAGGTGCGCTATTCCGGCGATCCCCGTCCCATTATCGCCGAAGTCCGTAGCGCCGCCGCTTCGGTGGATCCTAACCTCCCGGTGGTTTACCAAAGTACGCTAGCTGAACAGGTGGGCCGGTCGGTGGCTAGTCAATCTTTGACCGCCCGCCTTTCCGCCTTTTTCGGCCTTCTAGCGGTTTTTCTGGCGTCCATTGGAATTTACGGATTGACGTCCTATGGAGTTGCTCGCAGGACGAACGAGATCGGTATTCGCGTAGCGCTCGGAGCTCCGCGGGCTCGCGTTTTTTGGATAATCCTGCGCGACGTTCTGCTCTTCGCAAGCACTGGGCTTGCACTGGGCGTCCCGATCGCCTTGGCTGTTGGCCAACTGGTATCCAGCTTGCTTTTCGGTGTCAAGCCAGCCGACCCCGCGACAATGGTTGTCACGGCGACTCTGTTGGTGGTGCTCAACGTGGCGGCCGGCTATCTACCGGCGCGGCGCGCGATGCGCGTCGATCCAATGGTCGCTCTGAGGTACGAGTAGAGGAGGGCAAGAGAATGCGACCGGAGCATTGGCTGTACACGATTCCGCTACGGTTACGGTCGTTATTTCGCTGGGGGCAGGCGGACCAGGAATTGGACGACGAGCTGCGCGACCATCTCGAACGAAAAACCGAGGAATACGTCGGAACAGGGATGGCACCAAAGGAAGCGCGGCGGCGCGCGCGGTTAGATCTGGGCGGAATCGAGCAAACCAAAGAGAAGTGCCGCGACGCGCGACGCGTGCGGGTGATTGAGACGACGCTTCAGGACATACGCTTCGGCATGCGAATGCTGCGCAAGAATCTCGGCTTTACCGCGATTGCGGTGCTCACGCTAGGCCTCGGCATCGGCGCAAACACCGCAATTTTCAGCATGGTCAATTCCTTCCTGCTCCGCCCGCTCCCAGTGGAAAGCCCGGAGCAAATCACAGTGCTGGCCATGCAGCTCAAAAAAGGCGAACTTCAAACTACCTTTTCCTATCCGGAATTCGAGGACCTTCAGAAGCAATCCTCTTCGGTCTTTTCCGACGTGATGGCTATGAACATCAATGCTGGCGGCCTCACGCTGAATGGAAAAACCGAACCCATCCTCGTTGGCTATGTTAGCGGCGACTTCTTCACCGCTCTTGGCGTTCGGCCTCTCTTTGGCCGGTTCATTCTTCCTTCCGAGGGCTCAGTGACTGCTCTGAATCCGGTTATCGTTCTCGGCTATTCCTTCTGGCAGACGCGCTTGGGCGGCGACCCCGGCATCGTCGACAAAACAGTTGTTTATAACGGTCTTCCCGTCACCGTCGCCGGCATTATGCCGAAGGGATTTCATGGGCTGGTTACCCTGTTGGACATTCAAGGTTATCTTCCCCTTGGCATGCAACAAGTCGATAGCTCCTATGAACAGGACACGCCCACAAATCGCGGCTTTCGTAATCTTGGCGTTTACGCGCGTCTAAGCACCGGAGTCACCCTGGAAAACGCACAGTCCGCTCTCGACGTCATCGGCAAGCGCCTCGCCAGCGAAAATCCAAAAACCGAAGAGGGCATGACTGTCAGCGTCTTCCCGGAGCGCTTTTCCCGGCTAGGACCCGACCCGGACCGGCCCGTTCTGAAGGTCTCTGTGCTATTCCTCGTCCTTGCCGCTCTTGTCTTGGTCCTCGCCTGCGTCAACATCGCTAATTTCCTGCTCGTGCGCGCAACCGCGCGGCAACGCGAAATGGCTATCCGCACCGCCCTCGGCGGCACGCGCCTTCGTCTGATTCGCCAATTGCTCACAGAAAGCCTGCTGCTGGCGCTCTGCGGAGGCGTCGCCGGCGTCCTGTTCGGATTGGCCGGCAGCAATGCGCTTGGTTCCATTCACCTAGCGACTCCCATTCTTCTTGATTTCCATCTGGATTGGCGGGTCTTTGGCTATGCGTTCGGCGCGGCACTGTTGACCGGTCTAATTGTCGGCATCGTGCCCGCGCTCCGCGCTTCGCGTGGAGGGGTTATCGAGGCTATCCGCGATGGCGGCCGCACCATGACCGGCAGCCGCAGTCGTCTTCGCACCACGCTCGTCGTCGTGCAGGTCGCTGGCTCGCTTATGCTTCTCATCGTTGCGGGACTCATGATGCGCAGCCTGGATTACGCGCAGCGCTCGGATCTCGGCTTTGATCCTCGCCACGTGCTCAACCTCACGCTCAACCCAAACGAGATCGGTTATAGCAAGCAACAGGGCCTCCAGTTTTACAATCAGCTTCTTGAACGAATCGAGGGCATACCCGGCGTCGCATCCGCCAGCGTCGCTTTCTCCGTGCCCATGGGCTACTACAACAACACCGATTGGGTCGAAGTCCACGGTTATGAGGTCCCACGCGGCACGGCCGCGCCCATCGTCGGATATAACGCCGTCACGCCCGGGTATTTCCGCACCATGGCCATCCCCCTTCTTGAAGGTCGCGATTTCACGAAGGCGGACGTGCCGGATTCGCAGTGGGTGGCCATCGTGAACGAAGCCATGGCGCGCAAATTCTGGCCCATGCAAAGCGCCATCGGCCGTGAATTTCACGTTGCCAGCGACCGCGTCCATTCGCTTCGCATCATTGGCGTGGTGAAGAACAGTCGCACCACTGGCATGGTTGGCCCTATCCGCGAGTACTTTTATCAGTCCTTTGCTCAAGAATACAGTTCCCTCGCCGTACTACAAGTGCGCACGACGTTCGCCCCCGAGGCGATGAGCGGATCGATTCGCTCGCAGATCGCTTCCCTTGCTCCAACCATGCCGGTCTTCGATGTCCACACTATGTTGGAAGACCTCTACACCCTCAGCGGGTTTCTGCTTTTCGAACTGGCCGCGGCGCTGGCGGGAATTCTCGGTGGTCTTGGTTTGATTCTCGCGCTCGTCGGCGTGTTTGGCGTCATTTCTTTCACTGTCAGCCAACGGACGAATGAAATCGGCATTCGCATGGCCATGGGAGCGGCGCAGAGTTCCATCTTGGGCATGATTCTTCGCCAGGGCGTGTGGATTATTTCTGGCGGAGTTGCCGCGGGGGTTTTGCTGGCGCTGGCCATCTCGCGCCTCGTGGCCAATTTCATTTACGGCGTGAGCCCGTACGACCCGCTGACGTACGTTAGCGTGACGGCGATACTCGGGATCGTGGCGCTGCTCGCGTGCTACTTCCCCGCCCGCCGTGCCACGCTAGTCGATCCGATGATTGCGCTGCGCTATGAATGAAGGACGAGTGAACGACATGAAGGTGGGCCGCGAAGACGTTGCTTGTGACGCTGCCGGAGAGGCTCGGTGAGTTGAGAGGCAAGTTTCGAGGTGCATGCGCGGGTCGAGGGGGGACTTATGAGATTGGGAAAATGGATCTACACCATTCCGCTAAGGCTCCGTTCACTTTTTGGTCGCGAGCAAGTTGAGAAGGACCTGAGTGACGAGCTGCGCGACCACCTCGAACGAAAAACGCAGGAATACGTCGCGCAAGGGATGACGCACGAAGAAGCGCGCC
>Ga0179587_10001614_pt1 | contig 10378 bp, 10 predicted proteins | sample CZODoug2_1_08_16_FD_185932 | JGI IMG/M metagenome (GOLD analysis project Ga0179587, IMG submission 185932) | Vadose zone soil fungal communities from Angelo Coast Range Reserve, California, USA - CZODoug2_1_08_16fungal | ecosystem: Environmental > Terrestrial > Soil > Vadose zone | place: USA...
AGACGCAGAGCGCCATCGAAATCTGGAATTCGCGCATGGAAGCCCTCCTCTGTGCACGGATAGGCATTACCGGTTCGGCCCGGGATCCAATCAACCGGATATCTCCAGCATAGCGCCGCCGGGCTGCCGCCAGCAATCCCGGCTCGGCGTTAAGGCTCGGCCAAGAATGGCCCTTTTTTCGTGATTTTCCATGCATATATGTTGGGCATGTTGTTGTATCCTGCGGTTCCCGGAGCAAGCGGGTGCGGCGCTCGAGGGCGTCGGGAGCCTAACGGGACAGCTTCGCCGCAAGAGGAGATAGTATTGTCGAAGAATTCAAAGGATGTCTTGGATCGTGCCGAAGCCAGCTTCAGGAAGGAGGAACGGGCGCGCGAGGGCGCCAAAGCCATGCGGGACTATGAGGCTGAAGGCCGCGCTGTTCGCGAGAAGACGGCACGCCTGAAGTTACTTCGATTGGCCAAGGAGGCGGCCGAGAAGAAGGCTGATCCCAAGAAGGCAGGCCGTCAATCCAAGCCGTCGCCTTGAGGCTCGGTTATTGTTGAAAGAGGGACTCTTCACCTCGGCACCAAATTCACCCGGCACCAAAATTGGCGACGTGTGTCGCCGTGATATTGTCAATCAAATATTTTCCCGCACTGTGCGACATTTGCGGCGAAGCTGTCCTTCCGCCTGATTTGTTCGCATCCCAATTGCGAGCACGCCACTCGATCAAGACCAATGTCCGATAGGGCTCTCTGCTTCGCGATCGCGCGAGCGCCCCAGCGATGATGGCGGCTGCAGCGGGAGTCGTCCCGGGAACACGACTGCACCCGCGACAGCAAGCTTCTGGGTGGGCTACGGGCGCTGCCGTTTTTTGACAGGTGGCGGTTCCGGCGCCGGAGGCGGCACCGGTTTGAGCTCGGCCAGCACCGGATTGGGTTCGAACCGCGGCGGCGTCGCGTCGATCAGCGCGGTCTTCTCGACCGGTACCGGCCGAACCGAGAGGGTCTGTGGCAAATACCCATCAAGCGTGTAGCTTACGGTGAATGCATCGGTGACGGGTAACGATAGCTCGCATGGGGTGCGGCAGAGGCCGCCATAGGAGGTACGGGCTTCCGCGCCTTGCGGGGTGGAGTCGATCGTCACGGTCACCTCTGACGCCGGAGCAATCAGATTGATGCCCGGCAAGTTCGACGCCACCGATGAGCAGCTTGCGAGCGCAAGGCTTGATAGGATGGCGCCGATCGCGCGAGCTGGGTCCATGGCAGTCCTCTTGAGATGGCAGTCCTCTTGGAGCATTCGAATACCGCTCACGGTCTCGAATCAAGATTCGCAAAGCCGTCTTGCTCACGCGATGCCGGCATCAGCTACCATCACTGCTCTGCCATCCGCCGCGGCGGTCGAAAAGCTTAGGCGATTCGGTCCGTTCGAATCGAAGCTGGCGAGGCTACTGTGGCTGCAGCTGGCCGCATCCGCTGCAGACTATGTCACATGAGCAATATTCAATATTCAATATCGCATCCACAGAGGTCAATCCAGAAAGCTGGCGCCGTTGAACGGACCAAATAGGATGGATCGGTGGTTCAGGTTGGACGAAAAATAAATGACATATTAATGACAAATAAACGGCGGGTTTTTGGTCTCGCTCGCGCATTGCGTCAACAAGCATCGGATCTGCACAACATTTGCACCTTGTTCGACTAAAACGTTCGCCCTTATGCCTGCGAAATGACTTTTATGGATGTTGCGCGAAAACAACACGAGAAAACAAACTGAAAGTTTGGTCACTGCTTCGTTGCGTGTTTGTCGTCATCACCTTTAAAACTGACGCGGGTGAATGGAGGGCCTCATGGATGAGTGCCCGTACCGCTGAGGGCTGTCATGACAATCAAGAATAGACTGCAGATGTTGATGCTGGGCGTATGCGCGGGCGCGACCCTCGTGCCCGCTTATGCGTCGGCGCAGGACGCTCAATCCGACCGCTTGCAACGGCAGGTCGATATGCTGCAACGCCAGCTGCAGACTCTGCAGAAGCAGGTCGACGCCAACAAGGCCTCCCAGTCGTCGGCCGCTGTCGGGGGACCCGCCGAAGGGGCTTATGCCGCGGCGGGGCCGAAGTCACTGTTGAAGGTAAAGGCCCCTCCTGCGCTACCTATCAAGATGACCTGGGGCGGCTTCCTGGCGGCCGAGACGGTCTATCGGCAGCACAATACCGTCTCCGACATGTCCACCCCTTTCACCTCGATCCCGTACCCGTTCTCGCCGCAGTACGGAGAGCCGGAGTTTCGCGGCAGCGCCCGCGCGAGCCGGCTTTCGTTGCTGGTCGAGGGCAGCGTCGATCCCGTGCAAAAACTCGCCGGCTATTACGAGATGGACTTCCTCGGGGTCGGCGTGACGTCGAACTACAACCAGACCAACAGCTGGGCGCCGCGGGTGCGCCACGCCTACCTGACCTACGACAACAGTGACTGGGGCTGGCATCTGCTGGCCGGCCAATCCTGGAGCCTGCTGACGCAGAACACGGTCGGCATCACTCCCCGCAAGGAAAACATTCCGCTGGTCATCGACGGCAACATTGTCGCCGGCTTCGACTACACGCGCAACTGGCAGATCCGGATGGTGAAGGATTTCGGGTCAACGTTCGCCCTCGGCCTGTCGGCGGAGGCTGCGGCCGAGCAGGTGTATTCCAGCACCGGCGCCACCGCGAACGGCGGCTCGTTGAATGGTTTGATCGTGAACTGGGCCAATCCCGGCACCAGCTTCCTTGGAAGCGGCGCCTTTGCCAACAACTTCAACACGGAATCCGCACCAGACGTCATCGGAAAGGCGGCGTTCGATCCGGGATGGGGCCATTACGAAGCATTCGGGCTTGTCCGCTTCTTCACCGACAACGTGTTTACCTGCTCGGTGGTCAATGCCAACGGCACTTGCCCCCTGACGGCGGCCAATGTCGGCGCCCAGAGCTCGAAAATCACCGTCGGTGAGGGCGTCGGCGGCTCGGTATTGCTGCCCATCGTTCCGAAATTCCTCGATGTGACGGCCTCGGCCCTCTACGGCAAGGGCATCGGCCGTTACGGCGCCGACCAGTTGGCCGATGTCGTCGTCGCGTCCAACGGCACCCTGTCACCGATCACGGCTTTGCACGTCATGGCCGGAGCAGTGGCTCACCCCTGGGTCGGGCTGGATATCTACGGCTATGGCGGGTTCGAAAGAGCCGACACCAATCTGTTCAACTCAGCCGCCGGCATCACCGGATTTGGCAATCCGACCTCCACCAATACCGGCTGCGGAATCGTGACGGCCGCGTCGTTCAGCACAGTCGGCCCGACCAACTGCGCGGCCGTCAACAAAGAAGTGGACATGGCGACTGTCGGCTTCTGGCAGAACGTCTTGAAGGGCAGCTACGGCCGGGTGGCAGTGGGCATGCAGTACGAGTACATCGTCCGCAAGTCCTTCGACACCAACCCGGGCCTCGGCGGCGCCGTCTCCACCAATGATAACGTCTTCCTGACGTCTTTGCGTTATTATCCTTTCTGAGCAAGGATCCGCGCAGAACGCGCTGGATAAACCGACCGCCCGGCGAAAGCCGGGCGGTCTTTTACTTTTATCGTGCCACTGCCTTGTGGAGAAGCCGGACGCAACCATTGCGTATAAGAAGGATTGGTGAGCCTATCGGGTTCGGTGGCGGCCTCAAGGAAATCAATGGCGACGAAACTCACGGATCGTATTTTGGAGATCCTACGGAACTGTCCCTATGGCCTTACAGCCCAAGAGGTCGCCGGGCAGCTGGATGCAACTGCCGGCAACATCAGCTCCCGGCTGAGCAAACTCGCCGCCTACGGGATCATCGTGAAGACGCGCGGCAGATTGGCACACAACGTCTCTCCGCGCGCCATCTACAATGCCCCGACCGCAGCATCCGCGGCCCCGCCCCTTTCGGCTCCAAAGTAACGGCCGCGAGCACGCTCCGATCAAAATCGAGCTCAGGCCCGTAGGGCAGCCACTGCGCACGATCAGCGTGTAGAGTGGGCAAAACCCGTCCCCGGCACCGACCGGGGATCGTCTGCTCCGGCAAACAGGTGGGAGAACGACTTGCCGACGATTTTGCCCACGCGGCAAATCGGAGGAATCGTAACGCGTGTAGCACATGGATCGTAGCAGATGGGCATTGCGGTCGCCCTACTGCGAATTCTCATAGGCCAATCAGGCGCAATGCCCATCTTGCGACCGCGGCGCCAACGGCTCGCAACAAGCATCATCTCAAGAGCTCAAGATCCGATGAGCTCAAGCCGCCATCGGGGCACCGCCTGCCTCTCGACAGCCTGCCTCGCCTTCATCTCGCATTCCTTCGCATAGGCTTCGATCGCCTCGGCGTCCTTCCTGCAAAGCATGGTCGCGATTCGGCGCGCACGCTCGGCACGCATCACCCACGCCTGCGGCCCGTCGCTCAGGCCATCCAGAGCCAGCATGAGAATCGCCTCCGCAAATACAGAGTGAGGATTGCCGGCGAGCGCACTGATTACAATTCTTGATTTTATTCGGGAATCGAGTCCCGTGCGTAACCGATTCTCGGCGCTGACATCGTTTTACCGCAGCAATGTCGCGCGTGACGCAGACGGTGGGACTTGAACCCACGCGGGATCGCTCTCAAGGGATTTTAAGTACACGATAGGTGAAACAGGGAATCGCTGCGTTGCCGCAATTCGATCAGGCCGCAAGTGGTTGGTCTCCTGTGAAGGGCCCGTCATGTTCTCATGTCAACAACCCGGCATTCGTTCAAATAAAATAGGCTCGGACATGTGAGATTGACATTCGGTGTCGCAATCGCGGCATCGGCTCCGTCGTCTGCGGCGGAGACCCGTGCGCGTCTGCAGCACAAAGCAAATAGCTCAATGAGCAATGAGCTGCGGCTGTATGCATTCACTGACAAGCGCGAGCCCATCTTTCACAGCCCGTTCAACAGGATCCAAATCATGAGACTCGCATTCATCGTCGCAATCGCGGGCCGTTCTTGCACTCGACTCCGCCGCGGCTGCTTCTGCCGCGAGTTGCTCAGGCTGGAGGGCGATATGCTTGAAGCGCGCCGGGAGCCGACCCGAGCCCTGCGAATCCAAGTTCAGCACATGCCTGTCGAGCGGCTGCTTCGCGGAAATCCCCAAGGCGGAGCAAATCACTGCGGGCTCGCCAAGGAATAAGCAGTATTGAAAGCCTGCAGTCCCGAGGCTGCTGGTCTAAGTCCAACCTGGTGCGGGCCCCACCCCTGCGGGGGACAGGGAACGAGAGATTGGTTGCAATTTCATCCAAGCGGCGGCGGGCTTGGTGCGGACGGTGGGACTTGAACCCACACGGGATTGCTCCCAAGGGATTTTAAGTCCCTTGCGTCTACCGTTTCGCCACGTCCGCATGGGTCGCTTCCGGAACGCCTTCCGGGCGATCTGAATAAACAAAGCGCCGACCTCCCCGCTCCCCTCGGCCACTCACGACGCCGAAATCATTCGTCGACCTCCTCGGCGTCGGCGTCCGCTTCGGCGCGCGCGTCCTTCACCTGGGCGATGTATTCTTCCGCGCTCTTCTTGGCCTCGCGCAGGAACTCGTTCACCTCAGTCTTCAGCCGGTCGAGATCGAGCTTGAGCCCGGCCGGCGAGGGCTTTTCGACACCCAGCCCATAGGCGGTCATCCGCATGCCGATCATCAGGTCGATCAACAATTGGGCGGCGTACGCCGCATCGATCTCCGCTTCGTCCATGTAGTCGGAGATGCGCTCATGGAGGGCGTCGCGGTGACGCAGCACCTCGGCTTCGAATTCAACCTGTGCGGGATCTTCGCCCATCACATCGTCAGAATCCGGCATGGTATCTTTCTCCCCTCAATCGCATGATCTGATCACGCCGCCCCGTCGCGGATCGGCGGCTGGAACGCGAGCCCGGTGTCCCAAGGAAAAAAGATCCAGGTGTCCTGCGACACCTCGGTGACAAAAGTATCGACCAGCGGGCGTCCCATCGGCTTGGCATAGACGGCGGCGAAATGGGCGTCGGGGAGAATTTCGCGCACCATCTTTGCGGTCTGGCCGGTATCGACCAGGTCGTCGACCACCAGCACGCTCTTGCCGCCGCCACCGCCCAGCGCCACGATATCGGCCGCCACGGTCTTGAGCACCTTGAGCTCGCCCTGGCTCACATGATCGTAGCTGGCAAGGCACACCGTCTCGATCACCCGAATGCCGAGCTCGCGCGCCACGATCGCGGCCGGCACCAGCCCGCCCCGGGTCACGCAGACCAGCGCCGCGAACGGCCCCGCCTCGGCGAGCCGCCAAGCCAGCGCCCGGGCATCGCGGTGAAATTGATCCCACGAGACCGGAAACGCCTTCTGCGGGGACGGCAGCGCCGGCTCTTGCGGCATTGGTCTCTCTTTCAGCGGGTTCGCGGACACCCCGCGACTCAGAGCGCCAGCTTCACCCGCGCCAGCATGGCGTCGACCGCGACCTTGGCGGCGGCGAGCTTTTGCGGGTCGCGGGCGCGCAGCACCACATTGGTGTTGGGACCGCGCGCTTCGTCGAAGAACGGATAGCTGCCGATCGCGACCTCCGGATGGGCCTTGGCGATCTCGCCCAGCGGCGAGCCGATGTCGCCCTCGCGCGCATCGGCACGCACGGTCTCCGACAACATGCGCACCCCCGTCTTGAGCTTGGGCGCCACACCATCGAGCATCGCCTGCATGATGCTGGGCACGCCCGCGAGCACGATCACGTTGTCCAGCCAAAAACCGGGCGCGGCCGAAACCGTGTTCAGAACGAGCTCGGCGCCGGAGGGAATGCGGGTCATGCGCAGGCGCGCCTCGTTGAGCTCCGCCCCGGTCTGGGCCAGGCGTTCCTGCAGGATCTTCACCGCGCGCGGATCGTAATCGATCGTCACCCCGAATGCCTTGGCGATCGATTCGGCGGTGATGTCGTCGTGGGTCGGCCCGATGCCGCCGGTGGTGAACACGTAGCCGTAGCGCGCGCGCAACGCATTGACGGCGGCCACGATCGCGGTCTCCTCGTCGCCCACGATACGAACCTCCATCAGGTCGATGCCGAGCGCCGTGAGAAATTCGGCGATATAGCCGATGTTCTTGTCCTTGGTCCGCCCGGACAGGATTTCATCGCCGATGACCAGGACGGCGGCGGTGACCTCAGGCGCTGAAGATTCCGTCATGATGATCCTTGATCCCGGCTCGCCTGCCGGCCCGTCTTGCGGACGGCGTCCCGCCTCCGGCCCGCTTTGGACCGCTTCCGGCCCGCTTTGTCTCGCATGCCGCCCGCCTGGTCCGCCTGCGGTCCGGCTTGAGCCGCCTGCCCCTAACCTGCCATTCTGCGCTATCATGCTTCAAGTCAGTCTCAAATCTCCCTGCAGTCCCCTTCCGATCGCTCCCGAATAGCCCCTCGGCCCGCCCCACCGCGCTTAACCGCCCGGCACCGCTCGCAAAGGAAGCATCCCTGTGATCGACCTCTATACCTGGACCACACCCAATGGGCGCAAGATTTCCATCCTGCTCGAGGAGCTGGGAATGCCCTACACGGTACACCCCGTCGACATCGGCAAGGACGAGCAGTTCAAGCCGGATTTCCTCGCCATCAGCCCGAACAACAGGATTCCCGCCATCGTCGACCGCGACAGCGGATTCCACCTGATGGAATCGGGGGCCATCATGCTCTACTTGGCCGAAAAGGCCGGCAGGTTGCTGCCCCGGGAGATCGAGCCGCGCTATCGCGTGGTCGAGTGGCTCATGTGGCAGATGGGCGGTCCCGGACCGATGTTGGGGCAGGTCCACCATTTCGTGAAATACAACCCCGGCAAGGCGCCCTATGCGGAGGCGCGCTATCTCAAGGAGGCGCACCGGCTCTATGGGGTGCTGGATCGCCGGCTGGCCGATCGCGAATTCGTCGCGGACGGCTATTCGGTCGCCGACATCGCCATCTGGCCCTGGGTGTCGCGCTACGAATGGCAGACCATCGATCTCAATCAATACCCTAATGTGGCCCGGTGGTATCGCGCCATAGCGGCTCGTCCGGCGGTCCAAAAGGGCTACCACGTGCCCAAGAAGGTCCAGGAGATTCCAATCCCGTAAGCCGGAGCCTCGTCCCCCGGCGGGTGATGCAAGCGCCTGTCCTACAAGGTCACGGGGTCCGCCCCCCAACGCCACGCCGGCTCTGCCGCAACTCTGTTCGGCATCGATGGGACCCAAGTCGGGGCTCGCTCTTGGATTGACCAATCACTTGCCTAAATCCTAGGCAATATACGCATTGGAAGACCTGCGGCGGGCCCTTAGAACAAAGTCCAACCGCGCGGAATCACCCGCTTCGCCATGGCCAGGCTTGTCACCGAAGGCTGGCTTTGCCTCAGGAATCAGCGCTTTGGTGGTGCTGCCCGGCGCTTAGGCTTGGCCCGAGGCGGGACCAGGTGCTGGGGCATGAGAACGGGTCGTGCATCAAAGAGGCTCGAGCCTGCCCGGGTCGCGCGTGCCCGCCATACCGGTGCCCAACCTTCGGATTGGCGCGGAGTTTGCAGCTAAGGTTTTGAATGCGCGCGGTCTTTGCATGGAGCCGCGCGGCCAGGGAACGCCCATGGCGGTCGCGTTCGATGAGATGACGGGAGCGGACGGCGCGTCGCGTCCTCCCTATGGCGAGCTGGCCCGCTGGCTCGGCGAGATACCCTCCGATGTTCTCGACTATCGGCGGCGCGAGGCGGAGCTCTTGTTTCGCCGCATCGGCATCACGTTCTCGGTCTACGGCGAGGCCGATGCACAGGAGCGCCTGATCCCCTTCGACGTCCTGCCGCGCATCCTGTCGGCGGCCGAATGGGACCTACTGCGCCTGGGGCTCGAGCAGCGCGTCAAAGCCCTCAACCTGTATATCAAGGACGTCTACGGACGGCGCGATATTCTCAGGGCCGGCATGATCCCCGAGGACCTCGTGTTTCAAAACCCGGTCTTCCGTCCCGAGATGAACGGCCAGAAAGTGCCCCACGACATCTATGTCCATGTCGGCGGCATCGACATCATCCGCGTCGATGCCGAGAGCTTCTACGTGCTGGAGGACAATGCGCGCACCCCTTCGGGCGTCTCCTACATGCTGGAGAACCGCGAGATCATGCTGCGGCTATTCCCGGAACTGTTCGCCCGCCACCGCGTGGCGCCGGTCGAGAACTATCCGGATGAATTGCTGGCGACCTTGAAATCGGTCGCCCCGTCCACCGCCAATTCCGACCCGAACGTGGTGCTGCTCACGCCCGGCGTCTTTAATTCGGCCTATTACGAGCATTCCTTCCTGGCCGACAAGCTCGGCGTCGAGCTGGTTGAGGGGCGCGATCTGTTCGTCAAGGCCGAGCTCGTCTATATGCGCACCACCCAGGGGCCCAAGCGGGTCGACGTGATCTATCGGCGCATCGACGACGACTTCCTCGATCCGCTCGCCTTCCGCCCCGATTCCGCGCTCGGCGTGCCCGGATTGATGTCGAGCTACCACGCCGGCAATGTCACGCTCGCCAACGCGGTCGGCACCGGCATCGCGGACGACAAGGCGGTCTACAGCTATATGCCCAAGATCGTGAAGTTCTATCTCGGCGAGGAGCCGATCCTGAAGAACGTGCCGACCTGGCGCTGCCGCGAAGCTGACCATCTTGCCTATGTGCTCGATCACCTGGAGGACCTGGTGGTCAAGGAGGTCCACGGCTCGGGTGGCTACGGCATGCTGATCGGGCCGAAAGCCGACAAAGCCACCATCGCGGCGTTTCGCGCCAAGCTCAAATCCGCCCCGAAGAACTTCATCGCGCAACCGACGCTGGCGCTTTCGACCTGCCCGACCTGCGTGGAAGAGGGCGTCGCGCCGCGCCACGTCGATCTGCGCCCCTTCGTGCTGACCGGCCGCGACCGCATCCGCATCGTCCCGGGCGGCCTCACCCGGGTGGCCCTGAAGAAGGGTTCGCTGGTGGTCAATTCAAGCCAGGGCGGCGGCACGAAAGATACCTGGGTGCTGGATTCCTGAAACGATGCTGTCACGCACCGCCGATAATCTCTTCTGGCTCGCGCGCTATGTCGAGCGCGCGGAATGTCTCGCGCGCCTCCTCGAGGTGACCCAGCGGGTCACCACGCTGCCGCTCGCCTATGTGGGCTCGACCAATGAATGGGAATCGGCGATCGAGACCGCCGGCTGCGCGGCCGCGTTTGCCAGCAACTATCCGGAGGCCAACGAGGAGACGGTCATCGACTTCCTGTGCTTCTCCTCCGCCAATCCCTCCTCGATCCGCAGCTGCTTCGAGATCGCGCGCACCAATGCCCGCGCCGTGCGCACTGCGCTCACGGTCGAGATGTGGGATGCCATCAACGGGACCTGGCTCGAGCTCAAGCGTTTCGGCAACGGCTC
>Ga0179587_10001615_pt1 | contig 10376 bp, 6 predicted proteins | sample CZODoug2_1_08_16_FD_185932 | JGI IMG/M metagenome (GOLD analysis project Ga0179587, IMG submission 185932) | Vadose zone soil fungal communities from Angelo Coast Range Reserve, California, USA - CZODoug2_1_08_16fungal | ecosystem: Environmental > Terrestrial > Soil > Vadose zone | place: USA...
CCGTCGACACGACGGCCGCCGGGGATGCCTTCAATGGCGCGTTTGCGGTTGCGCTGTCGGAAGGGCTTCCCCCGATCGAGGCCGCCAGGTTCGCGGGCGCGGCGGCGGCGATTTCGGTTACGCGGCAAGGAGCCCAGCCGTCGATGCCACAACGCAGCGAGATCGAGGCGATGCTGCACCCGAAAAATCAGGCGGCGTGATCGTCGGTTAGCCCGACGATCCCCTGACCGAAGCAAAATGCCCGCTTCGTCTCGATTGAGAACCAGACGGGCAACGGAGAGGAAGAAAAATGGCGTTACCTACGACCCGTCTGACAGCTCGCCTGACTGATCTTGCCGGCGCTGTGCCAAGGCTGACAAAGGCTGCGTTGCTGGTCGGCGCAGGCTTCTGGGCCGCTTCCTCGCCTGTCCAGGCGCAGGTTTCTCTCTCGATTGCCTTTCCGTTATTCAAGCAGAACATGATCAACGGGCCGAAATGCCTGGAATATCCCGACCTTACTATCCTTTGGAACGAATGCGCGCCCGGCACACACGAATATTGGCTCGCCGACATCAAGCGTTGGCGCGACGAGCGCCGCATCCGCATCGGCTTGGACGCCAAGCGATACGACGATCCAAAGCTGGCCTGGGCGCAGCGCGCGTTCGTGCAACCGCAGGTCATGATCGAGGATCGGTACCTCTACGACCCGGCCACCGGACGCTACACGGTCGATCGGCTGCTGGCCGATTTCGACAAGCGCTATGGTGGCGTCGATGCGGTCCTGATCTGGCCGACCTATCCGAATATCGGCATCGATAACCGAAACCAGATCGACATGCTGCTGAGCATGCCGGGTGGCCTCGAAGGCGTGAAGGGGATGGTTGCCGAATTCCACAAGCGCGGCGTGCGTGTGCTGTTTCCCTTCATGCTGTGGGACCTGGGCACGCGCGATCCGGGCGCGCCCTGGCCCGAGGCGCTCACCCGGCTGATGGCCGAGATCGATGCCGACGGGATGAACGGCGACACGCAGGACGGCGTTCCGCTCAGCTTCGTGAACGCCGCCGAGCGCGCGGGCTCGCCCCTTGCCTTCCAGCCAGAATTGCCGATGAACGACGAGGCCGTCTCCTGGAACATCATGTCCTGGGGTTACTACACCTTCGATTTTGCACCGAAGGTCGATCGCTACAAATGGCTCGAGCCGCGCCATATGGTGAACATCTCCGAACGATGGAGCCGGTCCAAGACCGATGTGCTGCAATATGCGTTCTTCAACGGTGTCGGCTGGGAGTCCTGGGAGAATATCTGGGGCATCTGGAACGGCCTTTCACCGCGAGACGGCGAGGCTGCGCGACGGGTCGCCACGATCGAGCGATCGGTGGCGCCCTTCCTCGTCAGCCAGGATTGGGAGCCATTCTATTCAACCCAGCGCTTCGGAGTCTTTGCGAGCCGTTGGCCCAAAGGCGACCAGACCGTATGGACCCTGGTCAATCGCAACGAATATGACGCCGATGGCGCACAGCTCACCGTGCCTGCCGAAAGCGGCACGCGCTGGTTCGACCTCTATCACGGCCGCGAGCTGACGCCGGTCATTCAGGCCGACAAGGCGATCCTCAGCTTTCCGATGGAGGCCAAGGGATATGGGGCAGTCCTCGCGCTGCGTGGCGAGCCGGATGCAGCCGTCAAAACGCTGATGACCAAAATGAAGGCGATGACGACGGTGCCGCTCGCCAAGTTTGATGACAAATGGACCGCGCTTCCTCAGACCATGACGGCCATTTCGCCGACCAGGACCTATAGCGAGGCGCCTGCGGACATGGTGGAAATCCCCGCGGGCGAGTTCACGTTCAAAGTGGCCGGCAACGCGATGGAAGGCGGAAACCAGGCGGGCGTTGATATTGCGTATCCGTGGGAGGAGGCGCCGCGCCGGTTTCACGAACGCGCGATGACCATCAAGCGCTTCTTCATGGATCGGACGCCGGTCACGAACAAGCAGTTCAAGGCCTTTCTCGATGCATCGAACTATCGGCCGAGGGACAGCGCCAATTTCCTCAAGGACTGGAAGGACGGCACTTATCCGCAGGGCTCCGCCGATCGGCCGGTGACCTGGGTTTCGATCGAGGATGCGCGCGCTTATGCGAACTGGGCAGGCAAGCGCCTCCCCAACGAATGGGAGTGGCAATATGCCGCGCAAGGGACGGATGGCCGCCTCTATCCCTGGGGCAATGATTGGCGCCCAGACGCCGTGCCGGCGCCCAATAAGAGCCGCGTGTTCGCGCCGCCAGCGCCGGCGGGCGCCCATCCGGCAGGTATCGGCCCGCACGGAGTGCTCGATATGGTCGGCAACGTCTGGCAATGGACAAATGAGTTCAGCGATGAGCATACCCGCACCGCGGTTATTCGAGGCGGCAGCTCGTATCAGCCGCAAGCACTCTGGTATTTCCCCCAGGCCCTTCGGAACGACCAGCATGGCAGGTTGCTGCTGATGTCTCCTGGGCGGGACCGGTCGGGCACAATCGGCTTTCGTTGTGTGGCGGACGCCACATGACCCGCCGACTTGAAGAAATGGGCCAAGTCGCATCTGAAGAGCGCTTGATTCTCCTGACCTCCCGCCGAACATCGCCGGTCCAGTCACGGACCGAGCGAGCGATTAGGTGACATGGGGCTAACCAGTGAAATCTCAGCCAATGTCGATACCGATGTTTGATCCCGAGAAAGCTCCCGCAAAGTTTGCGCAGTCGCGCTCTCCACAGATGGGGATATTTGTGGCCACATGCGTGGCGATGGCGTTGGGTGTTCTGCCGACAATGATGGGAACGTTTCCCGTTTTCCTACACGAGCTCTCGGGTCGGATCAGTTGGGGGGAAGCAACGATCCCTCGCGTCTTTCTTCTGACGTCTATCGTATTCACGATGGTAACGGTGCCGGTTGGAAAGCTGCTCGAGCTGTTTGGCGCCCGTCGGGTCATGCTTGTGGGTATTCTCGGCTTCGGAGCCGCTTTTGCCGCCATGGCGCTGACCGATCTTGGTCCGATTCCGATGACCGCGATCTACATGACTGCCGCGTTTTTCGCTCCGCTGTGTGGGCCGGTGGTTTGCGCGGCGATAATTTCGGGTTGGTTCGAACGAGGACGCGGCGTTGCTCTAAGCGTTGTTCTGACCGTCGCGCCGATGCTGGCCACCGCCATCATGGCGCCGGTGGCCCAGATCCTCATCGACTATTATGGTTGGAAGGCCGCCTACCTCATCATCGGAGGGTCGATTGTCCTGCTAGGAGGCGGATCTGCCTTTCTGCTGATGAGAGATGCGCCGGTAAAAACAGATGAAGAGCATCAGGCACTATCCCCCAACCCTCTCACCGACGCGTCCTTAGGGGAGGCTCTTCGCTCGCGCGTGTTCTGGGTTCTCTGTCTCACTGCAGTGGTCGGTGGACTATTATACAGGGGCATTTCTTCTCATTTGCTCTCGATCGCGGGCGATGTCGGAATCGGGGAGAACTATGCCGTTGGTACGCTTTCGGCGATTTCGCTTTTTGGACTCTTTGGCGCCTTGGTCGCTGGTCAGATGGTTGAGAGGCTGCGCCCTCGCTGGTCGGCGATCTGGTTTGTGATGGCCCTTGCCGGCGTCCTGCTGTTGCGCTCAACATCGGCGCCCGTCTTTTTGGCGGGTGGGGCCTTGATGGGAGGAGGAGCTATCGCGGAGGGGGCAGTCCTGCCGTACCTCCTTGGGCGCTACTTCGGGTTGCGTCATTTTGGTCTGCTCTTTGGCATCTGTGCCGCCATGTGCGCGGTCTCTCAGGGAGCTTCCCCGCTGATCATTGGAGCCGCACATACCTCCGGCGCCAGCTTCGATATGATCTTGATCGTATCTGCCGGTCTCTTCGCTCTTTTGGCATTGGCGACAGCTTTGTTTCTTCAAGCGCCAACGCGCAACGAGGGAACTGCAGGGGGTCGCGTGCTATAACTTCTGCGAAAGTCGCAAAGGTCAATCGAAGTTCAAGGACGAACATACTCGCACCGCGATCGTTCGGGGTCACAGTGCTATAGACAGCGACCACTGGCTCGGTAATCACAGTCCATGCACAAGAGCAAAAACAAGAGCAGCCGGCCGGCCACGATTGCAGACGTCGCACGTCACGCAGGCGTCGGCGCGGGGACCGTCTCGCGAGTGATCAACGGCTCGAAGAACGTGCTGGACGAAACCCGGGCGCATGTGATGCGGTCGGTGAAGACCTTGGGCTACACGCCCAACATCGCCGCTCAGAGCCTGGCTGGCGGTGGCCTGCTGCGCATCGCCGTGCTCGCCGGCAACCCCAGCTCCAACTATATGAGTCAGTTCCTCCTGGCGCTGCTCGCGCATAGCTACCGGCGTAACTGTCAGATTCTGGTTCAGAAATTCGCTCGCGCCGGGAGCGCAGCCCCAACCGTCGAGACATTGCTCAAAAATGGCGTCGATGGCGTCATCCTGCCGCCGCCGCTCGGCGATTCCCAGGCGATCGTGGACCTCCTCGTTCAGGCCGGTATTCCCTTGGTTCGTGTCGGCACGGCGAGGCCGGAACTGGAGGGGCTATCCGTCTTCATCGACAATGCAGCCGCAATGGCCGATGCGACCCGGTATCTCCTGTCGCTCGGACATCGGCAGATCGGCTTCGTCAAGGGAAGCGCGAAGCAACTCGACAGCGCGCAGCGCTATGAAGGCTTCCACAAGGCAATGATCCAGGCGGGTCTCGAACCCAATCCCGGCTGGATAAAGCTCGGAAATTACACCTATCAATCGGGCATCTCTGCCGCGCGATCATTGCTCGAAGCGAAGAAGAGGCCCACCGCCATTCTCGCCAGCAACGACGACATGGCTGCTGCGGTGATCGCGGTTGCGCATCGCCTGAACTTGGATGTTCCCAGGGATCTGACCGTCGCAGGCTTCGACGACACACCGATCGCGACCGCCATCTGGCCGAGCCTGACGACGGTCCGCCAGCCGATCGCCAAAATGACGCGGATCGGCCTGGACCTGATCTACGAAGAAATTCAGATGCGCCGGGCGAGGAAGACCCTCGGCCCGCAGCAACATTGCCTGAAGAGCAGGCTGATCGAGCGCGATTCCTCGGCCGTACTAGGCTAAGAATCGTCAAGTAGGATAATTTGCAAGCTTTCAGCGGCAATTGATGAAATGTGGAAGCGCTACCATTGATATGTCAACTATCTCCATAGCAGGTTCCGTTGGTCGACTCAGCGTGTTGCGCCGCCGGTGCCTCAGCCCTTGCCGAACTCACGCCGATTTCGCGCAGCACCCACCCGAGGCGGGAACGCCCTTCATCTTCTTCCTGAACCTTGGGAGGCCGACCGGCTCTTGGTACCCCCAACCATGGGGGAGCCAAACGGGTCTGATCAATCAATATCCGGACTGTGAAAGGCGTCGGTCCGCGGTCGACAGATCTGCCCGGTACAAGGCGACATCCCTAGCGACCTTCGGTCGCCTCGAACCCATGTTTTGTTGTGATCTGCCGGACAAGCAGTTGCATGCACAGCGCCAGTCCATTCGCTATCGGAATGCTATTCCTGACAGGCATAGGATTTTACCGGAATGAATTGGACTGCCCGCAGGCCTTCCAGCATCCTCCGACAAAATCGCCGAGCGAGGCGCGATCCGTTTGTGCGCGACATTGGCGCTGAAACGAAAAACTGCGAAAGTCGAGAGGAAGCATAATGAAACGTATTCTCATTCAGAACGGTCATGTTTTGTCGATGGACCCCAGAGTCGGTGATTTCCCATCGGCTGACGTGCTTATTGAGAATGACATCATCGTCCAGGTGGCGCCCGGGATCGAGGCGACTGACGCAGAAGTGATCGATGCGAAAGGTCATTCTGTGATGCCGGGTCTGGTCGACACCCACCGGCACAGCTGGCAAGCTCAAATGCGAGGATCCTCGTCTGATATAACGCTTTTCGGCTACCTTTGCGGGGTTCGCTTCAACGCCATCAGAGAGTACCTGCCTGAAGATGTTCGATTGGGAACCCACCTTGGAGCACTTGAGGCACTAAACGGTGGCGCCACAACGATTCTCGATTATGCGCACTGCGTCAATACGCCCGACCACGCAGATGCTGCGTACGAGGGAGTGAAGAGTGCTGGCTTACGTGCCTTGTTTTGCTACGGCTTCTATGAGTGCTCCCCCGAGGCGCCCTTATACTTTCCGAATGCTGATGCACGTATCAACGACTTCCATCGCTTTGCTGATACCTATTTTTCATCCAATGGAGGGTTGTTGACCCTTGGCGCGGGACTGTCGGAAGTCGGCTTGGTTCCGTTTTCCACGACGCGCAAGGAAATCGCCGCAGCTCGAGAACGTGGCGCTCGCATCGTGACACATAGCGGAGGTGCCTGGTCTGTTCCCAACGGTATCGCTGAACTTGATGCGTTTGGATTACTTGGCCCCGAACAAGTACACGTCCACTGCAATGCCCTGCACGAGGAAGAATGGGAGGCACTTGCAAAAGCCGGGGCGAAGGTGTCGATCTCGGTAGAGGCCGAGCTCAATTCCGGCTTGGGGAGGCCGCCCTTCGCCCAGTGCAAGCGGCACGGGATCAAACCGACCCTGTCGTGCGACTCACCGGCCCTTGTGCGCGGAGATTTGCTAACCCAGGCGAGATTTGGTTTGGCGTTCAAACGATGGGAGGAGACTGAGGCACTCAACTTGGCACGCCAGGATCCGATGACCGTCACCGCCGAGGCGCGCGAAGCACTTGAATGGTGCACCATGAACGGAGCCGAAGCCGTTGGACTCGAGGATAAGATTGGGAGTCTGACACCTGGCAAGCAGGCGGACATAATCATTATCGGAGGGCCGTCGATCGCCCAGCATCCACGGCGGTACACCGCTGGGAGCGTTGTGTTCCAGACAAACCCGGAGGACGTTCGAACGATTCTCGTCGCCGGACGCGTCGTCAAAAAAGATGGCAAGCTCATCGGAGTGGATCTACCCGCACTTCTGGATCAGGTGGAACGCTCGGCGGCCGGAATCATGGAGCGCGCGGACGCCGCCGCCGCGAGTGCGCCACCTCAAAACATTGTGTCAGACGGTTTCACTGGCTTCAGGAAATTGATGGAGGCGAATCTGGCGCGCGTCTGATTCTCTAATTCGACAGGACGTATAATTGCCGAGGTATCGACAGAAATCGATGAAAGATGGAAGCGCTACCACGGGATGTGATCATCTCGCTAACAAGAACAAAAATAATATCTGATTGGGAGACCCTGATGAGGAACTACCATACTGGCAGGGCATCGCTTCGAGCTGTCTGCTCGGCAAATGCAGCCTTGTCGGCACGAGTTGCGCGGCTCGACCGTCACACCTGTTTTGACGCGAGCGTTCAGGCATGAATGGGTTCAGAAATGAGTTCGGCTCTGGCCGCCGTAAACTCCTTGTAGCCACGATCAGCCTGGTGTTCGGCATCGCGGCCTGCAATCTGCTCTCCGAAGTCTTCATCAGGGTCCCCCAAGCACGATTATGGATGGGCGGGCGTGCTGGCTTCCGTTGAAAGCCACCTGACACATTGGTGTAGTAGCGACATCGCTAATCGACGTGCGGGATCATCGGACGAGGAGGCGACGGCCCTGCAGCGGTCCGGCGGACGCTGCCGATAATCCAGGGTTCCAATGAAAGACAATGCGAGGGGAGAAGAATGTGACGGTATTGAGCAGGCGCGATATGGCAAGGTTCGGCGCTGCTGCACTGGTCGCGGCATTGAGCCCACGGTTTGGTTTCGCCGAGGCTCACGGCACCGAGGATCCGCTGCGTTATATCGATCCCGAACTGCGTCCCGTAGCGCGAGCGATGATGCAGCTCACAACGATGATGCGGCGCAAATGGCAGGACGAAGGGTTGAAGGGGATGCGCGCGAGCGGCGGCCTGCCGAGCGCGGCGCGGCTACCCGATGTGCCCGTGGAGGAGATCAGGGTTCCGGTGGGGAAGGGGCAACCAGATGTCACCATCTTCGTCATCAATGCAAAGTCCGGGGGCACCCGGCCGGGTATTCTGCACATCCATGGGGGTGGGTATATCCTGGGCAGTGCCCGGAGCGAGGTTGCCTATGAGCAGGCGCTCGCGCGCGAGTTGGATTGCGTCATCGTCACCGTGGAATACCGGCTGGCGCCGGAGACGACCTATAAGGGGTCAATGGAAGACAATTATGCGGGCTTGCGCTGGATGTATCACCAGGCCGACACGCTTGGCGTGGACCGCAACCGGATTGTTGTGATGGGTGAGAGTGCCGGCGGGGGGCACGCGGCCCTACTTGCCCTTACCGCGCGCGATCGCCGTGAAATACCGCTGGCTGGTCAGATACTCATTTACCCCATGCTGGATGATCGGACGGGCAGCAGCGTACAACTCCCCCCCTTTATTGGCGCGGTCGGATGGACGCCGGAAGTGAACCGCTTGGGGTGGAGGTCCTTTCTCGGAATGGAGCCGGGCGGCCCCTCCGTGCCGGCCGCGGCCGTTCCCGCCCGGCGATCCGATCTCGCTGGCTTGCCGCCAACCTTCATCGCTGTGGGCGGCGTCGATCTCTTCGTCCGTGAAGACATCGACTATGCCCGGCGCCTGACCGAAGCAGGCGTACCGACGGAGCTTCTGGTCCTGCCCGGCGCGTTTCACGGTTTTGACCGTATCGCGCCTGCGACGATGCTTGCGAAGGTCCTGACGAAGGCCAAACTTGAAGCATTGCGCAAGGCATTCGGGCAGAATTCGATCATGTGAGAAAAGGGCGAGGGAGTCGCGGCGTTTCCCGAGCGCATCGGCTCCTTCGGGCCGGACTCCGATGGTCCGCGAGCCGGGCGATTCCGTTTTGCCTTGTCGATGTTCGGGAAGTGGCTTGGATGTCTTCGCCGAACGCCGACTGATACCAGTCCCATTGAGCATCACCCACGGCCAAAACACGGCTCTCGTACCGCGAAACCCCACTGCTTCTAACGGTTCCAAACGACAGTGGTTGCTCGACACATCCAGGTCTCCGAAGAAGAATCATGTAAAAAGGTGCCACGCCTGTGGATAACACTTCATGGATCGAGTCCCAGATTCTCTGGCAGCGGCTCCGTATCACATCGAGTGGCGAACTTGCCGAAGCGTAATAGATGGCGGGTGAGATACGGGCTCAGATGCTTCGCGTCGCTAAGGGAGAATGGATAACCTTCTCGTTTGAGCTGTTGAATGATCCGAGTTTGGTCGACTACTGTTTGGGCGATGACGGAATTGGCCAGCAGTTGGTTTGCAATAACCGCCTTTTTCTTGGTCCACCGGGCTGTTGCTCCGAAGGACTCCGCGGTTTCCGATGTTCAGATGCGCGGCGAAAACATGGAAATGCTCCGTCTTATTGGCTTCGTGGGTCACTGATCGGCGGAGCTCCTCACTATCAATCCAACGCAGTAAGTAGATGGTCCTAAGTACACACCCGAGTTCCCGGAATGCGCGGTAGATTTTGTTGCGACGACTATAGCTGTTTAGGCGGGTGAGGATCCAGGAGGCCTCGACACGCCCACTCTGGATGGCCAGCGCGACGCGCAAGAACTCCGTCCAATGAGACTGAATCAACGCCCAATCGATGACACCCCCGTAGAGATGGGCCGTCCGTTCGAGGCGCAGGGTCAAGTCCGGACGGTACAACTTCAAGCTGCGCCAACGGCGAATGCGCGGCATTAGCTCAACGCCGAGTAGGTGTGCAAGCCCAAACAGGGCAGCCGACTCGTGCGTATCGGAGTAGACCCCCGTGGCCTTGACTGTCGATGGATTATTGAAAAGGGCATCGAACAGGTAGGTCCCCTCATAGGCGCCGGCCAGGATGAAGTGCGTGAAATAGGCAATGTAGTTCGTGCCGACGTGGCGGTAAGCGACGCCTCCGGTCTTCCCGTAGCGAATGTGGTAGGAGGTCTGGATGTTATCGTCCCAGGTGGGGATGAGGCACCCGTCGGCCGCGACCTTGTCGCTGGGTCCCCATACTGTCGGCAGCTCGCATTTGGAGTATACGTTGAGTACATCCGCGCAGGCGGCGCGCAGAGAATCCGATCCCATATGTCGACGATGAATGAATGAGAGCAGATGGGCGGATACCGGTTCGTCGAAATGTCGGGCAGCTTGGGCCGGTCCGAGGCCACTCCCGATCGCAAAGGTCGTGAGCACGCAGCGACGCGGCTGATCCTCGATCTGTGCATTCAGGCGTCCCGGCGGTCCGAAATGCCGGGCGAAGTCGCTCCAGCGTTCCACATTAGATAGGGCCTCGAGTACGGTGCGGTTCGGCATTCGGTCCTGGATCGTATCGGCGAGATCCTTGGCCGATTGCGGCGGCGTGATGCCGGCAGGACGCGGGACGACGGGCTGCTGATGTGGCCCGAGGAGGACGGTCTGGTGA